>Ga0307373_10014017_pt1 | contig 11109 bp, 10 predicted proteins | sample OX2MG_FD_202534 | JGI IMG/M metagenome (GOLD analysis project Ga0307373, IMG submission 202534) | Soil microbial communities from Risofladan, Vaasa, Finland - OX-2 | ecosystem: Environmental > Terrestrial > Soil > Coastal area > Acid sulfate soil | place: Finland: Risofladan, Vaasa | collected... | reverse complement strand
GGCCCGGGCGGCCACCTCCTCCAGGCCGGCGCTGGATACATCCGACGCCGTTACCCGTCCGCCCTCGGCCGCCAGGCGCAGGGCGATGGCTCGGCCCATGCCCGAGCCCGCCCCGGTCACCAGGCAGCTCTTATCAGTGAATCTGTCAACCACTCGGATCATCGTCTCTCCTCATCGATGCAAGCTGTGAACGCTTCGAACTGTGATCGGCTCAGAGCTGTCCGGCCTTCTGGCGCAGCTCATATTTGAGGACCTTTCCGCTGGCGTTGAGCGGCAGGGAGTCGACCAGGACCACCCGGCGGGGCACTTTGTAGTTGGCCATCTCCCGACGGGCCCATTCCCGGACGTCATCGGATTCCAGTCTGGCGTCGCGTGCCGCCACCACGTAGGCCACCCCCACCTCGCCCATGCGATCATCGGGCACCCCGACCACGGCCACCTGGGCGATGCCGGGGTGATGCAGCAGCAGGTTCTCCACCTCGGCCGGATAGACGTTGAACCCGCCGACTATGAACATGTCCTTCTTGCGGTCGGTGATGCGGATGTTGCCGGCCCCGTCCATGGTCCCGATGTCACCGGTGTGCAGCCAACCGTCGGGGTCGATGGCCTCCGACGTTGCCTGGGCGTCCTCGAAGTAGCCGGGCATCACGTTGTAGCCCCGACAGAGGATCTCCCCCGGCTCCCCTGGGTCCAGCGGACGACCCGAGTCGTCCACGATCTTGACCTCTACCCCGGTGAAGGCCCGTCCGGAGGTGAGGGCGATGGTCTCGACCGGGTCGCTGCGCCGGCAGGCGCTGATGCAGCCGCAGGACTCGGTCAGCCCGTAAGCGGTGAGCACGGCCTCGAAGCCGAGATCACCCAGTATCCGCCTCACCAGTTCGGTGGGAATGACTGCCGCACCGGTGACGGCCAGCCGGAGGCTGGTGAGATCGGCGGCCGGACGGCGGGGATGATCGAGGAGGGACTGGTACAGGGTCGGTGGGCCGGGGATGACCGTGACCCGCTCGGCGGCCACGCCGACCAGCACCGCATCCACGTCAAACGACGCCAACGGCAGCATGGTCGCCCCGGTCATCAGGCAGGCGAGGATCCCGGCCTTGTAGCCGAAGGTGTGGGACATGGGGTTGACGATCAGATACCGGTCCTCGGCGCGCAGGCCCACGATGTCGGCCCATTCCCGGAACACCCTCAGGCTCTGGCCATGAAGGGCGATCACGCCTTTGGGGTTGCCCGTGGTACCCGAGGTGAACATCAGATCGGACATGTCGGTGGCACCCACCGCGCCGGTGCGGGCGACCACGGCCGAGGCGTGGACGTCCTTGCCCTCGGCCAGGAAGTCATCCCAAGCGGTCCACTCGGCCGGTAGCGCGTCACCGGTACCGAAGCCGACCCGGCGGCGGAGGGCGGGCAGATCCTGGCCCTCGAGCAGGGCGGGGTAATCCGTGCCCAGGAAGCTGCCCGCCGCCACCAGGAGCGAAGCTCGACTGCGGCCCAGGATGTAGGCGGCCTCCCGGCCCTTGTACCGGGTCGAGAGGGGGACGAGGACACCCCCGGCGGCCTGGACCCCCAGCATGGCCACAATCCAGTCGAGTCCGTTGGGGGCCCAGAGCCCGACCCGGTCCCCCGGCGCCAGTCCAGCGGCCAGGAAGGCCCGGGCCGCCTGTTCGCTCAGCTCCCCCAGCTCGGCCCAACTGACGGCCTTCCGGGGCCGCCCGGCGCCGGCGTCGGCCGGCTCGACCACCGCCTCACCGGAGCCGTGGTGGGCAAACGCCCAACGGGCCATGGCCGGGATGCTGGCCCAGGCCAGGGGCGGGCCGGCGCTCAAGAGCTGCCCTCGGCGCCGTAGACGGGCGCCGGCGCCGGCGCCGCCGTCAACAGCGAGCGCACCACCGGCCCGAGCTCGGCCGCATCCCATCGGTCGGGACGCGCCTCGGACGGGCCGTGCTGCCAGCCGTCCGCCACCGACACCATTCCTCCTTCGACCTCAAAAACCCGGCCGGTCACCCCGGCGGACTCGGCCGACGCCAACCAGGCCACCATGGGAGAAACGTTGTCCGGGGCCATCGGGTCGAAGGCGCCCGGGTCATCGGGTCGGGCCATGGTGGCAGCAAAGACCGCCTCGGTCATGCGGGTGCGGGCGGCCGGGCAGATGGCGTTGGCGGTCACGCCGTAGCGGGCCAGCTCCGCCGCCTGGACGAGAGTAAGACCGAGGATCCCGGCCTTGGCCGCCGAGTAGACGGCCTGACCCACCGAGCCCATGAGACCGGCCCCGGACGTGGTGTTGATGATGCGGGCGTCGGGGCGCTCACCGGCCTTGGCCTGGTCGCGCCAGGCGGCTGCCGCCCAGCGCGCCACGGCGAAGTGACCCTTCATATGCACCCTCACCACCGCGTCCCACTCCTCCTCGGTGGCGTTGACGAACATGCGGTCCCGCAGGAAGCCGGCGTTGTTGACCACCACGTCCAGACGACCGAAGGCCTCCCTGGCCGCCGCCACCAGCCGCCTGGCCCCTTCCCAGTCGGCCACGTCCTCCCCGTTGGCGATGGCCCGGCCCCCGGCGGCCCGGATGAGATCGACCACCTCCCCCGCCGGCCCTTCCGAGCGCCCGGTGCCGTCCAGCTCGGCCCCAAGGTCGTTGACCACCACCGCCGCCCCCTGGGCGGCCAACTCGATGGCATGGGCCCGGCCCAGGCCCCGGCCGGCGCCGGTCACGATGACCACCCGGCCTTCGCAAAGACCGGCGCTCATCGGCTGACCCGTAGGGTGACCGAGCCCAGATGCCCGAAGCTGGCGGTCAGGTGGGACCCGGCGGGCACCGGTACCGGCGCGGTCCAGCGTCCGCTGAAGATCATGGTTCCGGCCCCGAGGGTGCTGGTCTCGAGTTGGGAGGCCCGGGTGGTGGACAGGGCGGCGGCCACTGCCGTGGCGGGGTGGCCGGCGGCGGATGCCCCGCAGGCCGTGGCCAACTGCTGACCGCCCACGTCGAGAAGGAGTCCGATCAGACCCAGGTCCAGGTCGGCGGCGGGCAGCAGCCGGGGCCCGGTCACCACTGCGGTGGGACAGCCGTCGCCATCGGACAACTCCACCCCGCCCATGATCCCCAACCCGGTGGCCATGAGGCTCAGGGCCGACACCGGGCCCGGGCCGAGGGGGCCGCCCAGGACCAGGAGCACTCCGGCCGAGGCCAACACCGGCTCCTGGTGGCCACCCCCGGGACGCAGGAGCCATCCGTCGGGCATCACCGTGTCCGGGTCCAGGACGCGGAGGGCCCAGCCGGCGGCGCCGACGGGCGCAGCTCCACCGGTGGGGTAGGCGCAGAGGACCGCTCCAGGCGCAAGAGACATCGCCTAGCCGCCCACCGGGGTCGGTCGGGCCGCCGCCAGTGAGGCGGCTATGTCGATGATCTGGTCCTCCTGGCCCCCGACCAGCCGGCGCCGGCCGCATTCCATCAGGATGTCGGCGCCGGAAACGCCGTAGCGCTCGGCGGCTCGGAAGGCGTGGCGCAGGAAGGACGAGTAGACCCCGGCGTAGCCCATGATCAGGGCCAGCCGCGACAGGGTGGGCTCGGCCTCCATAATCGGCAGGACCACGTCCTCGGCCACGTCAAACATGGCCAGGGTGTCGATGCCGGTCCGGATGCCTAGACGGTCGCAGACCGCCACCAGGGCCTCGGTCGGCGTGTTCCCCGCCCCGGCGCCGAAGCGCCGCGTGCAGGCGTCTATCTGCACGGCTCCGTTGCGGATGGCGATGATCGAGTTGGCCACACCCAGAGCCAGGTTCTCGTGCCCGTGGAAACCGACCTGGGCCTGGCTGCCTATCTCGGCGCACACCGCCGCCACCCGGTCACCGGTCTGCTCGAGGACCAGGGCCCCGGCGGAGTCGACCACGTAGACGCACTGGCAGCCGGCGTCGACCATGATCCGGGCCTGGGCGGCTATGACTTCAGGAGGCTGGGAGTGGGCCATCATCAAAAAGCCCACCGTCTCCAGGCCGATCTCCCGGGCGAGCCCGAAGTGCTGCTCGGATATGTCCGCCTCGGTGCAGTGGGTGGCGATGCGGACCACGGAGACGCCGATGTCGGCTATGGCCCGGATGTCGTCCTTGGTTCCAAGCCCCGGCAGCATCAGGGCGGCAATGCGGGCCCGGTCGGCCGTCTCCACGGCCGTGGCCAGCAGCACGCGCTCATCGGTGTGGGAGAACCCGTAGTTGAAGGAGGACCCGCCCAGGCCGTCCCCGTGGGTCACCTCGATGACGGGCACCCCGGCGCCGTCGAGGGCCCGGACGATGGTCCGAACGTCGTCCTCGGTGAACTGATGGGCCTGGGCATGCGATCCGTCCCGCAGGGACGAGTCGGTGATGCGGATGTCGAGGCTGTCGGAGTAGGTCATCGGGCCTCTCCGCGGGCCGCGCCCACCTGCCGGCCGGCCAGCATATGGCGGGCCATCTCCTCCCCGACCTTGGTGGCCGCCGCCGTCATGATGTCGAGGTTGCCGGAGTAGGCCGGCAGGTAGTCCCCCGCCCCCTCCACCTCGATGAAGACGGCCACCCGGGCGTAACCCGGTCCCCGCGGCGCGGGAGGATCGAACTGTGGGCGCTGGCGCAGTCGGTAACCAGGGACGTAGGAGGCCACCTCCGCCACCACTGCGTCCACCGACTCTTCGATGGCGGCCTGGTCGGTGTCTTCGGGTATGGCGCAGAAGATGGTGTCCTGCATGATGAGCGGCGGTTCGGCCGGGTTGAGGACGATGATGGCCTTGCCCCGCTCGGCCCCGCCGAGGACCTCGACGGCCCGGGCGGTGGTGCGGGTGAACTCATCGATGTTCTGTCTGGTGCCGGGCCCGGCCGACGCCGAGGCCACCGTGGCCACGATCTCGGCGTAGGGGACCGGGACGATCCGTGAGACGGCGTAGACCATGGGGATGGTGGCCTGTCCCCCACAGGTGACCATGTTGACGTTGGGTTGGTCGAGGTGGGTGTGCAGGTTGACCGGGGGGATCACGTAGGGACCCCGGGCCGCAGGCGTCAGGTCGATGGCTCGGATGCCGGCCTCCGCATAGCGGGGAGCGTTTCGGACATGGACGTAGGCCGAGGTGGCCTCGAACACCAGGTCGGGCAGTTCCGACTGGGCCAGGAGCCAGTCGACTCCCTCGGCCGAGGCGGCCATGCCCAGGGCTGCGGCCCGGGCCAGTCCCTCCGAGGCCGGGTCGACGCCGATCATCCACCTGACGTCGATCAGCTCGGACCGGTTCAGCTTGTACATGAGGTCGGTCCCGATGTTGCCCGAACCCACGATGGCGGCGGTGACGGTATCCATTAGCTCTCCTCGCTCCCCATCCTCAGGCGAACACGGCGCTGACCGGGCCCAGCTGATCGAACTCGGCCCGCACCACGTCACCGGCGGTCACCGGGATCATCCGGGTGCAGGCGCCGGGCATGATCACATGACCGGGCTCCAGGCTGACCCCGAAGGCGGCCACCTTGTTGGCCAGCCAGGCCACCGCCACGGCCGGATTGCCCAGCACGGCACCGGAGGCACCCGTCTCTCTCACCTCACCGTTGGCAATCAGAGCGGCGCCGATCAGTCGGATGTCTTCCAGGTCATCCAGCCGGGTGGGTGAGCCGCCCAGCACCACGGCGCCGGCACTGGCGTTATCGGCGATGGTGTCGGCCAGTTTGATCCGCCAATCCACCACCCTCGAGTCCACTATCTCGATGGCCGGCAGCACGAAGTCGGTGGCCCGCAGCACATCGGCCACGGTCACGCCAGGCCCCCGGAGGGCGGCGCCGAGCACGAAGGCCACCTCGATCTCGACGCGGGGCTGGATGAACCTCTGGGTCGGCACCGGGTCGGCCTCGAAGCAGAACATGTCATCGAGCAAATGGCCGTAGTCGGGTTCGTCAACCCCGAGCAGCTGCTGCATGGCCCGGGCCGACAGCCCCACCTTGTGACCCTTGATCTCGGCACCGAAGCCGGTGCGCCGGGCCACGTTGACCAGTTGAATCTGGTACGCGTCGGCGGCAGTGATACCCGGATAGCGATCGGTCAGCGGCTCGACCGGCACCCGGCTCTCCTGCGCCTGATAAAGCTCCTCGGCCGCCGCCTTCAACTCAAAGGGTTGCATCGGACTCGGACCCATACCGCCCTGGCGCCCGGTGGGGGCGGTCAGCGACCGATCCGGGCGCCCATGAAGGCGGGGGAATGGGAGTCGGGCAGCGCATCCAGGGGAACGGACAGCTCGGCAACGGTCGGGCCGACCCGTTGAGCTACCGGCACCAAGGCCGCCAGGTCGAAGCCGTACACCCGGGCTGCCGTACCGGCCAGCATCTGGCGCATCTCGGACTCGGGCACGTCGTGGAAGGCGGCCCGCAACGCCTCTCGGCTGAAGGGGGTGGTTCCCTCCTCGTGGGGGAAGTCGGTGCCCCACATGAGGTGATCGACCCCGATGGCCCCCCGGTACTTGGCCTCCGGTCGGGACATGAAGCTGGCCCCGAAGTAGATGTTGCGCCGGGTGTACTCCGAGGGGGTCATGCTCAGGCTCTCGATGACGTCGCTGCCGAACAGGACGGTGGTCCGGTTCTGGGCGTTCTTCTTCATGTCCCCCACCGTCATGTCCAGCAGCATCAGGTCCTGGAGGGCCCAGGCCACGCCCTGCTCGGTCCACACCGCCTTGAGATCGGGGTGGCGCTCGAACACGCCGGCCAGGATCAGGTGGGCGAAGGTGCGCCGGGTCCACCAGGTGAACTCCACCAACTGCACGGCGGCAAAGGCGGGCTGGTCCTTGCCCACGTCCGGCCCCCCCGTCCCCGGGTGCTGACCGAAGGAAAGGCCGGTCTCCTCCAGGACGGCCCAGAGCGGCTCGTACCGGGTGTCGAACCACGGCTCGACGGCGTGATTGGCGGGGATGGCCGGGGCCAGGACGCCGCCTATGACACCGGTGTCCTTGGCCCAGCGGACCTCCTCCACGGCCAGATCGACGTCATGGGGCATGATCTGCAGCAGGCCCCGGCGGCGGTTGGGGGCCTGCCCGCAGAAGTCCACCAGCCAGCGGTTGTGGGCCTGGAGGCCGGCGTGGCGCCGCTCGAAGTCCTCCCGGGTCCAGGGCAGGCTGGCGAAGCTGTGGATGGTGTCGAAGAACGGCGGGATGGTGTTGGGGAAGGTCACCTCGGCGGATATGCCGTCCTCCTCCAGGCACTTGAGTCGGTAGTCGCTGTCCCAGTTGCGGCTGGCGGTGGCGTCCACCAGATCGTCATAGGGGGAGGAATAGCTCCGGGCCCAGGCATCGAAATCCTCGTGCCAGCGCTGGTCCAGGTAGTCCTTGTACTGGTGAAGCTCGGCCCCGGCATGGGTGTCAGACGAGATGATGACGTAGCGATCGATCGTGTCCCAGGTGTCGGCCATCGGGCAGGCTCCTTCCGAGGGCGCTGGAGCGCCACCACCCACGCTACGCCGGGGCTGTCGGCCCCGGGCCGCCGGGGTCCCGCTCAACGGAATATGACCCTCCTGGACCCAGCCCGCTCAGGCCGGGACCTCCCTCTCCCTCAGTGCGGTGGGATCGATCACCCGGCGGATCAGGTCCAGCTCCTCATCCGTCGGCAGGCGGCTGGCCGCGACCTGGTCGGGAATCACCAGCTCGAAGCCGGTGGCGTCCTGGACCTCCTTGGCGCTGACCCCCGGGTGCAGCGACCGCAGCCGCATGTGGTGCCCGGGCGTCTCCCAGTCCAACACGGCCAGGTTGGTCACCACCCGGCGCAGGTCCATGTACCGGGTGGCGGCGGGGCCGGCGGCGGCGGCCCGGTCCCAGCCCACCCCGGTGACCACGTCCACCGACTCCACGAAGACCCGGGGGCTGTGATTGGGCACCCAGTAGCTGGTGGCGTCATTGACGCTATTGCCCGGCGCCCCCCGGAAGCCCAGCAGCTGGGCCTTGGGCCGGCTGTAATCCGAGCCGATAGCGGCAAAGTTCTGGTTGCCGAAGCGGTCGATCTGACTGGCTCCCATGATCACGTGGCGCCGGCCGGACCAGACCAGGTCGAACATGGCCCGGTAGGGGTTGTAGGCCTCGATCACCCTGCCCTCCGGCCAGGCGAAGGCCGCATGGTCGGAGATGAGGCAGGCCTCTCCGTCGGTCATGAGCAGATCGGGCTCGAAAGAGGCCCGGGCCAGGCGGCCGCCGATCATGGGGATGGTGCCGATCGGGTTGGCCAGGATCTCCCCGTCGCCCCGGAAGCACTCGGCTATGGCCGTGACACACACTTCGGCCCGGCTGACCGTCACCGGGCCGCCACCCGGGCCTGATACTCATCCTCGGTCCGGTCGATCCACTCGGCCCGGAAGCCCGCCCAGGCCTCGGCCGAAGAGGCGGCGGCGCCGTAGTCCTTCTGGAAGGCCTCGTCCCGCTCGTAGTCGGGACGGCAGTCGGTGAAATGGGCTCCGCCCGGCCGCTCGACCACCCCATCGACCAGGCCCCGGTGGATGCGCAGGCGCTGTTCGGTCCCGGCTTCCTCGAGCAGACCGGCGGTGGGCACCACCTTCTCGGTGGAGATGTAACGCCGGCCGGCGGCCCGCAGGAATAGGTCATCGAAGTACAGGTCGGGACCGAGGAAGCACGCGTTGCCGCGGGAATCGGCCCGGTCCAGGTGGCACAGGGCCGCGTCCAGTTCCAGGGCCGGAGCAGCCACCAGCTCCTCCCCGTCGCCAAAGGGAGAGCGGACCGTCGCCAACCTCGGATTGAGGCGCAGCAGATCCGAGCCCAGGCCCACCCGGCTGGGCAGGAAGGGAACCCGCCAGGCGGCCGCCTGCAGGCCGAGCAGGAACAGGCCTTCGTCCCAGGGTTCGTCCTCCACGGCGCCGGCCTGGCGGGCGGAGCGGAAGTGCGGGTCTAGGGCGATGGTGTCCAGGGACACGAAGGCATAGACCACCCGCTTGACCTGCCCGGTGGCGCACAGCACGCCGACATCCGGCCCGCCGTAGCTGACCAGGGTCAGATCCCGCAGCCCGGAGCGGGCGATGGCCCGGATCAGCGACATCGGCTTGCGCCGGCTCCCCCAGCCTCCGATGCCGATGGTCATCCCGCTGTGAAGCTCGGCCACCACCTCCTCTTCGGTAAGGCGCTTGTCGCTCAAGTGGGCCCGGTTCCCCCGCCAGAACTCTCGCCACCGATGAACGCGTCCCGGGCTTCATCCCCGTGTCCGAGCAGGTTGAGCTCGAAGGTGAATCCCTGTTCGAATCGGTAGGAGCGTCGGACGTCGATGGGATCGATCCCGTTGAGAGATTCTTTGGCCGCCCGGATGACGCCGGGGCGCTTGGCGGCGATGCGTCCGGCCACTTCCATGGCCGTAGCCACCAAGTCGGCCTTGGGTACCACCGCCAGGACGGAGCCATAGGAGTGCAGCTCGGCGGCGGTGGCGGTGGCCGAGGTGTAGACCATCGCCCGCATCTTGTGCTGGGGAACCAGGCGGGCCAGATGGGTGGCCGCGCCCAGGGCCCCCCGGTCTACCTCGGGCAGGCCGAAAGTGGCGTCCTCCGAGGCGACGATCACATCCGCGTTGCCCACCAGACCGATCCCCCCGCCGAGGCAGTAACCGTGCACGGCGGCGATCACCGGAACGGCGCATTCATACACGGCGGCAAAGGCAGCAAAGCAGCCCCGATTGGCCCCCACCAGTGCCTCGAATCCCTCGGTGGCCTGCATCTCCTTGATGTCCACGCCGGCATTGAAGCCCCGACCGTCGGCCCGGAGGACGACGCAGCGCACCTCGGGGTCCTCGCCCAGGTCGTGCACGACACCGGCCAGCTCGAACCAGCCGGCCACAGGCAGGGCGTTGACCGGAGGATTGTCCATGACGACCTCCGCCACCCCGTCGGGGTGCCGCTCGACGCGCAGCCCGCTCATACCGTCACCGGGGTCTCGGCGGCCAGCCGGCAGGCGGCCACGTAGCCGAAGACGATAGCCGGGCCGATAGTTGCACCGGCCCCGGCGTAGTCGTTGCCCATGACCGAGGCCGAGGTGTTGCCGGTGGCGTAGAGGCCCCGGATGGCGCTGCCGTCGGCGCGCAGCACCCTGGCATCGGCGTCGGTGACCAGACCGCCCTTGGTGCCCAGGTCCCCGGGCACGATGCGGAAGGCATAGAAGGGCGGCTTGGTCAATGGGGCCAGGCAAGGGTTGGGCCGGTTACCCGGGTCCCCGTAATAGCGGTCATAGGCGCTTTCGCCTTTGTTGAAGTCCTCGTCCCGGCCGGCGTTGGCCATGACGTTGAAGCGGGCCACCGTCGCGGCGAGCTTGTCGGGGGGAAGGTTGAGCTTGCCTGCCAGTTCCTCCAGGGAGTCGGCCCGGGTCACGATGCCGTACTTATCGAAGTAGCGGGGCAGTGGACGGCGGGGGGGCACGGCCACGAAGGGGTAGCGGTCCCGGTAGCGCTGGTCGAGGATCAGGTGCGACGGGATGGTGGGCACCCCGGGCTCGTCCAGCTCGTACATCCGGTGCACGAAGTTGACGTAGGCGGTGGCCTCGTTGACGTAGCGCTCGCCCTGCCCGTTGACGATGATGCAGCCGGGCAGGGAACGCTCGGCCAGGATCATGAGGCCGGCCCCGGAAGCCTCCACGGATGGGAACCACCAGGCGTCCTCCATCAGGTCCACCGCCGCCCCCACCTCCTGGCCGGCCACGATGGCGTCGCCCGTGTTGCCCTCCGCCCCCGAGGTCCAGGTGGCATTGATTGGAGCCTGCTGGTAGCGATGGCGCATCTCGGCATTGCGCTCGAAGCCGCCCGCGGCCAGCACGACGCCGCGCCGGGCCCGTATCCGGATCTCGACCCCGCCGTGATCGACACAGGCGCCGACCACGACGTCACCTTCAACTATCAGCGACTTGAGCGGGCTGTCCAGCCAGAGCGGTACCCCGGCGTCCTTTAGGGCCAGCCGGAACCGGGCCACGCCGGCCGCGCCGAGGGCCGTCATGTGCCGGCCGGTGATCTTGGTCCACCAGGTCCGGATGCCGACCTTGAGGACCGTGCGCCGGCCCTTCCAGGTCGTAAGGGCCTGGGTCAGATAGCGGTAGTCCGACTGGGTCGTCCAGAGCCCGGCCGGGCCCTTCATCAGCGGGTTGGTGT
>Ga0307373_10014016_pt1 | contig 11110 bp, 11 predicted proteins | sample OX2MG_FD_202534 | JGI IMG/M metagenome (GOLD analysis project Ga0307373, IMG submission 202534) | Soil microbial communities from Risofladan, Vaasa, Finland - OX-2 | ecosystem: Environmental > Terrestrial > Soil > Coastal area > Acid sulfate soil | place: Finland: Risofladan, Vaasa | collected... | reverse complement strand
GCGTTTAGCTCGCCGGCACGCGCGTCCACGCTGCGGTATTGAGTGAGAGCACGCGCGAAATAATTTTGCGCTTGCGTGTAATTGTTGTCCTGGAAGGCGCGCATACCAAGCGCCATGTCACTCTCGCTGTTCACCACCACAGCCGGTTGACGCATGGGCCGGCTGCCGCAAGCTGTGAGCAGCACTGCCAATAGCACGCCAATGAAAATAGGCAGGTGCGAACGGCCGTCCCGGCCGCGATTTCGGAGGGATCGCGGTGGGGACCACTGCTCTCGCAATCGAATGTCGATTTTGTCAGTCATTGGGTGGATGCACCGGCGTGATCACTGTGCTCGATGGTTTAGGCACGGAGGAAGAGATCGGCCAGGTATTCTGGATGGCTTGCAGAGTCTGGTCGGTGTTGTCGAGGATCTGGCGTGTGCGTACCACCATGTCCGGTAGCGCCTGTAGCTGATAGTTCACGCTACCCATGGTGGTGTTGAGTTGGGTCACCAGTTTGCGGCTCTGGGCAATGAGCGCTGGCAGATCGGCGGATGCGGCATTGGCGTTGCTGAGCAAGGGCTGAACGCTCTTTAAGCTCGCCTGCGTTTGCTTGAGGGTAGCGGCCAGGGCTTGCATGGCGGCGGCGGTATTCTCGCCGGTGGTCTTGTCATAAATGAGTTTGCCGGCGGTACCCTGGCCGGAAGCGAGCTGCGTACTGATGGCTTTCAGATTGCCACTTACCACCGCAAGATTGTTTACCACCTGGCCCACTGCACGCGGATCAATCTGCTGGCTCATGGCGTCAATGCGCATGAGCGTGGTTTTCACGTCCTGCAACACCGGCGCCACCTGCGCCATGATCTGGTCCAGGGACAGGGGTTCTTGCAGAGGAATAGTGGCGCCGTCGGGAATCAAAGGTTGGTTCGGCGAGCCGGCGCTGATATCAATGGCGGAATTCCCCAGCAGCGATAGTTTGCTCACTTCTGCCCGGGAATCCTCGCGGATGAGCTTGTGGTACTTTTCCAGGATCTTCATAGTGAGGGCGATGCGATTGTCGGGCGTAATGGTGATGGCGCTTACCGTGCCGACGAACAGACCCGAGGCCGTCACCGGCGTATCGGTGCTGATGCCCATGGCATTGTGTAGATCAGCATGCAAAGTGAATTTGCTGGCGAAAAACCGCGCGGTCTGCTGATTGAATGCCAGCGCGATGAACACCAGAGCGATGGCGAAGATCACGAACGCACCCACCAGCCGTTCGCGTGCGGTATAGGACAGACGGTGGATGTAATGCACATGGCCTTGTGGAGGTGTTGCACTCATGATTGCTGACTCACTATGCGGCTGCGTCCAGGAAAGCACGCGCCTCGGCCAGCGGCGCCTGCGCGAATGCCTGCCAACTGTCGAATTTCCAGATCCCTTGAGTGTGAACGAAAACGATATCGCTGGCATAGCGCTTCACGAAACCCAGGTTATGGGTGGCTACGAACACCGTCATGCCGCGTTCACGGACCAAGCGTTGGTAGATTTCTGCTTCGCGCCGCCGACAGGCATCATCGGTCATGTGAAACGGTTCGTCCAGGAACAGCAGTTGCGGTGAGAGCATGAGACAACGGCCGATGGCGAGCAACAGACGTTCATGCTGGCTGAGATGGGCGGGCAGGGCTTCCAGGCTGCCGGTATAACCCAGGAATTCCAGCGTCTCTTCGGCGCGCGTGCGTATGGCATCGGGTGTGTCCAATCGGTGGTAGAGCGCTGGCAGCATGACATTGTTGAGTGCATCCACCACTGACAACAGCGGAGCGCCCGCAGGGACGAATGCAGCTTGACAACGCAGCTGGCGCCAGGCCGGTGTGTCGCGATTGGGGACATCCACACCCAGGAGGCGCAAGCGTCCGGCCGCCGGCGGGTTCACGCCGGCGAGGGTACGCAACCAGGTGCTCTTACCGCCACCACCCGGCCCCACCAGACATACGATGCGTCCGCCGATGGCTTCCAGATCGAGCTTGCAAGCGTTATCGCTGCCACCGAATGGTCGCAGGCCCGTAGCTACGATCAGCGTATCGCCATTCATCGGGAGATGATGGCCAGCAGGCCATCCATGAAAAATACCAGTATCAGGCTGGTGACGATGGCGCGCTGGGTTTGCTGCGGCAACTCCGTGGGCGAGATGCGCACACGTAATCCATGGAAACACGCAGTGCCGGCAATGATCACGCCGAACAACAGGTTCTTGAGCGCAAACACAATGAGTTGCGCGGGCTGCAGAACGGCAGCCAAGCGCTCCAGCTGATGGGTGTACTGTACGGAAGAAATCAGGTTATCCAGCAACACCCCGCCAAACAGTGCAATGGCCGCGAAATAAATCGCGAGGGTGAATTGCGCCACCGCCGCCCCCAAAATCCGCGGCGTAACAAAGAAATGATTGACGTTGATACCCAGCAGCACCAAGCTCTCAACCTCGCCGTGCAACTTCATGGCGCCCATGTCCACGGTCATGGCGGAACCGGAGCGGCCAATGAGTACGATGGCGGTAAGCAGCGGTGAAAGCTCCATGCCAATGACATTGGTGAGCATGACTTGCACGCCATGCTCGTTTCCGAGCGTCTGACCGAGGGCCAGAATCTGCGAAGTGATGGACATCCCGACGGCGAGCGCCAGCAGTGTGATTACCGGCAGCGCATCAACACCCGTGAAAATAATCTGGGAAAACAGCGTTTGCAGGGTTGCACGATTGAAATAATGTCGGCGCCCGCCGCGTTCACGCAGGGCATTGATGATGAAACTGGTGAGATCCAGCAGATACGCCCCGGCGCTGAGACTGCGCCGTCCGGTCCAGCCGAGCAGCGTTCCGACTCCGCCGTTATCCCCGTCCGCCATGGCCGCTTCTCCCCAACTGGCCACAGCCTAAAAGAAGGCCGACCGGCCCGCAATGGGCTAGGACTTTATAAAGCTGAGATCGAATACCGGATGACCAAGGCCGATACCCCGACGTTCGAATTTGGTGAGCGGCCGTGCCGGAGGGCGCAGCGCGTAGCCACCCCCGGCAGCGGCGTTGCTGAGGTCCGGACTGGCGGATAGTACCGTCAGTATGTGGGCGGCGTACTCTGGCCAGTCGGTGGCCAGTTGCAACTGTCCGCCGGTCTTGAGTTTCCGCGCCGCCAGCGCCGCAAACTCCGGTTGCACCAAGCGGCGTTTGTGATGGCGTTTCTTGGGCCAGGGATCCGGGAAGTAAAGCAGCAGCGCGTCGAGACAGTCATCCGGCAGGCACCGGGTCAGCACCTCCACCGCGTCGGCGCACGCCACGCGCACGTTGGTTATCTGTTCAAGGCCCAGCGTCATCAGCAGCCGGCCCACGCCGGGACGGTGGACCTCGATGCCGAGAAAATCTTCATGGGGATGCTGGCGCGCGAGTTCCGCGAGCGTAGCACCGTTGCCGAAGCCGATTTCCAGGGTGCGCCGGACATTGCGGCCGAAAATTCGTGGCAGATCGAACGTTCCGGCGGCCGGGTCGAGGCCGTATTTTGGCAACAGGCTTTCGAGGGCGTGCTGTTGGCCGGGAGTAAGCCTACCCTGGCGCAACACAAAGCTGCGTATGGCGCGTCGGGTTTCTAGAGATTGCATCTTGGGAGTTGGTTGTGCGGTGCGGCTAGTGCCCGTTCAAAAGAACAATCCTTCGAGAGGCGATGACGCAGACCCAAAACGTTTTCTCGGAATGCGTCCGGCAACGTAGGCTTCGCGTCCCGCTTGGATCGCTTTTTTCATGGCGGCAGCCATGAGTACCGGATTCTTGGCATGGGCTACGGCGGTGTTCATGAGCACACCGTCACAGCCGAGTTCCATGGCGATGGCTGCATCCGAAGCGGTGCCGACACCAGCATCCACCAAGATTGGAACACGGGCGTTTTCGACGATGCTCAGGATGTTATAAGGATTGCGGATGCCGAGACCGGAGCCGATGGGTGCACCCAGAGGCATCACCGCCGCGCAACCCAGTTCCTCAAGCCGTTTGGCAATCAGCGGATCGTCGGTGGTATACACCATGACTTCGAAACCTTCCTTTATAAGGATTTCTGCGGCCTTCAAGGTTTCAGTAACGTTGGGATAAAGGGTTTTCTCGTCGCCCAGCACTTCCAGCTTCACCAGCCTGTGATCGTCGAGTAATTCCCGCGCCAACCGGCAGGTACGCACCGCCTCATCGGCGTTGTAACAGCCGGCAGTATTGGGAAGAATCGTGTACTGCTCCGGTGGCAGCACCTCCAGCAGATTCGGTTCATCTTTCCTTTGACCGATATTGGTGCGGCGGATGGCAACCGTGACAATTTCCGCGCCGCTGGCTTCCACTGCGCGCCGGGTTTCGTCCAGGTCTTTGTATTTGCCGGTACCTATGAGCAGACGCGAACGGTAGGTTTTGCCGGCGACCGTGAAGACATCGGTGGATGGACTGGATGGCTTGGGTTGCGTGTTCATCTGAGTTCCATATAACGTGTGTAGGCGGTTAATTATCCGTGGAGGGCGGGTGCCGTGGCTCGCGATTCCACTTCGCGTTTGGCAGTGTTCTATAAAGGCGCCGTCCTCAGCCTCCGCCAATGGCGTGAACGACCTCGATCTTATCGCCGCTTTTGAAACGATATCCGCTATGGGTACTGCGCGGTAGGATCTCACCATTCACTTCCAGAGCGATGCGTTTGCCAGTGAGCTCCAGCCGCTGAATCAGATCCTGGGCGGTGAGTGTTTCGGGTATGTCGGTTGGACTGCCATTGACGAGAATCTGCATGTCCGCGTACGTTGGTAGCCTGCGATGTCCAATTTTACCGCAGTCCCGCCGCACGCGCCGGCCGTTTGACAGGTAAAAGGGTGTCGCTAGAATGGCGTTGCCCGCGGGTGTAGTTCAATGGTAGAACTGCAGCTTCCCAAGCTGCTAACGTGGGTTCGATTCCCATCACCCGCTCCATTTTCCAAGCACAGTTATGCACCACCCCGGGCTTGACCACCACGGGCATCATTCATTGCCCGAACGTTCGGCCGGGACCGAATGCCAGTGGCAGGCGGTCTTGAGTGCCTGCTTGGTCCATCACCGGCGGTACTTTCCTGAAGCCATCGGCGGGTGGTGACTTCGCTGCCGGGGCAGTTCAAACTGTCAGACGGAAGGGGCACAAGCCAGCCAAATTTGATTCACTGACAACAGGTGTTGCCATGCCGATCAAGCCGAACTCAACCGCCAAACCGACCACAACAAAACTCGTCGCAACGCGGCGCAAACCGCTGAAGATCATCGCTATCAGCATCGCAGTCCTCATCGCGCTGATTATCGTCATCGCGATCATATTGCCGTTCATCATCAGCCCCAACGATTTCAAGCCGCGGATCGCGAAGCTGGTGAACGACAAGACCGGCCGTGAACTCAGCATGCCGGGTGATATCAAGCTATCCATTTTTCCGTGGTTGGGTGCCGAGATCGGACCCATGTCGCTCAGTAATGCACCCGGTTTCGGGAATGCGCCTTTCGCCAGCATCAATGAGACCGATGTGCACGTGCGATTCTGGCCGTTGCTGCGCGGCCATATCGAGGTCGGTACCGTCAAGCTCGACGGCGTGGATCTGGATCTGGAGCGCGACGCCGATGGCCGCAATAACTGGCAGGATATCCTCGAGCATCTGAAGAACTCGGGATCGGCGGCGCAATCTCAAAGCACTAACGCCAAGTCCAGCGGTCTTGAAACCCTGCGCATACAGGGTTTGAATATAACCAACAGCGGCTTGCGCTGGAGCGATGCCCAGAAGCATCAGCAATATACGGTCAGCAATCTCAGCATGGATATGGGCGCCCTTGCATCCGGCATACCGCTGCGTCTGAACACCGATTTCGATTTCGCCGGCACCAATCCGTCGCTCACCGGGCATGCGTCCTTCAAGGGCACGGTGATCGCGGACCTGGCCAAGAAGATTTATACCGTCAGCAACGCCAAACTCGACCTTGATGCCAATGGAGATGCGATAGCCGGCGGCCAGGTGAACGCGGAGCTGCTGTGGCAGCAGGCGGCGTTGAACATGGATGTGGGCACACTGGCGTTGAACGGTCTGTCGGCAAGCGCCTATGGCCTGAAGGCGCAGGCGGACATGGAGGGTCAAGGTCTGCTGAAAGATCCGCACTTCAACGGTAGCCTTAAACTGGCATCATTCTCACCGCGCGCAGTGTTGCAAGCCCTGGGGCATGGCAGCCTCGCCGATACCCGCGATCCACAGGCGCTGACCCAGGCTTCGGGTTCCCTGAATTTCATCGCTTCGCCCGACTCCGCCAGCGTGCAGAATCTGAGCTTCAAACTGGATGACACCACCCTCAGCGGCAGTGCCACTATCAAGGATCTCAAGACCCAAGCGCTGGCGTTCAATCTCGCTCTCGACCAAATCAACGCCGACCGCTATCTGCCGCCGCAGAAAGCCGCCACCGCAACCCAACCGCGCGAAGCTACCGACATCAATAAGGTAAGCATTCCGGTGCGCACCCTGCGCAGCCTGAATCTTGATGGCCAGCTGCATATCGGTCAGCTCACGCTGCTCGATATCCATACCGGCAACACGGATGTGAGCGTCAGCGCCCATCAGGGGCTGGTGCGCATCAATCCCCTGTCCGTACAACTCTACGGCGGTGTGCTCAGCGGCACAGTGCAGATTGACGCCAGCAGCGACACCCCCATCGTCACGGAAGATCTCACGCTACACGACCTGCAGACCGGTGGCCTGATGCAGGATCTATTCAAGATCAGGCGTCTCAGCGGCACCGCGAATCTGCACATCGTGACGCGCGGGCTAGGCCCCACCGTGGGTGAAATCCGCCACACCCTGGAAGGGCGTATGAACTTTTCCTTCAAGAACGGCGCCGTCGAAGGTCTGAATGTGTGGGATGCCATTGACCGCGAGTACGCACTGGTGAAGCATCTACCGGCGCCACCACCGGCGCCCGAGCGCACCGAGTTCGCCGACATGCACGGCAGCGCGACCATCAACCACGGGGTGCTGGATAATCGGGATTTTGCCGCCACCCTGCCGTATATGAATCTCACGGGCGCAGGCAAACTGGATCTGGTGGAACTCACCCTGGATTACAGCCTCAAGGTACGTCTCACCGGCACGCCGAAACTTGGCGCCCGATCGGATCTGGGCGGGCTGACCGGCAACACCATTCCAGTGCGCATCAGTGGCACCTTGTCCAATTTGAGCGTACGACCGGATGTGGGTGACGCGACGCGTACACGCGTGCAAAACGAAGTCAACACCAAGAAAACAGAACTCAAGGGAAAGCTCAAGAACAAAGTGCAAGACATCCTGCATCCACCGAGGTAATTGAGCGGCATGTCTGTGAGCACAATGAGAGCCGGGTGCGACGCACTTTCCTGACCCTGCTTGCCGTGGTGTGGCTGAGCGGCAACGCCTGGGCAGCGCAATTCCACTCGTTCGAGGTTTCCCAAAATAACGGCCGTTATCAGCTGAGCGCCGATATCTACCTCGCGGCTCCGCTGCCACAGGTGTATCAAGTGCTGACCGACTACAATCACCTCACGCGCATCAGCGGCGCTATTCTTCAGAGCCGCATGCTGAAACAGACAGATGCGCATACGTACCTGGTGTTCGTCGAAAGCCGTGCCTGTGTGCTGTTCTTCTGTCACAACATCAAGGAGACCCAGCGGGTGATGGAACTAACACCCCGAGAGGTCGTATCGGAAGTGATACCCGAGGGCAGTAATGTGAAAATGTCTTCTTCCTCCTGGCACTTGGACCTGGAAGGCGACGGCACGCGCATGCACTGGGAGGTAACCTTTGTCCCGGATTTCTGGATTCCACCGCTCATCGGTCCGTTCTTTATGAAAGGCGAGATGCGGGCGCAAGGCAAATATATGGCAGAGGGCGTGGAAAAACTCGCCCGCGAGCGCGCCCACCTACCGCCGTTGGCGGTGACTGACAAACATGCCCCGTCAAACCAAACTCAAGCGCCCTGAGTTCAAACTGGCGCCGCCGCTGCTGCGCTGGTACCGCGTCCACGGCCGCAAAGACTTGCCGTGGCAGCACCAGCCGACGCCGTATCGGGTGTGGGTTTCGGAAATCATGTTGCAGCAGACCCAGGTGAGCACCGTAATTCCCTATTACGGGCGGTTCATGATGCGCTTTCCCGATATACGTGCGCTGGCCAACGCGCCGCTGGATGAGGTGCTGCATCTGTGGTCGGGGCTGGGGTACTACGCCCGGGCGCGCAATTTACAGCGCGCGGCGCAGATCATCCGTGACGACTATGGTGGTGTGTTTCCCAGGGAATTTGAAAAAGCCGCGTCTTTGCCCGGCATCGGCCGTTCCACCGCCGGCGCAATTCTGGCGCTTGCCTACGGCGAGCGTCATGCAATCCTCGACGGCAACGTGAAACGCGTATTGACGCGCTTGCACGGCGCCAAAGGCTGGCCAGGCGAAAACGCCGTCGCCAAAAAACTCTGGGCTCTGGCGGAACGGCACACACCACTGAAAAATGTGGCCGCCTATACCCAAGCCATCATGGATCTGGGCGCGACCGTATGCACACGCTCGCGACCGCGCTGCCTGGATTGTCCGATCGCAGTGGGTTGTGTGGCGCATATAGATGGGAATGAAACCAAGTTCCCCACTCCGCGGCCACGCAAACGCTTGCCGGTGCGTCGCACCTGCATGTTGCTTATCACCTGCAAAGGCCGCGTTATGCTGGAACGGCGCCCGCCGGCCGGTATCTGGGGCGGATTATGGGGATTTCCCGAGTTGCCGGCGGATCGGGAGGTGGTGGAGTGGTGCCGTTCGCATCTGCATCTACGGCCTGAGGCGCAATCTGTTTGGCCGGTGTTGCGGCATAACTTCAGTCATTTCCATCTGGACGTGCAGCCGCTGCAGTTGGAAGTTTCAGAGCCTGCGGGTATCGAAGATGATGGCGAGCGCGTCTGGTATGACCTGAGGGTACCGGCGCGCGTTGGCCTGGCGACGCCGGTGAAGAAACTAATCGGACAATTGCAAAATCAAGCAGGAGAACCGCGGCATGACGCGCACCGTCAAATGCGTATTGCTGGGTGAAGAGCTCGAGGGCCTGGAGCGTCCGCCCTGGCCGGGCGAGCTTGGTCAGCGGATTTTCGAAAACGTTTCCCGCTCGGCCTGGCAGCAATGGCAGAAACACCAAACCATGCTTATCAATGAATATCGCTTATCCGCCCTTGATCCCAAGGCGCGCAAATTTTTGGCGGAGGAGATGGAGAAATTTCTGTTCGCTGGTGGTGCCGAGAAACCGGCAGGCTATCAACCGGAAAGTTCAGATTTAAGCTAGCGAGCTTCTGCGCCCACACAGCAGGTGACTTTCGCACCAGGAAACACCACGCCAGCCGGTACGGGATGCTGAATGCCGCACAAAATCAGACTGCGTTCAAATACTGCACGCTGAACCAGCGCCGGTCGTCGGTCCATACCTGTTTAACAGCGAGCCCTGCTTTGGCCGCCAGCACCGCGAAGCCGGGCAGGGTATGTTTGTAGCTATATTCAGTGACAATGTGTTCGTTTTCACGCAAGCGGAAACATTCGCCATCGATGCGCACCGACTGATTGTCGAGACTCACCAGGTGCATCTCGATGCGGCCCTCATCGGCGTTATACGTGGCGCGATGACGGAAGCGGCTGACGTCGAAGTCGCTGCCCAATTCACGGTTGAGCCTGTGCAGAAGATTGAGATTGAAGGCCGCCGTGACGCCCGCCGAATCGTTATAGGCGTCCTCCAGCACAGCCTTGTCCTTGCGCAGATCCACGCCGATGAGCAGACCACCTTGGACTCCGGCCAGCCGCCGCAGTCGTTTGAGCAGATGGATCGCTGCGCTTGGCTCGAAGTTGCCGATGGTCGAACCGGGGAAATAGATTAGCGTCCTCGACACGCGACGATGCGGCGCGGGAATTTTAAATATCTGGTTGAAATCAGCGCATATTGGCAGAACTTCCAATTCCGGATACAGCCGGTTGAGACGCTCCGCGGCATTAACCAGATGCACGCGCGAAATATCCACTGGTACGTAGGCCGTCGGGCGTGACAGATGGTCCAGCAGCAGACGGGTCTTGAGACTGCTGCCGCTGCCGGGTTCCAGCAATAGCACATTCGGTCCCAGAGTGGCGGCCATGTCGGTTGCCCGCGCTTCCATGATGCCGAGCTCGGTACGCGTCAGATAATATTCCGGCAGCTCGCAAATGGCGTCGAACAGTTGCGATCCGCGCACGTCGTAGAAATACTTGCAAGGCACGGTCTTCTGCGTTGCGCGCAAGCCGCTGACAATCTCTTCGCGCATGTCGGCGGTGCGTGGATGGTAGTCGTGCAGGGTAAGCGAAGGCGTTTGGGATATCTGCATCTTAGGCATCCTGCGCAAGCCGCAGTCCCGAAAACTGCCAGCGCTGCTGTGGATAGAAGAAATTACGGTAGCTGGCGCGCACATGCTCGCGAGGTGTTATGCAGGAGCCGCCGCGCAGCACCATTTGATTGGCCATGAACTTGCCGTTGTATTCACCCAATGAACCGGCAAGCGGTTTGAAGCCCGGGTAGGGTGCGTAGCTGCTGGCCGTCCATTCCCAGACATCGCCGAATAGCTGGTTGGCACCCGCCGTTGCCGCCGGATGAAATCTGCCGCTGTCCAGCAAATTGCCTTCCACAGGGTGATCCGCTGCGAAACTTTCCCATTCTGCTTCCACAGGCAGGCGCGCACCGGCCCAGTGGGCGAAGGCATCCGCCTCGTAATAACTCAGGTGGCACACGGGTGCGTGGCTATCCAACTCGCGTTCGCCTCCCAGGGTGAATTCCGCCGTCATGTCCTGACTCCAATAGAGCGGCCGGTTCCAGCCTTCCCGCTGCAGCGTGGCCCAGCCGTCGGATAACCACAGCGCCGGCGCGCTATAACCGCCGGCGCGGATGAATTCCAGATAGTCATTGTTGGTTGTTAACCGGTTAGCCAGGGCATGGGCCTGAATGAATACCCGATGCCTGGGGGTCTCATTGTCAAAGGCGAAATCGTGGTCCGCATGGCCGATAGGCAACAGACCCTCGGGACGGGGAATAAATTTCAGCGGTAAGGCGGGTGTGGATACCGGCGCC
>Ga0307373_10014015_pt1 | contig 11110 bp, 9 predicted proteins | sample OX2MG_FD_202534 | JGI IMG/M metagenome (GOLD analysis project Ga0307373, IMG submission 202534) | Soil microbial communities from Risofladan, Vaasa, Finland - OX-2 | ecosystem: Environmental > Terrestrial > Soil > Coastal area > Acid sulfate soil | place: Finland: Risofladan, Vaasa | collected... | reverse complement strand
CGCGCGAGCGCCAGGATCGGCGCGAACTGCGCGTCGCATTCGGTCTTGCGATGATGTACCGCGAGGTCCCGCCACACGCCGCTGTGGGTCTTGGCCGACCGGCGGTTGAACGCCACCATGGCGTCGAACGAGGCGTCGATCGCTCCGGGGGGGCCGTCCGGGCCGAAGGCGGCCGGATCGTAGCCGTTGAACCCCATCGCCGTCACCCCTTCGGCCGCCGCCACCGCCATCACCTCGCGCGCCAGGGCGGTCAGCGCCGGGCGCGCCTCCCGCGAGCCGAGGACGTCGACGATGCTGGCGGGCGTGAGGGCGCTGGCGAAGAGCAACGCGCCGTAGCCCATCTTGCCCCACAGGTAGCCCCAGATGTTGTCGGTCGTGATCGCGCGGGGCTCGAAGTGGAGCAGCGCGCGGTGCACGCGGGCGAGCCGCGGGGTCGGCCGGCCGTCCAGCTCGCCGAGCACCACCGCGCCGCGCCCGCCGAAGTGGACGACGCCGGGCTCCAGGAGGTCGGCGCCGAAGTTGATAAAGGCGCCCATCGTGCGTTCCCGACCGACCACCTCCGCGATCGTCAGCTCGTTGAACCCGTTCTGCAGCGAGACCACCACGCCGTCCGCCGCGAGGTGCGGCAGGAGCTGCCGCGCGGCCGCCTCGGTGTGCAGCGCCTTGACGCACAGGAAGATGATGTCCCAGACGCCGGCCACCTCGTCCGGCGTGAAGGCCGGCATCGGCTGCGTGAAGGTGTCGATCGGGCCGGTGAGGGTCAGGCCGCGCTCGCGGATCGCCCGGACGTGCGCGCCGTCGGCATCCACGGCGGTCATGTCGAGACCGGCGCGGCGCAGGTACGCGGCGACCGTGCCGCCGATCGCCCCGGCCCCCCAGACCAGAATCCGGTCGGGTGCGCCGGCCGTCACGCCCACGGCCCTTCCAAGACTTCGCGCGTTTCCTCGACGCCGGCGCGCCACACCTGCATCATCTGCTCGTCCGGCTTCTGGTAGGCGCCGCCGAAGTTGCCGTCGCCCAGGAATTCACGGACCGCCGCGGCATCCATCAGGCGCATGCGCGCGAGGTCGATCATCGGCTTCCGGCCGGCCGGCAGGGTGACGCCGCGCAGCCGCGTCCACGGAAAGTTCTCCATCCACGACGCGTGCGAGGCCACTGGATCGATGGCGGCGACCGCGGCGGCCGTCTTCGGCGCGTTCCACCAGTTGTGCCACTTGACCGCCACGCCGGGGTGCTCGTTCATCCACTCTTGCAGGATGGACCCGCCCGGGATGTTGCCGCCGTGGCCGTTCACGAAGAGGATGCGCGTGAATCCGCCGCCGACGAGGCTCTCGAGCACGTCCGCCACGATCCGCTGATAGGTGTCGAGGCGCAGGCTGATGCTGCCGGGGTAGCGGCGGAAGTACGGCGTGATGCCGTAGCCGAGGACGGGAAACACCGGCACGCCGAGCGGATCGGCCGCCTCACAGGCGACGCGCTCGGCCAGGATGGAGTCCACGGACAGGCTGAGGTAGCCGTGCTGCTCGGTGCTGCCGACCGGCACGACCGCCCGGCTGTCGGTCTTCAGTCTCTCTTCGACCTGCATCCAGTTCATCTGCGCGACTTTCATGGGCGACACTCTTTCGAAGCCGGGCTGAAGCCCGGCGCTACGACGACAAGGCGACGGCGCCTGCCATCACGGAACAACGGCGCGACGGCGACGGGACGAGCTTACAGCCTCGTCGTGATCGTCTCCAGTCCGTGCGCGCGGGGACCCGTCTCCACGCGCCACAGCGCGAATCCGCACAGCACGGCGAGGACGGCGATCGCCGTGAACATCCACATGCCGGGGCGGTAGCCGGCCGCGTTGGTCGCGCTCGCCAGCCAGTGATCGTTGGCCCAGCCGATCAGCAGGTTGATGACGACGAGCCCGATCTGCTGCACGGTGTCCAGCATACCGTTCGCCAGGCCGAGGCGCGACGTGTCCACCACGTAGACGAGCGCCGGCCACATCACCGCCGGCACCAGCGCGAAGGCGACGCCCATCATCGCCATCGGAATCGCCGGTGGAATGTCGGTGTAGCCGAGCATGAGGAACACCGGCACGATGAGGAGCGAACCGCACATCATGACCAGCGACCGATGCGCGTAGCGATCGACCAGCAGGCCGAAGATCGGCATGCCGACCAGCGAGAAGAACGGCTCCATGCCGACCAGCAGGGAGGCGGCCTGCGGCGAGAGGTGGCGCGACTCGATCAGGAACTTCTGCCCGAACGTCTCGAACGGGAAGATGCAGCCGTAGAAGGTGACGCACAGCGCCGCGATCAGCCAGAACGACCGATCGAAGCGGAAAACCTCGGCCAGCGGGATCTTCCGGCCGCGGGCGGCGTGCCCCAGCGTGAAGCGCCGCTCGCCGCGCGCGTCGAGCATCCAGTACAGCGCGGCGCCGAGCAGACAGAACCCGCCGAAGCCGACGCCGATGAGCAGCGGCCAGCGCCAGTAGGTGTAGGCGCCGGCCGCCCAGGTGGGGGAGACCTGGGCGCTCAGCGAGCCGAGGCGGGCGGCCGACGCGCGCAGCCCGAACCCGAGGCTCAGGTCGTCGTGCCAGAACCAGCGGGCCACGCCGACGTTCGCCGCCAGCGCCAGCGCCTCGCCGCCGGAGCCGACCAGCAGCCGGCCGGCCGCCATGACGCCGAGGCGCGGACTGAGTGCGGTGATACCGAGCCCCGCGAAGATGAGCACGCCGAAGATCGCCAGCGACTTCCTCGTCCCCAGCCGGTCGATCATGACGCCGCAGACGAGCATCGCGACGATGTTGGGCAGGCTGTAGACCGCCTGGAGCAGCCCGATGTCGGAGTCGGAGAAGTGCAGCTGGCGGCTGAGGAGCGGGGCGAGCGGCCCGATGTAGTCGAACGCGTAGTAGCCGCCGTAGCAGGCGATCCCGATCGCCGCGAGCACGAGCCAGCGCGACGCGCGCGACGGCGCCGGCCTGGCGGCGACGTCCGGTTCCATCACCGTGTCGGACATCGGGACGGCCCTCTCGACGCACGGCGGGGGCGCCCGCGGCCCCGCCCGATCGCCGGGCTGCATCATCTCACGATTCGGCCGGCCGGTGGGGCGGCCGCCGCGGCTCCTCCACGGCGGCACGGACGGATGAAGGCCGGCGCGTGATCTCAGGTCCGTCCGATGCCGATGCAGGCTTCGGCGCTCAGGGTGGGCACGCCATCGCCGGCGGAGGCTGCCAGCAGTTCGACGACCGTGCGTCCGACCGCCGCGGTCCGGTCGGGGCCGAGCCGGCGGAACAGGTCGGCGAGCGGCGGCACCGAGCTCGCAAAGTCGGTCCAGAAGGCCTCGGGCGAGTCGACCCGCAGGGACCTCGTCACGGTCGTGATCTCGACCTGGCGGAATCCGGCCTGCTGCAGCTGGTCCTTCAACGACGCCGGTCCGCAGAGCCTGGCCCAGACGGGCACGGCGGCCGGCGGCTGGAAGTCGGGCACCGTCTGCTGGACGGCCCGCATCATGAGCGTCATCAGCTGGAAATTCGCCGGATCGCCCCAGCAGACGATCGCCGCGCGACCACCCGGACGAAGAACGCGGCGCAGCTCGGTCATGCCGCGGCAGATGTCGGGAAAGAAGATGAGGCCGAGGATGGACACGCTGGCGTCGAACGACCCGTCTGGGACGTCCAGCGCCTGCCCGTCCATCACCTCGGCGGAGATGCCGGAAAGCCGCTCGGCAACCACGCGCTGGCGGAGACGAGCCACCATCGCGGGCGCGAAGTCGGTGGCCAGCACGGCGGCGCCGGCCCTCGCCGCCGCGAGGCTGAACGCGCCGGTCCCGGCCGCCACGTCGATGACGCGCTCGCCGGGCCTCAGCTTCAGCAGCGCGAGAGCCGCTTCGGCAAACTGCGACGACAGCTTCTCGAACACCTTCTCGTAGCCGGGCGCGATGGCGCCCCAGGCGTCGGGCATCTGGTCGGGGATCGACGCGGACATGTCACGCTCCTCGGTCGTCAATCGGCCCGCGGCACGCCGTCGAAGAAATCGACGATCCCGGTCTCCAGCGAATACTCGGCGCCGACGACGAGGAGCCGATCCTGCTGAATCAGCTGCTCGAGGAGTTCGGATCCATGTCGCAGGTGGTTGACGGAGGCGCGGACGTTCGCCCGGACCGCGCGCCGCACCAGCGCCTCCTCGTCGCGGCCGGCGTCGGTCGCCAGCAGCTCTTCCACCGACGGCCTGACGCGGTCGACGATCGACCGGAGGTTCCGCGACTGTCCCTTCGTGGGCCGCCGCAGCTCCTCGACCGTGGCCAGAATCGCCCCGCACCGGGAGTGCCCCAGCACGATGACGAGCGGTGTCCCGTACTGCGCCGCGGCGAACTCGACGCTCCCGACCTGGGAGGGGGCGACGATGTTGCCGGCGACGCGGATGACGAACAGGTCGCCCAGGCCCTGGTCGAAGACGATTTCGGCCGGCACCCGTGAATCGGAACAGCCGAGGATGATGGCGAACGGTTCCTGGCCGGATGCCAGCTCGCGGCGGCGCGTCAGGCTCGCGGCCGTATCCAGGTTGGAGGCGCCTGACGCGAATCGCTCGTTCCCCTCGCGCAGGCGATCGAAGGCTTGCCGTGCTGAAATCATCGATGTGTGATCCCGTGTGTCCGCCAGCCCGTCGTCAGCCGGGCATGGTCACCAGAAAGGTCGCTCCCGGAGGCCCGGTCCGCACGAGCTCCAGCTCCCCGCCGTGCAGCCGGAGGATGCGCCGGCTGATGGCGAGGCCGAGGCCCGTGCCGCCCGGTCTGCCGCTGACGAACGGTTCGAAGATCTGGCTCGAGAGCCCGAGCGGAATGCCGGGACCGGTGTCGGCGACCGTGACGCGGCAGACCGTCCCGGCCCGCTCCATGCGCACCTCGATCGACCCGGCGTCCGGCATGGCCTGCGCGGCGTTCAGCAGCAGATTCCGGAAGACGTTCTTCAGCAGCTCCGGCTCCCCGTGCACGACCGGCGCCGGCTCTTCCATCGACAGGCTCACGGTGTGCCGCTTCAGGCTCTCGTCGTTGCTGAGCAGCAGCAGGGCGTCCCGGACGATGTCGGCGATCGACACCGGCGTCCGCGCCACCTGTATCGGCTTCGCGAAGATCAGCAGGTCGTGAATCAGGCGATCGAGCGACTGGATGGATCGCAGCATCTCATCGAACAGCAGGAGGTCGTGATCCTGCGCCGGCCGCCGGCTCTTGAGGACCTGCAGGGCGCCGGAGAGGCCGGCGAGCGGGTTCCTCACCTCATGCGCGACGACCGCCGCCATCCGGCCCAGGGTGGCGACGCTCTCCTGCTCGCGCAGCAGCGCCTCGGCCTCCCTTCGGCGCTGAATATCGACGGAATGGACGCAGAGGCCCTCCGGCACCGGCTCGACCCGGATTTCGAACCATCGCGCGGTGGAATCCGGAAAGGTGAACAGGTTCTCGAACGACGTCGCCTTCCGCTCCAGCATGCAGTGCTTCAACGTGGCGAAGAGCGGCGTCTCCTCGATGCCGGGATACACCTCCCACATTTTGCGACCGTGCAGCTCCCCGGGCAGATGCCGGCCGTGGTCGGCAGCAGCCGGGTTGACGTAGAGGTACGTCCAGTCGTGAGCGATGATCTGAAAGCCCTCGAGGAGGCTGTCGAGCGTGTCGCGGTGGCGATCCCAGGCGTCGGCAGTCATGGTGGGACACCGAAATGCACGTCAGATGGGGACGCCGCATCTTAGCACGTGCCGCGGCGCCGGGAGGACGGCCCGGGGGCTCGCGCCCGGTGCGATGGCCCGTCCGCGTTACGCTCCGGCAACCGCAGCGTACCACGTCTCGACCTGCGCACGGTGCGGCTGCCAGGCGCGCCAGGCGTCGGCCGCCCACTCGCGCGCCGCCTCCTCCAGCCGGTTCGTCTCCCCGAGCACGTACCCGATCGTGCGAACGCCTTCGAACGACGGTGGCACGAGCCACTGGTAGCGGTCCTTGCGCCGCGTCGCGCGCTGCAGAAACGCGGGCGCGAGTTCGATGGGCCGTTGCCGCTCCAGCACCGCGTAAAGGTTCATCAGATGGCAGGCCACCGACTGGATGGCCTGCGGGTTCGAGCTTCCCGGATGCTGGACCGCGTACGCGTCGACGCAGAACTGGCGGAAACGAGGTGCCGCCGGGTCATCCAGGATGCGCGCGGCCAACTCGCCGTGCATCGCCCAGCACCCAGGGGCGGCGGTCATGTAGCGGTGAACCGGCCCGGCGATGCGTGGAACGATGGCGCCGCAACCTTCGCAGCGCTCGCGGCCGTGGTCCGTGTCCGTCATGCGGGCTGCCCATGGCGGCCGGGCGTCGCCCTCAGCCGCGTCGGCCTCATGATGGCGCCGGCCGCACGCCGGCGGCAAGCGCGTCGTGTGCGGCGCGGGACTCGCGAAATGGCATCGGGCCGCCGCACCTGCCACAAGGTGAACGTGCAGGTCGCGACGAGTCTCTGCCGCACGAGGAACTCACCGGGTCGGATTGCCCCGTGGTCGGGCAAGCTTCGCCCCGCGCTCCAGCAGCAGCGCCTTCAGGACCGACCGATGGCAGCGTGCTTCGTCCGCACAGTAGCAGCCGACCGAGAGACTGGTCTGGTGGGAGAGGGCGGCCAGGAGCGCGAGGAGGCGCATGGCGTCGGGGCGCTTCATTTCGGCGCGGTATCGCCTGGTGAAGCTGCGCCACGCCCGCTCATCGGACGCCTGCAGGGCCTGCTTGACCAGACCCTCCGACGGCGCGAGGTCCGGAAGCCACACGTCGTAGAAATCGCGCGACGCATGCTGGGCCTTGGGCACGCCGCGGGGCGGCCGGCGTACCGTCCCCAGGCGCAGGCCCTCACCGGGTGCTCTCGGGCCTCCCAGTCGTACTACGCGAATCGCCATTCGACTCACCTCCTTCGCCTGCCGGTCCACATTATCCATCCCTCAGCCGTCGTCGGGTGCCGCCGATCCCCAGACGGCCCCGGGTCTGCGGTCGATGCCGAAGTCCCGAGCGACAGGCCGGGCTGATGCCCGGCGCCACGACGACGCGCCACCGAGAGCGCCGGGCGCCGAGCGCCCGAGCTTTGACACGCCCCCGATCGACACGGCAGAATGCGCCGGACGGCAGTCTTCATCGAATTCGGACGGGTCGACTCGTGAACCGGACGGCCGCGCGGCCGGTCACCTTCGTTCTGGGAGAACGTCCATGCGTCATCCGAGCCGTGTCCCATCGATTCTGCTTGCGGTGGTGCTGCTGGCCGCCCCGTCGGCGCTGGCGGCGCTGGCGGTCGGACGGCAGGCGCGACCGGCGCCCGCGCGTCCCAATCCGCTGCTCACACCGAGTCCGCTGCCGTTCCAGGCGCCGGAATTCGACAAGATTCGGGACGGCGACTTCCAGCCCGCTTTCGAGGAAGGCATCCGGCGCCAGCGTGCCGAGATCGAGAAGATCGCCGACAACCCGGCACCGCCCACCTTCGAGAACACGCTGGTGGCGCTCGAGAAGAGCGGCCAGCTGCTGTCCCGCGTCTCCATGATCTTCAACGGACTCGCCGGTGCGAACACCGACCCCGTGCTGGAGAAGGTGCAGGAGCGGGAGGCGCCGAAGCTGGCGGCCGTCCGGGACGCGATGCTGCTGAACGGCAGGCTGTTCGAGCGCGTCGAGGCGATCTACAGGGAGCGTGCGCGGCTGACGCTCGATCCGGAGTCGCTGCGCCTGGTGGAGTACTACCACCAGCAGTTCGTGATGGCCGGCGCCCGGCTGTCGGCCGCCGACAAGGCCACGCTCGAGAAGCTGAACGAGGAGGACGCCACCCTCAGCGCGCAGTTCATGAACCGCCTGCTGGCCGCCACCAAGGCGGGCGCGCTGGTCGTGAGCGACAAGGCGGATCTCGCGGGCCTGTCGCCGGCGCAGATCGAGGGGGCCGCGCAGGCCGCGAAGGCGCGCGGTCTCGAGCACCGCTGGGTGATCCCGCTCCAGAACACGACGCAGCAGCCGGACCTGGCGCTGCTCACGAACCGCGCGGTCCGTCACGAGCTCTTCGAGGCGTCGTGGACGCGTACCGAGCACGGCGACGCGAACGACACCCGGGCGATCGTGGCGCGCCTGGCGCAGCTCCGGGCGCGGAAGGCGAAGCTGCTCGGCTATGCGAACTACGCCGCGTGGAAGCTGCAGGACCAGATGGCGAAGACCCCCGAGGCGGTGAATCACTTCCTCGCCCGGCTCGTGCAGCCGGCCACCGCCCGGGCGCGGAAGGAAGCGGCCGCCCTGCAGCAGCTCATCGACCAGCAGCACGGCGGCTTCACGCTCGAGCCTTGGGACTGGTCGTTCTACGCCGAGCAGATCCGCAAGGCGAAGTACAGCGTCGACGAGAACCAGATCAAGCCGTACTTCGAGCTGAATCGCGTGCTGGTCGACGGCGTCTTCTACGCCGCGCACCAGCTGTACGGGCTGACGTTCAAGGAGCGGCACGACCTGCCGGTCTACCAGAAGGACGTCCGGGTGTTCGAGGTGTTCGACAGGACCGGCGCGCCGCTCGGACTCTTCTACGGCGACTATTTCAAGCGGGACAACAAGTCGGGCGGCGCCTGGATGGATGTCTTCGTCGGGCAGTCCAGGCTCCTCGGGACGAAGCCGGTCATCTACAACGTCGCCAATTTCACCCCGCCCGCCCCCGGCCAGCCCGCGCTGCTGACGGCGGACGACGTGGTGACGATGTTCCACGAGTTCGGGCACGCCCTGCACGGCTTCTTTGCCGACCAGGAATATCCGAGCCTGTCGGGGACGAACGTGGCGCGCGACTTCGTGGAGTTCCCGTCGCAGTTCAACGAGCACTGGGCGTTCGACCCGGCGGTGCTGGCCCACTACGCCTTCAACGACAAGACCGGGCAGCCGATGCCGAAGGCGCTGGTCGACAGGATCCTGGCGGCGAACGATTTCAACGCCGGCTACGACATGACGGAGCTGCTGGCGGCGGCGGAGCTCGACATGCAGTGGCACACCCTGCCCGCCTCGGCGCCGCTCGAGCACGTCGACGCCTTCGAGCAGGCCGCGCTCGAGAAGACGCACATGGACCTGCCGCAGGTGCCGCCGCGCTACCGCTCCAGCTACTTCCTGCACATCTGGGCGAACGGCTACCAGGCCGGCTACTACTCGTACCTCTGGACGGAGATGCTCGCGGACGACGCGTTCGCCTGGTTCCAGGCGCACGGCGGCCTGACGCGCGCGAACGGCGACCATTTCCGCGCGACCGTTCTCTCGCGTGGGAACACGATCGACTACGGTGTGATGTTCCGCGACCTGACCGGCCATGCGCCGGAGATCGGACCGATGCTGAAGTACCGGGGGCTGTCGCGGCCGTAGCGCCGGGCTTCAGCCCGGCCGAAGGCGGCGCGCAACTCGGTGGCTCAGTGCTCGGGCGCAGGGAGGAGAGGCCGAGCCGAAGCTCGGCGCTGCGAAGACCCCGCGAGCTCGCTGCGCGCCGAGCCTCCGAGTCCTGCGCCCCGAGCCCCGAGCCCTACTTCCCCCCCGCCACCTGCCGCAGCATGTCGTACACGATCTGAATCCCCGGCTTCAGTTGCGCGACCGGCATCCGCTCGTTGTCGCCGTGCATGGTGTTCACCAGCTCGGTCGGCGCGATGATCGGATACAGGCCGTAGCTCTTCGCGCCGTGCTCGCGGAAAGTGTTCGAATCGGTCCCGTACGGCACGAGGACCGGCACGACGGTGGCGTCGGGATGGACGCGCCTGATCGCCGACTCGAGCGCGTGATACATCGGCGTGTCGGTCGGCGTCAGCGTCGACCCCTCGCTCTGATACATCACGTCGACCTTCAGCTTCGGGTCGTCCAGCCGCCGCGTGATCAGCGCCACCCAGCCGGCCGGATTCACGCCGGGCAGCAGCCGGCAGTCGAGCGTCGCGTCCGCCGTCCCGGGAATCACGTTCACCTTCGCCGGGCTCCCCTCGCCCGCCTTCATCGTCGTCAGGGCGATGGTGGAGTGCTGGATGGCGTTCATGAACTTGTTGGACGACAGCGTCCCGAGCGTCGCCTTCATCCGATTGATGATGGCGACGCTGCCGGTCGGCATCGGCGCCGACACGAGCCGCGCCAGCGCCTTCACGAGCTCGTCGTTCGGATTCTGATCGGTCGGCTGGGAGGCGTGACCGGACACGCCGGTGGCGGTCACCCTGATCCAGACGACCCGCTTCTCTTCGACGGAGATGCCGAACACGAGCTTGTTCGGCACGTAGAGATCGCGGCTGCCGAACGCCCCCTCGTCCAGGACGTACTCGGGGTTCAGCTCCGCCCAGTGATGCGCGATCATCCACCGCGCCCCGCCGGCGCCGCCGATCTCCTCGTCCGGATCGGCCTCGAACAGGACGTCACGCGTGAGGTGGACGCCCGAGCGCTTCAGCGCCAGCATGGCGTAGAGTTCGATGACGCCGAGCCCCTTCATGTCCATCGCCCCGCGGCCCCACATCTCGCCGTTCAGGATCGTCCCGCTGAACACCCCCTCGCGCCACCGGCTGGCGTCGGCCGGGACGACGTCCATGTGATTGAGCAGGAGGATCGGACGGCCCTGGCCGGACCCCTTGAGACGGGCGAGGATGATCGCCTTGCCGGGCGCGGAGACATACCGGGTGACCGGAATCCCCTCGCGTTTGAAGATGCTCTCGAGGAGGTCGGCCGACTTGACCGTGTTGCTCGGCGGATCGGTCGTGTTGATCCGGATGTACTGCTGCAGCGTCGCGGTCGCCTGCTGCTCGACCTGCGTCCAGTTGATCTGCTGCGCCCGGGCGGGCGCGCTCACGAGCAGGATCGCCAGCAGCCCGCCGACAAGGTTCGCGATCGTCCTCACGTCCACACCTCCAGGGGGAAGACAAGTGACGTACGACGTACGACGAGCCCCGAGCACTGAACACCGAGCACTGAGCCCCGAGCACTGAGCCCCGAGCCTTGAGCGCTCCCTACCACCGGTGATACGCGGGATGTCCTGGCTTCACGGCGACGAACGTGCCGCGGCAGGTGGCGCAGACGTTGCCGCCGGCCTCCAGCGTCCCCTCGACAATAGCCCGGTCGTCGGTCGACTCGACGACGTGGGCGCGGAGATGGACGGGGCCGG
>Ga0307373_10014012_pt1 | contig 11112 bp, 11 predicted proteins | sample OX2MG_FD_202534 | JGI IMG/M metagenome (GOLD analysis project Ga0307373, IMG submission 202534) | Soil microbial communities from Risofladan, Vaasa, Finland - OX-2 | ecosystem: Environmental > Terrestrial > Soil > Coastal area > Acid sulfate soil | place: Finland: Risofladan, Vaasa | collected... | reverse complement strand
CCGACACGTCAAATAGGAGCGGCACCGCCCCGAGGCGGAGGCAGTGCAGTCCAGGGCCGGGACGGAACGACGCAGAGCCGAGGAGCAGCACCTGCGCGATGTGTCGGCTGAAAAGCGCCGCGCCGAGGAAGAGTTCGGCCGGCGGCGGCGCGCTGCGCCATTGCTGACATCGTTCGTTGGCCTGTGCGTGCTTGGCGCCGCAATTATCCTATCGCTCAAAATGCCGGCTTCTGCCGCGTCGTCTCAGGCCGCGCCGCTATCGCCGATGCAAGAGAAGGCGCTAAAGCCGAAGGACACCTTTAAGGAATGTACGAATTGCCCGGAGATGATGGTGGTGCCGGCCGGGACTTTCACGATGGGATCGTCGGCAAGCGAGCCGGGGCATTCTGCCGACGAAGGCCCACAACATATGGTTACGATTGCTCGCCAATTTGCAGTCGGCCGATTTGAGGTGACCTTCGACGAATGGGATGCGTGCGCGGCCGATGGCGGCTGCAACGGCTACAAGCCCTCCGATGAAGGCTGGGGCCGTGGCCGCCGACCGGTGATCAACGTGTCCTGGGACGATGCCGAAGCTTACGTCACTTGGCTGTCGAAAAAGACCGGCAAGTCATATCGGCTGCTCTCCGGGGCCGAATACGAGTATGCGACGCGCGCCGGGACGCAGACGGCCTATCCTTGGGGCGATGCCGTCGGCACGAACAATGCCAACTGCCACGCTTGTGGTAGCCAATGGGACGCCAAACAAACCGCACCGGTCGGCTCGTTTCCCGCGAATAGGTTCGGTCTCTACGACATGGTGGGCAATGTCCGGGAGTGGACGGAGGATTGCTACCGCAACAGCTACAGCGGCGCGCCGGCGGACGGCTCGGCTTGGATCGAGGGCAGTAACTGTTATGACCGTGTCGTGCGCGGCGGGTCCTTTCTCCTCGCTCCTGCCTTCCTCCGCGCGGCGAGCCGCTACTGGTTCACCACCGACTACCGGCTCCGCTACCTGGGTTTCCGGGTCGCTCGGACGCTCGCACCTTAAATCTCTGTTCCTTTGCCTCTTGTGGCTGATTTCTCTGGTCGCTTTGGGGTTTGGGAGACGCACCAATTTTTTGGAAGTACGCCAAGAACGCCCATCTCACGGGCGCCGGTCCGGCCATCGAAGCCCACCACCAATTCTTGCTATGGCTCGTTGCCGCGATTGAACGATTTCTCCCGAGCCCCGCGGTTGTCACGCTTCATCTTGTGCTTGATCGAATCGGCAACGCGTTGATGACATTTCCGCATGCGTCTTGCGCAAGCGCGGGTTAGTCGGCGTCCTCACCGATCCGCGGCGGCATCGCGGGTTTCGGTGGTTTTCGGAAATTCCTGAGCGCCGTGAATAAAATCGGTGACTTCTTCACCTGAGCGTCGATCTCGCTGAGTTTGGCGCGGTGGCGAAGTTTGAATAGGCTGACGTCGAAGCGTCACCCGAAGAAATGGCCTCCCCGTGCGGTTTTGCATTCCTGAAGCCGACGCGCGAAAACGTGATGTAGAACGCGGCGATGTTCATCAGCGCCCAGATGGCCAAGCCCAAGGTGTAGCCGCCCAGAAGATGCTTGCTGGCGGCCAGGGTCACCGTCATGGTGAAGCCGCAGGCCGCGCCGGCGGCCTTGGCCGCCCCGCTGACCGCGCCGACGTTCAGCGGGAAGTAGAGCGGGATCAGCTTGATGACCGCTGCCGCTGCGGCGCCGGACACTAGCGCAAGCCCATAAATGGCGAACAGCTCGACCGTCAGTGAAATCTGCATGGCCAAGACCAAGGCCAGAACGACCATCATGCCGAACAGCAGGCCCAGGATACTCAGAGGATCGAAACGGTCGGCCAGCCAGCCGCCCAGCGGTCGGGTGATGGCGACGCAGACCACCAGCGGCGGGGTGTACACCATGGACGCTTGGACGGCATCCACATGCCACTGGTCGAACAGATAGATCGGCATCGACGACGCGAAGAAGGTGAGGGTGCCGAAGGACACCCAGTAAAGGTAGGGCACTAGCCATACCACCACGCCGGAACGGTACACGGCGATGATTTCACGCAGCGAAGCGCCTTTGTGCTGCTGGTGCGGCGAATCCGACGTAAAAAACCAGTAGATCGGCGCCATCAACAGCGTAGCAATGGCGAAGATCGGGAATATCAGGCGCCAGCCGTCCGGGCCGTGCAGGACGTGGGTAATCAGGTAACCGACCGTCATCATGCCGACGGTGATTCCGATATTGCCCAGAGCAAAGATGCCAAGGGCTGTCCCCTGCTTCGATTTGGGGTACCAGGACGATACATGCGCATTGCCGACCACGAAGCTCGCGCCTCCGAGTCCGAGCAGCGTCCCCAGAAGCAGAAAGGCGTAGTAGCTATTGGCGAAGTACCCCAAAAATAGGGGAATGGTGAGGCTCAGAAGCAAAAGCGTGAAAACCTTCCGGCCGCCGAACTTGTCCGTCAAGATGCCGAGCGGGATGCTGACGGCGGCCGCGAAAAGGGGCTCCATCGCGGCCAGGACGAACACCTGGGTGGCGCTGAAATCGTACCACTTAACCAGGAAGGGGGCGATTGCGGAAAACATTCCCCAAACCGCAAAACCGAGCGCAAACGCCAGCATCGATATCCACAAAACCCTGGTGTTGCCCTGCGGCTCAGCCATCACATCAACCTCGACAAATTGATTTCCCGCAGCATCTCTTTCTCATCAATGAATTGTTGTTACCGAAATTTTCTTATCAAAGAACTATTGTCGCTTTTACGATACCACTTTGACCGAAATCAAGATATACACAAGTGGCCGTTCGGTGGTGTCTTCGGCCGCCTTACTCTGGTTCTCCGGCGTCTGAATGAGATGTTGGGTGTACCTCGCTCTCGCTGCCGCCATTGACTTGGGGTTGGAAGAACGTGGTGATGCGGCGGGAAGCGCAGGGCGGAAGCCTCCGGTTCATGAACTGGCTGGCGGAGGGCGCCCGGGGCCTCTCACCGGCGTACTTCGCCTTGGTCATGGCCACGGGGATCGTGTCCATCGCCGCGGACCGCGCGGAGTTCCATACGATTGCCGCCGTCCTCCTGTGGCTGAACGCGGGACAGTATCTCGTCCTTTGGATTCTCACAGTGTGGCGGCTCTTGCGCTACCGCCGGGCACTGGTTGCCGACTTGACCGATCATCAGTCGGGGCCAGGATCCTTTTCTATAGTCGCGGCCACGAGCGTAATCGGAAGTCAACTGATACTCACTGGATCGTATCACCTCGCTCTGGCGCTCTGGATTATTGGTCTCTTCCTTTGGATCATCCTGACCTACGGGGTTTTCACTGCTCTGACGATCAAGGAGACCAAGCCGACGATCGATCAGGGGATTACCGGGGCGTGGCTGCTTGCAGTTGTCGCGACGCAATCAATCGCGCTCTTGAGCGCGCTCATGGCGCGACATTTCCAGCAACCCGTCCGCCTGCACATCAATTTCGTCGCCCTGTCGATGTGGCTGTGGGGCGGCATGATGTACATCTGGATGATCTCGCTTATTTTTTATCGCTACACGTTTTTCAAATTCTCGCCAGCCGATTTCTCGTCGTCGTACTGGATCAATATGGGCGCGATGGCTATCTCCACACTCGCCGGCTCGCTCTTGATTGAGAATGCCGTGGACGCGTGGTTTCTTGAGTCGTTGATGCCCTTTCTCAAAGGGTTCACGATCTTCTTTTGGGCGACCGGAACCTGGTGGATCCCGATGCTCGTCATCCTGGTCGGTTGGCGGCATCTCTATAGAAAATTCCCGCTCAAATACGATCCTCTGTATTGGGGCACGGTGTTCCCGCTCGGCATGTACGCCGTCTGCACCTTCGAGATGGTACGCGCGATGAGTCTGGACTTTCTGCTCCCCATCGCTCACGTGTTCGTTTACGTGGCCCTGCTGGCGTGGGCGACGACGTTCTTTGGGCTCATTCATAGCCTTGTCAGAAGTTGGTTCCTACGCTCCGCGCCGCTCCCGGTCACCGGGATGTCGGGTGAGGAGTGAGTTTCCCGGCGCGGCGCCGTTACCGTCCCTTCCGACATTGCAACACTGCCGGTCCGACCGCTAAAATTTTAAGCGGCGATGGCGCATTGTGACCTCGCTCGTCCGGTACGGAACACCGCTCGATCGCGAAGAAATGTTTCTTGCGAGCCACTGTCGTATAAGCTACCAAAAGTTATCACTTGAACGAGAGCATTATGCTGGCCCAAGCCAAACTGGCCCAAGGCGACCTGCGTCTGGTTGCGCTCGCGCTCATCGCCGAGGCGCCTCGTCGCGGCTACGAGATCATCAAGCTGATCGAGGCGAAGACGGCCGACTGGTACTCGCCAGCTCCCAGCATCGTCTATCCGATGCTGGCCGGTCTTGTGGAAGCGGGCTATGCGACCGCGTCTGACGACCCCCCAAAGCTGTTCACCATCACCGACGACGGCCACTCCTATCTCAAGCAGAACCGCGATCCCGTCGATGTCGTTATCAACCGCCTGACTGCCCTTGGCGAACGCGTCAGCCGCTGGCGGCGGGCCATGGGAACCGACGGCAAGCAGCTCGACCCGGACGCGGACAGCACAGAAAGCCTGACGGAAATCCTCGCCCGCGCAGCCGGCAATTCCGAGCGAAAATAGAAAACTTCGCGCACGGTCACGTCACCTCCCGCCGCTACATCATGCGGTAATTGAGGCCGAACATGATCCATAGCGTGCCGCCGACCAGCATGAGCAGCGTAACAGCAGCGAAGCACAGCGCGATCAGTTTGTTCTGCGACGATGGTTTCAAGTCAAGGTGCAGGAAATAGCGCAGGTGGACGACGACCTGCGTGATCGCCGCCGCGCCGATGACAATAAAAATCTGTTTTGGCGGCAGCGTGCGGGCGGCGACCAGACCGAATGGAATCGCGGTCAGCACCAGCGCGAGAACGACGCCGACCAAGTAGGGCTTAGTCGTAACTTCCGCACGGTGCGGCGAGATCGGCGTGTTGGACAATTGCGGCGGAGTTGGCATGCTAAATAATCTCCGGCAGGTAAACGATGGAGAAGATGCCGATCCAAACGATATCGAGGAAATGCCAGAACAGGCCGAGCCGGCGGAGGCGGGAGGCGACGAATGGATTCAGCCCACGCAACGCGACCTCGCATCCCAAGAGGACGATCCAGATCAGCGCGACACTGACCTGAGCCCCATGGGTGCCGACCAACGTGAAGAAGGCCGAAAGAAAACCGCTGCGCCACGGGCCGGCGCCGGCGACGGCCATGTCGTAGAATTCCCAAATCTCCATGGCGACGAAGCCCAATCCGAGCAGGAACGTCACGCTCAACCAGGCCAGCGTGCGTCGGCGTAGCCCGGTTGCGATCGCGACGCTGGCGAAACCGAAGGTCGTGCTGCTTGCCAGCAGCAGTATGGTTTTCGCAAAGGTGTGTGGGAGCCGGAATAACGTGTGCCCATCCGGCCCGTCGGCGATGTTATGTGACATCACCACAAAAGTAGCCAACAGCAACGCGAAGACGATGGCGTTACTCATCAGGTAGATCCAGAAGCCGTACGCCCTTTCGTCGATGGCGCGGTTGGCTTGTTCGGCTTTGATTTGTTCGCCGTCTCCGGTGGTGATGACGGCGTCGGTCACGTCGGCGTCCCTGATGCGAGTGCGGTGGTTGTGAGTCGCCGATTCTCGATCGCTTCGACTTGGCTCGCCGGGATCCGGTGTTCGGCATGATCGCGGAAAGTCCGTGTCAGCACGGCAGCGAATACGCCGAGCCCGCCGATGGCGGCCAGCCACCAGATTTGCCAGACCATTGCAAAGGCGAACACGAACGACATCGCTCCAAGCGCGACGCCGGCGCTGCTGTCGTCTGGCATGATGATGTCGTAGAAGCGGACAGGTGCGCGGCCCGCCGTACCCGCCTGCTTCATGTCCCACCATGCATCGATGCCGTGTACGTGCGGCACCGCGGCGAAATTGTAGGCCGCCGGTGGCGAAGCTGTCGCCCATTCCAGCGTTCTGCCGTTCCAGGGATCGCCCGTCGAATCCGCGAGCGCGGCGCGATCGCGGATGCTGACGGCGAGTTGAACGGCCAGGAAGGTGACGCCGCACAGTATAAAGAGAGCGCCGAATTCAGCCACGATGAGAAACGGTTGCCATCCGGCGACGTCGTAGCTCTCGAGGCGCTGCGGCATGCCCATGAAACCGAGAATATAAAGCGGCACGAAGGCCAGATAGAAGCCGACGATCCACGCCCAGAAGGCCCGCCGGCCCCATTTTCCCTCGAGCCGAAAGCCGAACGCCTTGGGAAACCAATATTGGTAGCCGGCGAGATAACCGAACAGCGCGCCGGGGATCATCATGTTGTGGAAATGCGCCACCAGGAACGTCGTATCGTGCATCGGACGGCCGCCCGGAGCCAGCGTGAGCAAAACTCCGGTCATGCCGCCAATGATAAACGTTACGATAAAGCCGACCGTAAACAGCATCGGCACGGAAAATTGCACCCGGCCGCGATACATCGTGAGTAACCAGTCGAAAATCGTCACGCCTGTCGGCACGGCGATGAGCGGGGCCATCCTGCCAAAGAAGGCGTTTACATCGGTGCCGCCGCCCATGGTGAAGAAGTGGTGCAGGCAAACGCAGAGCGAAAGCACGGCGATGGCCACGGTCGAGTAGACGAGCGAGTCGTAGCCGAACAATCGCCGGCCCGAGAAGGTCGCCACAACTTCGGAATAGACGCCAAACGCCGGCAAAATCAGGATGTAGACTTCCGGATGCCCCCAGATCCAGAACAGGTCGATATAGTTCGCCAGCTTGCCGCCGCCGCTGTTGGTGAAGAAGTGCATGCCGAGATAGCGGTCGAGACCGAGTAGCGCGGCGGCAACGATCAAAGCCGGGAAGGCAAATACGATTAGGATGCTGGTACACAGCGCCGTCCAGGTGAACTGCGGCATTATCATCAACCGCATGCCCGGCGCGCGCCGCTTCACGATCGTGACGAGGAAATTGAGTCCCGTCAGCATCGAGCCGACGCTGCTGATCAGAATCGCCCAGATCCAATAATCGACGCCGACGCCCGGACTGAACTGCGCTTCCGAGTAGGGCGGGTAAGCGTTCCAGCCGGCTGTAGAAAACTTGCCGATGACGAGCGAGACCATAACCAATGCGGCGCCGGACGCGGTCAGCCAGAGGCTCACTGAATTCATGAATGGGAACGCCATGTCGCGCGCGCCGATCTGCTGCGGAACGACGACGTTGAACAGGCCGACCAAAAACGGCATCGCCACGAAGAAAACCATGATGGTGGCGTGGGACGTGAAAATCTGATCGAAATGGTCCGGCGGCAGAAAGCCATGCGAGTCGAGCGCGACCGCCTGCTGGGTCCGCATCATCAGGGCATCAATGAAGCCGCGTACCAACATGATCAACGCCAACGTCACGTACATGACGCCGATCTTCTTATGGTCGAGGCTGGTCAGCCATTCGGTCCACAGATAGCGCCATCGACCGAGCCAAGTGATGAGTGCAACCACGCCGAGTGCGCCGAGCGCGCTGACCAGCGCGCCGGTCAAGGCGATGCCACTGTAAAACGGCAGGGCGTCAATCGTCAGCTTGCCGAGCATGTCAGTAGTCTCGGATGGTGGGCCGTTATCGCGATTTGTGCCGGAATGGACGGCGCATTCTCCGGCGTTTCGAGAGTACCGGGTCAGGCTGCGAGGTCAATTGGCCGCATGAGCTACGAATTGGCCTGACGGTGGGCGCCTGGAGCAGATTTTGCTCAGCGTTCACTCATACTGCAGCGTCGATCGTGGGTTGCTTGAACAACGGTAGTATCGTTGAGCGGAACTGCCGCCGCGATCGGCGTCTTGTGATCGCGGACCTTGGCGGACACCGCCTTACGTGATGTCGACGAACGTCAGTTGGTAGATGCGGCCCACGCTCTTCGATGCCGCCGACGTAGCAAGTGATCTTGGAAGGCAACGCAAGCGCGCCAAAGCCGCAGCGACCGCACGAGACCGCAAAAAAGGCGAAGACGTCTCAGGCGTTCGCCGTCGCCTTCTTGGCGACGCCTTTGTCCGTGAGCAGGGATTGCAGTTCGCCCGACTGGAACATTTCGCGGATGATATCGCAGCCGCCGACGAATTCGCCTTTGACGTAAAGCTGCGGGATGGTCGGCCAGTTGGAATAAGTCTTGATGCTCTGACGCAGCTGATCGTCCTCGAGTACGTTAAGGCCCTTATAGGCGACGCCGAGATTATCGAGGATCTGCACGACCTGGCCGGAGAAGCCGCACATCGGAAACTGCGGCGTGCCCTTCATGAACAGCACAACCTCGTTTCCCTTCACCTCGCTATCGATGAACTGATCGATGGACATTGTCGTCTTCCTTGCTGGGCAGCGGAAAGACTTCCCGCGCCGACTCCTGTTTGCTCACCGTGCAACATTTGTAGTGTAAATCGGGCGCGAATGCCATGCCTTCATGGTGGGAAAGGCGTCATGGCAATCACCTCAGCTAGAACCGTCGGCATCGTCGGCCAGCCGGCTCGCGAAACGCCGGGCCAAAATCTTTGAGCGGGCTAAATCTTTGAACGGGCCAAATCTTTGAACGAGCCAAATCTTTGAACGGGCCAAATCTTTGAACGAGCCAAATCTTTGAACGAGCCAAGTCATTGAACGGGCCAAGTCTTTGAACGGACCAAGTCATTGAACTCCTGCCTACGCTTATTTTAAGGATTTAAAGATGCGCTTGACATGCTGCTTCAGGTCGGCTCCACTCAAAATAGTGTCCGTGTTTATGCCCGCTGTCGAATAACCCCAAAAATATGGCCGCGGTTTTCTCTGCGCCGGCGACTGTGATGACACCGCCGAGCAGCCATCAAGAAGTGACTGATGGAGGAGAGGAAACGTATGGAGTTGCGCCATGAGCAGGGCAGGCCGATTCACGCCGAACATTCAAACCCTGAACTGAGCCAGATCGGCGTAGTGGTTTACGACGATGGTCTTGTCGGGGATGCTCTCATAGCTCAATGCGCAGCCGGTCTGCTCGACTCCGGTTACCGGCTGGGCGGCGTCGTCCAGTCCAATGCGCACCGGCGCGGTCGGCGTCGATGCGACATGTACGTGAAGGATCTGCTGGCTGGCGGCGAGATAAAGATATCGTTTGACCGCGGCAACGAAGCAAGGGGTTGTCGTCTTGATCCGGACGCGTTCGCGCGCATCGACGCATGGGTCAAGCGCGCGGTGCATGAACGCGTCGATCTGCTGATCATCAACAAGTTTGGCAAGGAAGAAGCGCACGGCCGCGGACTGCGGCCGGTCATTGCCGACGCTTTGATTGCCGAAATCCCGCTGCTGATCGGTGTCTCCACGCGAAATCTTTGCGACTTTCTGACTTTCGTCGGGGATTCAGCCAAACGTCTGAAGCCCGACAACGAGGCGATCGCGGCCTGGTGCCGGAACGCGATTGAGCATGGGGCGCACCGTCGATGCCAGCCGCGGCTGGCATCCGTGCAAGCATAGGGGAAAACGAAATGGCCGAATCTGCGAATGCCGTCGCTGTAATCGAAACGGTTCCACCAGCGGAGATGGGAGCTGCGCTGGCGTTGGATGCCGCCAACAAAGCCAAATTCGGCAACATTCACCTCATCGTTCGCGGCTTTTTATGCACGCCCTTTCTGGCGTATGGAGCCAGTGTGGTATTCGCCATGGTCGCCGCTGGCGTACCGCTCGGCGCGGCCGGACTTATATTCCCGGTTGGTTACGTCACGCTGAGCTTCCTCGGCCTGGAGATGGCGACCGGCAGCTTCGCGACGATGCCCATCGGCATGTACGCCGGAACGGTCACGCCGTTGCAGTTGGTTCGCAACTGGACCGTGACTCTGTTCGGCAACCTGCTCGGAGGCTTGTTCTTCGCCTGGCTGCTTTGGTTCTCATTCACCAACGGGGGGTCCATCCCGCCGAACAAAATGCTCACCGTCATCGCCCACACCGCCGAGCACAAGGTCGCGTATAGCCAGTACGGCGCCCTCGGCTGGTGCGCCGCCGTTGGCATGGGTGTGCTGTGCAACTGGCTGGTGAGCCTGGGGTCCGTCATGTCCAAAGCCTCGCGCAGCACCGTGGGCCGGTTGCTGTTGATGTGGATACCGGTAGGGACATTCTTTGCGCTGGGCTTCGAGCACACCGTAGTCAACATGTGGCTCATCCCGTGCGGTATCCTCTCGGGTGCCCACGTCAGCATCTACGACTGGTGGGTATGGAATCAGATCCCGGTCACCATCGGCAATATCCTGGGTGCGATGGTGCTGAACGGCACGCTGTGGTACTGGACTCACACTTTGCAGAAATAAATACAGTTCACGTCTATCGGACGACCAGGGGCGGCGCTTCGCCCCTGGTCGTTTAATTTGGTTGGCCGCCGCAGCGAGAGCGCCGCAGGACGCGGACGCGATTATTTGAATTTCGATATTCGATCCGTTCGCGGCCTTGCGGCACGATCGCAGCTGCAAGCCGCCGCGGCGAGATGCTCACCACATATCGAGCACGGTGCGGGCTTCGTCCGACATGCGGCTCGGATCCCACGGTGGTTCCCAGACGATGGTGACCTTGGCGTCGCGCACGCCGGGCACGCTGGCGACGGCGTTCTCCACCTGGCCCGGCAATTCGGCCGCCGATGGGCAGTTCGGCGACGTCAGCGTCATGTTGATGGTGACGGCGCGGTCGTCGTCGATGCCGATTTTGTAAATCAGGCCGAGTTCATAGAGATCGGCCGGTATTTCCGGGTCGTAGATGGTTTTGAGCGCGGTGACGATTTCGTCGGCCAAGCGCGCCATCTGGTCGGTCTGTGGCCGTTCCGCCGCATCGGCGGTCGCGGCTCCAGCCGGGGGAGCACTTTCCGTCCCAGCCGGTTTCGCTTCATCCATCATAGGGAAAATTCCTGCGCTTTGCGTTGAGGAAAAAATCGGCTTTTCCCTCGTCGCGTCATCGGTTTCTCAGCCATTCCGCGATGTGGTGCATGAGTGTTTCGCGGAGGGCTGCGTGTTCGACGCCATCGACGGCTTCGGCGAGGAAGGCCTGGATCAGGAGCGCTTCGGCTTCGGCGTCGGGGATGCCGCGCG
>Ga0307373_10014010_pt1 | contig 11112 bp, 9 predicted proteins | sample OX2MG_FD_202534 | JGI IMG/M metagenome (GOLD analysis project Ga0307373, IMG submission 202534) | Soil microbial communities from Risofladan, Vaasa, Finland - OX-2 | ecosystem: Environmental > Terrestrial > Soil > Coastal area > Acid sulfate soil | place: Finland: Risofladan, Vaasa | collected... | reverse complement strand
AGCCTCGCTAAGCTCGAGCCGATCAAGTACTGTTCGTTGTAGGCGGGGACGATGACGGATAGCGAGCTCGACGGACGCTTCCCATCCGAAAACTCGCCGAAGGCAGATGACACTTCGCCTCCGCGCCTCGGATTCCGCCTTTCTGCCGCGCTACTTCCCACTGGAGTTGAGCTCATGTTGTTGAATTGATAGCGCCCACCCGGCGATTATCGGTTGTTTTCGCAATCGCTCAAATGCCGTTCGGCTCCATCGGTGTTGATCCCTTAAACCGCCTGGGCCAGCCGCGCTTTACTCCGCGGCTGCAATGGCGGAAAGGGCATCCGCGACCGGAATCGGTTGCGCCGGCAATCGGCTGTGAAAATACGCGACGACACGATCCACGATTTCCGTAAGAGGCGTTGCCGGACGGAACCCGGTGAGTTTCTGCAGCTTTTCGAGCGCTGGTACGCGCCGCTGCATATCCTCAAATCCCGGCTCGTACGCCTGATCGTACGGAGTATGAGTGATCGGAGAGCAGCTCTGCGTGCGCTGCTTTACAATGGCAGCCAAACCGTCCATCGAGATTTCTTCGTCGGTGCCGATGTTGACCACTTCTCCCACGGCGCGGTCCGTGCCAATCAGGCGCAGCACCGCTTGAATCGTATCGCGCACATCACAGAAGCAGCGCGACTGAGTTCCGGAGCCATACACCGTGATTGGCGAACCATCGATCGCCTGTCGCACAAAATTGGGCAAAACCATGCCGTAGCGGCCGGTTTGCCGCGGGCCGACTGTGTTAAAAAACCGCGCCACGATCACCGGCTGTTTCTTTTCCTTCCAGTAGGAAAGCGCGAGGAATTCGTCGAGCGCTTTGGAAGCCGCATAACTCCAGCGCCCTTTCGTCGTCGGGCCGAGCACCAAATCGGCGTCCTCGCGGAACGGAACTTTTTCGCTCTTGCCGTAGACTTCCGAGGTCGAGGCCGTGAAGACCAGCTTCTTCTTTTTCGATGCAGCATCCAGCACCAGTTGGGTGCCGTACACATTGGTTTCGAGAGTGCGCACCGGGCTCTCGACGATCAGCCGCACGCCAACCGCCGCGGCCAAGTGGAATACCACTTCCGACTCGTCCACCAGTTCGGCCAGCAGGTGCTTGTTGGTTATGGAATCGAAACAGTAATGAAAGCGCGGGTGATTCTTCAGATGGCGAACGTTCTCAACACTGCCGGTGGAAAGATCGTCCAGAATGAAGACTTCGTCTCCGCGCGCCAGCAGCGCTTCCGCCAAATGTGATCCGATGAAGCCGGCTCCGCCGGTTATGAAGTGGCGCAAGATGATCTCCTAGCTTGACGACTTAGTCGTTTCGTCGAGTTTCACCGCAAACCGCGAATCTTTTTCCACATCATCGCCATAACCGTAGCCATACGCATACGGGTAGTAGCGATAGGAGTAGTAATAATCAGGCGCGGTAGAATCCACGGCGTTTAGAACCACTCCCAGCAAACGGCATTTCACTGCGGACAACAGATCGCGCGAGCGCGTGAATGCTTCTTTCGGCGTACTGCCGCTGCGAACAACTAGCAGCACTCCGTCCGTTTGCGCGGACAGAATTACAGCGTCGGTCGCGGCCATAATCGGCGGCGAATCAATGACAATGAATTTGAAGCGACGCCGCAGTTCCTGGAGTCCTTCGCGCATGCGAAGGGACGAAAGCAAGTCCGCAGGACTCGGTGGCACTGGGCCGGTGGTCAAGGCCGTCAAATTGCCGATGGCCGGATGAGGAATCATCACTTCGTCCAAGCTGCTGACGCCCGCCAGGTAGGAACTGAGCCCGCCCTCTTTTCCGGCCGTCAGGTTCAACGCTCGACGGATTCCGGGTTTGCGCAAATCAGAATCGATAATCAACGTCCGATCGCCGAGCTGGGCGAAAGTAACGGCCAGATTGACGGCGGCCGTCGTTTTGCCCTCACGGGGCAATGAGCTGGTCACTAAGATCACTTGAGGGGGATGTTCCGCCTGCGAAAGCAGCAGCGAAGTCCGTAGCGCGCGGAAGGCCTCCGAAATTTGCGACTTCGGTTGCGAGTAGGAGAGCAGCTCCACACGCGGCGAAGTTACTTCCTGAGGCATGCCATTACCGGCCGGCCGCGAAAGCCGCGCGTGCCGGCCATTGCCGTCCGGCAGCGCCGGCACCACCGCCAACGACGGCAGGCCGGTTAGCGATTCAATGTCGTCCGGCGATTTGACAGTGTTGTCGAGGTACTCGCGGAAAACGGCCAAGCCGATTCCTCCGACCAATCCGACCAAAATGGACAGCAAAATATTGCGCGTCTTTTGCGGGGCCGACGGAGTGGTAGGAACGAGCGCAGGATCGACAACGCGAATATTGCTGGAACGCAATCCGGCCGATATCGTCGCTTCCTTGAGCTTTTCCTGCAGCCCGTCATAAAGCTGCTTGTTGGCCTCTGCGTCATGCTCGAGTATGTTGTACTGCACCAGCTTCTCGGCCATGTCGTTGGCTTGGACTTTCTGTTCGTTCACTTCATCCTGCAAAAGCGCCACGCGCTGCTTGGCCGTTTCGTATTCTTGCCGAATTCCGTCGACTACCTCTTTACGCGCCGTGGCCAGGTCCGCTTCCACCTGTTTTTGCTGGTCGACGATCCGCTGCACCTTCGGGAAATTGGGGCCGTACTGATTGACCGCCTGCGCGTACTGTTCGCCCAACTCCATCTTGCGCTGAATCAAACTCTGGACTAGACCGTTGCTGCGCATGGCCGCCAATGCGTCGACATCGCCGGCCAGCGCCATGCGATAATTCGCGTCCTTTTCCGCCAAATCAGTCTGCGCGGCGGTGACCGCCTGGCTCAAACTTGCGAGTTTCTCGGTGGTGATATCCTGCTTCTGGTCAACCTGCCATATCTGGTTCTCTCGCTGATAGGCGATTCGCGCGTCCTCGGATTTTTCTACCTGCAGCCGCAACTCTTCGAGTTCGGAGGAGAGCCAGCCGGAAGCCTGGGTCGTGGCGTCGTACTTGCTTTTGAAATTCTGCTCGATGAAATCTTGCACGTGGGCGTTTACCACCAGCGCGGCCAATTGCGGGCTTTGAGCGGAGAAACTCACCTGGATCAAGCGGCTATTGGGCACTCTCTGGACGCCCAGCCTTCCCAGAAAAGCTCCCAGAATCGCTGGGCGCTGATCCCCGGCGGCAAGCGTCCGCGGAAGCTGCGCGCCTCCGGCACCGCCAAACTCCGGATAGCGCCCCAGGTCAAGCGAGCGGATGGTATCGAGGGCCAGAGTTTCGCTCTTGAGGATCTCCATCTGCGTCTCGATGTAGTCCTCGGTGTCCATGTACTCGCTGTACGCGTCCTCGGTTTGGAACGGCAGCACGTTCTGCGATTCCTTATCGACTTCGACCAGCGCACTCGCTCGATACACCGGCTTCATCTTGAAAGTCGCGATGGTGACGACGGTTACCACCGTCAGCAAAAAAGTGAGGATGAGCCACTGATGCTTGCGGAGAACAATTAGGTAATCGAGCAGATGCGGCTCGCGAGGCAGCGGCTCCCAAGGCACGGCCGCCGGGGCAGGGATCACCGCTAGCGTTTCCGCAGCCTTGCGATCGCGAAGCGCAAACCTGGAAGAGTCTTCCATCAGAACGAGAACCCCTTACCGCTGCGTGCGAACTTCCTTAAGCCAGAGCTTGCTACGGCACGCGATAAACGGCTAATGACGTCCCGATGCCGAGTGCCGATTCCGCACCGCGGGCCAGCGCCTTTTTGCCTGCGCTGTCGGGAATATACAAAATGTCGTTGGATTTCAGCGGAATATCCTCAGCCTTGTGCTTCTCAATATCTTTCAACCGGACGTGAACGACCACTCTGTTTCCGGTCGCCGGGTCGTTCCGCATTATTACCGATGAATTCGCCTTGGCGAAGCCGGTAAGACCATGCGCAAGCGCGACGGCGCGAAGGATCGTCACACTCTCTCCATGCCCCTCCAACACGTACTCACCCGGTGAGGCGATTCCTTGCCCCATGATGTAAACGACGCCAGCGTGAGGAACCGTGACCGTATCGCCGCCATAGACCGGAATGTTGTAAACCGGATTGCCGGTCTCCAGCAGGTCTTGCAGGCGAATGGTGATCTTTTTCACGTCCGGTTCAGGATTGGTGGTGATGCTGGCCGGCTTTTCGCTGGGCGTGTCGTTCACAACTGGACGGGTAATAATCACGTCGCCCCCAGCATCAGGAGAAATGCCGCCAGCCGCCGCTAACACCTCCAGCAATGTAGTCGGCCGCATCACCTGGTAAACCGTCGGATGCCCCACCGCTCCTACCACGTTCACCGGTTCGCTGTACTGCTCCTTCACGAAAACGGAAACTTGCGGGTGTGAAACCAGGCCATTTTCAATGAGCAGCTGCGCGAGCTTTGCTTGCAATTCGTATGTCGTCAGCCCTGCTACCGGAATACGACCGGGAATCAGCGGAAAGCTGATGTCGCCTGTGCCGGAAACGCGGACATCGCTGGTAAGGTCTGGAACCTCAAACACGTCGATATGCAGCAGGTCACCGACGCCGATGGGCGTATCCATCGGGTGTACTTGCGCCAACGCCGCAAGTTCCCGGATTTTTTTGTTGGTCTGTTCGGGGGTTTGATACTTCGCCGTCTGGCCAAACGATACCTGCACGCCCAGAAAGGTGACCAAAACCGTCAGCCCAAAAAGAATCGCCTCCGCCCGGGCACATGCCCTGCGGATCGTCGCACTCATTGCTAGAGATGACCCCGCAAAACACTATGCATACCCAAACTAATGATGTCAATCAGGCGTTTCCAGAATGCGAGGGAGTTTGCCGGGGATTTGATTGGATTTAGCGCTAGGCCGGGGGTGCGACGAGCCTGCCTTGATTACGCCGACAGGAGTTGAAGTTCTCGTTCCGATGTTAGTTTTCGGGTGGCGGAGCTCATTTATTGCGGCACAGGCACGCTCTGGCCGGCGCGTTCGGCACCGGGCACCGCGCGTGGGACGCGCATTCGCGAAGCGGGTGGAATTGGGGGACACGTGGCGATCGAGACCTCCAGTAAAAATAGAATCGCGTTCCCCGGAATGTGCAGATTGAAGTCCACGAAGCTATGCAGCAGCAGTCCGCAGACGGCCGCAATTCCACCCGCATGGAGCGCGTACGAAAAATGCCCTTGCTCCGCCTCCAGATTTTTTCGCGCGCCGCGATAGAGCAGCCAAAGAAAACTCAACCCGCAGATCGCGCCGAGAATTCCCGCTTCCGCCAGCGCCTCCAAATAATCATCGTGCACGTGGTCGACGACTTTGCCGTCGTACGCCGTCTCATAACGCGGGAACACGTCCACAATGGCGCCCAGCCCGCATCCTTTCAGCGGATGTGCCAGGAAAATATCCACCGCTCCGCGAGCCATGGAGATGCGGCGCGACATGGTGATTTCCGGATGGCTCAGCTGCGAAAAGCGCTCCACCGTCCGGCCAATGCCCAACCACGCCACCAGCGCCATGGCCGCAACAGCCGCCAGTCCGAGCGCCAGATTGCGCGAAGTGTGACGTTTCCTGGAAAGCCCGCGACGCCTCGCGGCCAAGAACAACAAAACGCCTATTTCCAGTGCGACGCCTGATACTCCGGCTCGCGAAGTTGAAAGCACCGCCGCGCTGACTGGAATGACGGTCAGCACAATCAGCATGGGGAAGATATCTTTGTGCACGCCTCGAAAAATTAGCAGAGCCAGTCCGATCGGCAGGGTTAATTCCACGAATCCCGCGAAGTCGTTGCGGTTCACATACGGGCCGAACGGTTGCACATCGGTCTTGAGGCTGTGCATCCAGTAAATTTCGTAGTTCGAGGTAAAGTGCTGCGCGATGCCGAAAAGAGATACGCCGAAACCAAACAGAACCACAAACCACGCCAGGCGCAGCCAGTCCTGCCGCGTGCGAAACGCCTGAACGATCAAAAAGAAAATGACGAAATATGCGCTCAGCCGCAACAGCTCGCTGCGGGTGAGAAACGCGGAGGCCGTTCCGCGAAACAACAGCTGCAATCCGGCGATGGCGATAAATCCCAGCAAAGGCCAGTTCAGCGGATTCCAACGCACTTCAGTTTCCGGTCTGACCCATCCGACCGCCGCCCACCACACCAGCAGCAAAGCGGCCCCAATCTCGATTGCCGATTGCGACCATACATCGACCGCACCCAGGCTGAGCACTCCGAACGCAATCAGCAGAATGAGCCCGATACGCAAGATTTTCATTTCCGCGGCTCCGGCGCCGCTTGCGTAGGAACGGGTGCGCGAACCGCCGCGGGAACGGTTGCGGGAACGAGGGAAACGGCCGCGATCCACGCCGTTCCGCCGAGCTTGTTGTCGAATAGCCGGCTCTGTGGCCGCATCAAGCGGACCGCCAGGAAGGCGGTATCCGGCCCGGTAGTGAAATCCGCGTCGACGGGCGTCCAGGCGTGGGTTCCAATGAAGTTTTCTGTGGTGGCATACACTGCGTTCGGATGATTGGGATCAGAAATCGCGAAACGCAGTCCGCTCTCGGTGGTGATTCCGTCGGTGCGCATCATCGCGTGAAAGTGATAGGACGTTTCCGGACTGACGGGGACGTATTCATAAGGCGCTGAGAGGTCCACATTCGAGCCGTCGTTAAAATCCATCCGCAGCGAGCGCCCGCTGCCCTGCGGCGGAGGGGAATCGAAGGAAAGATATACGCCGGGCACGGGATCCCATCGCCATCCAAGGCCACCATCCGTAAATTCGTCCGAGAAATTGCCATTCCATACGAGCGAGTCGTTGCCGGTTTGGTTGTCGGCCACGCCCGCAAGCGTGAGGGCTTCGGGCCAAATGCGACGGGCATCGGCGCTTCGATTTTCGCGGATTAACTCGTCGAACAGAGGAAAAGTTCTCGGCAGCGGAAGTGCCGCACGCAAACCGACAAGCCTGGACCAGGCCGCGAGGGCGGCATCACCCTGATGGATCGACGCGAAATAGTCGATAGCTTGGTCGTAAGCGTCGGCCCGCGCCGGCAGCAATTGCTCCAGAATCAGTTTGGTGTCGCCTGTGGCGCGCCATGCGCGCGAAATCGCCAGAGGCAAAAACGACCGGTCTCCGCTGACGGCGCGCCGCAACTGCGCGAACGCCGCCGGATAGTCCTGTCGCTGCAGCAAAAAATTGCCGTAATAGAACGCCACTTCGGCCGATGCGGGATAAACCTGCTGCGCTCGAGCGTAAGCACTCTCCGCTTTGGAGTCTTGGCCGGAAAGCTCGTAGGAGCTCGCCAAGTCCATCCAGTAATGCGCGGAGCGAGGGTTGTCGTGAAGGGCCTTTTCGTAATCAGCAATCGCGCCAGGTAGATCGAAATCGCTAAAGGTCCACTGGCGCGCGTGGCCGAGAGCATCCCAGCTGGAGCCGTCACCCGGTACCAGAGCAGCGCCGCGCTCCATTAGCGTGAGATCGCCCGACGCAACCCAGTGATTTGCCAGCCAGAGTTCGCCAGCCTGAAAAATCATAAGTGCCGCAATCAGTATCGAACCGGTAAGCACAGCCGTCCGATACCGCGCGTTCGCAAGAGAAAATTCCACAATCCGTAATCTGCTATGGCCGGCGGCCGCAGCGCAAGCTCAATTTCGAAAGGCCCTCTCGTTCAACGCCCGGTCGTTTGGGCGCGAGCGAGAAGGTGCGAATACCAGGGCGCGCGAGGCAAAATCGAACCTCAACGCCCAGCTTTGCGGCTCGGGGAGAAGTGTTCAGCCACGCCCACCATTTTCGAAAAGCTCAATCTAAAACATCAGCGCCAGATTGTGGTGCTCGGTGCTCCCGAAAGCTTTGAGCCCGAACTGGGGCGACTTCGAGGCGTGAAGGTTATCCGTGATATTGGAAGCGGAGATAGCTTCGCGTTTTCGCTCGCGTTTGTGACCAAACAGGACCAGGTGGACACCGTCGCGCCCGAAATCGCGAACAAGGCGGAAGTCGACGCGGTTATCTGGTTCGCGTATCCGAAGGGAACATCGAAGAAATACAAGAGCGAGATCAGCCGCGATCGTGGTTGGGACATCCTGCGGAAACTTGGCTTCGATACCGTACGGGCGGTTGCAATCGACGAGGATTGGTCGGCGCTTCGATTCCGCCGCGTGGAATTTGTTAATTCTTTGACGCGCGATAGTTCTCATGCGCTTTCTCCGGCCGGGCGCGCGCGTACTAAGCGAAAAAAATAATCCAACTTCCCAGTAAGTTGAATCGCAGGCCGCCAGAGGTTTGATAAACTGCTCGCTACCGCAGCGCATGAATCGCGCCGCGAGCATCAGGAGGTGCAACGAATGCCGTCCAAAGTTTGCTGTGCGAATAACCATGCGACCAAAGCTGTCTCCATGTGGGACGCCGCGGTAGCCGTGTCCCAAGGCAGATCGATCGGCTCCTGCAAGAAATGCGGGAAAGAGTTGCAATTCAGAATCGAGCACGCTTTCGCCACTGACTCCAAACGCGAGGAAAGCGGGTTCGTGGTCATCGCAGCGATTCGCTTGGGGCCCAAGATGGCCGGCGGCGAAAGCTTCGATCCGTTTCTCTTGGTGCTGCGCGATCTGCAAAACGGCACGGAGCAGATCCTGCCGACCTACTGGACCTACGGGCGAGACACCGCGCAGCGCGGCGGCCAATCCGCACCGCTTTTGAGCCTGCAAGAGTGGAAGGCTTTGTTTCGCCGCTTGGACGCAACGTTCGACAAGCTGGAAGACCGTATCCGGGTGCGCGCCTACGAGCTATACGAACACCGAGGGAAGCAACCCGGCCACGAACTGGAGGATTGGCTCCAGGCCGAAGCGGAGTTGCGAGATTGGGAAGGCTTTCGCGCCGCAGCGTGATCGCGGTAGAACCATCCCCGTTTTCGCCCGAAATAATTTGTCCTAAATAGCCTCGATTAACTAGCGGCGCCGCATGCCACCGTGTGTGGGTGCTCGATCGAAGCACGAAATTGCGTTCAGAATTCTTACGCCCTTGTTGACCGTACTTCTCCGGAAGCCTACTCTAGAAAATTGAGCGGATTGCATCACTCGCTCGCGCGCAAAGGAACAGTTTCATGCAATGAGTAAATCCAAGAATCAGTGGCTGCTGCCAGCGATAATTATGGCGGTCGGCTTTTCGGCCGTGGCTGTGATTGCTTTCGTGACTCTGAGGAGTTCAGGTCGCTATGCCGCCGGGCAAGCCGCATCGGCGAGGGCGGCTACGCCGGTGGAAATGAATCAGGACGTGGACCCCGGTAGTTCGGCGGGCGACATTCCGGCGCCGAATTTCGTGCTGCGCGATCAACTGGGCCGCGAGACTTCGCTGGCGCAATTTCGCGGCAAAGTAGTGTTGATCGCCTTCGTGGATTCGCACTGCACCACCATTTGCCCGCTGACCACAGAGAGCATGGTGGAGGCGCTGCGCCTGCTCGGTCCCGCAGCTGCGGACGTGCAGCTGATTGGAATCAATGCCAACCCGCTCGCGCTGCAAGTCAGCGATGTAGCGGCGTACACCGACGCGCACGAAATGCAGGGCCGCTGGCGGTTTCTAACTGGTTCGCTCCCGCAACTCAAGAAAGTCTGGCGCGATTACAACGTCTACGTATCCGCCATCAACAATGACATCGACCACCAGCCCGCGATGGTCCTGATCGACACCGAAGGCCGCGAGCACAAAATCTACATGACGCAGATGAGCTACGAGGGCGTGGCTCCGCAGGCGCAAGTGCTGGCTGACGACATCGCCAAGCTTCTCCCTGGCCCACCTACGGCGGAGCAGGAAGTCTCCATGAAGTACGTGCAGCCGCTTCAGCCGACCGCAACGGTGGCGCTGAAGCCGATAGCGGGTCGCGCACCCAGCGTGAAGCTTGGGGGCGCACATGCGCACCTCTTGCTCTTCTTTGCCACCTGGCTTAATCAGGACGCGAACGTGAAAAGCAAGCTTGCCGAACTTGATCAATATGGGACAGGCGCGCGCCGAAGGGGCTTGCCGACGCCAGTGGCAATCGACGAACTTCCCACAGAGTCCTCCGCGTCAGCCGCACAGGCGGAGCTAGTAAAGCTTTCAACAGGCATCCGCACTCCGGTGGTCGAGGATACGAACGGTCGCCTGGGCGATGGCTACCAGGTCGAAGACTTGCCGTGGTATTCGCTCAGCTCGCCATCGGGAGAAATAATCTGGAGCCACGACGGGTGGCTGGCGCCGGCTGAGCTTGAGAAGCAAGTCCGAGCCGCGCTCGCAAAGAATGCAACCAGCGAGCGCACCGCCTCACTGACCCAATCGCGCACGGCCGCTGCACCCGTGGCGAAACCCGCGTCCGCGGACTGAGAGACAACTGATTGGCCGCTCAGTGTCGAGCCGTTTTCACGTTAGCTCCTGCTTGAACGAAGCCAAACCGCGCTGCTATTCTTAGGGTGCCATGAAAACTCACAGTCCAGCTCCAACTCGCTCATCCTTGCTCTTCTCCATAATCGCATTCACGTGCGGCGCGCTGCTGCTTATACCAACCGCGAGCCGCGCACAAAACGTCAACGAAGTGGCTCGATCCGGCCCCTATACGATCAATCTCAAAGTTCTGCCGGCGGAATCGTTCCACGGCATGCACGCCGAGATGATGCACGATGGAGGTGCCATGGCGATGGCAGCGAACGGCCCCGAACATCCCAACCACCATCTCGTCGTGTTCGTCAAAAAAGATGGCAAGGCGGTCGAAAACGCGAAAGTAACAATCGCCTACAGGCAAAGCGCGTGGAAGCAATGGAAACAGCTTCCGGTTGCGCGCATGCACGTGGCCGGCAAAGGACCCGGCACCACGCATTACGGCAACAACGTAAACCTCGGACCTGGGAAGTACGAAATTCGCGTGAAGGTAAATTCGGCGCGATTTGCGACCTTCCGCATCACTCTGAGCTAGGCGTTGGCGCGAGAGTGGTGATCTGCACTCCCGCTTTTCGCCGAACTCCTGAGAGCGATACCGGAAGAAGAATGCGGTCGCAGGATCAATCGCCGCTGGCGGGTTCTGGAGCAGAGGCTCGCGCCGTATCAGCCGCCAAATAGCGCGAGCCGATCCAGAACAACACTCCAGCGAAAAGCCCGAGCACGCTGGGGAAAATCATCGAATACCGG
>Ga0307373_10014008_pt1 | contig 11113 bp, 8 predicted proteins | sample OX2MG_FD_202534 | JGI IMG/M metagenome (GOLD analysis project Ga0307373, IMG submission 202534) | Soil microbial communities from Risofladan, Vaasa, Finland - OX-2 | ecosystem: Environmental > Terrestrial > Soil > Coastal area > Acid sulfate soil | place: Finland: Risofladan, Vaasa | collected... | reverse complement strand
GCCGGGAGGGATCGCCCCGACGGGGGGCGGGCGAAGAGCGCGGCGAGCGAGGCGGCGTCGGTCGCGCTCCCGCCGTTGCCGGCGGTGAACAGTCTGCCGCCGCGCTCGAAGCGCTCCGCCATCGCGCCGGCGGCACGCTCCACCTCATCAACGCAGCGCGCCAGCGTCGCGGTCTGCAGCGCCCGGCTGTCGGCTCGTTTGGCCGCCGCCGAGTCGGCCAGGTCGGTGACCAACGCGTCGACGTCGCACTCGTCGGCCTCGATGAACGGGTACAGGAAATCCGTGCCGTGCGGGCCGACCGTGCTCACCGTGGTGAGCCCTCCACCGTGGCCACGGCCGACCCGGCGTGCAGCAGCACGAGGGCACCGCGGGCGGGCACGTCGATGAGCGAGGCGTCGACGTCCTCCACGCCGGCGGCCGTCCGGACGCTCGCCCGGTGCCCAGGCAGGACCGCCAGCACTTCGCCGACGCGGCCCTCGTCCGAGCACGTGACGCACACCTCGCCACCACCGTCCTCGGGCGCCCCCGTCAGCAGCCCGGGGTGCTCGAAGCACACCTGGACCAGCTCCCACAGCAGGTGGTACGTGAGGACGACACCACCACCGAAGACCGCGGCCACCTCGTCGTCATCGTCGTCCGACCACAGCACGTGGTCCGCGGCTCCGGGCTCGGGGCGCGCCGGCCCGGCGCCGATCCATACGGTCAACAGCCCCCACACCCGGGCGTGCCGCATCAGGGTCACCACGGCCTCGTCGTCGGGAGCGGCGATCGCCACCACGATGTCGGGCCGCCTCGACTTCAGGCGCAGCGCGTCGACGACGTCGGGGTCGTCCACCGCCACGGCCGGCAAGGCCCGCTTCCCGACGATCACCGGGTGGACGAACTCCACCGCCACGTGACGGGCGTGCCATGGCCATGGCGGCGAGACACACCACATGGTGGCGCCGGCGACGAACCGCCGGGCGATCGCCAGGGAGGCCAACGCGGTGTCCCGGCCGAAGGCACCTGCGCCGTCGGGCCGGTGCGGGTCGCCGCCACTCGCGGGGACGGCACCGCCGCCACCCGCGGGGACGACACCACCGGGCCCCGGGGCTTCCGAGGCTCCGGCCACGTGCCCGGCCCGTCCGCCCACAGCGACGCCTCCTGCTCGGGGACTCTCCGCACCCGATGGTAGGGCACCGCCCCGGTGGCGGATCCCCGACACCCCCGCCGTCGAGCCGGGGGGGCCGATATGGAGGCCCCCCTCGCAGTGGAATGCCCTGGCCGGCCCGGTGGGAAAACCGCGTCCCTGTCCGGCGCTACGGTCCCCCGGTGGCCGGAGAGGAAAACCCGTCCTCCGCTGGTCCTTCCCTGTGCTCGGGACCAGGGACCGCACTATCAATACATTGTCACAACGCCGCCGGAATGGTCCCTGACAATTCCCTATCCCGGGATACCATTTCCGGCGATGAGGGCTCCTGGCCGTGTCGACCGGCCGTCATCGCTGACCGGTGCGCCCCGTTCGGGTGCCGGCGACGACGGACCGGACGCCGAACCGGACATGCTCGCGCCTCCGCAGGGCCCGGGCGGGGGGGTGGCGGCCGGTGCGCTCCGGTCGCCACACCCCGACGACGCCCCGCCGCCGGGACTTCCGGGGCGCGGCCGTCCCCCGGTGCCGGCCCGCCCCCGACCCCGAGGGGCGAGCCCCGATCGGCCCGAGGCCGGCACCCGACGCCGGCCCGGCGAAGGGTTCCGGGCCGTGCTCGACGGCTGGTCCGGGGGGGTCGGGCCTCCGCGGCGGGTCGGGGCGCTCGACGAGGTGCGGGTGCAGTCGGTGCGCGTGGGCGTGGCCTCGACGGTGGCGGTCCTCCTCGTCCTGTGCCTCTACGCGCTGCTCCCGGGCCACTACCCGCTGTCGCGCGCCCCGTACTTCACGGCGATCGGCATCGCCATCGCGGGCACCATCCCGGTCGCCCTGCTCCCCTGGGAGGCCGTCGCACGGCGCGGCCTCGCCCTGCCGGTGCTGTACGCGTGGTCGCTGTTCGACATCGCCCTGGTGTCGGTGGGCATCGACGTCAGTGGGGGAAGTCGTTCGGACCTCTACCTCGTCTACCTGTTGCAGTGCGTCTTCATGGCCAACGTGTCCTATCCCCGGCGGGGGCGCATCACCTTGACCCTCGTGACGGTGGTGGCCTACGTCGCCGCCCTGGCCGGGGCCGGCTGGCACATCGGGGCGGCCACCTTGGTGCTGCGGCTGGGCATGATCCTGGCCACGGCGGGGGCGGCCGACCTGATCTCCGTGCAACTCACCGGGGAGCTCTTGCTGCGCGAGCGCGCCACCACGGAGCAGGAGCACCGCGCCGGCCTGTGGAGCCGGGTCGCCGGCCTCGGGCGGCAGCTCGACTCGCTCGACGAGGACGCCATCCTGGCGTGGGCGGTCGACGCCGTGACCGAGCTGGGCCTCGAGGCCGCCAACGTCTGCGAATTCATCGAGGACGGCCGTTCGTTCCGGGTCGTGCACGCCCGGGGGCTGCCCGACGCCTACGTGCACGGCGTCCACCCGTCGGACCGGGGCATGACGGCCCTCGTGCAGGAGCAACGCCGGACGGTCGTGGTCGACGACTACCGCGAGCGCGAGACCGGGCACCCCGAACTGCGGGCAGACGGGTTCCGGACCGTGATCGCCACCCCGGTGTGGGTCGACGGGGCCCTGGCAGCCGCCCTCGTCGGCGGCACGCGCACCCAGCGGACCGTCGAGGACCACGAGATCGCCGCCTTCGAGCTCCTGGCGGCCCACGCCGGGCACGGGCTGCACAGCGCCCGCCGGCTCGAGCACCAGCGCCGCGACGCCGCCCACTTCCGGTCGCTCATCGAGTCGGCGCCCGACGCCATGATCGTGATGAGCACCGACGGGCTCATCCTGGAGGCCAACCACCAGGTCGGCCGGATCTTCGGCTACGACCCCGACGAGCTGGCGGGCCACCCCGTCGAACAGCTCATGTCCCCCCGGGTCCTGCACATCCTGCAGGACTACCGCGCCGACTTCGTCCGCAACCCGCGCACGCTCGTCGTCGGTGACGTGGAGGACGTCGTCGGGGTCCGCAGGGACGGCACGGAGTTCCCCATGGAGCTCGTCCTCGGCCCGATCGAGACGCCCGAGGGCCTGGTGATCACGGCCACGGCGCGCAACGTCACGGAGCGCAGGGAGTTCGAACGTCGCCTGGCGCACCAGGCGACCCACGACCACCTGACCGGGCTGCCGAACCGGTCGTTGTTCGTGGAGCGCCTGTCCGACAGCCTTCGGCAGGCCCAGCTCACCGGCCCCCCCGTCGCCGTGTGCTTCCTGGACGTCGACCATTTCAAGTACGTGAACGACAGCCGCGGCCACACGACCGGCGACGAGCTCGTCGTGGAGGTGGCGCGGCGCATCGAGTCCACCGCCCGCACCGGCGATCTGGTGGCACGCTTCGGCGGGGACGAGTTCGCCGTGCTCGTCGAGGGGCTCGTCGATCGCAAGGGGGCAGTCGCCCATGCGTGGCGGCTCCTCGCCGCCTTCGACCGTCCCTTCGTCCTCGACGGCGTGGAGTGCTTCGTCTCGGCGAGCGTCGGGGTCGGTTTCGGGCTGCGCGGTGACGACCCCAACGACGTGCTGCGGCAGGCCGACGCCGCCATGTACCACGCCAAGCAGAGCGGGCGGGCCCGGGTCGAGGTGTTCGACGAGTCGCTCACGGCCCGGGCGGCCAAGCGCATCGAGATCGAGTCGTCACTGCACCAGGCCCTCCTCGGCGACCAGCTCTCGGTGGCGTACCAGCCGGTGGTCGCCATCGAGTCGGGGGCCATGGTCGGGGTCGAAGCCCTGATCCGCTGGCAGCACCCCGAACGCGGCATGGTGCCGCCGCTCGAGTTCATCCCGGTGGCCGAGGAGTCCGGCCTGATCCTCCAGATCGGCCGGTGGGTGCTCGCCCGGGCCTGTATCCAGGCGGCCGAGTGGATCAACACGGTCGGGAGCCCGTCGGGGTTCACCGTGAGCGTCAACGTCTCGAACCGCCAGCTCGAGCACGACCGGATGATCGCCGAGGTCGCCGCGGCCCTCGACGAGAGCGGCCTGCCGCCGAGCTGCCTGGTGCTCGAGATCACCGAGAGCTTCTTCATCCGGGACCTGCAGGCTTCGGTCCGGCGCCTGCAGGCCCTGCGCCGGCTGGGCGTGCGCATCGCCATCGACGACTTCGGCACGGGCTTCTCGTCGCTCAACTCGCTGTCGAGGCTGCCCATCGACGTCGTGAAGATCGACAAGTCGTTCATCGACGCGCTGGGCACGCGCTACGACGCCGTCATCGGCGCCGTGATCGAGGTGGCCGAAGCGTTCGATCTCACGGTGGTGGCGGAGGGCATCGAGCGCGTGGAGCAGCGCGACCGCCTCGTGGACATCGGGTGCAAGCTCGCCCAGGGCTTCTACTTCGGACGACCGGTGCCGCCCGGCGAGATCGAGCAGCGATTCGCCGCCACCCGCTGATCCGGCGGATCGATGCCGTCGAGGACGCCCACGGAGGTCGCCCTCATCCCCGCAGGTCGCCGTCATCGCCGCCGAAGGCACGCGGGGCCGGGACCGTCGATCAGCGCGGCGTGATCCCCCACCGAGCGGCCCACGACGCCCCCGGCTCGAGTCGCACGAGGTCGACACCCGAGCGCAGGGCGTCGGGCGGACAGCTCATGGGCTCGACGGCGATCGACGTGCGCCGGCGGGCCGGGGGCTCGAGGGTGTCCCCCGTGTAGACCATGACGTAGCGGAAGCGCTCGTCCATCCACACCGTCACACCCCGGCCGCCGGGGTCGTCGAGCTCCACGCGGGCCATGCCGTCCCGATCGTGCTGCAGGTCGGTGAAGGCGGTGTCGAGGCGGGTCGTCCCCACCCACCGCCGCGCCGTGAAGTCGTGCTCGCTGCCGGCCACGGCGCCGGCCGAGGTGGGCAGGCCGCGCTCGTCGGTCACGAGCCGCCGCCGGGCCGGCACGGCCAGCGAGGCGGTGTCGATGCTGGCGGTCGAGAGGGTGAGATACGGGTGGAAGCCGACGCCGAACGGCGCGGCCACACGATCGAGGTTCGTCGCGCTGAAGGCGACCGACAGCCCGTCGCGCCCCAACCGGTACTCCACCGCCAGCGACAGGCGCCACGGGTACCCCGGCTGCGGGTGCAGGACGCAGCCGAGCGCCAGGACGTTCTGGGCGCGCGAGGTCACCTGCCACGGGAGCCAGCGCACGAGGCCGTGGATGGCGTTGTGCCGGCCGGGCTCGTCGAGCGCCGCCTGCGCGTCGCGCCCCTCGAAGCTGTAGCGGCCGTCGCCCAGCCGGTTCGGCCAGGGAGCGAGCACCTGCCCGCGCCCGGCGTCGCACAACTCGTCCTCGCCGAAGCCGTCGAGCACCGGCCGTCCGTCCACGGTGTACGAGCGCACGGTCGCGCCCACCTCGGTGACGACGACGTGGTGCCGGCCGTGGCCGATCTCGTATTGCGCCCCGGACGGAGCAACGGTGTCGGTCGTGGTGGCAGGCACGTGGCTGGCTCGTCTCCGGTCGTCGTGCGGGCCGCGGTCGGGGCCTCGATGGCAGGCCGCTGCGCCGGGGGCGGTCTGCGGGCACCGGTATGGTAGACGCCGCGTCGCGCCCCGGCGCCGGTGCTGCGCCGCTGATCGGAGGGCCCGTGCGGATACTGGTCACCAACGACGACGGTGTGCGCGCACCGGGGATCGCCGCGCTGGCACTGGCCGCCGCCGCGAGCGGCCACGACGTCGTGGTGGTCGCCCCTCTCATCGACTACAGCGGGGCCGGCGCGGCCGTCGGGCCCGTCCACTCACGCGAGGGCGTCGACTACGAGGCCCATGTCATCGAGGGCCTCGGGGACATCCCGACCTACGGCATCGACGGGCCACCGGCGCTGGCGGTGATCCTGGCCTGCGTGGGCGGCTTCGGGCCCCGCCCCGACATCGTGCTGTCGGGGATCAACCACGGCATCAACGTGGGCAGGTCGGCCATGCACTCGGGCACGGTGGGCGCGGCCCTCACGGGGGCACACTTCGGGCTCCGCTGCCTGGCGGTGTCGATCCGTTGGGGGGACGATCCCGTGCCCTGGGGGACGCCGGCCGCGATGGCGGCCGCCCTCGTCCCCGTCCTGGCGGCCTCCCCCGGGGGCACCACCCTCAACCTCAACGTGCCCAACGTGGCCCTCCACGAGCTGCGGGGCCTGCGCCATGGGCGCCTCGGCCGGACCGGCACCATCCGATCAGCCGTCCACGTCACCGGAGACGGCAACGCCCCGCTCCCCCACGTGGCGCTCCCGCCGGGGCAGAGCGGCACGCTGCGCCTGGACCTGACGGCCCCGGGGACGAGCACGCGGGTGGGGCCCGACACCGACGCCGGCCTCCTGGCCCGGGACTACGCGTCGCTGACGGCACTCGTCGGCGTCCGTGAGGCCGGCGGCGAGGCGGACGACGTGGTCGACGGCGCCCTCGAGGCGCTCTACGGCCTGCCGGGGGTGGGGGCGGGCGCCGACCCCGCGGACGACGACGCCGGGCGGAGCGGCCGGGGCCGGACCGGGCGCGGCGGGGAGCCGATCACCGACTGACCCCGGCCTGCCCGGTGTCGAGGCGGGCGCCCCGGGGAGGTGCCGCCGCCGTCGCCGTCCCGAAGCACGACGGCTAGTACGGCCCGTCGCAGCAGCTAGTACGGCCCGTCGCAGCAGCTGTCGCGCCACCCGCACGCCGGACAGCGGTAGTGGGCGTGCTCCGGGCGCATGCCCGCACCGCACGCCATGCACACGGTGGACAGGTCCGTCCGGCACCGGCCCGGGGCGCCCGTGGCGGGAGCGCCGGCGCCGGGCGGCGTCGGCAGGCCGTCGGGGGTGGGGGTGCCGGGCACGCGCCGACGTTACCGCCGGGGGCGGCGACCTCGGCGGACCCGATCCGGGCCCCCGAGGCGCTCCGCAGGGGAGGTCGCCAGCGCTGATCCGGCGGGCGCGCCACCGGGCAACCTCCCTGGCCAGAGGGTCGATTCGCGCTCACCGTGAGGGACCGCCACAGGTCTCGGCTTGCGCGCGCGTGCACAAGCGCTTACATTTGCTACCACTCAAGCCATAGGCAGAGTCCATGCGACAGCAGCGGAGGCTGTCGCCGGGGCCCGCGAGGCCCTGCTCAAGTGGACCGCCCCCCGGCCGACCCGTCGCCTTGGTGCCGCGCGCACCTGTGGCGCTCGGCCCCCCACCCTGTCGCCCCCATGCCCCCGTTCACCGACCCGTCGCGTCCACGAGGAGGAAGCGCCTAACGCAGAGCCCCGGGTTGCTCCGTCCGCACCTCGTTCGGACCTGTAGTCAGTCCAGGGCCGCCCGCCCTTCCCGGCGCCGGCTCCGCGAGACGAATGCTCAGACGACGGGCGCCCGCATTCCCAAGCCCACCTGGAGCCCTACGGGGATCCCGTGAACTTCAAGGAGGCGCAAGATGCGGAAGCACCGACTCTACGGCGTTGCCATCGCCGTGCTGCTCGGCACGAGTCTCATCGACCACCGGCCGAGCTCTCCTCATCACGCCGCCGGGACCGACATCCGTCGGACCGGCTTTCGATTGGCGGCGGCGGCCCTGCCGTCGTACGCGCAGAACACGTCAACAGGCCGTGCAGCCCCGGCAACGGGCGGCGAGCCGCCCCGGATCGGCATGTTGCGACCAGCCCGGGCCCACTTCATGACCATGGTGTGGACCTGGGTGGGGTACGTCAACACCCACACACCACCACCACCGCCACCACCGCCACCACCGCACCCGGCAGCGCCCGGTCCTCCGGCCGCCGTCACGCCGGCGACCGCGGCGGCGCCCGCGCCCGCCCGTTCCGCCACCGGCGACGTCTGGGCCGGACTGCGGCAGTGCGAGTCGGGCGGCGACTACGCCGAGAACACCGGCAACGGCTACTACGGCGCCTACCAATTCAGCCTGGCCACGTGGCATGGGCTCGGGCTGCCGGGGCTTCCGTCCCAGGCGTCCCCGGCGGTACAGGACCAGGCGGCCCAGCAGCTCCAGGCCAGGAGCGGCTGGGGACAGTGGCCGAGCTGCTCGCGCCGGCTCCGTCTCACCTGAGCGGCGGCACCGCTCAGAGGCCCACCGGGGCGGCGGCACCGCTCCCCACGACGGCGGGGGTGGGCGGGCACGCACGAGCTCTTCGAGACGCACCGGCCTGCGACCCCCGGGTCCAGGCCGGTGCGTCGGTCCGACCGGGGCAAAGTGCGGGCTCCGACGCCGGGCGGGTATCGTCGAATGCGTGACGGCTGACACTGGGAGCGGTCTCGCCACCACTCCTCGGAAAAACGAGCCGGTCGATCCGAGGCCGGACGATGGCGGCGCAGGTCCGGGCGCCGGAGCGGGCGCGTCCCGTCCGTGGCTGCAGGCGCTGCGGGGCCTCGACGCCGTGACCACCGCCCCCGTCGCCCGCCTGGGCTCGCTGTTCGAGCGGCGGGCGTTCGAGGAAGGGACGTTCGAGGTCGAGGGGCTGCGCCTGTACTACGAGCGCCACGGCGAGGGCCCCCGGGTGCTCGTCTTCCTCCACGGGCTCCTCCTCGACAGCCAGCTGAGCCGGCGCCTGGCGGCGGACCTGGCCACCCGGGGTTTCCAGGTGGTCCTGCTCGACCTGCCGGGGCACGGCAACTCGGACAAGCCCCGGCACGCGTCGGCGCACCGGATGGACTCCTACGCGCACTATGTCGTGGCCCTCCTCGACGAGCTGGGGATCGACGAAGCCGTGGTGGGCGGCGTGTCGCTCGGCGCCAACGTGAGCCTGCAGGTCGCCGTGCAGGCGCCCGAGCGCGTCCGCGGTCTGCTGGTGGAGATGCCCGTCCTGGAGTGGGCGGTCCCGGGCGCGGCCATGGTGTTCCTGCCCATGCTGCTCGGCGTCCACTACGCGGCGCCGCTGGTCCGCCTGGTGGCGGCGATGGCGCGCCGGATGCCGAAGACGAAGGTGGCCGTGCTCGACAGCGTCCTCACGATGCTCACCCTCGAGCCCGAGGAGGCCGCCGCCGTGCTGCACGGCATGCTCGTGGGCCCGATCACCCCCACCTACGAGGAGCGACACGCCATCGCCGTGCCGGCACTCGTCATCGGGCACAAGGTGGACTTCATCCACCCGTTCACCGACGCCGACCACCTCGCCCGCCAGCTACCGAGGGCCAGGCTCCTCGAGGCCCGTTCCATCCTCGAGCTGCGCATCTCGCCGGAGCGGTTGACCGCCGAGATCGCCGACTTCCTCGGCGACGTGTGGAGCGAGCCGGCGAAAGCCCGGCCGTTCGGAGGAGCCGACCGGGCCCACCCCGCCTGATCGTCCGATCAGCGGCGCGGCGCCCAGGCGTCGGGGTCCTCGGTCAGCTTCGCCACCGCGCGGGGAAGCCGCCCGGCCACGACGTCGTCGAGGGTCACCCGCTCGAGCACGTTGCGCATGCTGGCCCGCACCGCCACCCACACGTCCTGGAGGTGGACGGCCGCCCCCTCGTAACGCGCCGCCTCGGGCCGGAGCCCGCGCACCTCGGCCAGCGGGCCGTCGAGCGCCCGCATGACGTCGGCCACCGTGATCTCCTTCGCCGGGCGGGCCAGCCGGTACCCGCCCTCGGAGCCGCGCTGGCTCGAGACGATCCCGGCCCGGCGCAGGTCGATGAGGATCGCCCCCAGGAACCGGGCGGGGAGTCGCTGGGCGTCGGCCAACGCCTCCGCCGTGGTCGGCTCGCCCCGATCGGCCAGGGCCAGGAGGGCCCGCATGCCGTAGTCGACCTTGGCCGGGATATGCACGGACCGGATTCTGCCCGGCCCTGCCGCCCTGCGCCCGTCGACGGGGCCGGTGTGGGCAGAAAAGCCCTTGCGCCGGCCCTCCCCGCGGTCCGATGCTGATGAGTGAGACGACAGGCCCGCGCCAGGCCTTCGGGCCCGGTCCAGGCGGTCACGGAGAAGGAGGCGTGCCCATGCGGGTGGCCGAGAGGCACCGTGAGCCGGCCGAGGCCCATTTCACCGAAGGTGAGCCCGACCTCGAGCCCCCCGAGGAGCTGGCCGTCGTCGAGCGCGACGAGGAGGCGATCCTCGAGGAGGACCTCGACAACGAGGACGTCCTCGAGCAGGACGTCGACGAAGACACGCTCGAGGTCACGCTGGAGGACCTCATCCACGACGGCGACGACGACGAGGACGAGGCCGTCGAGAGCCGGCCCGTGGCCGAGTCGGGCTTCGCCGCGCGGGCACCACGCGTCCGCGCCGGGGACGGGGCGGTGGCGGAGGACGCCGGGGACGGGGCGGTGGCGGAGGACGCCGGGGACGGGGCGGTGGCGGAGGACGCCGGTGACGGCGACGACACCCTGGACGGCACCGACGGGGACGACCTCGAGGCGGAGCTCGACGTCGTGCTCCTCGAGCGCCTCGCCCTCGTCGAGCACGGCGAGGATGGCGCCGAGGACGGCGACGCCAGCGACGCGGAGCGCGCCCCGGCGCGGGCGCGTGACGGCTTCGACGGGTCCACCGACGTCGCCCCCTGCGGGATCGACGAGTTCGTCTGTCCGTCGTGCTTCCTGGTGCGCAAACGTGTGCAGCTGGTGGGCGCCGGCGCCCCGGTCTGTCGCGACTGCGCCTGATCCCCGTCGCGCACGCGCCGCGCAGGATGCGTCGGCCGCGCGTCGACGGCGCGCCCGGCACGAATCCCGAACGAGAGCGGCCGCCCCCGGCGAGCTCTGCAGAAACGGTCCTCGAAGGCCCGTGCTGCTCACCGGGGACGGCCAGGGATGCGTCCTAGGTGGGCGGCACTCCAGACGCACCCCAGGGACTCGGTCGGTTTCCCGGCGTCATCCCCACGGCCAGCATGGTCCGGACGGCGCAGGACCGGCAGGGTCCAAAGTCCCGAGACGGGCGCCGGCATGCCCCTGTCGACTACAACGTGGCGCATGGACGCCACCCGCACCCGTGAGGTCACCGACGCGCCGCGACGGCGGCGCACGATCGCGGTGACAGGCTCGGGGTCCGGGATCGGCGCGGCGGTCTACGGCCGCTTCGAGCGAAGCGGTGCCCGGGTGATCGGGGTGGACCTGCGCGACGCCGAGGTCATCGCCGACCTGTCGCATCCGGAGGGACGGGCG
>Ga0307373_10014007_pt1 | contig 11113 bp, 8 predicted proteins | sample OX2MG_FD_202534 | JGI IMG/M metagenome (GOLD analysis project Ga0307373, IMG submission 202534) | Soil microbial communities from Risofladan, Vaasa, Finland - OX-2 | ecosystem: Environmental > Terrestrial > Soil > Coastal area > Acid sulfate soil | place: Finland: Risofladan, Vaasa | collected... | reverse complement strand
GAAAGACCCGGCTGCCAACGGAATCGGCAATCAGCAAGTTGCCCTGAGGGTCAAGGGAAATACTGTGTGGATACTCCATGCGATGGGCCTCGTCGGTCCAGGAACTTTTCATGGTATAAGCAGCCTCAGCCACGCCCACCAACACGGTGGCGAAGAGGAAGGGGTTCATTACGCCTTCAACCTTCGCGCAAATGTGTACTTCGTGGGGCACGGGAGCATGGGCGGGCGCCCGGTACAATCCTCTAGCGTCGATCGTACCCACTTGGGCGTTGCCTCCCTCGACGTCGTTCACCGTCCAGGTAACCTTCTCGGCCAAGTGAGCGTAACTGAACATCGGGGCTGCAATAATGGCTTTAAACTGCTGCTCCGCGCCGGGCTGCAATTTGACGAGCGTCGGCTCGATTCTACCCCGGCCAAGCGGCTGGTCGGGAAAGCGCGCATCCTGCCTGTGGGGCGGCATCGGCCGCCCATGCGCCACTTGATGTGGCTCGTTGGAAGTATCCTGGTAAGCGAAACTTGGATTAGTGCCTGCCCATGCCTTTCCGCCTGAGAGCAATCCAACTCCCAGGAAAGTATTGCGAATGAAATTCCGCCTGGTTGTGCTCATTCTTCTAACTCCTTGGTTTAAGATGAATTCACCGTCAATAAAAGTAGGAAACGCCCGCCCGTTCACTTGTTACCATCTGAAAGTTCTGGATAGTACTTGAATTACGGTCTCCGCACAAGGAAATTACGTCCGGCAGCCTCGATCCACGCTTGATGGGTCTGTTGAAGCTCGTTGTTCAATAGTTGCCCGGCGTTGCGAGTTGGCAGTAGCAGCGCAGAGACGTGAATGTGCTTAATGTAACTGTACCCCTGACGAAGTTGGTACAGAGAACGGGGGCAGGTCATCCCCATGAGGGAAAAATTTCATAACGCTATATTGTGCTCAGGTGATAGACTGAGGTCTTTTCAGGTAAATACCGGGGAATATTTTCACTGCCATGTAAAAAGTTCCTGGTTCTCGGCCAAACTTACAGAGCCACCCATCAAGTTATCAATAAGTTAAAAATGAAGGAACTTTGGCATCTTGTTTGATAGAACCAACCACCTGCGCTTTTGTGAAAGCGTCGTGCACGTTGTGATCAAGTTTATTACGCGAAAGTGGGAAGTCGCTCGTTGAAAGTCCTACACACTCCAACGGCTCAAGTCACACCACACCCTGCTGATTTCCGGCGCTCATTGCCACTGGACAAGCGATGAAAGACGGCTCTCCCATGGAACTTGAAGTCTTAAAGCAGGCCCACCCATATACCGACATTAGGCGATAGAGTACACGGCAAAACTCTTCGGTGAGCAAAGAAGGTTCCCTTCAACGGAAGTTAGGAACTTCTGTGAGGAGTAATCCCCAGCCGAAGACGCAAAACCGACATGTGCCTGACACAAAACGCAGCTATCGATTCCGAGCACACGGGTGGAAATCACGGGCAAAACATGATTCTTCTTAAATTTTGTATCGGAGGGGAAATGGTTTACAAAGGAATGTATCGCTTGTCGATTCTTATGGTTTGTACACTTTTAGCAGGATGTGCCGGTGCTGCTACCCGGGCTGGAAGTACGAGCAACAATGGAAATGGAAATAACTCCTTAGTTATAACGTCCTTCAGCCCCGCCAGTGGGTCCGTAAGCACTACCGTGACAATTGTGGGGACGGGATTTCTCCATATACGAGATGTAGCCTTCAATGGAGCGACAACCGCTTCTTTCTCAGTGGTTTCGGATACACAAATCAACGCCACCGTCCCTGCAAATGCCACCACGGGGCCCATTAGCGTGACGACAATTCATAGTACGGCTTCCACTACTAATACCTTCACCGTGGACCAGACAACGTCGCCTCCGCAAATTAGTTCTTTTAGTCCGACCGGCGGGGCGCCAGGAACGTCGGTGACAATCAATGGATCAGGCTTCTCCACTGCGTCCAGCGTAAACTTCAACGGGAGCTCGGCCTCGTTCAAGGCGACCTCGGATTCACAGATTGCTGCGACGGTGCCAAGCGGGGCCACGACGGGCGATATCGGCGTGACGGACACAGGCGGGACAGCGGTTAGTACAACGGCCTTCACCGTGACTCAATCTGCGACGGCACCGCAGATTTCTTCCTTCACACCCACCAGCGGTTCTGCCGGAACTTCGGTGACGATCTCAGGCTCGGGTTTCACCGGGGCAACGAGTGTCACTTTTAACGGCACCACGGCGACATTTACGGTGACGTCGGATTCTCAGATTGGCACTTCCGTGCCAACTGGGGCGACAACAGGAGCGATCTCTGTCACTACGTCAGCCGGCACGGCGACCAGTTCCGCTAGCTTCACTGTATCCAGTTCTACAACCCTCAAGAGTTCCGGCCCTATTAACCTGAATGGCCAATCCAATGTGACGCTTAGCGGGCTTCACATCACGTCAACAACTGGTGACTGCGTGACCCTCACCAACTCTTCCAACATAACGATCCAGCAATCCGAAATCGGGCCTTGCGCCGGGAATGGGATCAAGATTAGCGGTGGCAACACAATCAACATTTATGACAACTACATCCATCCCGATGCTCCGTTATATCCCTGCTGTGACGTTTCGGATGGGATTTTTTCCAGTGGGGCCAATGGCCTGACCATCTGGGGCAACGTCATCGCCTATGGGGAGGCCAATATCGAAGTCCAATACGCCGACACGGTGAAAGTTGTTGGAAACTTCCTGCTTAATCCCCGCAATACCAGCACCGGGTCTAGGGGGGAAAACTTCCAGTCCTGGTATGGGATGTCGAATGTGACCGTTGAGAACAATTATACGCTGGCAAGCGAAGACACAACTCTCTATACGTTCGCTGCGAACCAGGAGGATTCGATTAACCTTGGCTATATAACAACGGCCTTAGTTGACAATAACTACGTGGAGGGTGGTCAGAGTCCTTCTGGTTGCGGAATCATCGCTGACGACTCGGCAAACAGCATGACTTTTTCATCCAACATCTTGGTCAATACCGGCGAATGCGGTATTGGGGTTGGCTCCGGGACAAACCAAGTCGTCAGCGGCAACCAGGTGATTAACAAGACCCCGGTATCGGGCGGCGGAAACACGGCGATCTATGTATGGAACCAGTACTCCGCACCCTGTGGCCCGGTGTCGGTCGATAACAACATCGCGGCAGAGGTGCGTTCGGATGGGACAATCTCATCCTTCTGGAATGGCGGGGGCTGCGATCCCGTCAGTCTTTCCAATAATACGTGGGGACAGGCGGCTGTGAATGCGCTCACACCCGCTCCGGCACCACCAGCAATTCCTCCGCAACCTTATGCTTGTCCGGCTCCGTCACCGTACACCACCCAGCATGGATGTGGGATGTAAACACAAAAGTCTAACGGAGCAAGATTCCTGGGCTTGCTCCGTTAGACTCAAATCAGTGAACCCGAACTCTCACCTGTTCTTCTGAAATGCGAGAGCTGAGGGGCAAAAAGCATTTACAACATTTTCAAGGCGGGGAAATAGTCCTTGCCGGACAAGACTTCCGTTGCTCGAACCCTCGAAACTGGCTCGATTCGTGAAAGGTGAGGAGGCCGGAAAGATGTAAGGTTGCGGCGGGATGGGAGGGGGAGGAAGCCGCTTATGAACCGGCGTGAGTTGCGAGGCTGCCTTGGCCCCCCAGATATTATTTGAAAGTCTCACGGAACCGCAACCGCCGCCATCCCAAAAACTGGACTCGGCGCCATTCATCTTGATTTGGGTGGCGATATTATTGACGACCGTAACCGGACCGCAAGGAGGCGCGTACTGCTTCCAGACGTAGATCGCCGTGTTTCCTCCCCCTCTGACTGGGGTCCTGTTAACGACGCGGTTTCCCTCGACAATCTGGTTGATCCCGTCGCCAATGCCGATCCCGCATTGGCCCGTATTTACTAAAATATTGTTCAGGAACTTCACATTGTTCGCTCGGATGTCCGCCAGAAGCCCGCACCCTGAATGACTGTGCCCTCCCGAAATATAGTTGTTTCGGGCGATGACTCCATCCGTTTCGCCAAAATTCATCGAGTCTTCTTGATTCTCTGGAAATTTGTACAGCCTTGTGTCGACGCTGGCCAGGGCATAATTATTTTCCACGAGGATGTCACGGCTTTCATTCCAGGATTGGAAGTTTTGGCCCCGCGAGCCTGTCAGTGTATTGCGCGGGTTGAGCAAGAAATTGCCGATCACTTTGACGGTGGTGACGTTACCAACTTCGATGTTCGTTTCTCCGTATGCAATAACATTTCCCCGGATGGTTAAATTGGTTGTGCCCGTTGCAAAGATTCCGTCCGACTTGTCACAACAGGGAGAAAGAGGAGCTTCCGGATGGATATAGTTGTCATAAATGTTGATTGCGGCCCCACCGGCAATTCGGATTCCCGAGCCGAGACACGGCCCGATCTCAGAGTTTTTCACGGTGACGATGGCCGAATCGAGAATCGTTACGCAATCGCCCGTCGAGGATGAGATCTTAAGGTGATCAATGACTGTTCCTTGCTTACCTTTAATAACGATGGCCCCGGAGCCGTTTGACGGATTGTGCTTTGCTTTGGCTGGAGTACCGTCTTGGCCAGCGATACCCAAAAGGGCATACGCCGCGGCCACCGTCAAGACCAAGAGGGCCCCGACGAGAACTTTTGACCCGAAAGCGTGGCTCGCCGTGCCCTTTAAATATCGGGGCCTCTTGACCATGTTATTTTCATCTGCGACACGTTAAGAATCCTGCGCAGCGCCGCGGAGTTTCGTAAAAGGCACGCCGCAGGCGAACGCGCTTTCTTTCAGTACCGACATCTGCCCTCGTTGCGTTATGGAATTCTGCGCTGGCGCACCCCTGTGGAGGTCAGTCGCTCATCACGCTGACCTCCCTTATGAGTGATGCAAAGGATTGACTCAACTCTTAATGGGGGCAACCGGCCGGTGAGAATTCCAGGGACACTTGTAGTGTTCTGAACGCCGTACCTTGCTAGCGTTCGGTTAACATCAAATCAATCGCGTGAGTAACCTGAGGCTCTTTGTGAGTTTCAAAGTACCAATCGATTGTGCGATGTAGCCCATTGTAAAACATCACTTCAGGTTCCCACTCCAATAGTTTCTTCGCCAGGCTGTTGTCGGCTACTCGATTGTAGGGTCCTGTGGGCATCTCGGGATGCGGCTCCAGCCGGGCTTGCCGCCCCGTGTAGCGTAGGACCTCGCCGGCCGCGTCGATGACCTTGATCCGCTCCATCGTTCCCAGGTTTATCCCGCTTCCGTCGTCAATCTTTTCGGCCGCCAAGATGGTTCCTTGTACGATGTCGCTGATGTAGGTCCAGTTTCGGATCTGTTCTCCAGTTCCCCACACCACAAATGGGTCCTGACCCACAAACGCCCGTGCAATCATCGCAATGACCGCATGGTTCTCCACGCCGCGTGGCCCGTACACTGTGAAATAACGGCAGCACGCTGATTTCATCCCCCAGTCACGATAATAGGCACGAAGGGTCATTTCGGCCATCAGTTTGGCCCACCCGTACATGTTATCGGCATCGTAGGGTGGCCCGACCATGTCTTCGGTAAGGTACAGGATCTCATGGGGGTCGGTCTGCAGGAGATTGGGATAGACGCATCCGGATGATGCGTAGACCACCTTCTTCACGCCAGCCTTGTAACAGGCCGCAAAGACCGTTCCATCGAGCATTAGATTGGTTGAACAGGCAGCTTGGTGGAGGTCGACGTAGCCACGACCGCCGTGGTCGGCTGCAAGGTGAAAAACTATCTCTGAACCGGCGACAACAGAAGCCGCCGCACCGGGTTCACGCAAGTCAATCTGTGTGAACTCGATTCGTCCGGCATCGATGTGCTCCTGTATGTTCTGCAGGCGCCCACTGCTCAGGTCGTCCGCCACCCGAACCTTGGCCCCGCGTTTGATCAGAGCATCACAGAGGTTGGAGCCGATAAAAGATGCTCCGCCCGTGACCAATACGTTACGCTTTGTCCAATCCATTGTTTGTCCTCCGTTTTTGAGTGTTAATCAAACTTCTTCACCCTTGACAACTCAAGGGTTACGTTCCAAGCGAACTCTGAGCCGTAAACGAGGTAGCGCCGCCAAAGCCTTTTGGGCTCTTGAGACAGGCGGAACAGCCATTCAAGGCCGTTCTCCTGCATCCAAGCAGGAGCCTGCTTGACTCGCCGCGTGACGAGGTCGAAAGCAGCTCCCACTCCGGCCAAAACCGGCACATTCAGCCGGCGGCAGTACTGATGCATCCACCGTTCCTGCTTGGGCGTGCTCAAGCCTACCCACAGAACATCCGCGCCGCTTTCCATAATCAGGCTGGTAATCTGCTTCTCCTCTTCTTGGGTGAGCGGGCGGAACGGGGGTGAATAAGTGCCTGCGATCTGGATGTCATATCGCCGGCGAAGCATCCCCGCTAGCTGCTCGGGAACTCCCGATGCACCTCCGTAGAAGAAGTGCTTGTACCTTGCGCGCGTCTCGCGACAAAAGGTTTCCATAAGTTCGGGGCCGTAGACTCGCCGCTTCAACGGGAATCCAGCGTGACTACCGAGCCATACAAGAGGCATTCCGTCTGGAACCACGAGATGCGCAGAGTTCAATATCGTCTTGAATTCGTTGTCATGTTGAGCTTCTGTTACGCCGTGCATGCCGGTCACGGCAATAAAGTGGCCTTGCGCCTCCCGCTGAATCCAGTACTCCATTCTCGCTACAACATCCGGGATCTGGACGGCGTCAACGCGGACACCAAGGACTTTGAACCGGTTTATGGGGGCAGCTCGCGCTGCCGCTGTGAGTGATCGTCTCATGTTGATGTACCCTCTTTCCTGAAAATGGTGAAGATTGAAACCCCGAAGACACGAAGCGGTGTCCTCTCAACCCAGCCAGAAACGTTCCTGTAAAGGCGCTTGAAGGGCAGAGGAAAGGAATCCAAAGGCGGAAAGATATATCCGACCGACACAACCTGAAATCGGGCCACCCGGGCCATTGAAGCGAGTTGGCTTGATCTGTATATCCGGGCGTGACAGATGCGCCTGCGAAGAACGGGCGGGAGCCAAGACACGAAAGGGATATTGTAACCGATCGGAATTGGGCCGATGTGGCAAGGATGACTTTCCATCGGATAAAGCCTATTCGGAACGAATAAGACCAGCAGCCCTCCGGTTTTGAGAACCCGATAGCATTCCTTGAGCGCATCCGTATCGCGCTCGGTGTGCTCAAGCACCTCAATCATCGTGACTGCGTCGAAGCTTTCTGAGGCAAACGGCAGGCTCTCAGCGACACCACAGACTCGTGGAATTGGATCGCGGAAAGCGCGAAGATTCGACATCTGAATATCGAGCCCACATGTCCACTTCCCCCGCCTTTCGAGCTCCGTTGTATAACATCCATTGCCGCACCCTAAGTCGAGAACCTTTAAACCTGTCAGAGAGATTGTCTGGTCCAACTTTGATATGCGTTTCGTAACGGCGTAGGATCCATAAGACGCGGGGCCGCCCAGCTTAACCGGGGGACCATCGGGGAGGTAAACATCCGGCATAAAGGTGCCTCCTGACAATTTTTCTTTGTCTACGAAGAGTGCGTTATGACCGGCGGGTAGGAACTTCTTTATGGTGTCGACCGCAGAGCACCTGCGTATAGATCCATAAGAATGCCGTAATTGCGCTCAGCAGTGTACTTGGCTTCATATTCGGAGCGGGCGGCGCGGCCCATTGCGGACATTTCGCGCGGATGCGTCCATGCCCATTCGACTTTGGCGGCTAAATCCTCAGGAGCCTCGGGCGTAAATTGAAGCCCGTTAGAGCCGTGTTGGACGATCTCTTTCATGGATCCTAGTCGCGAGGCGATCACGGGAACACCACAGGCAAAAGACTCGACGAGCGTCATGGGGAAGTTTTCGTAATATTGACTGGGAAAAAGGACAAACCGCGCGCCTTTCATAGCCGAAAGCACCTCTTCATGACGCATCGATCCCTTGAAGTGAATGTCCGGACTTCCATCATTCGATACCTTGCGCTGCATGACATCAAGCAAAGGGCCATTCCCGATAATTTGCAGGGGAATACGGATTTTGAGGCGCAACCAAGCGTCGATCACAAGGGGCAGACCTTTCTCAGGAGTAATCCTGCCTACATATAATGCATAAAGGCCTCCCCCGTTGCGTGTTCCAGGGTCAGCGTATAAGAAATTGGGCTTGACATGGATTTTGTGGGACGGGATCCCGCTCTTGACGTACTTGTTTTTGGCGAATTGAGTAAGGGCAATGTAACAATCGACCATCTTGGCCCAGGTCTGCTGCTGACGGTGCACGGCAAGCATTAAGGTGACAGGAGCAGTCGCAAGCCGGGAGTTGTGATAGCAGCCGTAACGCAGACTGCGCCACAGGCTATGGTCGATGCATTCCTCACAAATATGGCCGTCTCGATACAAGGCAGCCGCGGGGCACACGAGTCTGTAGTTGTGAAGGGTTTGCACGACTGCAATTCCTGCCTGTTTACACGTCCAATAGATTGATGGTGAGACCAGTGGAAACGTGTTGTGGACATGAACGATATCGGGCCGTTTCTCTAGAAGCAGCTTTTGAAACCCATTGCGCGATGGGGACGCCCAGACGACCTGCTTTACCAGGGCAATTCGCTGGGCGACATTATAATCATGAATTTCCAGATTGCTCCGACAGTAGGTGAAGACCTCATGGCCCGCGGATTCGAGCAACTGGCGTTCCTGCTCAAAGACCACGTCCTCTCCACCTAACTGCTGGTAGGAATTATGGACCAACAAAACTTTCATAGCTTGAATCTCTCGCGGGCAAGATCAGACGCCACAGCTTGCCGATCCCCTTTTAATGGGACAGGAATCACAAGGGCACGTCCGCAAAGCTTGGTCAGATTCTTCACACGGGAAGGGTCGTTGAACCTCATTTTCTTTTACTGGCTTGATATTGCTTAAGAGTTTGAAGAGTCGAAATGCATCGCTGGAGCACGTTAAGTAAAGCCCGGAGCTTAAGGTGGGTTAATTGTGACTCCGGTCTCAACTTCCAGATGGCCTCCATTGTGATGGGTGCCTTCTGGAAGTCGGGAGTTGTCTTTCAAGACACGGCGGTAAATATCCATCAGCAACTCATAATTGCGCGCAGCGGAGTATTTTGTTTCATACTCAGTCCGGGCGTACCGGCCCATGACTTCCATTTCTTTCGGGTGAGTCCACGCCCGCTCAACCTTGGCGGCCAAGTCTTCAGCGTCACCGGGATTGAAGAGGAGTCCCGAAACATGATTCTGAACAATTTGTTGAATGCCCCCAAGTCGCGAGGCAATCACCGGCACGCCAAACGCGAATGATTCCGTTATGACGCAACCGAAGGGTTCATACCACTCGCTGGGAAAAACCAGAAAGCGTGCGTGCTCAAGCGCATCGAACACTTTTTCTCGAGCCAGGCCACCATCAAAAGAGATCGCTGGCAGCTTGCTGGCAGAAGCTTCCAGTTCCTTGCGCAAAGGGCCGTCACCCGCGATCCGCAAAGGAACCTGGCCGTCCAGGAGCTTCCATGCCGCGAGCAGCGTGCGCAACCCTTTTTCCTCTGCAAGCCGGCCGACGAACACCGCATACTTGCCGTGCGACGCCGGGTTTCCGCAACGGTTTGGACAAGGATTGGGAAAAACGAAGTTGGGTTTAACAAAGATTTTCCCGGCCGGCAACCCGCCTTGAACGAACTTCTCCTTGGCAAATTCGGACGGTGCAATAAAGGCATTTACTTTCGTCGTCCAAGTTTGCAAAGTATGATGAACTCCCAGAAGCATAGCAACTGCTGCACTGGCAGCATGGCTTCTTCGATAGCAGGCATGGGCGATTCCATCCCACGGAAATGCTTTCCCCAGGCAAGCCTCGCATAGACGTCCGTTGCGGAACAGGGTCGCTGCCGGACACAGCAGGCGATAGTTGTGGAGTGTCTGAATCACCGGAACTCCTGCTTTGCGGCACGCGTAATATGCAGCGGGAGAAATTAGCGGAAATGTGTTGTGGAAGTGGGCGAGATCAGGCTTTTCCTTTTCCATGAGGTGCTTGATTGCCCGGCAGATGTCCCATGCCCAAATCGACCGTGGTGCAAGTACCGCTTTTGCTAGGGTGCTGTAACCGGATATCTCGTTGTTGTCCCGCAAATATTCAATCACCGTGTGTCCGGCCGCTCTGAGGAGCTGCCCTTCGGCCGCTAGAACTGAGTCTTCGCCGCCTCGCTGCATATAAGAGCTGTGGATCAATAGGATTTTCATGATTTGTAAGGTGCTATATCCTCAAAGGGTTGCGTCGTACTCGAAGGGGAAGAGAGGATATCCAATAAAGCGTGATTAGGGAGATAAAGGACTTCTTGGCAATTAGAGATGTAGTCCAGCATTTCCTCCAGAGCCGACCACAACCCCAACTCTTCGATTTCCCAGGAGTGTCCGTAAAGGTGCCATATCCCGCCTTCGCGCATGACAATGTCAAAGAGTGTTCGTCCCAAATCGATCCAGTTGGCGGAAGAGCAAACACTGGGTATATATCGCCACAATGCGTGAACATTTTGATCTTTTGCCAAATTTTTGAAATAAGCAATTGCCGGATGGGGATAGGCCTGCAAGGTGACGGGCATCTCAAAAGGACTGAAATCAATGTTGGTGTGCAGCATCCGCGTTGTGCGGCATCCTTGCAATCCGGCTTCTTTCAAAACCCGGATCACGCTCTTGTCGCAGCGCCCGTTGGGATAACAGAACATGTGGACGCTATCGTCGAGAATGTCCTGAAGGATTTGCACCGACAGCTTGACATCTTGATAAAGCTCATCGGGTGGAAGGTCCGGAAAGTTACGATGTGAGTATCCATGCCCGCCAATCTCGAAGCCATGCGTCGCCAGATTCCGGATCGCGGTCCTGTCAAGAACACTCTTGCCGTTGACCCCGTGGATGGGAATATAGAAAGTCCCCATCAGGCCTCTTGAACTCAGCATTTCCGCCACCTTGAGGTCTTTAGGATATCCATCGTCCCAGCTTGTCGTTACGATTCTGAGTTTCTTCATTTTGATTTGCTCCGCAGGATCCGTCCTAATCACCAAAG
>Ga0307373_10014006_pt1 | contig 11114 bp, 12 predicted proteins | sample OX2MG_FD_202534 | JGI IMG/M metagenome (GOLD analysis project Ga0307373, IMG submission 202534) | Soil microbial communities from Risofladan, Vaasa, Finland - OX-2 | ecosystem: Environmental > Terrestrial > Soil > Coastal area > Acid sulfate soil | place: Finland: Risofladan, Vaasa | collected... | reverse complement strand
GGAATGGGGCAGCTCCCTCGGCGAAGATCCCGCCGTCGGAGGCCGCCAGCCAGTAGCCGGCCGTCGACGCGGACGGGGGCGCTGGCGCTGGGGGTCCGGGCAGGCCGGCCGGCCCCATGAAGGCATGGACCTGGGTGGAGGAAGGAGCCAGGACCAGCCCGTCTGCCGCCGACGGTGAGGGGAACGACGAGGATGCCCCGCCGATGGCGAAGGTCTGGGTGGCCGCGCCGGTGGAAGGGTTCAGCGCGTAGAGGTTGCCGCCCCCGACGGTCCAGACCAGCCCTCCGGCCACGATGGGCGAGCCCTTGGCCGAGGACGGCGAGGCGGTCCACGATGCCACCGGCGCACTCGCGGTCACGGTGACGGCGTGGACACCGTTGCTGCACGGGACGTACAGGGTGCCGTCGAGGTCGGCCGAACCCCCGTCGGAGAAGCAGAACCCCGCGCCCTGGCTCAGCTGGCCGCCGACACCGCCCAGGTGGGACTGGCTGAGGACGTAGGCGGTCTGCGACTTGCCCACTTCGAAGACCAGGCCATTCGGGAGCAGCGCCGGAGCACCCGAGCCGAGGTCGAGGTCCGAACCGTTGTCGGTATACCAGCCCGTGGGGGCGAACGATTGGACCAGTTGCATGGACGGGCTGAGCTCGAGGACACTGTCACTCTCGTCATAGGTGTCGGTCGAGCTGCGGAACGAGCTGTTCCCTGTCGCCACCCAGACATTCCCCTGGGCGTCAACGGTGGGCGCCGCCCCACCCATCCACACCGCACCCTGACTGTCACCGGGCAGGTCGGCCACCGTGTACGTGGTGGGTGTGGCGCCGTTCTCGGGGGCCGAGACCACCAGTCCGTGGTAGTCGCTGCAGTCTCCGGCGTTCCCGCCGGAGCCGATGATGACGCTGCCCTCGTCCAGAGCCAGCGAGACCCGTTGGAGCTGGGCGGCCGGATCGGTGCCGGGCGGGTCCACCACCTCGTCCAGGAGCACCGCGCCGGTATAGAGGTCCAACCCGATGAGGTGGTGGGAGGCCACCGGTGAGGCGGACTCGTCCGCCACCACGAAGATCTCCGAGCGGGCCGGGTCGATGACCGGCGTTCCCGTGATGCCGACCGTGGGGGCGATGTCGCCGCAGGGCAGAGCGGCCGCCGTCACCGGAGTGGCGAGGTGGTTCGACCACAGGACCGTCCCGCTGTCGGCAGCCAGGGCGTAGACCGTGTCGTTCTCGGTGGCGGCGAACACCCGACCGGCGTAGACCAGGGGTTGGCCATAGAGGTGGCCGTCGAAGGTGGGGGAATTCCACGCGGGGGTGGCCGGCGAGAACGAGCTGCCGGAGCTGTCCACCCCGCTGCGCAGCGGGTCGTGGTCGAAGGTGGTCCAGTCGGAGGCGACCGCGGCCGACGGGCGGAGGCGGCTCGCGCCCGTCGCCGTCGCCGTCGCCGAGATCCCGGCACCCAGGCCGGTGAGCAGGCCCGTGATCAGGACCACCACAGCCGCCAGGGTCTGCGGGCGGACACGATTCGGTCGGAGCGAGGGCATGGTCCCACTATTCCCGCGGACCGGGACCTCACGCCACGCTCCGACGAGTCCGGGCCCGCCTCCGGATCAGATCCGCTCGATGATGGTCCCGGTCGCCAGGGCTCCGCCGCAGCACATGGAGACGAGGGCCAGGCTCTTGTCGCTCCGCTCCAGCTCGTGCAGGGCAGTGGTGATCAGACGGGCACCGGTCGAGCCGACCGGGTGGCCGAGGGCGATGGCCCCGCCGTTGACGTTGACCTTGTCCCAGTCCACCTCGTGCACCTTGCCCCAGGACATGACCACGGAGGCGAAGGCCTCGTTGACCTCGAAGAGGTCGATGTCGTCCATGCTCATGCCGGCCTTGCGCAGGACGTCGGCCGTAGCGGCGATCGGGCCGTCGAGGTGGTAGTAGGGGTCCGAACCGACCAGCGTCTGGGCCACGATGCGGGCCCGCGGGCGAAGGCCGGCCTCGTGGGCCCTGGCTTCGGACATCCACAGCACGGCGGCTGCACCGTCGGAGATCTGAGAGCTGTTGCCGGCGGTGTGCATCCCGTCTGGCAACACCGGCTTGAGGGCGGCAAGACCCTCGCGCGTGGTGTCCCGCGGGCCCTGGTCCTTCGCGACCAGGGCCTTCTCGCCGGTAGGTCCCTCGGGGCCGACCACCGGTGCCTCGAGCGGGACGATCTCCCGCTCGAAGCGACCCTCGGCCACGGCCACGGCCGCCTTGCGCTGTGACTCGAAGCCCAACCAGTCCACGTCGTCGCGGGTGATGCCGTACTTCTGCGCGATGCGCTCGGCCGCACCGAACTGGTCTGGCATGTCCCAGGGGAACCCCTCCGGCCGGGAGCGGCCAGGACCGTTGAAGGCGTTGGCCCCGAGACCGACCCGGCTCATGGCCTCGACCCCGCAGGCGATCCCGATGTCGATGGCGTCGGCGCTGATCAGGTTGGCCACGAAGTTGTTGGCCTGCTGGGCCGAGCCGCACTGACAGTCGACGGTGGTCGCCGCCACCTCGTAGGGGAGGCCCTGGCTCAGCCAGGCGGTGCGGGTCACGTTGGAAGCCTGCTCGCCGGCCTGGGTGACGCAGCCCCCCACGATCTGCTCCACGTCACCGGGGTCGACACCGGCCCGCTTGACCAGCTCCACCTGGGCGTTCCCGAGCAGCTCGGCGGCGTGGAACCCGGACATCCACCCGTTGCGCTTGCCGATCGGGGTGCGGACTGCTTCGACGATCACGGGCTGGGCCATGGTGGATCCCCCTTGAGGATTCGGTCTCGTGTGGTGCTTCCTACGGTCTGCCACCGCTCAGCGGCCGCCGGACCCGGGGTCCGACCGGCGCGCAGGGCTTCGGCTCGAGTATAGAACCGGTTCTACTGGGCACCAGCGGTGGCCACCAGTTCGGTGTTGTCGCCGGCCGGGCTTCCCTGGAGCACGGCCCCCGGCGGGCTACCCCCGCCCGACCTCCCAGTCGACCGCTACCCGTGCGGCCTCGTCCGGGTGCCGCTCGAGCCACCCGCGGGCGAAGGGGCAGAGCGGGACGATGGTCAGGCCGTCCCTGGCGGCTCGGTCCAGCGCCGCCCGCACCAGCCGCCCGCCCACACCCTGACCTTCGAGCGCCCCGGGCACCCCGGTGTGCACCAGCACCAGGTAGGTCCCCTCCACCCGGTAGACGAGTTCGGCTGTGTGCCCGTCCGCCTCCAGCTCGAATCGTCCCCCGTCGGTGACGTCCACCACGCCGCGGCTGCCGTCCATCTCGCCCATCGTCGCACATGCCCACGTGGCGGCGCCGTCCGGTCGGCATCCGCCGGGCCACCGCGCCGCCGGTGCAGCGGTCGTACCATGTCGCAGATGCCGAACATGGACGATCAGCGACCCCTGGCCGCGCCCCCCGCAGCGGTCACCCGAGGAGGCCGGGCCGGCCGGTGAACCACCTCCTCTTCGCCATCGGGCTGGTCATCGTCCTCCTCACCGCGGCCAGCGTCCTGTTCACCATCGTGCTCCCCCGGGAGCCCGGTGCGTTCGAGCGGCCCTCGCGGTGGGCCAACCGGCTGGTGCGGTTCGCGTTCATCGCCCTGTCCCGCCTGGCCAAGACCTACGAGGGCAAGGACGCCCTGCTGGCCCCGACCGCCCCGGTGGCGCTCATCGCCCAGTTGCTCTTCTGGGCCGGGGGCTTCATCATCGGGTACTCGCTGATGCTCGAGGGCACCACCCACTCGATGGGCTCGGCCCTGGCCCAGGCCACCGGGGCCGTGTTCACCGTGGGGACCATCGACCTGAGCGGGCCGGCCAACGAGGCCGTCGACATCGCCGCCGGCGCCACCTGGGTGGTCATCGTGGCCCTCCAGATCGCCTACCTTCCCGCGCTGTACGGAGCCTTCAACCGCCGCGAGAGCCTGGTGGCCATGCTGGAGAGTCGGGCCGGGATACCCGCCTGGGGGCCCGAGGTCCTGGCCCGCCACCAGCTGGTGGGCATCATCGACACGCTTCCCGACTTCTACGCTTCCTGGGAGGAGTGGTCCGCGGACCTGGCCGAGAGCCACACCACCTACCCCGTCATGTTGCTGTTCCGGTCGCCCCAGCCGTGGTTCTCGTGGCTGGTCGGGCTCCTGGCCGTGCTGGACGGCGCCGCCATGCACCTGGCCGTGGCCCCGAGCACGGCCTCGTCGCAGTCCCGCCTCTGCCTCCGGATGGGATTCACCGCTCTCAACAGGATGGCCAAGACGCTGGGATGGGAGGTGGACCCCGACCCCAATCCAGAGGGGCCGATCGACCTGACCTTCGAGGAGTTCGCCGAAGGCGTGGCCATGTTGGAGCACGTGGGATTCCCCATGGAGCGAAGCGCCGAGGAGGCGTGGCCGGACTTCCGGGGATGGCGGGTCAACTACGAGGCGGTGGCGTACCGGTTGGCCGACCGGTTGACCGCTCCGCCGGCTCCCTGGTCGGGCACCCGGCGCCACCTGCGCTCGGGGCCCGTGGCACCGAACCGCCCACCCCAGCGGTCCCCTTCGCTGCTGGCCGGGCACCGCCCCGACGTCGTGGTGGCGCCCCAGACCCGACGGAGGGGCGGGAGCTCCTCCTGATCGGGTCCGCGGGACCTCACCGTCCGCGCTCGCCGGTCGCCGTCCCCTGGCCGACGGGAGTCAATCCGTCCAGAAGGAACCCGCGTCGACGAACGGCGTGGTGCACGGCGGGCCGTCGGCCACCCGCATCTGCGGGCGGTGGGCCGGATCCTCGGGGACGCGCACCAGTGCGGCCGAGCGGGTGCCGTAGTCGTCGGTGTGGACGCAGGCGGCCAGGGTGGCCGCCCGGCGCGGGGCGGTGTCGTCCGGCCGGCGCGGCGCGGCGTGGTCCGCCCGGCGCGGGGCGGTGTCGTCCTTCGGCGGTGATCCGGCAGTGGCCTGGGGCAGGGTGTGGTCGGCGAGGACCCGTGGGAGGGCAGCCCACAGGCCCCCCTGCTCCGACCGGGCTGACGACACCAGGGACCGGACCCGATCAGCCTTCATCGAGGCGTCCTCGAGGGCGACATTCTCCAGCACGTGGACGCCCGGTGCGAGTTGGCGGACCGTGGGTGACCGGTCGGCGGTGAGCTCCACGTAATAGAGGACGTGGCGGTCCCCGATCAGTAGCCACCCCGGGTTGTAGTCGCCCGCCCGCACCACGGAAAGGAGATGGGACACGCCCTCGTCGGCACTGCGCTGTTCGGCCACCATGAGCGGGAGCTCCCCACGCGATCGCCTGGTCAGGTCCCGCCCACCTGGTGCCGGTCGATTGGTCAGGCCGGCGACCACCCCCCGGTCGTTGACCGCCAACCACGTCCCACCGGCGACCTCGTCGAGACCACCCAGGACCCGGGGCCGGCTCGGGCGCAGGACGGTGAGGGACCGGGCCGGCCGGTCGAGACGCTCGTCCCGGTTGGCCGCCACGACCAGTGGATACCCCGACTCGGTCTGCCAGGCGAACACGAGGAGGCACACGGTGGTCAGGGTAGTGCGGAGATCGGAGACGTCGGCCCGGTCGGGCAGTGCACAGCTGCGATCACCGGATGAGCTGTCAGGTCGATCGCCTTCGGGCCACGATCCGTTCGAGTGGTGTCGAGGCCAGGAGCAGCAAGAGGGCCCAGAGTCCGATGACCGGCACGACGACAGCGATGACCAGTGCGGCTGCCATGAGAACGGTGAGGACGACGGCACCGTCGATGGTCGAACTGCCGCGGTGCTCGTCGCTCTGCAGCTCGGGCCAGTGCACCACCGTCACAAGTTGGAAGAGCACCGCAATTGACGCCAACAGGAGGGTCCCGATGTAGATGCCGTAGGTGGCGGCCCGGTTGCCGTCCTGCGCCGAGCTGAGGAGCTCGGTGGGAAACGGGAGGAACACGATGCTGAGGAGCCACACGAACATGCCCCAGACCAGCAGTGAGTTGTACGTCTTCACCCGCTCGAACACCTGGTGCTGGCCCCACCAGAATCGTCCGATGACGACGAAGCTCAACAGGAAGGCCAGCAGCTTGGTCCTGTTGTCACTCAGGAAGTGGCCGATTCCGGTGGTGCCGATCGAACTGGCGGCGTCCACCAGGGGGAGGATGAGGAGGGTGATGGCGATGGCCACGACGGCATCGCTGAAGCTGACCAATCGACGAAAGCCCACTTCACTCCGCATGGTCCATTGTCTCACGGCTCCGGGAACACATCACCCGGTCGTCACGGCGGTGTGCTGGCAGAGTTGACCTCGTCGTGGCGGCCCGGCCGACTTCAGCTGCGGCGGGGATCTCAGATGCACCAGACGTGGCTACGATCCGACCATGACCCCTGCGAGGGCGATCCGCTTCTACGGCCAGGCCAGTGAGCACGCCACGGTGGAGTGGGAGTGGGTCGACGAGCAGTTGCGACGGGCCGGCACGTACTGGGTGACGGCCCGCACCACCGGCAATCCGCATCCGAGGCCCGTCTGGGGCGTTTGGCGGTCGAGCCGGCTCTTCCTCAGCATCGGCACCCCGGCGACCCGCCGGACGCTGAGCGTCGATCCCGCCGTGACCGTCCATCTCGACAGCGGAACCGAGGTGGTGATCGTCGAAGGGCAGGTGTCGGGTTCCAGCGGTGATGCAGAGATCCTGGCGGAGTACGACGGAAAGTACGACTGGTCATATGACCTGGACGAGTACGGACCCCTCACCCGGATCGTGCCGTCGACCGTCCTCGCGTGGAGGACCGGCGGCTGGGCCGGTCGCGACGGCTTTCAACAGTCGGGACGGTGGGAGCTCTCCTGAAGATCCACCCCAACAGTTCTTCGCCGAGGGCCGGTCCCTGAGGACCCGGTGATCGCTGAACTCGATATTTTCGCCTATCAGCCAGGTACCGCGGTGATCCGCAGAGGACACGCCATCAGGGAGCATCGCTGACCCAGTTCCCGTGAAAGCCGTAGGGCACACGCACGGGCAGGTGGACAACGGCCACTGGATCACCGGTGAAGTCCTGGGCATGGAGCACCAGGAGATCGCTGGCCTCGCGCTCCCTATCGAAGACCAGGCTGAGAACGTAGCCTTCGTCCTCTCCCGACGTAGCGCTCTCTGGCACAAAGACGGCCTCTCCGGCGCCGCCCCGGAAGGTTCTGGTCTCGCTCGCTCCAGTGGCCAGGTCATGCTTGATGAGCACCCCTCCCATGGTGAATCCGACCTCGTCCTTTTCGTCATTCTCGAGCGCGGCGCTGTACCCGAAGCGGTGTCGACGTCCCACGACGCGCTCATCGACGCGCGGGAACTCTTGAGGACGGTCGTCAAGCACGTGAGTGACAACCTTGCCGCTCTTCGGGTCGATGTGCCAACGCTCCAGCACCGGCGCCCCCTCGTCGGGACCGGTCAGGTGCGTGGCGAACATCTTCGGATGCCGCACCAGGTCGACGATGACCGTTCCGGCATGGTCGTAGGCGTTCATCGGGTGAAACACATAGCAAGGGTCGACATCGCACCACACCACGTCGGCGGCATCACCCTCGAGCGGAAGGAGTCCGACCCTGCTCTCGTAATCATCCGACCAGCGGTACGGAAATTCAAAGCCCTCGGCCAGGGCCTCTGGGCTGAACACGACCGGAAGGTCGTAGATCACGGCGAAGGTGGCGGTGAGCGACATGTCATGGATCGAGACGGGACCCCCGACGGGGATGTCCACGGTCCGCCTCACCCGCCCGCCTGCATCGACCACGCTGTACTGGACCTGGTTCCCCCAGGCCCAGTAGTAGGAGATCGCGTGCAGCTCGCCGGTCTGCGGATCGCGCTTCGGATGTGCCGTATAGCCGCCTGGCAGTGTGCCCTGGAAATCCGATGCCCCGACTGTGTCCAGCTCGTACGTCATCTCGTAGGGCCGGGCGCCGGCCTCGACGATGGCGTACGTTCTGCCTGCCTGGGCGATGATATTGGTGTTCGACGAGAAGTCCATGCCGTCGATGACCGGCCCGGGGCGTGGATGCTCGCCCAGCGCAGTCGCCACCTCCGCCGAGCGGACCCATCGATTCCGATACCAGCGGGCTTCGCCATCTTCGAGTCGGATCCCGTGGACCATCCCATCGCCGGTGAACCAATGGTACGTGGCGGGATCCGGCGGCTTGATCGGGTTGGGGCCATTGCGGAGGTAGCGACCGTTCAGCGTGTTCGGAAGCGCTCCGGTCACTGACAGGTCGGTCACCGTCTCTTCCCTGGCGACCGGGGCATAGTTGCCCAGCAGATAGGGGTTGGCCTGGGTCATCGCTGCCTCCTCCACGTTCCAGTGCTGTTCTATCCGATTTCCCACGAACGCGCTCGAGTCCATCCCCCGGTCATGACGACCCCGAGCGGACCCGCCCGAGCTGCCGCCGGGGTGGGTCCCCTCCCATCTGGATCGGGCGGTCACCGATGGCGGCTCAACGGCACCTTCGGGCGCGTGCACAGATCGGGTTGGCGGTTCCCCTCCGCCTGCCGGGCCCCCGCCCTCGGGCGTGCCTTCAGATCGGGTCAGCGCCGTCGACAGGCGTCACGGGGTCCGCCACCGGACACGAGCGCAGAATTCCGCCCATGCGGAACTCTCCGTCGCAGCCGATTCTCGGCCCGGCCCTCCCGGGAGTCGGGATCAGGCGGGTCCCTCTGCGTCGACCCGTCGGGCGACGAGCACCGGGATGATCCTGGGGGTAGAGGCCTGGTATTCGGCATACGGCGGATACTCTGCGACGGCCCTCGCCCACCAGACGGCCTTCTCATCGCCAGTGACCTCGCGGGCTATGTAGTCGTGGGGTTCGGCACCATCCTGTAGCACGAGTGCGGTGGGGTCGGCGACGAGGTTGTAGTACCAGGAGGGGTTCGACGGCATCCCACCCTGCGAAGCGACGAGGGCGTACTCGCCTTCGTGCTCGACTCGCATCAGCGCCATCTTTCGGACCTTTCCGCTCTTGTTGCCCCGGGTAGTCAGGACGATGATCGGAAGTCCCGTGTCCATCAGGGTGTTCGCCCGCTCACCGCCGGACGCCTCGTACTCGGCGACTTGATCTCGGACCCAGTCCCATGAGCTCGGCTCGTACTCTCCATCGATTGGCATTCCTCTAGCGTACGCGCCTCCGGATAGGGCTCACAGCCACGGTCCATCACGATCGAATCGGGGCCCTGACTGGTATGGCCAGCGGGCAGCGAAACGATGCTGTAGCGACGTTCAAGTGCGCCGAAACCGCGCTCTCCGGCACACGGGCGGCAGTGACAGTATGTAGCGGTGGCGAAACCGAACCACTTCGATGGCCTCATTGCTGAGAACTACGACCTGGCTCCAGACATATTCGACCCTGCCCTCATTGACGCCACCGTGAACTTTTTGGCCGATCTTGCCGGAGACGGTGCCGCCCTTGAGCTCGGCATCGGAACGGGCCGGATCGCCCTTCCACTCAAGCAACGAGGTGTCTCGGTGCATGGTATTGAGTTGTCTCCAGCCATGGTTGCCCAGTTGCAAGCGAAGCCAGGCGCAGCCGGCATCGAAGTCACCATCGGAGATTTTGCAACAACTCAGGTGGTGGGCACATTCAAACTCGCCTACCTCGTGTACAACACGATCACGAACCTGACCACCCAAGACGAGCAGGTCGAATGCTTCTGCAACGTCGCCAGACATCTGGAATCCGATGGCCTGTTTGTGATTGAACTGGAGGTTCCTCCGCTCCAGCGACTCCCGCCGGGCGAGAACGTCCGAGCCTTCACGGTGGGTCCGCCCCACTTTGGATTCGATGAAATCGACGTTGTCACCCAGCGATGTGTCTCCCACCACTACTGGGTCGCCGACGGCAACGGTTGGGTCAACTCGATGCCCTATCGCTTCGCCTGGCCATCAGAACTCGACCTGATGGCACGCATTGCCGGATTGACGCTGCGAGAACGTTGGGCAGACTGGAATCGAGAACCCTTCACCGCCACCAGCACAAAGCACATTTCGGTCTGGGAGAAAGCAAGCTGACGCGCTCGCAGGGTGTCGCCGATCGCTGGGAGCGTAACGCTGTCGACGGCTGATCGGCCGCCTGACAGGGGGCACATCCCACACGCCTACCTGGGACTAGCTGTCCCTCCCCGGGATCAGGGGTGTCGGCCCGGGCCGGGTCGGCGGCATGGCCGTTGCCGCCAGGCAATCCGCAAAACAGATGGTCGAGGGATTGGTCTCCGCATCACCATCTACGAAGGATCGTCGGTATGTGGGCACAAATGATCACCATGCGATTGAAGCCAGGCAGGGAAGGCGACCTGCCGAACGTGGCCGCTCAGTTGCGCGCAGCTGAACAGCCGGGTTCAGGTCTCTTGTACTCGACGACGACCCGAGACATGAATGATCAGAGCCGAGTGATCACGCTCGTTGTCTTCGAGAGCGAAGAGAAGGCTCGGGAGCGCGAGAGGGACCCCCGACGCCAGGACGGCCTGCAGGCCGCTTGGGCGACCATGATGGAAATCTTCGAAGGTGCTCCGGAGTTCACCGACCTGACAGTCGTTGACGACTGGGTGTTGTAGGCGGTCATCGCTCCTCCCACGCCCGCCGCTCGGTGCAGGCGGCGCACCGCACTTCGGAGGTCGACGGGGATCCTGCCGAAAGGGGTAGGGTCCCAAGTGCGACATCCTAAACGGACACGCAGACGCCACCGTGCGTCGATCAGCTGAAGGGTGGAACTTTCAATGGCCTTGGGGATCTATTTCGTACACGAAGGCTTTACGCCGGAGAAGTACAACAGTGCAATCGAGAAGCTGGAAGCTGCCGGTGCAGGCAAGCCGAAGGGGCGCACCTATCACTGCGCTCTCGAATCGAACGGTGAGGTCCAGGTCTTCGACATCTGGGAGTCTCAGGCGGACTTTGACGCTTTCGGGCCGACATTGATGCCGATTCTCACCGAGTTGGGTGTCGGCCTGAAGGAGCCGATGGTCGCGACTGTCCACAACGTGATAGTCGGTTGAGTTCTCAGAACTGAGCGCGTAGCGCACAATCCCCTGTGCCTGCCACACGGCGGAACGCAGCGACGAAGGGAGGAGCCGTCAGGCCCGCTGGGCCGGCGGCCGGGCGTGCACGGTGTCGTGGATGAGCATGAGCCGCATCGACCAGTACCCGGGTCGCGGCTCCGGAAG
>Ga0307373_10014004_pt1 | contig 11115 bp, 10 predicted proteins | sample OX2MG_FD_202534 | JGI IMG/M metagenome (GOLD analysis project Ga0307373, IMG submission 202534) | Soil microbial communities from Risofladan, Vaasa, Finland - OX-2 | ecosystem: Environmental > Terrestrial > Soil > Coastal area > Acid sulfate soil | place: Finland: Risofladan, Vaasa | collected... | reverse complement strand
TCTTTCGGGACCTCCTCCGCTTCCGGCTCCAAGCCGAAGATCCTGCCGGGGCGACCCGTCTGCTGGGACAGGCGGCGTCGTGGCATCTCGAACGCGGCGACGTGAGCGCTGCCGTCGACTACCTCCTCCGATCGCGAGACTGGGACCGGGCTCTCGACGTGATGCTGGCCAGTGGCGCCGAGGCGTTCGAGCGGGGTGAGATGGCGACCGTCATCCGCTGGATCAACCAGGTGCCGGAGTCGGCGCGGGCCGACCGTCGGGATGTCAGCCTGCTCCTCGGCATCCTCAAAGGCACCGAGGGACACGGGGCCGGGGCAGAAGACCTTCTCCGACGGGTCACCACGCATCCGGACGCCTCCCCCGGCGAACGTGCCTGCGCCCAGACGTTTCTCGCCGCGCTGGTCCAATGGCGGCCCCATCCCCAGGTCTCGATCGACATGGCCACTCGGGCCCTCGACATGCTCGATGCCATCGGCAACTCCCCCATGCCGGTGGTGATGAGCCTGACCGATACGCAGTCGCTGGAAGCCATGGCCATGATCTCCTGCGGACGCGCCCACTTCCTGGCCGGCAGCATCGGGGAAGCTCGGGAGTGGCTGCAGCGCGGGCTGGCGGCGCCGGGGGCGGTCTACTCGATCTGGAGAGTCAGCGGGCTCGGCTCCCTCGGTCTGCTCGAGGCCTGGTGCGGCCGGACGGCGTTAGCTGAAGCACTGGCCGGCGAAGCCCTGGGTATCGCCCGGGAGGTCGGTCGACTGTCCCATCCGTCGACGGCTGACGCCTACCTGGCCACCACCTTGGCGGCCTATGAGCGCGGTGAACCGCGGCGGGCGGCGCTCTCCGTCCACGAGGGCATGCTGAGGGCCGAGGCCAATCGACGCACGCAGCTCTCGTGGATCGGCCACCTCGAACTGGCGTTGCTGCGGGCTGCCGACAGACCACCCGACGACGCCACCACGGCGGTGCTCCCGACCCCGCATGTGCCGGGGGCACCACCGCCCCCCATCGTCGCCGACCGGCTCCTGGCGCTCCGCAGTCGAGTACTCCGCCTCAGCGGATCTCCCGATCAGGCCCTCCGCACCGCCGGCGACGCGGTCTCACATTCGACCGCGCTGACCTTCGAGGCCGCCACCGCCGCGCTCACCCTGGGGCAGCTCGATCTGGCCCAGAAGATCGTCGGGGCGACCCCGCCGCCCACCGGCCCGGAGACGCCGCTGGCTTCGGTCGAGCGCCTGATCCTACAGGCCTGGATGTCGGATGCCGAGGGGTTCTGCGACGATGGCCGTGCCCACCTCCGCCACGCGATGGACGTGGCCGAGGAGTACATGCTGATCGAGGTCTTTGTCCGGTCCGGTCCGGCGGTCATCCGGTTGCTGGCCGACCTTCCCGAGGCCCAGTCAACCGTTCGAGCGCTCGTCCTCGAGCGAGCGCGGGAGGTGCTCGCCCCGTCGCCCGGAGGCGATCTCATCGACCCGCTGACCGATCGCGAGCTCGAGATCCTCTCGTACCTGCCGAGCCGCTTCACCAATACCGAGCTGGCCGAGCACTGCTACGTCTCCGTGAACACCATCAAGACCCACATGGCCCACATCTACCGGAAGCTCGACGTGGCCAATCGCAACGCCGCCATCGTCCGGGCCCGGGAGATCGGCCTGCTCTGACCGGGTGGCGCCCCGGTGCCACCCGGTGGTCCCCTGCCGGGTGCCCTCGCCACCCTTTGGTGGCCAAGTCACCCCCCGAGGGTGATGACGGCGGACGGTCCACGTGGTTGGATGCTCATGCTCGTCGCCATCATGATCAAACCAACAGGAGGCTTCTCCGATGCTCGCCTACACGTACCCGCTCGCCGACCTGTTCGGGACGATGCTGGGACTCTTCGTCTTCTTCATCTGGTTCTGGCTCCTCATCGTGGTGTTCTCGGACATCTTCCGGAGTCGCGACCTGGGTGGGGGGTCCAAGATGCTGTGGGTGCTCTTCGTGATCATCCTGCCGTTCCTCGGCATCTTCGTGTACCTGATCGCCCGGGGCGGGAAGATGCACGAGCGGGCCGAGGCTCAGGCAGCCCAGCAACAGAAGGCCTTCGACTCCTATGTGAAGGAGACGGCGGGAGCCAGCAGCTCAGCCGATCAACTGGCCAAGTTGGCTGACCTGAAGCAGCAGGGCGTCCTCACCGACACCGAGTTCGAGGCCCAGAAGGCCAAGCTGCTGGCCTGACCGGGCGGCCAGAGCAGCGGAACCCGCGATCTATTTGAGGACGTTGACCGCTCGGGCGACCACCAAGCCGAGCACCACCAACGAGGCCGTGGCCTGGACGGCCATCGCCAGCTTGGCCCAGCGCGACAGCGGCATGACGTCGGTCGGGCTGAACGCGGTGGAGTTGGTGAATCCGAGATAGAGGTAGTCGAAGAACTGCGGTCGCCACCCGGGCCGCGCCAAGGTCGGGTTGACGTGCTGCGGAAAGGCCAGGTCGGGAAAGGCCGGCACGGCGCGCGACCGCGCCTCTGGACCTTCGCCATCCAGCTCCCAGTAGAGGAAGGCAAAGGCAATGACGATGTAGGCCCACACCACGGCGCCGATCCGCAGGAGTTGCGTCGGCGAATTCGTGTCCGGTCCGCCTCTGATCAGATCGACGACCAACCGCGTGGTGACGCTGGCGCTTCCGACGACCAGTAGCACCACCAGTCCAACCGACAGCACTCGGATCGCCGTTGTCCTCTTGTCGATCCGTCCCGGATCGGCGACGATGAGTGCCGCCTACAGCAGCGCTTCGAGTACCGGGATGATCCACTTCGGAGCCAGACTGAAGCTCGCCGGGAGCAGGAACGGCAGGACCATGGCCACCACCAACGTGACCGCCATGGGCCAGCGCTTCTCGCCTCGGACATCGGCGGGGGGTCCGCTCATTCGGTGCTGCGGAGCTCCGTCGCCCCCGCGCCGCCCGCGCCGCGTTGTCGGTCGGTCCCCCGTGTGGCCGCGCCGAGGATCAATCGGATCACCACGGCCACCACGGCCAGGTCGGCGAGCATCTGGACCGTGACCACCATGCGGGCCACGTCGGTCTTGGCGGTGATGTCGCCGAACCCCACGGTGGAAAAGACGGTGACCGTGAAGTACAGCGCCGAGCCCCGGGTGAGCTGGCCGCCGAAGGCCGCCGGTTGCGAGTGCGACATGGTCAGGTAGATCCACGCGAACACGATGAGGAACAGCGGAATGATGGTGGCCATGGCCACGCCGGCCCGGAGCATCGGGTGGTCGTGATTCGAGATCCGGCGGATCTCGTTCACCAGCACGGCCACGAAGAGAGCCAGGGCCACTGCCAGTCGGAGGACCACCGACTGATGGGGTCGGTGCTCGATGGGCATCACGAAGTACAGGGCCAGCAGCACGGAGGGCGTGGCCACGGCCCGAATGGCGGTCTTGACCACGCGGGATCGCTCGAACGAGCTGAGATCCGCCAGGCTGGTAGGCATCAGTTGGGCACGATCTACAGGTGGCTGAAGCCGCCGGACTCCTCTTTGGTCATCGGCACCGTGACCGGATGCTTGTCGAAGTGCTCGATCGACTGCTTGATGTCCTCCAGGAGCAGGAAGGAGAGATCGCGGCTCACACCCTGGCGCACCAGGATGCGCTGCACCGAGACGTCGGCCACCGAACCGGTGAGCGGGTACGCCGGTACCTGCCACCCCTTCACGCGTAGTCGGTCGGCGATGTCATAGAGGGTGTACCCCGGGTCCTCGCCCTCGCGGATCCGCCAGGCCACCGATGGGATGCCCGTCAGCGGGTTGGAGTCGCACAGCAGCTCGAAGGGACCGAGCTTGACGACCTCCTGGGCCAGGATCTTGCCGGTCTCGTAGCAGGCGTCATGCACGTTCTGGTAGCCCTTCCGGCCCAGGCGCACGAAGTTGAAGTACTGGGCGACGATCTGGCCGGCCGGCCGCGAGAAATTGATCTGGAAGACCGGCATGTCCCCGCCCAAATACGTCACGTGGAAGATCAGATCGTCGGGGAGGTCCTCCTTGTCCCGCCAGAGGACCCAGCCCACTCCGAGCGGGGCCAGCCCGAACTTGTGTCCCGAGGTGCTGATGGACTTGACCCGGGGGACCCTGAAGTCCCAGATGACGTCTGGGGCGCAGAACGGGGCGAGAAAGGCACCCGACGCCCCGTCGACGTGGATGCAGATGTCGAGTCCGGTGTCCGCCTGCAACGTGTCCAACGCTTCCGACAGCTCGAGCACCGGCTCGTACGAACCGGTGTAGGTGACCCCGAAGGTGGGGACCACCATGATGGTGTTCTCGTCCACCTGGGCCAGCATCTGCTCGACGTCCATGCAGTACTTGCCGGGCGACATTGGGATCTCCCGCATCTCGATGTCCCAGTACTTGGCGAATTTGTGCCAGACCACCTGGACCGGGCCACACACCATATTGGGCCGGTCCGTCGGCTTGCCCTCGGCCTCGCGCCGGGCCCGCCACCGCCACTTGGCCGCCATCCCGCCGAGCATGCATGCCTCGGAGGAGCCGATGGCCGAGCACCCCACCGCGGTCCCGCCCTCGGGGGCATTCCACAGATCGCCCAGCATCTGGACGCAACGCCGCTCGATCTCGGCAGTCTGGGGGTACTCGTCCTTGTCGATCATGTTCTTGTTGATCGAAAGGTCCATGAGCGCGTGGACTTCAGGCTCCTCCCAGGTCTGACAGAAGGTGGCCAGGTTTTGACGGGCGTTACCGTCGAGAAGCAGCTCATCGGAGATGGCCTGATAGGCATCGCCGGGCCGCATCTCCTGCGAAGGGAATCGATTGGACGGGAGGCTGGTCAGCAGGTCCTTCCCGGCATAGATGGAGTCGAGCAATTCGTCACGGATCGACTCGTGCTTGTGCAGGGGCATGGGCTCAGGTTCTCGCTCTCAGGATTCGACTCGTTCCACAGTGTCATCATTTCAGGCCGCCCGCACCAACGAATCACCCGCCGGGGGTGATGGATTCCGAAGCGATCGTGAGCGCGGTGGATCCCGACCACCATCGCCGATCGGTCACCGTACGGAGCAGTGATGCCACGAGCGGCGGCATTCTCACCGGCGGAACCCCCGAACCGGTGATTCGGGGAAGCTGGCCCCCTTCGGGAGTGGTGGGAGCACCCTTGGTCAGGGTCGGCCACTCGCTGAGGCTGTCCTCGGAGGCAGCCACGGGGGCTGTCCTGAGGAGGACACATGACAATCCGATCATCGACAACGCGCCGCGCTCTGGTGACCGTGGCGATGGCAGCAGGGCTGGTCGTCGGGCTCAGCGGGGTGGCACAGGCGTCGACCCCGCACCCCGCATCGATCGGCGCACCGGTCAATCCCAACACCGCGACCGTGACGGCGTTGTCCACGTCGGCTTACGGCTCCGTGCTGGAGGTGGGCGGTTCCGGGCCGTTGGCCGGGGCCCCGCTCTACCTGATCTCGAGTGACGCACACGGAACGTTCGGCTGCACCACCACCCTCGTGTCCACGTTTCAGGGACCGATCACCTGCACCGGTCCGGAGAGCGACGCCATCACCGGGGTCCAGTCTGATGAATGGCCGGCCTTCACCACGGTGAGTGCAGCCATTGCCGGACCCGGCGTCGACCGTCACCTCCTCGGCTCAGTGCACCGTCCCGGCATCGGCCGGCAGGTGACCTATGCCGGTCACCCGCTCTACCTGTTCGACCCCCCGTCGACTCCCTTCGTCCCCTTCGGCGAAGGGTTCCTCGAGTCGGTCCCGCCGCTTCCGCCGTGGCACGGCCTCTGGGACCTGGTCAGCGCGGACGAGGGTCAGCCCGCACCCGGGGTGGCCACCATCGAGACCGAGACGTTGCCGGATGGAAGGACGGCGATTGCCGGCGAGACCTACCCGAACGCAGTACCCGGCGGAGCCGCCGCCACCGTCTACTCGTTCAGTCGCGATCACGAGGGGGACAGCGACTGCGCAGGCTCCTGCGCGGTCAGGTGGATCCCCGTGCTGACCACGGGCAAGCCTCACGTCGCCGGAGGCGTAGACGCCGACGACCTGGGGACCATCCGCCGCTCCGACGGGACAGAACAGGTCACCTACCACGGCGCCCCCCTGTATCTGTACTCGAGCGAGCAGTTCATCTTCCCGTCAGCGGGCGGCCCGCCGCAGACGACAGGGAGCGCAGGCAACGGCAACGGCCTGTCGGGCCCGGATGGAGGCCGGTTCTCGGCGATCCTCCCCCACTGACCGGACGATCACCATACGAGGGGAATAGCCCGATGCAGGTGCCGGAGCGATCCAGCACCTGCATCGGCGCGCCCGGCTCCTGGTCAGCGAGGGTCCTCGACTAGCGGACGATTTCCCACTCCCGCTACGGTGACGCCCAACGAACGAGCCGCGCACGCGACGAGAGTGGGGGACATGGCCGAGCAGATTCCGTTGGTCGACTACCTGGTGCTGGGGGACCATCCGCACCTGACGGCCCATGCGTGCACCTCCTGCGGTGCCCGGTTCTTCGATCGGCGCAACGCCTGCGCCAGCTGTGGCGCCACCGAATTCACGACGGTCGACGTGCCGACCAACGGCTGCGTCCAGGCCTTCACCATCGTGGCCTTCGCCGCCCCCGGCGTCCCCGTCCCCTATGTGGCGGCCCTGGTGGACTGCGAGGGAACCAGCGTCCGGGCCAATCTCATCAATGTGGACCCCGACCCCGAACACGTGACCATGGGCATGAAGGTGCGGTTGGCCACCAACGTCGTCGGTGTGGACGCATCCGGCACCGAGGCCATCGGGTTCGGCTTCGAGCCGGTGGCCGGGTAGTACAGCCGGGCGACGAGTACCAACGAGAGCACGAGCACCAGAGAGAGGCTGAGCGACATGGCATCGGATGACCTGTGGATCCTCGGGATCCACATGACGAAGTTCGGAAAGCACCCCGAGTCGGATCTGATCGATCTGGCCTCCGAGGCGGTGCTCGGCGCCCTGGCCGACGGTGGGGTGGGGATGTCGGACATGGGTGTCATCGCCGCCGGCAGCCTGATGAACGCCAACGCCGGCATGGGCCAACAGCTCCAGAAGCAGCTGGGCCAGACCGGCATCCCGGTCTACAACGTGGCCAACGCCTGCGCCACCGGCGCCACCGCCCTGCGGGTGGCCGGCATGGCCGTCAAGGCCGGCGAGGTGGACATGGGCCTGGCCTTCGGAGTGGAGAAGCTGTCGGGCGCCGGCCTGCTGTCGGGCGGCAGCCGCGCCGAGGACTCCGACACCTGGACCCCGAGGGGCCGCTACGGGGCGGTGGCCCCGGTGGACGGGCGCATCGGCACGGAGACCATGCCGGGCGTCTTCGCCCAGATCGGCATGGAGTACGGCCACAAGTACGGTGGCACCAGCTTCGAGCTCTTCGCCAAGATCAGCGAGAAGAACCACTCCCACTCGACCCTCAACCCGCTCGCCGCCTACTCCAAGAAGATGACCCTCGAGGAGATCATGGGCGACATCATGATCGCCTACCCCAACACCCGGCCCATGTGCTCGGCCAACTGCGACGGTGCGGCCGCCGCCGTGGTGGTCAGCGGCTCGAAGCTCAAGACCCTCTCACGCCGGCAGCAGCAGCGGGCGGTGAAGATCTCCGCCTCCATCCTGACCACCGATCCGTGGGAGGAGTCCTGCCAGATCCTCCCCGATGTGAACACCCTGACCAGAAATGCCGCCACCCAGGCCTACGAGCAGGCCGGGTTGGGACCCGCCGACCTCGACCTGGTCGAACTGCACGACTGCTTCGCCACGGCCGAGCTGGTCCACTACGACAACCTCATGCTCTGTGAGGTGGGTGGCGCGGTCGACTTCTTCAACTCCGGCGCCACCTGGCGCGACGGGACCACCCCGGTCAACGTCTCGGGCGGACTCGAGTCCAAGGGCCACCCCATCGCCGCCACCGGCGTGGCCAACGTGTGGGAAGTGGCCACCCATCTGCGGGGAGAGGCCGGCAACCGTCAGATCGAGGGCGCGAAGGTCGGGCTGGCCCACGTCATCGGGCTCGGATCGGCCTGCGGGGTGCACATCCTGGAGAAGGCGGCCTGACCGGCCGGACCGGCTGAGCCCTCAGGAGGACGGGCCCAGCACATAGCCGCCGGTGTCGGGGTGGTGGTACCAGCCGCTGGAGGCCTGGGTGCCGCCGTCGACGTGGATGGTCTGCCCCGTCACGTAGCTCGACAGTTCGCCGGCCAGGAACACAGCCGCCCCGGCCATCTCGTCCACGTGACCCGGGCGCCCCATCGGGACGGTGAAACCGAAGCCCCGCTCGGCCCCGGGTGGGGCCACCGACGCCATCCCTTCGGTCAACGTGATGTCCGGGGCCAGGGCGTTCACCCGAATGCCGTGGACGGCGAGCTCGAGGGCCGCGGTCTTGGTGAAATTGATCACCCCGGCCTTAGCCGCGGCGTAGGCCGCGTAACCGGGGGCGGCCCGTACCCCCTCGATCGAGGTCACGTTGATGATCGATCCCCCGCTGCCCACCTCGACCATGCCCCGGGCCACCCGCTGGGTGCACAGGATGACGTGCTTCAAGTTGGCCCGGTACAACGCGTCCCATCCGTTTTCGGAGGTCTCGAGCAGGGGCGACAGGAAGACGCCCCCGGCGTTGTTGACGAGGATGCTCACCGCACCGAGCTCCGCCGTCGTACGGGCCAGTGCTTCGTCCACCTGGGCCGAGTCACGGACGTCGGTGGTGAGCCCGAGCCCGCCGACCTCCTCGCCCGCCGATGCCGCGGTGTCGGCGTCCCGCTCCCAGACGGCCACCGACGCGCCGAAGGCGGCCAGGCCGCGGGCGATGCCGCGGCCGATGCCCGCGCCTCCACCGGTCACCACCGCGACACGGCCATCGAGGAGTACGGACGCCGGATCCATGGGCATGAGGGGGGAGCATAACGAGTCCGGCCACAGGCAGAACAACCCGGCCGGACGATCCCCGGTTGATCTACGTTGGCCCCATGTCCTACAACCCAGACCCGAAACGATACGACCGGATGCAGTACCGCCAGTGCGGTCGCAGCGGCCTGAAGCTTCCCCTGGTCTCGCTGGGCCTGTGGCAGAATTTCGGTGAGGGTCGCGCCCCCGAGGAGGTCGGCGCCATGCTGACCCGGGCGTTCGACCTGGGTGTCACCCACTTCGACCTGGCCAACAACTACGGGCCGCCCCCCGGTGCCGCCGAGTCCAGCCTGAACAAGGTGCTGCACGGGTCGCTGGCCGCACACCGCGACGAGTTGGTCATCTCGACCAAGGCGGGGTACGACATGGGGCCCGGCCCCCACGGCGACGGCGGCTCGCGCAAGTACCTCCTGTCCAGCCTGGACGCCAGCCTCCGGCGGATGCAGCTCGAGTACGTCGACATCTTCTACTCCCACCGGTTCGATCCGGAGACCCCGTTGGAGGAGTCGATGGGGGCGCTGTCCACCGCGGTGCGCCAGGGCAAGGCGCTCTATGTCGGCATCTCCAACTATCCCCCGAAGCAATCGTCGGAGGCGGCCGCCATCCTGTCCGACCTCGGCACACCCCTGCTGATCCAACAACCGTCGTACTCGTTGCTCAACCGGTGGATGGAGCACGGACTGCTGGACACCATCGGCGACCTGGGGGTCGGATGCATCCTCTACTCGCCGCTGCACCAGGGGATCCTCACCGACCGGTATCTCGACGGGGTACCGGCGGGCTCGCGGGCCAGCCAGGCCGAGACCCTGGACCGATCCCAGCTCGACGACGCCACACTGACCAAGGTCCGAGCGCTGCACGGGATCGCCCAGCGACGGGGCCAGACGCTGGCCCAAATGGCCCTGGCGTGGACGCTGCGGGACCCCCGGGTCACCTCCACCCTGATCGGAGCCAGCAGCGTGGCCCAACTGGAGCAGAACGTGGCCGCCGTCGACAACCTCGGATTCGCCGACGGAGAGCTGGACGAGATCGACGGCGTCCTGCAGTGAAACGGCAACACCCGACCGGTCGCTGACTCCCCACCCGGGGCGTGCTACCCGCCGCTGTCCTCGCCGGATCGACCGTGGCGGTTCCGGTGGTGCAGCCGATAGCGCCATATCGGGAAGAGCCGGGTGCGCCACCAGTACCAGCCTCCGCTGAACGGCAACTGGGTGACCACCCGGCCCGACGCCGAGGTGAAGTAGTTGGTGCAGCCGGCGAGCCAGACCGTGCCCTGCATCGCCTCCTGGATACGCCGGTTGTAGCGCTCGACCACCCGGCGACGCACGTCCACGGCGCCGAGACCGAACCGGCGCATGGCCCGGAGGGCTCCCATCACATAGTGGCTCTGCGCCTCGTGGAAGAAGATGATCGAATTCACGCCGTTGGTGTTCGGCCCGTACAGCATGAAGAAGTTCGGGTACCCGGCCACCGACAGGCCCAGGTGGGCATGGGCACCGTCCCTCCAATCGTCGTGTAGGCGCCGACCGTCCACACCGATGACATCGATGGTGGAGAGGAATTCATTGGCCTTGAAACCTGTCCCGTAGATGATGGTGTCGACCTCGTGGAGCTCACCGTCAGCGGTGCGCAACCCGTGTTCGGTGATCTCGACGATGGGCTCGGTGACCAACCGGACGTTGGACCGGAGCAACGCCGGAAACCACTCGCGGGAGATCAGGGGCCGCTTGCATCCGACCGGGTAGTCGGGCGTGAGCGCGGCCCGAAGGCTGGGGTCCTCCACCTTTCGGGCCAGGTAGGAGCGGGCCAGCTCGGTCTGCATGGAGGTGAGTTCCGAGTCCGCACGCGCATTCGCCTGCTGGTAGGTGAGCCAGATCCGGAATCGGTGCCAACGGGCTACCAGCGGCACGCGCGCGAACCGGCGCTGCTCCTCCTCGCTGTAGGCCCGGTTGATGCGCGGGGTGATCCAGATCGGTGTGCGCTGGAAGACGGTCAGGTGTTCGACGTCCGGGGCGATGGCCGGCACGTACTGGACGGCACTGGCTCCGGTGCCGATCGACGCCACCCGCTCGCCGGCCACGGACCGGGAGTGATCCCAGCGGGAGGAGTGGAAGGAGCGCCCACCGAACCGGTCTACACCCGGTATGTCGGGAACCGACGGGACGTTGAGCATGCCCAACCCACTCACCACCACGTCGGCGAGAAACTGTTCCCCGGTC
>Ga0307373_10014001_pt1 | contig 11115 bp, 12 predicted proteins | sample OX2MG_FD_202534 | JGI IMG/M metagenome (GOLD analysis project Ga0307373, IMG submission 202534) | Soil microbial communities from Risofladan, Vaasa, Finland - OX-2 | ecosystem: Environmental > Terrestrial > Soil > Coastal area > Acid sulfate soil | place: Finland: Risofladan, Vaasa | collected... | reverse complement strand
AGCTGGGCAATCCTATCGACGAGTTGGGCCGTTGGCCTCAAATCATGTCCATCCAGCCCGAGACCACGACCGAAGCGGGGTCGCGAAACGATGATCCAAATCAGAAAAAGCCCAATAAACTGGCGGATCACTCAGTCTGGTGCGAACCCCTCTCTGTCAACCGTAAATCGGTTGACACCCATACGGTGGTTGACAACGCGGTAGTTGACGAAGCGGTCGGTTGACATGACCCGATATCAAAACAATGTTCCATTTCATCGATTTTAGATCCCTGTCGCTACTGAAAACTCCGAAAGCGTTGAAAAGTCTGGCGATTTACCCTGGTCCGCCATAAAGTCGCTGGCATGTTTGCAAGCATCTCGGAGCTCTTCTCATGGCTCGCTGGTCGGTTTCGAAGCCGCGCGGAATTGGAACTCGAGGTCATCGCGCTGCGCCACCAACTCGCGGTCCTGCGCCGCCGGCGGCCCGGCCGCGCCCGGTTCTGCTCGGTCGATCGCTTAATTTGGGTCTGGCTCTATCGCGTGTGGCCGCGTTGCCTCGACGTGATGGTGCTAGTGAAGCCGGGCACCGCGGTTGAGTGGCACTGGCGAGGATTTCGACTCTACTGGCGCTGGCGATCAAAGTCCGGACGGCCGTCAATCAATCGCGAGGTTCGCGATCTAATCCGGCAGATGAGCAACGCCAACCCGCTGTGGGGTGCGCCGCGGATCCACGGCGAGCTCCTAAAGCTCGGTATCGAGATCAGCCAGGCAACCGTCGCCAAGTACATGGCGCGAAGGCCCGACACGCCTTCGCCAACCTGGCGGAGCTTCCTTCGCAATCATGCCGACGCGATCGCGGCGATCGACATGTTCGTCGTGCCGTCTGCAACATTCCGGCTGTTGTTTGTGATGGTCATCCTGGCTCACGAACGCCGGAAGATTATCCGCTTCGATGTTACACAGAATCCGACCGCAGGGTGGTTGTCGCGCCAAATGACCGAAGCGTTTCCGTAGGATACGGCTCCTCGCTTTCTGGTGCGCGACCGCGATGCTTCGTACGGCTCGCTCTTCCGCAAGCGGGTCGAGGCGATGGGCATCACTGAGATCGTCACGGCGCCACGCTCACCATGGCAAAACGCGTACGTCGAGAGGGTCATCGGATCGATCCGTCGAGAGTGTTTGGACCACGTCGTCATCTTCAACGAGCGCCATCTATGTCGGGTGCTTTCGTCCTACCTCGAATACTACCACCGTTCCCGAACGCATCTATCGCTGAGAAAAGACTGCCCGAATCCCCGCTCCATCGAGCCACCAACCCGTGGGAAGGTGATCGCGCTCTCTCAGGTCGGTGGCCTGCATCATCGTTACCAGCGACTCGCCGCCTGACCCGGCTCGTCATTTGTATCTCTTCGCCGATGACGTGGCCGGCAGGGCTCGTTCTAATCACGTCAGATTCAGCATTTTGAGCGTTTGATCTCGCCGCCTGCCTTGGAGTCAGCTAGCCGCACAACCTCTTGCCGCCGCCCCCGCTCAAGACTGAACGACATGACTGCCTAGTCTTTTGCCCGAGATGAGGTTTTCAGCAGCGACAGCGACCGGGAGCATGCGCATCAGCGATCCGTTGCCGTTCGAGTACTCGTCGTTACCACCAGCTTCAAGCGGAGGAACTCCACGCTCGATGCGCCGAATAGCTCGATCGGTCGTAGGTCCAACATCGAAGACGCTGCCGTGCGGGGTCCAGATCTCGGCGTTGAGCCATCGCACGAACGACTGGCCGAGCGCCCTATAGTTGTCGCCCACTTTGAGCAGCGTATCGATCGTGCACAGGGTCAATGACGTATCATCTGACCATGTGCCTACTTGCTGCTTGTGTGGGCCGCCGCTGCGCAGGTCCGCGACCGGATCGCGCTCGCGCTCCTCGCGTCTGCAGAACTCGACCGGCACTCCAAGAGCGTCGCCAACCGCGACACCCCAAAGCCCTCCGAGAATTCTGCTCTTAGCGGAAATGCTGGAAGGTTTTGACAATCGTTCACTCCCTCATTACCAGCCCCATAAGGCCTCATGAATACTCTTTCCGACCAGGGCTTCGATCAACAGACAATCCGGCTTGGTCCACTTGTCGAAAACGAATGCATGGTTTGGCCAACCGCGTGTTTCCGACCAGCTCTTGCCTATGGTCCTGGAATGGAACCTGCCAAGGTCGATCGTTCGGCCATTCTTGAGGTCAACCTGATGAACGCTCCAGTCGGTTTCCACTCCCGAGTATAGGTAAGCGTCCTGCCGATCGCGCCGCGCGAGCGTGTCGGCGTCGCGTGCTGAAATTCCGTAGACGAACAAGTAGAGCTCCGATTCGATCTCGCCCTCCTCGTTGACCTGCTTTCCTCTCAGACGGGTATAACGCAAACGCATGCCGTGAATTAGGCCGCCGGTCAAACGCGGGCCTATCTCGACCAGCGCCCAACTCTGCGCCTTTGCGTCTCGGCCCAGTCGGTAGGCGCGATCCAGCGAGGCCGCGCTGACTCCGTCCCCGTCTCCTCGTTTGAGCGCGGTCGCGAAATCTTCAAGCTCGCTCAAATCATCTCTACTTCGGGTTTGCGTCATCGTAGTCCTCCCGCACCGCCCTTGGCTGAGAACCCTGCACCTGCGTCCATCGCGCTGCGTGCGAGCGGAAGGTCTGCTGCGCGAAACCCGATTCTTCGCGTTCCTTCGATTGGATTTTGCCCTCCTTGAATTGCGTAGAGCTCCGAAAGGGTCCGCTGGCCGCCCGGCGAGAAATTGCACCCGGCCCGGCGGAGCCACGCCGCTGCCTCATCGCTGTGGAAGCGGCGGAATTCTATCTCCGAGAGGCAGCGCCCGTGGCGGCGGACCGCTGGATTCAGCTTGCCCAACTCCTCGTTGGTCGTGACCAGGATGAAGATTTTCGTGCCCTGCCCGAGAATCCCATCCGACAAGTTGAGCAGGCGTGACAGGCCTTGTCCGACCGCGTTTTTCGCGTCCATCGCCATCATCTCGCCGCTATCCTCGACAATCAGCAGCCTCCACTTCTCCTTGCTCGGGTTGTCTTCGAACAGGTAGTGCCCCTCGAACCTGTCAAGCACAACGTCCGTCAGGTAACTTCCACTGCCGAACAGTTGCTCCGGATCAATTACGTATTCGAACCGGCACCATTCGCGCCATGCCGACGCGAGCGCGCGAATCGCGAAGGTCTTTCCCGTCCCCGGTTCGCCATGTCAGAGCAGGAGCCGCCCGCCGTTCTTCGCCGGCTTGAAGTGCTCCATCAGAGCGGCCAGCCGAGTCTTCGTCACTCCCGCGTAGTTCGCAGAAATGTCCGTCCAGCGCACGGCTTCGATCCGGCGTTCGGTAAGCTCCGGCGAGTCGTCGCCTCGATGCCAGAACGCCATCGGCAGAACTCTGTCGCCGCTCTCCGCCTCGCGCGGCAGGAGTCTGTCGATCTCCGCGATGATCTTTCGCGCCAGTTCGAGGTCGTTGCTGGCCACCGAGACATCGATCCCTCCTTCCTCGTCCTGATGGATGAGCGTAATCGCATCGCCGCCGGACCAGCTCAACAAGTGAGTCCGCCGACTATCGTGTTCGGACCACAGGATTGACCGCCCTGCTATCGAGTCAGGCCGCAATCCCTCGCGCTTGCCCCTCAGGTCATGGTTCATGAGAACGCCGAAGGCGCGGGCGGCGAGCATCGAATGGAACGCGGTCGCCGCGTAATCATGATTTTCGCCCTCGATGTTCCATCGCGCGGCTGCGGGCGGGTATCCGAGGGTTTCGTCCATCAATTACCTCCCCAATTGTTCTGGCTTGCATTCTACGTAGCGCCCGTGTCAACGGTTGACATCAAGATCGGATAGAGAATTGGCAGATGTCCAAAGAAGGAAACCCAGCATAAAGTGCCCGCATTCAAATCGTGACGAACGAGCATCACAAACCCGAGCCGATTCGGCCCGTTCTGCGGCCCTCAGTCGAAACGGAGACGGCGCTGCAGGCGGCTTTGGGCAGGTATCTAGCCGAGGTCTCGGCTCGCATCGGTTCCCGGAAGACCGCGACACCTTCGCGTGCAGTGCGGCATCTGACCGCGGTTCCGGAATATGAGGAGATCCGCAGGCAGTTCGCAGAGTGTGAGGCTTCCGACGGCTGGAAGTTTCTTCTGTCGGCTTGGGAGCATCTAGTGGACGAAAGCGGTTGGTTGTTCGACAGCCGGCGCCATGTGCTCGGGCTCAGCAGCTTGCTCGCGACATGGCTTCGACGGAGCGGGGCTTACACTCAGATTGCGGCCGGTCGGATTTCACCCGTGCCCACCCTGGCCGTACGCCTGATCGCCGATACACGAAGGGTATCTCGGGAAAGGCGGATTGTGTGCATCCTTACTATCACCCCACAGTACCCATTCGACAACAAGGATATCCGACTGGAGGATTCCTGGGGGTTTCCCGTCGCGATCATGTTTCCGAAAGGCCGCGTTGGATTAGGCTTGTTCGAACTCTGGTCGCAGCCCGACCCTCAGGAGTTGGAAGAGTTTTTCGAATGTAGCTCCAATGCACTCTTTTTTCCCGATTCAGTAACTTCGGTCCACGATACAATCGGAGCACGTCTGTTGTTGAAGAGCGAAGCTCAGCCGGTTCTTGGAATACCGTATTCTGAATGGGTCAAAGTAAAACACAAAGGTCAGACAAGTACTCCAGGCGGCATGAGGTTGAACTCTCCGCCATTAGAACTTTTGATTGCCGAGGCAAATAGAACCTATAGCTATTTGCACGAATCGGGGTGGCTGCCTTTCCCGTCTTGGACTGAGGCGATGCTAGGGCCTCTCCTCCTCTGGGGATGGACGGTGAACAGCCGGAACGGCAGACAGGAAATCCCCATAGTCTTGGATTTCGTGCTTGATTGGCCGGGCGATCCATTCGAACTTCCACCTTCGGCTCGTCTAGTAAGCGAAGCCGCAATGCATCTTGCCTGGTGCGACGGTCACCAGGGCGACGAGACTGACGATTGCGGGCTCTCAGTGTCGTTCAGCGAGAGCGAGGCGTCTGAGTTTAAGGAATTCATGCTCGATGTTTCGGACAACGTTGGGCGAATTCGCAGAATTCCGAAGTGGTGGGGCTCAATAGAAAATGGGTTACAGCTCCTGATTAAATCATGGATCTCGCAACATGATGTTGAGAAATTCTTCTGGTCCGTAGTTGCGCTTGAATCTCTTCTCGGCGCCAAGCCAAGCCCTAAAGATCCAACAAGTGGCATCAGAAGGCGAATTGGGGAGCGGCTCATCGTTTTATGCGGCAAAGAGCTCCAGCTCTCGATGCCGGAAGATGTCGTGCATGAGTATCAAGACATCGCGAAGCTGTTTCGCCGGGCCTATGACGTTCGAAGCAATCTGGTTCACGGTAGCGGCTTCGACCGTGCTGAGTTCGAGAGGTTAAGATTCTTGGTATTCGCTCTAGCGCGAGGTGCTGCGAAAAGAGTCGTGCTTCTTCTGGGAGAACTAGCCTATGAGTTTGCTGGCAGGGCTGACCGTGACATACCTCGCCGTGACACCATTCTGAGGGCGATCGACACGCTGCATCACAAACAAGAGAGTGAGTCTGATCCGTTGGCACAGCGAATCCGAACGATATTGCAGGCGAAGCCGTTCCACTGGCCTTGCGAACAGCCAACAATCTGACGGACGCGCGAAGACCAGTTCCGGGGCCGTTCGCAGCGCTGTCCCTCCTCAAAACCTAATCCGCACGAATTCACTGGTGATTTTGAATACCTGGCGATAGCCTGGCTTCATGGCGATGCCCATAAGTCGAGCGGTTTGACCTGCTGTGCCTGCTCATAATTCCGTATGCACTGTAAACATTGGAGTTTTGCGCCGAAGGTTTTCTCGTGGCCGGCATGCTTACGATCCTGTCGGCGATGGTTTCTCTGGTCTCCTTCCGGTTTCGGCGTCGGGCCTCCTTGGAGCTTGAGGTGCTGGCCCTCAGACATCAGGTGGCAGTTCTCCACCGGCAGCGGCCCGGCCGAGCGTGGCTTCGTCGAGGCGACCGTCTGTTGTGGGCCTGGCTCTACCGAGCTTGGCCGCGCTGGCTGAAGGTGATGGTGCTGGTCAAACCGGCAACCGTGGTCCAGTGGCACCGGCAGGGCTTCCGCAGATACTGGCGTTGGCGCTCACGATCGCAACGTCCCTGACGGCCGGGCGTGCATCGCGAGATTCGTGACTTGATCCGGCAGATGAGCGTTGCCAACCCGCTCTGGGATGCGCCGCGGATCCACGCGCTATCCGAGTTTTTGATAGGTACAGGCTTCAGCTTCCACCGTGAAATCAGGAAAGAGACAAGGATGACCACCGAACCCGACACGACCACGGTGAATACGATAGTACCGAGACACGCCCACAGCGGGCGCGGCGTTGCGTGAGCTTGCTTCACAACCGTGCCAAGCAATGGTGATTGTCTCGGCGCGTTTCTGGCCTTCGTCTCCGTTCAATGTATCGCGAATTACAGGGATTTTTCCCGCTTTTCGCGTTTTTGGTAGAGACAGCCATTGCGAAGCATTTTCGCCGCGATGCGGTCGCGGGCTAATTCGTCGACTCCCTGGACCGCATCGCCGCCGCGTCAATTCCAGCCGTGGCCGCGATAATCCGGATCGCGGTCCGAGTCACCGGCACTAGGCTTTCCCGGTGGATTTTGTCGAGCGTGTCCATCGCGTCGAACAGATAGAAAGGCGCGGTCAGAAAATTGACCAGCGGTACACCGGCTAGGTGAAAGGGACCGCCGTCGCTGGTCGGACTTGGGCCGAATACTTCCGGCGGCAGGATCAACGACCGATCGAGCCGCTCGGCCGCGAGCGCCTCGCGGACGATCGTCTCGAGCGGCGCGAGGCGGCTGGTAAACCACCATCGCGGCTCTGGTCGCCCCGAAGCGGCAAGTCCGCCGTCGCGCTCTACGAACTCGTTGGCGGCATGTTCGAGATGGACCTCCAGGACTACCCGATCCAACTCGGACCGGTGCCGATCGATGAACGCATGCACTCCCGCGCCGCCGGCCATGTGTCCTGCGTTGAGCAGGAAGATCAGGCGGTGCGGCCGCTGCTCCCGTGGCACGTGCGACCAGTACGCCGCTTGCGCCAGGACCATCGCCACGCCCGAGGCGTCCTCGACGGCGGACGCCCACGGCCCGTCATGATGCGACCCGATAATCACGCTGTCGTCGTTAGCGCCTGGCAATTCGCCGATTACGTTGTGGCTGGTGATGTCGCGGCGATCGGCGCGGCTGACAAGCACCGCGCGCGCCTCGGCTTCGGCGCAGAGTTTCCCAAGCCGCGCGCCGTCGCTAGCGCTGATCCAAACACCGGGAATTGCGCGGGTCACGCCGTCGTAAGGAACGTAGTATTGATAAGAGTTGCCGGGGTAGCCACTGAGCACTCCGACGAATCCGGCCGCCCCCGCGGCGATCGGCGCGTCCATCACGGCCATAATATGGCGGCTGAACGGCAGCACTTGGATCGTATTGGCAAGCGTGGCGCCAGGATCGCATCGGCGCCATGCGGAGTCGGCCGCGCCGCCTCCCGCCAGCAGCAGCGGAAAATCGGCAGGGGAACGAATCAGCGGCACATCGGCGAGTGCCAGGGCGTCGCGGACCGCCTCGGGTTCGTCGTCGTGCCACGCGACGAGAGGAGCGTCGAGTCCGCCGGTCGGTGCAGAATGCGGAAGCGGAAAGCATGGAACGCGCCATTCGCGATTGCCGGCTTGCACGATCAGCGCCGCCTCAAGCGGCTCCCAACGCGGGAGTGTCACCGGCTCAAGGCGGACCTGTTCGAGACCCAATTGACGGAACCGTTCGAGGCAGAACTGCTCGGCCCAAAGATCGGCGGCGTAACCGGGCCGCCGCACGCCACGAGCGAATACCGTCTCGATCCAGCCGAAAATGGCGCGCTCATCTGGCACGAACCCATCGTGAACCGTACTCATGCAATGGCTCCCAAAGGCCAGCGTCGGGCGGTTGGCGGCGGCTTGTCAAGGGCGCCGGGTCATTGGGCATGGCAATGGTGGTGTTCCTGCCGAAGGTATTATCTGAATGAAAATCCGAAGGGTTCAACCAGCCGGCCGCGACCAGCAGAGAGGTATGGACGCGCGCTGGGCGTCTCGCGCCATGGTCCGATGTGTATGCGAACCGTCCGGTCGCATCACGGCTCGCCAATGGAGATGAACCTTTCCCTTCTTGACTTGCCGGATAAAGTTTTGAGGAAGCACAGGGACCTTCCCCCTCGCTCCTCTGCCTACAGTGTGCTATCGAAGAACGCCGGAGGACCAGCCTCGCGGATCACGTGATTGCCGTAAGTCGCTTTCGCTCGAAAAGGAGATTTGAGCGCCGGCCCGAGCTTCCCCATCCGTCCGGCAGCTTGCTTCCGGTTCGCCGATCTACCTGCTAGGAAATGAAGATGCGATCCCGTCATGCAGCCGCGCTCGCGCTTGTGGGCTGGTACCTGATGGTGCCGCCTGACTCCACGGTTCCGCATTCTGTCGATTCGGCCGCTCCAATTTCCCGTTGGAGCATCGTTACCGAATTTGAGAGTGCCGGGAACTGCAAGCAGGCGCTCACAGAACTCCGAAACAAGAATGGCGACCCGGCGAAGCTTGACCGCACGGGAAGACTCAGGCGCTTTCAGAAACGCCAACCAGCTGATCCCGAACTCGCGCGTGCGCGCGTCGATCATGCCACTTGCGTCGCTACCGGCGATCCGCAGCTCAAGGAGAAATAGTATGAAGCCGCTAGATGCTGCCGCGCTCGGTCTGGTCGGTTGGTATCTGATGCTGCCGCCAACAGGCCGCGACTATCCGATGGGCAACGTGCACGCACCACTTACCCAATGGCTAAAGCGGCCGACGACGTATCGCAACAAGGATGAATGCGAACACGTGCTGGATAGGCATATTCGGCTGACGAACTCGAAGAACAGGCAGGTCGCGGTCAATTACTACAAGCAGGCGCAGTGCGTCTCGGCCGACGATCCTCGGATCAAACCAAAGTAGATCTTTGTCGGACGGCGCTATTGACGAAAAATTATCGCAAGTAGTGCAAGTATCCCAAGGAACGAAATCAACCCGGCGACCAGCACTGCCAGTGACCGCTGTCCCTGCTGAAAATTCCATCTGAACCGGAATTCGAGCGTGTGGCTACCAAAAACTCCGAGCACGCCGGAAAGTCTTGAGTTTTTGGTAGCCACAACGGACTTTCGGATAACGGCTTCGACGGAAATGACGGAGGGCGGAAGTCATTTTCAGCCATTAATTCTTGATCATTTCTTTCTAATGCTCGCTTCCTGCTCTAAGCGCTTTAAGGACCATGTCAACTCATGGCACAGACTGAAGAATACGGTGTGGCTACTAAAAGTTCAAAATGCACCGAGAAGTCTGGAGTTTTCGAATTCGCCAACGCAATATCGCCGGCATGCTTATTCTCGTGCGATCGATCGTTTCTCGACTTGTATGCCGATTCCGTTGTCCCTACTGAAAACTCCAAATGCGCCGAAGAGTCTGGAGTTTTTGAATTCACGGACTTTCGAACAAATTCGTTCCCCTGCGCGCGTGGATCATGGCCTGACCCCAATTTCCCGCCAGTTATAAGTAGAGTCCGCCGGTTATTTCGCGCCTCCTGGGGCGCGTCGTTTGCGGTTTTGGTTTCATCTTCATCCCAGTTTTTCCGGCCGCCCTTCACCCTCTGAGGGCGGTCGAAAAACTGTCAGGTTTTGGAGCCGAGGCCGGCGCGCGTTGCACCGCGCCGGCCAGCTCTGCTGGCCAAGCGGTGCGCGCGATGGCCGAGCTCCTTTGATTCCTTGCCGCGAACTCCTGTGGCGCCAGGTAGCCGAGACTCGAGTGTGGGCGCAGCTGGTTGTAGTCGTGCCGCCACGCCTCGATGATCGCACGCGCTTCTGCCAGGCTGCTGAACACGTACTCGTTAAGGCACTCGTCGCGCAACTTGCTGTTGAATGATTCGATGAAGGCGTTCTGCACGGGCTTGCCCGGCTCGATGTAGTGCCACGCCACCCTTCTGGTGGCCCAACGCAGCACCGCGCCACTAGTCAGTTCGGTTCCATTATCGCTTACCACCGTCTCCGGCAGTGCTCGTTCGAGCGTCAGCCGCTCCAGCTCACGCACCACCCGTACCCCGCCCAGCGAGGTATCGACCACCGTCGCCAGGCACTCGCGGCTGAAGTCGTCCACCACGCACAGGATGCGAAAGCGCCGGCCGTCGCTGAGCGTGTCCGAGACGAAGTCGAGCGACCAGCGCTGGTTGATTCGGATCGGCAGCGTCATCGGTGCTCGCGTACCTAGTGCCCGCTTTCGCCCTCGACGGCGGTGCACCATCAGCCGCTCTTCGCGGTACAACCGATAGAGCTTCTTGTGGTTCAGCGCGTGGCCTTCGCGCGCCAGCATCCAACCCAAGCGCCGATACCCGAAGCGCCGCCGCTCCGCGGCCAGCTCTCGCAGTCGTTGCCTCAATGCCGAGTCGTCCGCTCGTCTGCATCGATAGCGCAGAGTCGAACGATCCAACTCCACCAACTCGCACGCATGCCGCTGACTCAGCCCGTGACGCTCCATTACCCGAATCACTGCTTCTCGCCGCGCCGCAGGCTTCAGACGTTTTTTCCGAGCAGATCCTTGAGCGCCGCGTTGTCCAGCAGCGACTCCGCCAACAGTCGTTTCAAGCGCCGGTTCTCATCCTCCAGCGCCTTCAGCCGCCTCGCGTCCGAGACCTCCAGCCCGCCGTACTTCGACTTCCACTTGTAAAAGGTCGCGCTCGAGATCCCGTGCCGCCGGCACACCTCTTCGGTTCTGGCCCCAGCCTCCTGCTCCCGCAGCACCCCGATAATCTGCTCCTCCGTAAAGCGGCTTCCTTTCATTGCCCGTCTCCTCTTCAGGCGACGGACTCTTCCTCAAATTGGCGGAGTTTTCGGGGGGCAGGCCAGCTGCTCTGAGCGTGCAGAAAGGCGCAAGAATAACAGGAAAAAACTCTCAATCGCGGCGGCGGATCACCTCGCTGCGAGGGGGTCCGTTGCGGGGTCTATCGACGGAGTCCTATCGCGCGGCGGATCGGGCGCGGGCTACGGCTAATCCGCGGGCGGGGAAGTCGGTCATTATTCC
>Ga0307373_10014000_pt1 | contig 11116 bp, 12 predicted proteins | sample OX2MG_FD_202534 | JGI IMG/M metagenome (GOLD analysis project Ga0307373, IMG submission 202534) | Soil microbial communities from Risofladan, Vaasa, Finland - OX-2 | ecosystem: Environmental > Terrestrial > Soil > Coastal area > Acid sulfate soil | place: Finland: Risofladan, Vaasa | collected... | reverse complement strand
TCGATCTGCACGCGCCTGCCATCGAGGGCTTCTTCGACATCCCGGTCGACCACCTGCGGGCGGCGCCGATGCTGGCCAATGCCTTCCAGCGCGTCAAGACCGACCGCGAAATCGTGGTCGTGTCACCCGACGCCGGCGGGGTCGCCCGGGCCAACGACTTCCGGGCGCGGCTTGGCTCAGACATGGCCATCATCTCCAAGACCCGCCCGGCTATTGACGTCACGGAGGTCATCGACATGGTGGGCGATGTCCGCGGCCGCTGCGCGGTCATCGTGGACGACATGATCTCCACCGGTAGCACGCTCGTCGAGGCGGTGGAAGCCGTTTGCCAGCGAGGCGCGGCCGAAGTCTACGCGTGCGCCACGCATCCGATCTTTGCCGGCGAGGCGGTCGAGCTGATCCATCGCTCCTCGCTCAAGGGACTGATCACTACCAACACGATGCCCGTTGCGCCGGATAGGCTCAACAGTAAGATCAGTTTGCTGACTGTGGCTCCCCTGCTGGCCGACGCTGTTGCCCGTATCCACGACAACCGCTCCGTAAGCGAGCTGTTCAACTAGGGGTGGCAGCCGACAGTACCTGGTGGCAGTTCCTGGTCCTGGGAATCTGCTTGTTGCTGGCAGGCTTCGCCTCGGCAGCCGAGACGGCGCTCACGTCGCTTGGACGCATCCGCATCCGCCACCTAGCTGAGGAGGGCAACCACTCGGCCCGGCAGTTGCAGCAGATGCTGGCCAACCCTGGCGACTTCTTATCCACCATCCTATTCGTCAACAACGTGGCCGTCATCGTGGCGTCGACGTTGACGGCGCTGCTGACGGTGAAGCTGCTGAAGTTCGGCAGCGCGGAGGCGATCACTACCGCCGCCCTATCCATGGTCATCCTGGTGTTCTGCGAGGTCACACCCAAGACCATCGCCATCCGCAATGCCGAGTCCTGGGCGCTGCGCCTGGCCGGCCCGGTGCGGACCACCTCGTGGCTGATGGGCTGGTTGGTACACATGCTGTCGGCCATACCGCCGCTGATCTTGCGGATATTCGGTATCCGCCCGGCGCCCAAGGGCCCGTTCGTGACCGAAGAGGAAATCCGCATGCTGGTGGGGACGGCCGAAGAGGAAGGGGTCATCGAAGAGTCCGAGGAGCAGATGATCCACAGCATCTTCGAGTTCGGCGACACCACCGTTCGCGAGGTCATGGTGCCGCGCGTGGACATGAAGGCGGTCGCTCTCGAAACATCCTTGACGGACGTCATCGATCTCATGCTGCAGGTGAGCCACTCGCGCATCCCGGTCTTCGAGGAGAACGTGGACAACGTCGTCGGCACGGTGTTCGATCGCGATCTGTTCAAGTACCTGCGCGAGCGCGAGGTCGACGTGCCGCTGAAGGAGGCGGTTCGGCCGGCCTACTTCGTGCCCGAGTCTAAGAAGGTCGACGACTTGCTGCGCGAGCTCCAGAAGAGCCGCGTCCAGATGGCCATCGTCGTGGACGAGTACGGCGGCACCGCCGGCCTGGTCACCATCGAGGACATCCTGGAGGAGATCGTCGGCGAGATCCAGGACGAGTTCGATCCCGAAGATGATCCTATCGAACAGGTGAGCGAGAGCGAGGCGGTGTTCAACGCCCTGGTCAACATGGACGACGTGAACGACTGGCTGGACATAAAGCTGGAAGCCGACGACGTCGATACGCTCGGCGGCTACGTCTACTCCCACCTGGGCAAGATGCCGGTTAGCGGCGACACCTTCGACGTGGACAACGTGAGCTTCAGCGTCGTCTCGACCGCGGGCCGGCGCATCAAACAGGTGCGCGTGGTCAAGCATCCACCGGGCGGCCCCAACGGCAACAGCCCAACAGACGTAAGCGCGGCGGAGTAGCCATGTCTGAGGACGCGCAGCTCCTCCTGGCCGCGGCCGAGCTGGCGCGCGAGCAGGCCTATGCGCCGTACTCGCACCTGTTCGTGGGCGCGGCCGTCATGGGCAGCAAGGGCAAGATGTACGCCGGCTGCAACGTGGAAAACGCTTCCTACGGGCTGAGCATCTGCGCCGAGCGGGCAGCCATCTTCGCCGCCATCACCGCCGGCGAGCGCCGCATTCAGGGCCTGGCCGTCGTCAGCAGCGCGGGCGAGCCAAGCATGCCCTGCGGCGCCTGCCGGCAAGTCATCCAGGAGTTCGCGGCTTCGCCGGAGATGCCGGTCGCGCTGGCCGGCGCTAAGGGCGCTATGGTCGAGCTGACCTTGGCCGAGCTCTTCCCGTACCCGTTCGCGCTGCCCTGATGCGCCTCCACGTCTACAAGACCGAAGCCATCGTCCTGGACCGCAAGGATTTCGGCGAAGCCGACCGGCTGCTGACGTTGTACACGCCAGGTATGGGCAAGGTCCGCGCCATCGCCAAAGGCGCGAGGCGGACTACCAGCCGCCTGTCCGGCCACATCGAGCTGTTCACCCACACGTCGCTGTTCCTGGCAGCCGGCCGCAACCTGGACATCGTGACTCAAAGCCAGCTCATTCACAGCCACGAGCGCCTGCGCGAAGACCTCTGGCGCGCCGCCCTGGGCTTCCACATCCTGGAGCTGGTGAACCACTTCAGCGAGGAGCGCCTCGAAAGCCCCCCGGTGTGGTACGCGCTGCTGGAAGCGCTGCGGCGGCTGGACGGCGGGGGCGAGCTCAGAGCTCTGTCTGAGAGCGGCGAGTTCAGAGTTCAGAGTTCAGAGTTCAGAGTTTTGTCTGAGACAAGAGCGGAGTACAACCCGGAGCCTGAAACTCAGAACTCAGAACTCAGAACCCAGAACCCAGAACCCAGAACTCAGAACTCAGCGCTCGCCGAGCTCGCCGTGCGCTTCTTTGAGGCGCAGCTCCTGGACCATACGGGCTATCGTCCCGAGGTGCGCTGCTGCACGCTGTGCCGCGAGCGCTTGCTGCCGGTCGACAATTACTTCCACGCGCCATCGGGCGGCGTGCTGTGTCCTCATTGCGCGGCAGGCCATGCCGGGCTGTTGTCGTTGTCGGTGGATGCCATCAAGGTGCTGCGCCTGCTGCAGGACGGCGACTACGGACTGGCCAGCCGTCTGCGCCTGAACGGCGGCACGTTGCGCGAGATGGAAGCGGCCATGCGCCGCCACATCTGCCACGTGCTCGAGCGTGACCTGCGTACCGCGCACCTGGTAGACGAAGTCCGGATCCTGGGATGAGCCAGCCGTTTCCGTGGAGGGAGCGGACGTGCGTGATGGGCATCCTGAACGTCACGCCCGACTCCTTCTCTGGCGACGGCCTGCTGGGCAACGTGGAGGCAGCCAGCGAGCGGGCGAACGCCATGGCCGCTGCCGGGGCCGACCTCATCGACGTCGGCGGCGAGTCCACGGCCTATTGGAAGGCCGGCTACCAGCCGGTCACCGAGGAAGAGGAATTGCGGCGCGTGCTCCCCATCGTCAAGCGCCTCCGTGACATCCCGATCTCCATCGATACCCGTAAGCCGGGAGTGGCCCGTGCGGCGCTTTCGGCCGGCGCCGCCTGGCTGAACAACGTCGAAGGTGTGTGGGACGATGGCCGCATGGCCGAGGTTGCCGCCGAGCACGGCGTGCCGTACATTCTGATGCACAACCGCCACGAGGCCGTTTACGGCGACGTGGTGGCCGAGGTCCGGGACGAGTTGGTGGCGGCGGCGGCCCGAGCTGAGGCTGCCGGCGTTCGCCGGGAGCATGTCATCCTCGACCCCGGCCTGGGCTTTGGCAAGACTGGCGCGCACAACCTGGAGTTGCTGCGCCGCCTGCCGGAGCTGGTGAGCGCCGGCTATCCGGTGCTGGTTGGCCCTTCGCGAAAGCGGTTCCTGGGCCTGATCCTGGGCACGCCGGAGCAGGATCGTGTCGAGGGTACGGCTGCGGCGGTGGCTATCGCCATTGCCGGCGGCGCGGCGGCGGTGCGCGTCCACGACGTGCCGCAAATGGTCCGGGTGGTGCGGGTGGCGGACGCCATCGTGCGGTCGCTGCCGATTGGCTGACATCTACCTGGCGCTCGGCTCGAACCTGGGCGACAGGCGCGAGCAGCTTCGGCTCGCGCTCAGATCGCTTACCGAACGTGGAATTTACACACGGCGAGTATCGTCGTTGTACGAGACCGACCCGATGTATGACACCAACCAGCCGCGCTTCCTCAACGCGGCCGTCCAAGTGGACACCGAGCTCTCCCCCGAGGCGCTGCTGCTGGCTGCCAAAGCCATCGAGCGCAAGCTCGGTCGCGAAGAACGAACGCGCTTCGGTGCGCGCGAGATCGACATCGACATCCTGGTCTACGGCGACGAGCGGCGGGATACCCCGACGCTGACGATCCCTCATCCGCGCATGGCAGAGCGGCCCTTCGTGCAGGCGCCGCTGGCGGAGCTTCGGGGAGACGCCGCGCCCGCGTACGAGGGCGTAAGCGTCGTCGAAGGGCCGGAGTGGGCAGATGTCTGAGCCGCTGTTGCCGCCCTCGCCGGCGCGCGGGCTGCCGCGGCTGGCCTTGCGCCGGCCCCGACGAAGCTTTTTGCTGTACCTGGGCATCCTCGGGCCAGGGCTCATTTCGGCCAACGCCGGTAACGACGCCGGAGGTATCGCGACCTATGCCACAGTAGGCGCCAAGTACGGCTATGGGCTGCTGTGGATGATGGTGGTCATCACGCTCAGCCTGGCGTTGGTCCAGGAGATGGCGGCGCGCATGGGCGCTGTAACCGGCAAAGGGTTCTCAGATCTCGTGCGCGAGCGGTTTGGCATCCACTGGACGTCGTTCGTGATGCTGTCACTGCTGGTGGCGAACGCCCTGCTGGTCATCTCGGAGTTCGCCGGCATCGGCGCGGCGGCCGAGCTGTTCGGCATCCCACGCTGGCCGGCCATCATCGTGATGGCCGCGGTGATTTGGTGGCTCGTCGTGAAGGGCAACTACAAGCGCGTGGAGATCGTGTTCCTGCTCATGACCCTGGCGTTCATCGCCTATCCCATTGCCGCGGTGCTGGCCAAGCCGGACTGGCTCGAGGTCGGCAAACACCTGGTGGTTCCCAGCTTCCAGTTCGACAGCGGCTACCTGCTGCTGTTTGTAGCCACCGTCGGCACCACTATCACGCCGTACATGCAGCTCTACATCCAATCGGCCGTGGCCGAGAAGGGAGCCGGAGCCGGCGGCTACAAGGCCGCGCGCATCGACGCTTACTTCGGGGCCATCTTCGGCGACCTCATCTCCGCGTTCATCATCATCGCCACCGGCGCAACGTTGTTCGCGCGGCACATCGACGTCCAGACCGCCCAAGACGCTGCTCTCGCGCTCGAGCCACTGGCCGGACCGTTCGCCGGCTACCTGTTCGGGATTGGGCTGTTCGGCGCGTCCGTGCTGGCGGCCGCGGTTGTGCCGCTGGCAACCACCTACTCGCTCACCGAGGCCATCGGGCTGGAGCGGGGCGTATCGAGCACGTTTGGCGAGGCGCCAGCTTTCCTCGGTTTGTTCACCGGCCTCATCGTGGTGGGTGCTGTCGTGGCCATGATCCCGGGCATTCCGGTGCTGCAGCTGCTGATCGTGCCCCAGGTGTTGAACGGAGTGCTGCTGCCGGTGGAGCTGGTGACCATGATCCGCCTGGTCAACGATCGTGCCGTCATGGGGCCGTATGTGAACGGGCGGATCCGCAACGTGCTTGCTTATGGGACGGTGATCGCCATCAGCGTCATGTCCGCTGGCTACGTGATCGTGACCATCCTGGGCGTGTTCGGCATCAACCCTGGGGGATAGGAGCTATTGCCCCGGGAGGGCAAACAAACCAGTCTGCTCCTCCGTCAGGACCGGCTGCAGCGCGCCCATGGCGGACGGGCCCTCAACCGGAGACGTATCTGGCTGCAGCGCCACGGGATGTGGAGCCGCGGCGGGCCTAAGTTGCGGTCGACGAGGTTGGCGCATGCGCAGCGCCATACCTTGAACGTCCGGCAAGGACACGCGAATGCTGCTGAGCGGCTCGTCCTCCCTACCGATCTCGCGCGGCATCAGGGCGCACGCCCCCAGCACGGCAAGTCCCAGGGCCAGCATCATCAAAATCACAGCCATGCTTGATCATCGGCCATCGTGGTCCGCCGTTTGAGCCGGCGGCTATGAAGGACGGAATCGCAAATTGCACGAGCACCATTTAGTACGCCTGTCGCACGGACGGCGTGAGCCTTGCGATAGCATCCAGGTGTGACGGACCAGCGCGCCGAGATCGAAGGCGCCGGCTTGAGCGGGACGGTAGTCGAAGTCGACTACGATGCGGACACCATCACTGTGGAACTGGACGACGGAAGCCGGAAGGTTCTGCCATTCGAGCTGTTCGACAGCCAGGACGTATACCAGCCGGGCCAGCATTTCGAGCTTCGCCTCAATCACACGGGCGAGCCGTCCCAAGTCGCCGGCCGCACTTCGCCGGAAGCCCTGCGCATCACCGTCAGCGGCTACGTCGAGTCCGTGGACCAGGACGATGAGCTGGTCTGGGTGTACGTCCGCACTGAGGAGGGCTGGCAGCGCAAAGTCATGCCCCTGAGCCTGTTCGAGGAGTCCGATCTGGCCCGTCCGGGACTCCACTTCCTGCTCGACCTGGATGAGCAGGGCACACCGCTCCGCCTGCGGCCCGACGATGTGGAGCTCGAGATGCTGCCGCAATCCAGGGAAGAAACGAAGCCCCGCTGGACCAGCCGTCCGGCCGCCGAAGCCGAACCCGGCTCCTAGGGGTACGCCGCTGGCTGGCTCTGCCGGAACCTGATCTCGCCGGCGATCCAACCTGTCACGACGAGGCTGGCGCCCTCCGCGCGAGCAAAGTCGAGCGCCCGCTGGGCCGATGCCAGGTCGCCGAGCTGCAGATTGTCCCAGGCCATGGACAAGGCGGAATAGCCGCGCCGGAAGCCCCAACCCTGTGGCCCGTTGATTTGCCCGCCGTTCAAGCGCGCCTGCTGTATGGCGACGTCGGCCATGTAGGCCGACGTCGGATCCCACCCCGGCGATGTGACGATGGCGTTGAACTGCTGCTGCCGAGCCGCCGGATAGATCACGTAGAAGCGGTTGTTGCTGCTGGCCCAGATCTTGTCGAACTCGTCGTAGCCGATGGCGTGGTTTGGGCCAAGGTAGGGATCGCTCGAGATGAACACGCCCCGCGCGTCGTCGTAGGCCTCGATGGGCCGGTAATGGCCGTAATGGTCGGACAGGCTCACCCACTGGCTGACGATCACCGGAAAGCCGTTGCTGACCAGCGCCTTGATGAGCGCATCGGTGCCGCCGGCGCCCATGAACGCCGCCAGGCCGAAGCCCCGAGCATAGCCAGGAATGCCGAACGGAGCCATGCCGTGGGTGTTGCCATCGGCTCGAAGCACCGACTGCACCTCGCCCTGCGTCTTGTGGATGCCCCAGAAGTCCAGCACCTCGGCCACCGACGCCGGGCCGCAATTGTTCATGGTCTGGCTGATGAAGACCAGCGGCCCCAGCGAAGCTCTGGGCGCGGCCACGGCCGCCGTGGCCTGCGATGGGTCGGTACCGTCGAGTGCGGCGTAAGCCGGCAGCGCCCCGCCGAGGAGCACCAGCGCCGCAAACAGGCTGGCGGCAAACGACTTTCTCACCAGCCGGAGTATAAGCCTGCCAGCCTGTTTGGCGCCAGCAAGCCTACGCTGGTTGAGCCGCCGCGCAAACGATCACACAGTCACGGTACGCTGCTAGAATCGATTGTCAATGGTGTGTGGTGCGGCGGAGGCACTCGCGCGCCGCTGCGGCCTTCCTCGTAACAAGGGTCCCAGCGTCTCGTTTGTAGGGGCATGCTTGAGGCCATGGCCCTGAAGGGGGCCAAGTTCGCCGTCCCTGCTGAGGAAAAGGTCGACCGCATCGCGGACTTGGTGGATCGAGCTTCGAAGGGCAGCGGCGAGGCTTTTGGCCAGCTGTATCAAATGTACGTCGACCGCATCTACAACTACATCTACTACAAAACCGGCCACTCGGTGGATGCCGAAGACCTGACCGAGCACGTATTCATCAAAGCCTGGGAAGCCATCCGTCGCTTCCGTTTTGAGGGCAAGCCCTTCGCGGCCTGGCTGTTCAAGGTGGCCCGTAACGTAGTTATCGACCACTACCGCACCCGCAAGAACAACAGCGACTTGAGCGAGGTCATCAGCGCCATCGCCAAAGACGGCGATCCCGAAGCATTCGCGCAGCGCCGCGCTACCGCTCAGGTGCTGATGACGGCCATCCGGCGCCTCACCGACGAGCAGCAGCAAGTGATCCTGCTCAAGTTCGTCGACGGCATGGACAACACCGAGATCAGCGCCACTATGAACAAGAAGGAGGGCGCTATCCGCGCTCTTCAGTATCGTGCCTTGCTGGCGCTGCAGCGCATCCTGCAGGACGAGCGCTACGGACTCGAGCGCATTCCTGCCCGCGCGACGCACTGAAAGCCGAGCTTGTCCCGCCGTGCCCAAGCCAGAGGACGTTTTGGAGAAAGTCCTGACCGGTGAGCTGACCCGCCAGGAGGCCGTCCAGCAGGCGCCGGAGATGGAAGACCGGCTGCGGTTGCTCACCGGCCTCACCGACGAGCTGCGCTCCCTGCCGCAGCACAAGCCCGACCCCGATTTCCGTAATCGTGCCCGCCTGCGGCTGCTGCAGCACATCCAGGAGGCGCAGCAGCGGCGACGCTGGTGGCAGCGCGTGCTCGATCCGTTGCAGGGTCTGCCGGGCTGGGCCAGCACTGTTTCCGCTGTGGTGATCGCTTCAGGCGGATTGACTTTCGGCGCCACCTACGCCTCAGCCAGCGCGCTGCCGGACGACAGACTGTACCCAGTCAAGCGGGCGGTGGAGCAGGTGCAGGTGGCGATGGCCTCCTCCGAGGAGGCCAAGGCCAACACCTACCTGGACCTAGCTGACCGGCGGGCCGCCGAGATCGCGGCCACTGCCGGGAGCCTGGACGAATCCCAGCTGCAGGGCCTCGCCCAGGACTACGGGAACGCGCTGCAAAAGGTCACCCTAGCCGTCCAAACGTTACCCGCCCCATCCCTCCCACTCCTGGACAAGGTGCAGGCCCACGTGGCGTCGCAAGCGACCGAGCTCGAGGCACGGGCGCTCAACTCGTCGTCGCGGCCGGCGGTCCAGGCGCAGCTGGTCCAAGCCGAGGTCGTCGCGTCCAACACCGTGGACCACGTGACCCTGGTGGAGGAGAAGTCGGGCAAGCCCGGGCCGCGGGATATCCAGCTGGCGAACAATGTGCCGGCAGCGGCCACCGCCCTGGCCGGGACCACGCCCCTGGCGACCTCAACGAGCAAGCCGGCCAAGCCCTCGCCATCGGCCGACCCCAGCGCGACGCCGGCCAAGGCTCCGGTGGGAGTGCTTGGGCCCGCCGCCGAGGCCGGGGCCTCAGTCAGCCCGCCAGCCGCGACGCCGAGCGCGCCGTCCTTCACGGGTCTGGACAGCCAGTTCGACCACATCTGGAATCAGGTTGCAGCCGCGCCGTTCATGGGCCAGCGGCTGAGGACTGAGCTGGGGGTTGACGTGGCTGACGCCAAGCAGAATACCCACACGGGACGCAAGGATGCCGCCATCACCGACATGAATGCTTTCGTCGGGCAACTCCAGGCGGCGGTGACTGCTCACCAGGCCACACAGTACACCAGCACCCGGCTGACTGCCGAGGCCAAAGCCATCCTGGCCGCCCTGCAATCGCCCTCGCAGCTTGGGCTGCGTGCCGGAGTCCTGCCCTCGCGCCACTGACGCCGGGCGCCCGCCGGCTAGACGGATTCTTCGCACAACGCTCTGAGTGACGAGGCATGCTGGCATCTATGCGCGTTCTTATGATCTCCAAGGCGCTGGTCGTGGGCGCCTATCAGCGCAAGGCCGAGGAACTCGCCAAGCTGCCGGGCATGGAGTTGATGGTGGTCGCGCCGCCATCGTGGATTCTCGAGGGCAAGCCTCAGCGGCTGGAGCGAACCTATACCGCGGGGTACGAGCTGGCGGTCGAGCCCATGGCGCTGAACGGGCATTTTCACGTCCACTTCTATCCGCTGCTGCGGCGGCGCTTCGCCCAATTCAAGCCGCAGCTGGTGCACATCGACGAGGAGGCCTACAACGTCGCCACCTTCCAAGCGTTGAGACTGGCGCGTGAGCATCGCGCCCGAAGCGTGTTCTTCACCTGGCAGAACCTGGATCGCCGCTACCCGTGGCCGTTCTCGGCCCTGGAGCGCTACGTGCTCCGGAACGCGGACTACTGCATCGCCGGCAATGAGGAGGCCGCTGCCATCCAGCGCCGCCGCGGCTTCGCCAAAGGCCTGCAGGTCATCCCCCAGTTCGGCGTCGATCCCGACCTGTTTAGGCCGGCTCCGGCGCCGCACGATGGCTTCCTGGTGGGCTACTCGGGCCGGCTGGTGGAACAAAAGGGCTTGTGGTTGCTGTGCGATGCCTTCGAGCAGCTTCCGCCCGACTGCCGGCTGCTGCTGGTTGGCAGCGGCCCGCTCGAAGCGGCGCTTCGTGCCAGAGCCGCCGCCAACGGTTGGGTGGACCGGCTGACGATCACCGCCGCGCCTTCGACACGCATGGCCGATTTCTACCGCCAGATGGATTGCCTCGCCCTGCCCTCCCTCACGACGCTCACCTGGAAGGAACAGTTTGGTCGCGCCGCTGTCGAGGCCATGGCCTGCGGCGTTCCTGTCGTCGGCTCTGACAGCGGCGAGATTCCCCACGTCCTGGGGCCCACCGGCATCACCGTTCCCGAAGGCGACGCAGACGCCCTCGCGGTGGCGCTACGCCGCCTGCGCGCCTCTCCAGCGGAGCGCGAAGAGCTGGCCGTCATAGGCCGCCGGCGAGTGGAAGAACGCTTCACGCAGGCGCAAGTGGCGCGCCGGACCCACGACGTGTACAAATCGATCATTGATGATACTGGTAATTATGCACTTGACACACGAAGCTAGCGGCGTTAGACTTGGAGCATGGACACGCTGCCCACCACTACACGGTTCCTCGCGATGCTCAAGTGGAGCGATGAGGAGTGTCGTGCCTACCTTGAGCGCCGCCGCTGGCCGGATGGCGTCGTCGTGTGTCCGAAGTGCGGCGCTCCCGAGTGCCGCAAGTTCCATCGCCTCTCGAAGTCCAAGAACAAGAACACCACGCTATTCCGCTG
>Ga0307373_10013999_pt1 | contig 11118 bp, 13 predicted proteins | sample OX2MG_FD_202534 | JGI IMG/M metagenome (GOLD analysis project Ga0307373, IMG submission 202534) | Soil microbial communities from Risofladan, Vaasa, Finland - OX-2 | ecosystem: Environmental > Terrestrial > Soil > Coastal area > Acid sulfate soil | place: Finland: Risofladan, Vaasa | collected... | reverse complement strand
CCTTCCTCATAGGTGCTGTCGGCGAAAGCCACGTAGGTGGCAGGGTTCTCGAGCAGCATCTGTCGGCCGAGCGTCTCCTGGACCTGATCGATATGCCGTGCCACACAGCGCAGCGTCGCCGTCGTATACGGCAGCGGTAGCAGGTCATTGAGAAACGCCGCGCCGTGCGTCGACCAGGCCAGGTGCTCGGAAAACAGTCCGGGCTGATAACGCTCGATGAGCTGCCGCAAACGCTCGAGGTGCGCTCGGTCGAGCGCTCGATCGGCACCGATCGACAGGCCGACGCCGTGCAGCGACAACGGGTAGCGCTCCCGGATCGCCGTAAGGTAGCGATGCGGTGGCCCGCCGCCCCCATGTAATTTTCGGCGTGCACCTCGAAGAAGCCCACCGGGGGCGTGCGCTCCAGTACGGTTGCGTAATGCTTGGCCTTGAGGCTGACGCCGGCGCGCGCAGGGAGGCTACCGTGACCCCGGATCATATCGTCGTGTGTCCCATGCCATCCTCGATGAGCAAGCTGAGCCGCCCCCGCCCGCTGCGGCGCGGGCGGCTCAGGGCCTGACAGGGGTTCAGCCCGACTTCGGGGTGAGGCTGCCCGCACCATCGGGCGTCTGGATGGACGTGCAGGTGCCCGTGGGAACGAGCTTGAAGGCGTTGCCCTGGTAGTCCGCCGTGCTGGTCGCCGCGCAGGTGGTGCCGGCACCGGCGTAACAATCGTTGTGGCCTGCGAGGGCCACGCCATAGCACTTGTCGAACTTCCCGGTCTTCATCCGTGCCATGGTCATGTGCATGTTCTTTTCCATCATCATCTTCATCTGCTGGGGAGTCTCGGCGGCCTGGGCGCTGACGGACACCGCGCTCAGCGACCCCAGGGCGGCGACCAGCGCGCCGGCGACCAGCATGGAAGTGGCTCGATTGGACATGGGTATTGCTCCAGTGAATTGTGCAGTCTAAGGGTATTCGCTCGCGGTGACCAAAAGGTTACAGCCCGGATGCGGCGCACAGACCGAACGCGACTTGGCGGGCAACCGGGTACACTGCACGCGTGGCCGACGAGCCGACAGCGCAACAGCATAGCGCGACATGGGGGCAGCTCATGCGCGCTGCACAGGAAGGTGATCGCCGGGCCTATGAGCGGCTGCTGCGCGAGATCATGCCGTTCGTGCGCTCACTGTCGCGCCGTCGTTGCCACAACCCGAGCGATGTGGAGGAGGCGGTGCAGGACACGCTGTTGACCGTACATCGCGTGCGCCATACCTACGATCCGGACCGACCCTTCGCTGCATGGCTGGCAGCGATCGGCGCACGTCGGGCGATCGACGTCATGCGGCGGCGGCAGCGTGTATCAAAATATGAGACTGCCGACCCGGATCTGGTTGAAACCTTTTCCGATGCTGCAGCGAATAATGACCTGAAGGCGATGCATTCGGCCGAAGCGGTAACCAACCTGCTGCGGCAGCTGCCCGCCCGTCAGCGTGAGGCCATCGAGAAGCTGAAACTGCAGGAGATGCGCCTCGCGCAGGCTGCGCAGGCGTCTGGACAGAGCGTCGGCGCGCTGAAGGTCAACGCGCACCGCGCCTTGAAGGCGCTGCGAGCGCTGATGCAGGTACGTGGGAAGTCGTGATGCAGACGGAACAACTGATCGAGGAGCTGGTGAGTGGCCTGCAGCCGGTGCGGCGTCTGCGCCCGCCGTGGCTGCGTGCGCTGCGGTGGCTGGCGGCGGTGGCCGTGCTGATCGCCCTGGCACTACTGGGCTTTGCCAACTGGGCGCTGGTGATGCAGCGTATGGCGGTGCCGCGTATCGCGCTGGAATGCGCTGCGGCCGGACTGACCGGCCTCACCGCCGTGTTCGCCGCGTTCATGTGCTCGGTACCCGGCCGCTCGCCGCGCTGGGCGGCATTACCGCTGCCGGCTTTCTCGTTGTGGCTGGCGGTCAGCGGACTGGGGTGCCTGCACAACGGCTGGAGCCTGCATGGCCCCAACGGCTTCATCGGCGACAGTTCGCACTGCTTCGGCTTCATCGTCGGGGTGAGCGTGCCGCTATCGATCGGCCTGTTCGCGGCCCTGCGCCGCGCGCGCCCGATCGCACTGCTACCGGTTGCCGCGCTGGGCACGCTCGGGGTGGCGGCGCTAGCCGATTTCATCCTGGAGTTCTTCCATCCGTTCGACGTCACCGTGATCGATCTGGCGCTGCACCTGGCAGGGATCGCGGTGGTGATGGGGATCGGGATCGCGCTGAGACGGCCGATACTGGCGGCTGGGTGAGCCACACAATTGCCGATCTTGACGTCAAGACAGCTTTGACCCGATGGCTCCCTCGCTCACCTCCTGCAGGGGTGCGGTCCCTACTTTGAGCCGTCGGCTTGGTGACGCGCGTCATCACTGGTGCTGAACGGGGCGCAGGTACTGCGGATCATCGACCTTGGGTGACATCGAATCACAGCTTGCCGCCCGGGGGGAGGCGGCGGGCCGCGTCGGCGTCCAAAGCCGCCGCTACCACCCACGATCGGAAACGGCCACACGGAGAGCGAGCTGCCCCGCGGGGCCGGGCGACAGATGCGGTTCTGCCGGCGCAAATGCGCATGAGTGATGCGCCCTGCTTGAGACGCGCGGGAGTAGTGTTAACGCGTCGAGGATACACGATGATGGCCATCGATAGATGCGGCGGTCGAGCGCTCCCCGGTGCGGCACGCTGGTCATTTCCCAGGTGGCTGAGAGGCCTCAAGCAGGTACTCGCGCACCAGCTCGCGCGCTCGGTGCAGACGGCTCTTCACGCCCGGCGCATGCATTCCCAGCCGCTCGGCGATCTCGGCGATGGTCAGCTCCTCGAAATCACGCAGCAGGACGATCTCAAGATAGTGTGCCGGCAGCGATTCCAGCGCCGCAATCAAATCGAGCTTCAGTCCCTCCTCGGGCCGCGCTTGGAGTTGGGCCTCGGCCACCTCCTCGATCGAGGGCCCCTGGGCGCGCATGCGGCGCGCCAACCGGTCACATTCCCGCCTGACGACCGTAAAGAGCCAGCTCGAGAATGCGGCGACGGCCCTGAGGCCCTTGATGCGCCGCGATAGGATCAGCAGTGCCTCCTGCACTGCGTCGTCGACATCGGCCGCCTGGCAATGTCGCCGTGCATAGCGGCGCGCATCGACGCGACACTCGGTGAGCAGGCGATTGAGCGCGGCGACATCGCCATCCTGTGCGGAGACGATCAGAGCGGCTCGACCGACGACTTCATGCACTGATTGGCTCCCGCGCTCCGCGGAGTGTACCGCACCGACCGCATCGCCCCCCCCGACGTCCTAGCAGCGGCGCGGTGCGCACACTGCAATGCTATGTCAGAGGGGGGATGCTCTGCCGGGTCTACCAGGTAAGAGGGGCCGGCGCCTCGAACGGATTCGAAACCGCGACAGCCGCGCCGCGGCCGCGAATCCGGCAAGCCCAAGGTCGCCTCCTTCAAGTAGGGGAATGCTTTGCAGAGCATTTGGACGCGAGGGTGCGGTGATGATCACAGCCCAGTGGAAGGGCGTCGTATTGGCGCAATCCGACGACACGGTTGTGGTCGAGGGAAACCACTACTTTCCCGCCAATACCGTCAGCTTTGAGTGCTTGAAGCCCAGCGACATGACAACCGTGTGTTCTTGGAAGGGAACCGCCCACTACTACAGCGTGATCGCGAACGGGCGAGAGAACGCGAATGCCGCGTGGTATTACCCCAGCCCGAAGGTGGTGGCGATGCAGATCAAGGACCGAATCGCCTTCTGGAAGGGTGTCAGGGTGCGCTGACGCTGCGCCGGTAGCGCAGAGCCACCTCAGGGCACCGAGCGCCGCGTCGGCGTCGCCCCGGGGCGACCGCTTCTTCCGGATCCCTGGCCCAAACGCTCTTGTTCTCGAGCTGCCCAAGCTGGACGCCTTCCAGACCCATGCGGGCAGGGGCTTGACGGCACGGATTGGATGTTCGCGGATCGCGATCGACAGCCGACGACGCATGCGTGAGGAGCAGGTTCCGACCGAGGCCCTGCAGGCCCAAGCTGAACGACTCGAAGCGCAGGGGGCGCACGGTGATGTGGATCGCCGTGTTCGGGCCACCCGGGCGACTGTTAGAACTCATCGCAGTGGCCGATTCACTCAAGCCAACCGCCCGCGCAGCGGTGCAGCAGCTCCGACGGATCGGCATCACGAACGTGCTGCTGACGCACGACAACCAGCGCACCGCGACGGCGGTGGCAGCTCAGCTCCGCATAGAGCGCGTGCTGGCGGCCGTGCTGCCCGCGGAAAAAGGCCGCCGCGGTGCGACGGCTTCAAGCGCAGGGCAGACATATCGGCATGGTCGGCGATGGCATCAATGACCCGCGGGCCTTGGCGGGCGCCGACGTCGGTATCGCGATGGGTACCGGCGCCGAACTGGTCATGCACACGGCGGGCATCATCTTGATGCGCGGCGATCCGCAGTCGATCGGCGACGCCATCGCTGTCAGCTGCGCGACCTACAACAATAAGATTCGCCAGCGCCTGTTGTGGGCCTTCATCGTCAATACAGTGGGCATGCCGGAAGCCGCGTTGGGCATCTTGAGCCCAATGATCACCGGGGCGGCGATGGCGTTGTCATCCGTCTGTGTGGTATTGAATGCATTGCTGCTGCGGCGCCGGCGACCGGCAGCAAACGCGAGGGCCTGAAACATGACTACGCAGAGCCGCGGATCGGTCAGCATCGGTGCGGCGGCGTCCCGCTCCGATATACCGTCCAAAACGATTCGCTTCTATGAAGAAATCGGTCTCATCGGACCCGCCCGACGACTCGGCAATCGCTACCGCGCTTACCGTGAGGAGGATGTACAGACGTTACGCTTCATCCATCGAGCGCGCCGTCGGCTGTGACCAACAGAAAGTGGTCCATCAGAACCGGCAACTGATAACAAGAAGGAGACTTGGATGAATCCAATTGCCATGATCCGTACGGCTGTGGCACTCCTCGTGATAGCTGCACTGGGAGGCATTGTCATGGCCCTCGTGCGCTTGTCCAAAGGCGCAAATCCTCCTAATTGGCTAGCGATTCTGCACGGCCTGCTAGCCGCCGCGAGCCTCACGCTTTTGCTGTATGCGACATTCGCGGTCGGAATCCCAATGCTTGCAAATGTGGGGCTAGCACTACTGCTAATAGCCGCGCTCGTCGGCCTAGTTCTGAATCTGAATTATCAGGGGAAGGGTGTGCTGCTCCCACCCGGAGTATTGGTTGGCCATGCGCTGATCGCGGCGGTCGGGTTTGTATTAGTACTGATCGTCGCTGTGAGATGAGGCGATCACTTTGAGGAGAAGACGCAAAGCGGCATGGAGCCGGTGGCGTTCAACGCGAATGAGCTGCTGATCGATAGCGGCCCTTTATGGGTCAGGCCCGATGCCCCCACGTTGCCGGCTAAGACTCGAACAGCACTGCGGTAAATTCAGCTCCATTACGAGTCTCATCTGTCCTGTCGGGCGCAGGCGTATCCCGCATACAGCCCATCGAGCACCGGCGTCATGGCCGCCAACAATGCGTCGTCATCCGGCTGTTGCGCTCGCGCGCCAGCCATGATGGTAGCGAATCCGGGCCCTTCGGCCGTGGGGATGCCACCGACATCGAGATGGTGGACCATCGCTCCCAGCTGCAGCAGCGCCTGGTCCTGCTCAAGGCCAAAGCTCACTATGAGGGTCTCGAAGGTCACCTTATTGCCCGTGTGGCTGAACTCGGCCCCGTCGAAATCGAATCCCACGGTGTCCTTGGGACAATCCTTCACGCGCTTGACCCAAACGAACCTGGCCTTGGGATCGATGAAGCGGCGGATGAGCCATGCGGAGGCCACCCGATCGATCCACAGGCGCTCGCGAGTGGCCCATCGGCGACCCAGATAGGGGTTCCTGTCGCGGCGTTGTATTCCTTGCCGAGATGCGCGTGGCTCGTCGGGCGCGAACCGCGTGTTCAGGGCTGCCTCGGCATCGGCGAGCACGGCCTGGATCTGGGATCGAGCTTCCCCGGGGAAATAGTCGCGCGCCGTCACCGCTGCAATCTCCCGTCCAATGGCAGCCAGACGCTGCCGCGCCGCGCTCTCCGGCAGCTTTGGCAGCCCGCGCTCGAACGTCCTCAGTCGTCCTCGCAGTTGCTGGTATTCGGCGGTGCGATCGAATAGCTCGGTCAGCGTGGCGTTCTGCTCCGGCGATTCGGCCTCCAATGAAAGTAGGTGAGCCGTGCCGCCGGCCGAGCGGATCTCGATCGCCTGCTGCTCGAGATTGCGGCGGGCCGCCTCGGACGCGGGCAGCAGATAGGCGCCGTCGCGCAGCAAGCCAGCGCCCATTGCACGTAGCGCGCGCCAGATGCGCATGCGCGGGGTGGGGTTGCGGCCGGGCAGATTGATGACCAGCAGCAGCCAGGGGGAACGAGAGCTCATGTAGACAATACTACTAGACAGTTATAATCTTAACTCAACACTTCGAGGGGCCGCCATGAAAATAACATCGATGTGGATTGGCCTGGTCGCTTCGACGGCGGCAGCGGCCTGCGCTGCCTCTCCCGCGCCGCTGCGGCTTGAAGCGAAGATCCCGCTCGGCGCCGTGCGTGGCCGCATCGATCACCTCGCGATCGATCTTGGTCGACAGCGCCTGTTCGTCGCGGAGCTTGGCAATGACAGTCTCGGCGTGGTGGATCTCAGGCAGGGCCGAGTCGTGCGTACCCTCCGCGGCCTGCGTGAGCCTCAGGGCATCGGGTACGTCCCATCCACCGACACCGTCTACGTTGCCAACGCCGGCGATGGCAGCGTGCGGCTCTTCCAGGGCACCAAGCTCACTCCCGTTGGCGACATCGCGCTCGGCGACGACGCCGACAACGTGCGGGTGGATGAAGCAGCTCACCGTCTGTTCGTCGGCTATGGCACTGGCGGTCTGGCCATCATCGACACCACGGCGGGCACGAAGATCGCCGACGTCCTCCTGCGCGCGCATCCGGAAAGCTTTCAGCTCGACCCGTCCGGGATCCGGATATTCATCAACATCCCGGATGCCGGCGTGATCGCCGTTGCGAACCGCATGACCGACCGGGTGGTGGCCAGATGGACGACCGGTTCGCTGCGGGCGAACTTTCCCCTCGTATTCGATGCGGTGCACCAGCGTCTCCTCGCCGTCTTCCGACGCCCGCCCCGGCTCGGTGTGTACCGAGCCGGGGATGGCCATCTGCTCGATGCATTCTCCACCTGCCGGGATGCTGATGACCTGTTCCTCGATGCAAAGCGGCGCCGCCTCTACGTGATCTGTGCCGAGGGGGTCATCGACGTGATGACCGAGCGGGGCATGGGTTACACGGACCTCGGCCGCATTCGGACATCGCTGGGCGCCCGGACGGGCCTGTTTGTTCCGCAGCTGGACGAGCTCTTCGTCGCTGTGCGTGCGACCCACGCCACACCGGCCGCCATTTGGGTATACCGCCCGCTGTGAGGTGCGTATGGCCTCGAGAAGCCTGAGTTCCGCCATCCGAGTCATTGGGGTGGCGATGCTCGCCATCGTCCTGCTGGCAGCGATCGCCACCGCTGTGCTGGTGGAGCGGGGCTTTAGTGCCACCAATCAGCCATTCATGATCGAGGTATTCGCAGCCCGGCACTTGCGCGACTTCGCCATTCCAGATCGCGCGCGACGTGCGAAGGACCCGCTCGCAGCGAATGCGAGCGACCTTGAGGTCGGACGCGAAGAATTCCTGGCCCGATGCGCCGTCTGCCACGGACACGATGGCTCGGGCCTCACCCCCACGGGTAGCAGTCTATATCCCAGGGTGCCCGATCTGCGCTCCGCGTTGACCCAAAGCCTGACGGACGGAGAGATCCACTACCTCATCGAAAACGGCGTGCAGCTCTCGGGTATGCCCGCGTGGGGCAACATCTGGCGGCACTCTGCCGACAGGGGCTGGAACCTTGTACTCTTCATCCGCAGCTTGAGCCGGCCGACCGTGGCCGAAGCCGCAACCACGGCTCGAGTCATCTCCGCGGCGCACTACGTCGGCTCACGCGCCTGTGAGGGCTGCCATGCGGACATCTATCGGCGCTGGCAGGCTACCCCGATGGCGAATATCGTGCGCGACCCGCGCACCCATCCTGATGCCATTATCCCGAAGCTCGACACCAACACGGTCAGCCCGTTCACCCTCAACCAGGTCGCCTTCGTCTACGGGAGCTTGTGGAAGCAGCGCTTCTTCACGAAGATCGGCGACAACTACTACCCCCTGCCCGTGCAATGGGAGATCGCCAATCACCGCTGGAGCAAGTACGTCGTACCCAGCGCCGGGGCCGACTGGTGGGCGAAATTCTATCCGCCCGATAATATGCACCGGCCGACGGGACCCACTTGCGATGGTTGTCACTCGGTCGGCTACAACATCCAGACTTACCAGCCTGCCGAATGGAACGTCGGCTGCGAGCGCTGCCACGGGCCAGGCAGCGCCCATGTCGCCGCCCCATCGCCCGATAACATCATCAACCCGGCACGTCTCGATTACGTCGCCGCGAGCGACACCTGCATCCAATGTCACTCCCAAGGCCGCCCACTCTCCAATCCGATCGATGGGCAGTACTACGACTGGCCGGTGGGCTTCCACGAGGGCCTGGAGCTCGCAAAGTACTGGCAGCTCGAGCCGCACACGCTCGGCGTAACCAATTTCTACTACTACGCCGACGGCACAGCGCACAAGAATCGCATGCAGGGCAACGACTTCGTGCAGAGCGTGATGTACCGGCGCGGGGTCACCTGCTTAGACTGTCACGACGTGCACGGCACGAAGAACTACGCGGAGCTGCGCAAACCTGTCGAGACGCTGTGCATGGATTGTCACAGTCCACTGTCTGCGAACGGTCCACGGACCGCCACGCTCGAGGAACATACCCATCACAAGCCCGGCAGCCCGGGCAGTCAGTGCGTCGCTTGCCACATGCCGGCCATCGAGACGGAGGGCGTGCCGGGCAGCGACGTGCATGCGCACACGTTCCGGTTCATTACCCCGGCGATGACCATCCAATACGGCATTCCGAATCCCTGCAACATCTGTCACAAAGACAAGTCGCCCGAGTGGGCCGAGAAAGCGATGCTCCAGTGGAAGGAGCGCTCGCCCTGGCGCCTCGAGTAGGCCGAGGGCGGTACTCCGCGCGGGGATGTTACGCATGCCAGGTGGTCGACTCGAGCACGAGCGCTCCTCAGACCCTGCTCAATAACCTTTGGCAATCCGATAGTCCCCGGCCTTTCCAAAGATGCCGGCGTAGTCCTGCACCGCCACACATAACCGCCGCTCCGGCCCGCAGTGACTGATCTTCAGCTTCCCTCCGCGCTGCTCAAGATCGGCAATCGGGCCCTCGAGCTGCGCCTTCTCGGCGCGCAGGGCCTGCATGTCGCTCACGCTCGGCACGTACCACCACACTGCGACGAGCGTAATGACGATCGCGACCAGCGCGACCATGGCGTGCTGCCAGGCCGCTCGCCAGAGCGAGAGCCGCTGCAGATCGATCACGACGCGCTGCGCGCGCTCGAGCTCGCCGTGCAGACCTTGCAGCGCCTACTGCATGGACAGGCGCGCCGCCTGCCCGACGGCCTGCTGCAGTGTTGTGCTCATGGCCTGGAATTTGTCTATCGCCGCAGCCTGAGGCGCTCTCGAAGATTAGTCCGGCGTCGCTCAGCACAAGTAGTCCATCCCCATGACGCGGCGCCTGACGGAGGGCCAGATAAGTAAGACGGTTTTGCGAGGGATGATCGGCAGCCCGGTGGGAGGGTGCTGGGTGACGCCAGCCTAGCGTTCGTCACCATTGTCGGCGAGATTCTCAATTGCGCCGTTAAGCTGACTGCCTAGGGGCAACGGGAGGAACGTAGTCGCGAGTCTCAGTCGAATCTATCCGCAGCTCGAGTGGGGTCCGGACTCGTCGGGCGGAAAAGCGTGGACCAAGTTCTAATACCTTTGGAGGTTGGGTCAGGACAAAGGGACAACCGCTCGGTCAGATCTAACGTCTGAGATGATCGGCGTTGACCGAATCACCGGAGCTGTAACTGACACCCAATTGTCACCCAGTGCCCAATTCAGGGTAACACCCAGCGCGGATCGTTGAGAAAAAATGCTGTGGATTCAATGGTCGGGGTGACAGGATTTGAACCTGCGACTCCTACGTCCCGAACTCCGTAATCCAGCAGTCAACTGCCCCCTTCTTCGCCGGCGCCACTGCGCGCGAGAGCAGGCCTGCTGGTAAGTCCTCGTTCCGGTCAGTCGTCAGTGACTGCGGAAGAGATCCAGATATCCGGGCAACCTCGCGGGCTTGCCTCGCTTGGATGGCGCGAGACCCGGGTACATGATGGTGCAGTCGGCTGAGTTTCATCGGACAGCGCGGGCTTGGGTTCGAGCAAAGAGGGCAGGTCATGAAAGCAGTGCGATTCGACAGATACGGTGGAATCGAGGTTCTGCAGGTCGCGGATGTGCCGGTGCCTGAACCGGCTCAGGGCGAAGTGCTGGTGAAGATTAAGGCCGCATCGATTAACCCCGGGGAGGCGAAGATCCGCCAGGGGCTGCTCCACGCCATGTGGCCGGCTACGTTCCCTTCGGGCGAGGGCAGCGACTTGGCCGGTATCGTGACGAAGCTCGGCCCTGGGCTCGAAAGCTTCAGGGTCGGCGACGAAGTGATCGGCTTCACGGACCGGCGCGCCAGCCACGCCGAGTATGTCGTCGTGGAGGCGCAGAATCTGACGATCAAGCCGGCGCAGGTGCCTTGGGAGATCGCCGGGTCGCTGGCTATTGCCGGAAGTACTGCCTACGCGTCCGTGCGTGCAGTGTCTCTGAAGAGTGGTGACACCGTGGCGGTGTCGGGCGCCGCGGGCGGGGTGGGGTCGATCGCCGTGCAGCTTGCCAAGCGCGCGGGCGCACAAGTGATCGGCATCGCCAGCCCCGCCAACCACCCGTGGCTCACCGCCCACGGGGTCAGGCCAGAGCCGTACGGCGCGGACCTTGCCGAGCGGCTGCGCGAGACGAGAATCGATGCGTTCATCGATACGCACGGGGCAGGCTACGTGCAGCTGGCGGTCGAGATCGGCGTCGCACGCGACCGGATCGACACCATCACCGACTTTGCCGCGGCGCACGAG
>Ga0307373_10013998_pt1 | contig 11119 bp, 12 predicted proteins | sample OX2MG_FD_202534 | JGI IMG/M metagenome (GOLD analysis project Ga0307373, IMG submission 202534) | Soil microbial communities from Risofladan, Vaasa, Finland - OX-2 | ecosystem: Environmental > Terrestrial > Soil > Coastal area > Acid sulfate soil | place: Finland: Risofladan, Vaasa | collected... | reverse complement strand
CAACACCTCCCGCACCGGATTGCGGCCATACACCACCCGCACCCCACCAGGGTAGCGTCTGCCATACTCAGGCACATGGTCAAGGTCATGACGCTCCTCACCCCGGACGACGTCGGGCGCATGTACGACGACGGGGAGCTTGACACCGAAGCTGACTTCGAACTCGTGGACGGGGAGATTATTTGGTTGACTGAGCCCAAAGGCACGCGACACGCGCGCATCGTCGTGCTGATCGTCCGAACCTTAGGCCCATTCGCTGATGCCATCGGCGCCTGGCTCATGGATGGAACCTACCTCTACCGGACCACGGCGGACAGGCGCAACCTGCGTGCGCCCGATGTGGCGCTGACCACCAAGGAGCGCGTTCACCTCCTGCCAGATGATGGCTGGGGCTTGGAGTCGCCGGATTTGTGCGTGGAGATATTGTCGCCCGGCCAGTTCGGGGAGGCCTACCGGCGGCGGAAGGTGCCGGAATATCTCGAGGCTGGCGCCAAGGTCGTGTGGCTGGTCAATCCTCGGGAGCGTGCAGTGCGAGTGTTCGAGGCTGGAAACAGCGACGTAATCATGTATTCGGGCGACGAGGAAATCACCCTCGACCGGATTGCGCCCGGGTTTCGCGCGCCGGTCAGCTCTTTTTTTCCGAGCTAGGCGGCCCTTCAGAGTAGTCGTACCAGCCTCGGCCGGTTTTGCGGCCAAGGTGGCCGGCGTTGACCAGGTTGCGGATGGTCGAGCTGGGGCGGAAGCGGTCGCCGTAGGCTTCGGTCATGTAGTCCAGGTTATGAAGGCCGGTGTCCAGGCCGGTGAGATCGGCCAGCTTGAAGGGGCCCATGGGGTGATTGAGGCCGAGCTCGATGGCGCGGTCCATCTCCTCCACGGTGGCGATGCCTTCTTCCAGCATGCGATAGGCCTCGGCGCGCTGCGCCAGCAGCATGCGGTTCACGATGAAGCCTTGGGCGTCTTTCTTGCAGACCACGGTCTCCTTGCCGAGAGATCGGCAGAGCTCGACGGTGGCCTGCAGCGTCTCGTCCGACGTGTCGAGAGCCCGGATGATCTCGATGAGCTTCATTACCGGGGCCGGGTTAAACCAGTGCACGCCGATGACCTTGGCCTGGCGTTTGGTTTTGGCGCCGATCGAAGTGACACTGAGCTGCGAAGTGTTGCTGGCCAGGATCGCGTGCGGCGGGCAGAGGCGATCCAATTCCAGGAACAGCTCTTGTTTCAGGTCAAGCACCTCGGGCACGGCCTCAAAGACGTAGTCCACCTCCGAAACGGCCTCTTCGACGGAAGTCGTGGTCCGGATGCCGCCGGCGATCTCGTCGGCTCGGGCTTGCTCCATGCGTCCCGACTTGACGAAGCGGGCCAGGCTGCCGCGGATGCCCTCCATACCGCGGTCGATGAAGCGTTGCTCCATATCCCGCATAGTCACCTGATAGCCTGCGCTGGCGACAACCTGGGCAATGCCGCTGCCCATGAGCCCCGCGCCGATAACCGCGATACGGTGCATGGCCATCGGCTAGTCCAACCGCCGGGCTTCGATGTTGGCGGCGGCCATTTGGCGGCGGATGGCCGCGGCGATGTGGGCTGCCGGAGGATTGTCGCCATGGATGCAGACGGTTTCGGCTTGAAGGGGGATGTAGGCGCCGTCGGCGGTCTTGACTTTGTGCTCGCGCACAATGTCAAGCACCTGGTGCGCGGCCACCTCTGGATCCTGGTGAACCGAGCCTTTGATGCTGCGCGGCTGGAGGGTGCCGTCGGGCATGTAGACGCGATCGGCGAAGGCTTCACGCGCAACCTTAACGCCCTCTCTCTCGCTGGCCTGGAGCATCTTAGGCGCCGTCGCCAGGCAGACCATCACCAGCGATGGATCGACGCGCTTGATGCCTCGGGCGACAGCCCTCGACACGTCCTCGTCGACGGCCGCCCAGTTGTACAGCTCCCCGTGGGCCTTCACGTGCACCAGCGGGACGTCGTTGGCCCTCGCAAAGGCCAGCATGGCGCCGACCTGGTAAATGATGATGGCCTCCACCTCATCCAGCGCCATGATCATGCGGCGCCGGCCGAAGCCCTGCAGGTCGGGGTAAGACGGATGAGCGCCAACGGCCACGCCATGCTGTTTGGCCAGCTTGATGGTCTTGTCGATGGTCTTCGGGTCGCCGCCGTGGAAACCGCAGGCGATGTTGGCGGAAGTGATGTGGGGCATGATCAGATCGTCCGCGCCCATGGTCCAGGCGCCGTAGGACTCGCCCATGTCGGAATTGACGTCGATATGCACCAGTAGCATTCTAGGGTGGAACGCCCGCTGCTGTTGATCGACGGCGACAATCTCGCGCACCGCGCCTACCACTCGATCCCGAACACGGTCAAGGGCGCGAACGGCCAGCCCATCAACTCCATCGTGGGCTGGACCAACATGCTGCTCGGTCTGTGGGACATCGAACAGCCGCGGGCGGTGTTTGTGGCTTGGGACACGCTGGGCGTGCCGACCTACCGCCACAAGCTGTGGCCCGACTACCAGGGTGGGCGCGTCTTCGACCGTGAGCTCATCCAGCAGCTGAACCAGCTACCCGATGTGGCGCTGGCGTTTGGCTTTGGCGTCGGCAAAGGGCCAGGCTTCGAGGCGGACGATTTCCTGGCTACGGCCGCGGCCGCGGAAACGCAACGCGGCGGACAAAGCCTGATCCTGACCAACGACCGCGATGCTTTCCAACTCGCGTCGGACAGCGTGACGGTGCTGTGGCCGCGCAAAGGCATCAGCGACATCGTTCGAGTCGACCCGCATGAGGTGGTGGCCCGCTTCGGCGTCCTGCCCGAGCAAGTGCCCGATTTCAAGGCGCTGGCCGGCGACGCTTCGGACAACATCCCCGGCGCGCGTGGCATCGGTCCGAAGTCCGGGGCGGAGCTGCTGCTGCGCCACGGCACGCTGGATCGCGTGCTGCAGGCCGACGCCAGGGGTCTTGCCGCCCAGGCGGACCAACTCCTGGCGTTCCGAGAGATGACGCGACTAAGGACAAACCTGGACGTCACGCTGCCGCCAGACGGCCCGCCGGATTGGGCTTCGGGGGCTGAGAAGCTGCGCTCGCTGGGCGCCGATGCGCTGGCTCGGCGGGTGCAGGAGCGCGCTGGACGGCTGCCAGGCTTCTAGCCGCCGCCGTGTCGCCTATCCTAAGATGGCAGCGATTAAACCGTCAGGAGACATCTGAGATGGCTCGCATTCATGCGCTGACGCGCGACGAGGCGCCCGAAGAGGCCCGGCCCATTTACGACGCCAACATCGCGGGTTGGGGCCAGGTATCGAATACAACAGGCATCTGGGCCTACCGGCCGCCGATTCAGAAGGGCGTGCAGGCGATGGGAAGAGGCATCTCGGAGTCGGGCCTCATCTCGGAGAAGCTGCGCTGCCTAATCAACGTCCGAATAGCCAGTCAGGTCGGCTGCGGCTTCTGAAGTGACATGAATGCTGCCGGGAGCAGCAAGGCTGGCGCGAGCGACGAGCAGATCGCTGATCTGCCCAACTGGCGCACGAGCAATCTCTACACCGAGGCCGAGAAGGTGGCCTTCGAGCTGGCCGACGCCACGATTCAGACGCCGGTGGATGTGAGCGACGACTTGTTCCAGCGGCTGGAGCGGCACTACGACACCCAAGCACTGGTTGAGCTGAGTGCTATCTGCGCGCTGGAGAACTTCCGCAGCCGCTTCAACCGCATCTTCCGTGTGGAGCCGAATGGCTTCTACTGTCCCGTGCCGAAGCCCGCGGTTAGAGCCGGAGCGTAATGGCGGACGCCCAAACTACCCAGGGGCTGCTGAAGGGCGCCTACGACACGCACGTCCACAGCGGGCCGGACGTGTTGCCGCGCAAATTCGACGACTTCGAGCTGGCCCGCCGGGCACAGGAGCGCGGCATGGCCGGCTTCGTCCTCAAATCCCACTACATCTGCACCGCCGACCGGGCGACGCTGGTCCGCAAGAGCTTTCCGGGAGTGGAAGCCTTTGGCGGGCTGGCGCTCAACAACGCCGTGGGCGGCCTCAACCCGATTGCGGTGGACATTGCCGGGCGGCTGGGCAACAAGGTCGTGTGGCTGCCGACTGTCGATTCGGCCAACGAGCTGGAGAACGTCGCCGGCCAGCGCGACGAGTCGAAGCTGCCCTATTGGATGGGCATCGCCCGCGAGATGCGGGCGATGGGCATCGCCGGGGAATGGATCGAAGTCACAGACTCGGACGGCAAGGTCACGGATGCCACGCGGCAGTGCCTGGAGCTGATCGCCAAGCACGACATGGTGCTGGCCACCGGCCACATCCGTCCGGTGGCGATGCTGCCCGTGGTCAAGGCGGCGCGCGAGGCGGGGGTGCGGCGCATCGTCATCACCCATCCGGAGTTCCCAACGACGCTGTTGAGCATCGACCAGCAGAAGGAGCTCCAGAAACACGACGTGTTCTTCGAGCGCTGTTTCACGACGCCGCAGAGCGGCAAGATCTCCTGGGCCCACGTCTACGAGAACGTGCGCCAGGTCGGCGTTTCGACGACCATCCTGGCCACGGACCTAGGGCAATCGACGAACCCTTACGTCGACGAAGGGTTGGAGCTGTACATCGGGCGCTTCCTGGACGCGGGCTTTGCCGAGGACGCGCTGCACAACATGGTCCACACCAACGCGGCTTCGCTTCTCAACTGACGCGGTCAGGTCCAATTGGCGGGTGGTAACGTACTCCGCATGAAGAATGGCATGGTCATCATCGACGCCGACGGGCACGCTGTGGACCGCGATCCCGCGTATCGCGAGCGACTGCCCGAAGCCTTCAGGTCCCGCCAGTGGATGTACCCCACGGATGCGTTCGACCGTTTCCAGAACGGAGCCATCAAGAAGGGGCCGGTGACGCCTCAGGACAACCTGCGGGACAACGACATCGAAGGCATCGACCTGCAGATCATCTACCCCACCGGCGGGCTGTTCCTCTCTCGGGTGCGCGATCGCGACTTTGCCATCGAGCTGGCCAAGACCTATAACGATTGGCTGCACGACTGGTGCGCCATCGACCGCAAGCGGCTGCGGGGCGTGGCCAACGTGCCGCTGCACGTGGACGTGAAGGCGGCCATCCAGGAGATGGAGCGGGCGGTTGGCCAGCTTGGCGCCGTCGGCGTGATGGTCAACACCTTCGACCGCAGCCGGAACGTGGCGCACAAGGACTTCTGGCCATTCTACGAGGAATGCGCCCGCCAGGGCGTGGCGGTGGCGTTCCATGCTTCCGGCAGCGACACGATGGACATCGTGGGCCACTTCGAGAACTTCCTCCAGATTCACACCGTGTCTCATGCGCCGGAGCAGCTCATTGCCTGCACTGCCGTCATTTACAGCGGGCTGCTGGAGAAGCACCAGGATCTGCGGGTGGCCTTCCTCGAGGCCGGAATCGGCTGGGCGCCGTTCTGGATGGAGCATATGGACGAGGAGTACGAGCTCCGCGAGTTCGACGCGCCGCTGCTGACTGCCAAGCCATCGGAGTACATGGCCAATGGCCGGGTGTTCATCTCCTGCGAGCCGGAGGAGAAGACGCTGCGCTTCGCCACAGAGTTCTTCCCGGAGGACAACATCCTCTACGCCTCCGACTATCCGCACTGGGACGGCAACTTCCCGGAGACGGTCTCCACGCTGGCCAACCGCACCGACATCAGCGACACGCTGAAGCGGAAAATCTTCCTGGATAATCCCCAGCGGTTCTATGGGTTCAAAGTGGACCCGGCGGACTACGGAGCCGGGCGTGAGGCGGTTGTCACCTAGCTCCTCCTATTGGCGGGAGATGGCCGAGCGGCCGCCGCGGAGGACGTACTTTTGGATCTTGCCGGTGGCTGTCTTGGGCAGCTCGGAGACGAAGTGGACTTCCTTGGGGGCCTTGAAGTGGGCCAGGCGGTCGCGGGTGAACTGGCGCAGCTCGTCGTCGGAGGCAGTGGCGTCGGGGCGGAGGACGACGAAGGCGTGGGGAGCTTCGCCCCAGCGTTCATCCGGCAGGCCGACGACGGCGGCTTCCTGGACGGCTGGGTGCCGCAGCAGGACGCCTTCGACTTCGACTGATGAGATGTTCTCGCCGCCGCTGATGATCACGTCTTTGAGCCGGTCGCGGATTTCGGCATAGCCGTCGGGGTGGACGACGGCGGCGTCGCCGGTGCGGAACCAGCCGCTGCCCATGCATGCCTCGGTGGCGACGGGATCGTTGTAGTAGCCCTTCATAACCACGTTGCCTTGGACGGCGATCTCGCCCAGAGTCTCGCCGTCGCGCGGCACCTCGTTGCCGTCGTCGTCAACGACTCGCAGCTCGCCTGACGTTACCAGCTCGACGCCAGTGCGCGCCTTGATGACGGCGCGATCGCTGGGGCTGAGCTGGTCGTGCTCGGGCAAGGGCTCGCAGATGGTGATGAACGGCGCGGTCTCGGTGAGGCCATAGAGCTGGGTGATATCCCAGCCGAGCTCGCCCTCGACCCGTTCGATGGTGGCGGCGGCTGGCGGGGCGCCGGCGGTCAGGACACGAATGCCGCGGGGCGCCAGGCGGCGCACATCCTCCGGCGCGTTGGCGATGGCGATCAGCACGGTCGGCGCCGCGCACAGGGTGGTGGCGTGCTCCTCGGCGGCCAGGGCGAATACACGCCGCGGCTCAACCTGGCGCAGGCACAGGTGCGCAGCGCCAACCGCGGTGACCGTCCAAACGAATGTCCAGCCGTTGGCGTGGAACATGGGCAAGGTCCAGAGGTAGCGGTCGGCGCATGACATGTGGATGTGGATGAGGGTGCCAACCACGTTCATGTAAGCGTTGCGATGGGTGATCATCACGCCCTTGGGGCGGGAGGTGGTGCCGCTGGTGTAGTTGATGGTCAGCAGGTCGTTCTCATCGATCTCGATCCCGCGGAACTCCGGCGAAGACTTGCCAATCTCGGCCTCGTACGCCATCCAGCCGGGGCGCGTTCCCTCGAGCGCGACGAAATGCTCGACTCCCGGCAGCCGATCGCGGATGCCATCCACGGCCTCGATGTAGTCGGCGTGGGCGCAGACTACCTTGGCGCCGCTGTGGTTGATGATGTAGCTGAAATCGTCGGCGGTGAGGCGGTAGTTGATGGGCACCAGCACGGCGCCCAGTTGCGGCACGGCGTAGAAGGAGGCCAGCTGGGCATGGGTGTTGGGGGCGATATACGCCACCCTGTCGCCCTTGTTCACGCCGAGCCGCTGGAGGCAAGCTGACCAGCGGTCGCAGCGGTCGAAGAACTCCTCGTACGTGTACCGCGCTTCGCCATCGATGACGCCCTCTCGCTGCGGATAGAGCCGGCGCGTACGGCGCATGAGCTCCAGCGGGGTGAGTGGCATTTCCATAAGAGCCTTCGTTTAGGCCGCGAGCACCAGGTGCTCGACGGCATGCTTCATTCTTCGCAGCGTCACGCGCCCGATAATAGCGTCCGATGAAAGTTGCCGTCCTGGACGATTACCACCACACGTTTGACGCCGACCCCGCGATCCAGCGCTTGCGCGGCCGGGTACCGGTGGACGTGTTCACCGAGCACCAGCCAGTGGAGCGTCTGGGCGAGTACCAGGCGCTGATTGCGCTGCGCGAGCGGACCAGGTTCGACGGTTCGTTCTTCGACGCCATGCCCCAGCTGGAGCTGATTTCCCAGACCGGCCATCACGTGTACCACGTGGACATGGCGGCGGCGACCAAGGCTGGCGTGCTGGTGGGCCTGGGACTGGGGGCGGCCGGGCAGGGGTTCTCGACGGCCGAGCTCACCTTTGGGCTGATGCTGGCGATCATGCGACGCATTCCTCAGACGGACAGCGCCATCCGTCGTGGCGAGTGGCCGCTGGTGATGGGGCGCACGCTGCGCGGCAAGAAGCTGGGCATCCTGGGCCTGGGCCGGGTTGGCGGCGAGGTGGCGCACATTGCCCAAGCGTTCGGGATGGAGGTGCTGGCCTGGGGGCCGACGCTCACTGCTGAGCGGGCTTCGACTTCCGGAGCCAGGTACATGGACCTGGACGAGCTGCTGTCCGCGGCGGACGTAGTGTCCGTGCACCTGACACTGTCCGAGATCAGCCGAGGGCTGCTGGACGAAGCGCGGCTGCGGCGAATCGGGCCTTCGAGCTGGCTGATCAACACCTCACGCGGGCCGGTGGTGGATGAGGCGGCACTGGCCCAGGTTCTGGCCGAGGGCGCGCTCGGCGGCGCCGCGTTGGACGTGTTCGGGACGGAGCCGCTTCCGGCGGACTCACCCTTTTGCAGGCTGGACAACGTGGTCCTCACGGCCCACCTCGGCTGGCCGGCAGATGACACCTACCGCCTCATGGACAAGGCGCTCAACCCGGAGGCAGTCCAGAACCGACAGTAGGGGTTGCGCCGAGCTCGGGATGCGATGCCAGGTCCATTTCCTCGATGTGCGTGCGGCCGTCCTGACCGGTGTGCAAGCGGATGAACGACATGGGCCCTCCTTACGCCAGATCGATGACCAAGTGTCCGTATTCGTTGACCTCGGCGCGGTCGCCCGAGGCGAGCAGGGTCGAGGATGCTGGCTCTTCGACCACGGCCGGGCCGTGTACGACGTTGCCTGCCAGGAGCTCCCGCCGATCGTAGATCGGACACGACACAGCGTGGGATTCGCCGTCTGCATAGGATTCGTCCAGCACGATGTCGCGGCTGCCCCGCCGCGCCGCCGCCGAGGGCTCGGCGGGACCGGCGTTGACGCGCGGCAACTTCGGCTTCTCCAGCCGTCCAAACACCGACACCCGCAGGCTCACCAACTCGGCCGGCTCCTCCGGGGCGCTATGGCTGAAGCGCACCTCGTGCGCCTCATCGAAGGCGGTCTTGATCTGCTCGCGGATTTCCTCACCGTGAACGTTGGGCGGCACGTTGATGGCGACCGAGTGCTCCTGGCCAACGGAGCGCATATCGGCCGCGCGCTCAAACACGGCCTGCGCCAGCTCGATGCCCGCCTCGGTCAGCGCCTGCAGCCCCTGCTGCTCCAGGTCCTGATACAGCCGCTCCAGCTCGGCCAGGTCGAGATCCGTGAGCTTGCTGAAGTGCGTTAGGACATAATCGCGCCTCAGGTCGGCCAGCAGCATGCCAAAAGCGCTGAAGTGTGCCGGCGCTTGCGGGACGATCACCCGCCGGATGGCCAGTGCGCGGGCCACCGCCACGGCATGGGGCGGGCCGCCGCCGCCGTAGGCCACCAGCGTGAAGTCGCGCGGGTCCAAGCCGCGCTCGGTGGTCACGGCGCGCACGGCGTTGGCCATCGAGGCGATGCCAATAGCCAACATGCCGTCCGCGGCTCGCTCCAGCGACAATCCCAGCGGCTCGGCCACCTTCTCCCGGATGGCCCGCACAGCGCCGTCGTAGTCCAGCCGCATCTCCCCGCCCAGGAACTGCTCCGGCGAGATGCGCCCCAGCGCGACATCGGCATCCGTGATGGTCGGCTCCGCGCCACCGCGGGAATAGCACACCGGTCCCGGCTCGGCTCCAGCGCTTTGCGGGCCAACGTGCAGAGCGCCACCCTGGTCGATATGGGCAATGCTCCCGCCGCCCGTCCCGACTTCCTTTATGTCAAGAACCGGGATACGAATGGCCAGCCCCTCGTTGTAGCCGCCCACGAAATAATCGGGCGACAGATCCGGGGAGCCGCGGCGGATCACGCACGCTTTGGCGGTGGTCCCGCCCATATCGAAGGAGATGGCCGCATCCAGGCCCAGCGCATCGCAGATGGCCATAGTTCCAACTACGCCGCCGGCCGGACCGGACTCCATCATCTGCACGCACTGTCGCCGCGCGGTGTCAACGTCGTACAGGCCGCCGCTGGACTGCATGATGAGGAGGCTACCCTGGAAGCCGTCGCCGGCCAGCCGCCGCTCCAGGTCCGCCAGGTAGCGGCTCACGATGGGGCCAACATAGGCGTTGGCGGCCGTGGTGGAGGTGCGCTCGTACTCGCGGTACTCGCGCGACAGCTCGTGCGAGGCGGTGACGAACAATCCGGGGTTGGATTCGAGCAGGATGTCGCGCATGCGAATCTCGTGCTCGGGCACGAAGTACGAGTGCAGGAAGATGATGCCCACCGCCTGGATGCCGAGCTCGGCGATCTTGCTGGCGATGTCCCTCGCAGCGGCTTCGTCGAGGGGGCGCTCCTCGCTGCCATCGGCCAGCATGCGCTCCGGGACTTCGAAGATCAGCTCGCGCGGGACCAGCGGCCGGTGCTTGCGGAAGAACAGGTTGAACGACTCCGGCCGGTTGATGCGCCCGATCTCGTACACGTCGCGAAAGCCCTTGGTGGTCACCAGCGCCGTCGGCGCACCTCGCCGCTCGAGGATGGCGTTGATGACGACGGTCGAACCATGGATGACCAGGCCCGCCTCGGCCGGCGAGATGCCCGTCTTGGCCAGGGCGGCCATGATGCCGTCCGTCAGGTTGGAGGGCATGCTCAGCGCCTTGCCAAGTTGCACTGAGCCGCCTGCGCTGTCAAACGCCGTGAGGTCGGTAAACGTGCCCCCGATGTCGATGGCAATCCGCAAGTGGCCGCTGGCCGCGGGAGTACTCAACTGGTCGATGATACGCCAACGTTGCCTCCACAAGACGCGAATCGAGCCGGCGCCCGGGCATCCGCTGCTAGGTTGAGATGCCGTCGAACAGCGTCGGCGGCCGTAACCGGAACGCCGCTCGGCTCGCTGGTTTCTCGATCCGGCCTTCCGCCACGAGCTCGTTGAGCCCCTGCGTGACTTGCTCAAAAGAAACCCCCAATTCAGCAGCGATCTCCATGGGTTTCTTTGGCTTCTTGGATTGCTCGATGAGGCCAAACACTCGTTCCCGGACATGCGGGGTCAAATCTCCATCCGAAGGCACGTTGCCACCGAGGTGGCTCAGCGGTTCGACCAGTATTGCCTCGGTGTCTCGGTTGAGGATGGCAGCGAGCGTCGCCGGCTCGCTTGGATTTGGCCAATCCCGAGCACCCTTACTCCGAAGCGCCTCCAATCCCGCGCTGGCTGTTCCGGTTGACCGCACATACATCGCCACAAAGTGGAACTTCCTAAGCTGCTCCTCTGCTCCTGCCCACGTCCCGCCCTTCTTGAGGTCCGAATTCACGACCAGAGCGGCGTCGGCGAGCGCGTAG
>Ga0307373_10013996_pt1 | contig 11121 bp, 10 predicted proteins | sample OX2MG_FD_202534 | JGI IMG/M metagenome (GOLD analysis project Ga0307373, IMG submission 202534) | Soil microbial communities from Risofladan, Vaasa, Finland - OX-2 | ecosystem: Environmental > Terrestrial > Soil > Coastal area > Acid sulfate soil | place: Finland: Risofladan, Vaasa | collected... | reverse complement strand
GTGAAGTCGACGTGGCCGGGCGTGTCGATCAGGTGCAGCTGATAGGTCTCGCCGTCCAGGCCTGACCGGTAGAACACGCGCACCGCCTGGGCTTTGATCGTGATCCCGCGCTCGCGCTCGAGCTCCATCGAGTCGAGCAGCTGCGCGCGCATGGCGCGCGGGTCGACCGTGTGGGTCAACTCGAGGATGCGATCGGCCAGCGTCGACTTGCCGTGGTCGATGTGCGCGATGATCGAGAAGTTGCGGATGTGGGCCTGGTCGGTCACGACCCACAAGCTTAGGTGGCGTCGCGGTGATCGCCCGCGAGCTTCTTTGGACAGACCCTCAGACCAATTCGTCGAGCAGCGCGAAGATGCCGGCCCTGCGCTGCTCCACGGAGAAGCGCTCCAGCACCCGCTGCCGGGCCGCCTCGCCGGTTCCGAGATGCAGCGCCTCGCGCACACCCAGCGCGACGGTCGCCGGTCGAGCGTCGTCGAGCAGCACGCCGGTGTCGCCGACGACCTCGGGCAGCGCCCCGGCGTGGGTGATCACCGGCACGCAGCGAGCCAGCATCGCCTCGGCGACGGACACGCCGAAGCCTTCGTGCTTCGACGCCTGGACGTAGACGGCGGCGGTGTCGAAGAGCTCGGCCAGCTCCCGATCCTCGAGCCAGCCGGTCAGGCGCACGTTCGCACCGGCTTCGCGCTGGAGCTCCGCGGCGGCGTCATCTGCGTGCTTCCCGGCCACGACGAAGTCCACCTCGGGCACGTGCGCGGCGGCGGCGACGAATGCGCGCAGGCCCTTGCGCTCGAGGTTGGTGCGGTCGACGATGCCGACGGTCAGAGCGAGCGGGCGTTCAGGGTTCCCAAACGAGCTGGCGGCCAGCGGGCCGCCAGCCCCCTCGACATCGGGAACGCCGTGGTGGACGACCCGCACGCGGTGCGGCGGGATGCCCGTGTTGCGCCATACCTCCTGGCGCGAGTACTCGGAGTTCGTCATCAGGATGCGTGCGCGGCGCATCGTGAAGCGGCTCAGCCACGCGCGCGGCCCACCAAGCTGGAAGCCATAGCCGAACTCCCGCTCGGCCGCGGTGTCGAAGCCGCCGACGATCAGCAGTGACGGCTTGCGCAACAGCCAGGCGAGCGTGATCGGCAGGAACGTGTGCCATGACGCCCACCAGCCGACGATCACGTCGGCGGCAATGACCTCCTTGACCACCCTGCGCGGATCGCTGAAGCTGCCGGGCTGATGGATCTCGTGAACGTCGAAGCGCTCGCCCAGCAGGCGCTCGTCGAGCTCGATGAAGCTGGCGGTGCGGCTCTTGACGAACAGCAGTCGCTGCATCTCGGGCGGCATTCCTCAGGCGACAGCGCGCAACGGGCGCGTGGGAGCGTCAGACCGTGGCTCTGCGCGCGCCGCGACCGCGAGTGAGCCCCCGATGCCCAGCAGCGTCCACGTGACAGGGTCCTCGAGGAAGGCTGCATAGAGCATCGTGTCCAGCAGCAACGCCACGAAGGCGGCGGCGATCGCAACCCGGAACGGATCGCCGCGAGCGCCGCGGAACAGCGCAATGATCGCGGTGATGACCAGCGCGAGATACACGAGCTCGCCGATGATCCCCTGCTCCGCCGCGACCGTCACGGGGATGTTGTGCGAGTCGGAGACGGACTCGGCCGCCTTGCGGAAGTGGCTTGAGTACTCGGGCGAGAACGAGCCCGACCCGAAGCCGTAGACCGGGCGGTCGCCGAGCAGTTTGATGCCGTTGGTGATCAGATCGCCGCGGCCGCTCGTACCGCCGTTGATACCGCCGTTTGCCTTGCTGAGACCGAAGCTGCCGGGCCGGACGGCGATCGCAATCCCGCCGGCGATGATCACGGCTGCCGCCAGATAGAGGACGGGGCGAGTCTTCCAGCGCAGCGCCGCCAGCACGCCCATGCCAAGGCCCAGAGCGACCAGGCTCGAGCGCGAGAGCGTGAACACCAGGCAGCCCCACAGGATCGCGAGCGCGCCCACCGAGGCGAGTTGCACCCGCGTGCGTCGGTCGTAGAGCAGAACCGCAGTCAGGAGGATCATCACCAGCGCCAGGTAGCGGCCGAAGATGTTCGGGTCGAAGAACACTGAGTTGACCGTGAAGTACTCGTGCAACTCGTTCTCGATCACCAACTTCGAGCTGAGCAATAGGTGCTTGGTGGCCTCCTCGACGAAGCCGATCAGCGAGAAGGCGACCGCGAGCGCAACGCTTACCTGCAGGCAGCGGATCAGCAGCTGACGGTTCCACTTCAGGTCGCGCAGGCGTGCGAACAGCAAGGCAAACGGGATGTAGAAGAAGACCTCGTTCTGAACCGCCTTGACGAAGCCCGCCGAGGGGGAGTACAGAGCCTGAAGCGCGTAGAGCACGATGAAGGCGGCCAGCAGCTTCTCGAACAGCAGTGGCTCCGCGCGGGGCTGGGGCGGTTGTGCGGGCGCCGCTCGAAACCGCGCCTCGGCGCGCCGCGACCACAGCACCGGCACCAGCCAGGCCAGCGCGGAGGCGGCGATCACGAAATACAGAGGAACGAGCAGGTTGTTGGTCGTGTTGGCGGACTGGATCGGGATGCGGAACGGCACCGTCAGAGCGGTGAGCGGCGCCACCAACCACGGCATCCGCCTGATCAGCACGGCTGCGCCCGCGAGAACGATCAGGATCAGGACCGCGCCGACGACCACCTCGGCGGGATGGTGGTGGACGAAGTGCAGCTGCGAGGAGTGCCAGACGTCGTCCAGCAGCAGCACGGGCGCGAGTACCAGCGCACCGAGCATCGTCCAGGCCCGCCGCTCGTCCGTGCGCGCGAGCATCGCCATGGCGGCGAGCGCGGCGGCGGCGACCACGCCCAGGCGCGGCCACGGTCCGGCAAGCGTGGCGATGCTCAGCACGGCCGAGAGCGTAGAGGATTATTGCGGCCGCTCACCTCGGCCTCAGGCGGCTCAGGAGCATCGACTCGATCTGCCGCCACTCGGGGATCCGCATGTGTCTGATGGCCCAGACGTAGAAGCCGGCGGCGATCAGCACAGCGCCGCCCACCGAGACGATCTGTCCCGCCAGCGAGACGCCCGCGAGATTGTCGAGCACCTCCCAGATCAGCCGTGCGACCACGCCAGTCGCGACTGAGATCAGGAGGATCCGGGCGGTGATCATCGCGGTCTGCCCGAGGTCCAGGCGGCCGTTGAACCCGATCCGCAGGCGCCTCAGCAGCAGGACTGCCATCACGATGTTGGCGCTGGCGGTGCCGATGATGAGGCCGGCGATGCCCAATGGCTGGTAAAGCGCGACGCTGACGACGATGTCGACGGTCATGTTGATCGCTGCCAGCCGGGTCGGGAGCCACGGCCGCTGAAGCGCGAAGAACGTGCGCGTCATCAGCAGGTTCATGCCTGCGAACGGCAGACTCCATGAGAACCAGAAGAGCGCCTCGGAGGTCAGATTCAAGGACAGTCCCGTGAATGCCCCGCGCATGAACACCAGACGCACGATCGGCCGCGACAGCGCCATCATTCCGGCCGCAGACGGGATCAGCAGCAGGTTGATCTGGCGCATGCCGTTACCGAGCGTCTCGCGCATCGCTGACGGGGCGCTGCGCGAGGCCTGACGGCTGAGCGTTGGAAACAGGACGGTTGAGACTGCGACGCTGAAGATGCCCTGCGGCAGCATGTAGAGCAGGAACGCGTCCTGGATCGAGCGCGGACCGTTGCCGCTGACGAGCGCGCCCATCGTCGAGTTGATCAGCGCGTCCAGGTTGACGATGCCCAACCCGATCGTGACCGGCAGCATCAGCGCGAACACCTGGCGGATGCGCGGATCGTGCCAGTCGATATGGAAGTCGAGGCGGTAATCGATCCGGCGCAGCGCCGAGCCGATCAGCAACATCTGTACGACCGACGCGACGGTCCATGCGAGCGCGTAGCCATAGATGCCGCTCTTGCCGAACTTGTTGTGCAAGAGCAGCAGCAGCAACAGGATCACGCCGTTCCAGACAACCGGTGCGAGTGCGGGAATCGAGAACTCGTCGTAGGACTGCAGGATCCCCGTGAGCACTCCTGACAGCCCCAGGAGAAGAACAACGGGGAACATGATCTGGGTCATGACCGCGGCCGCGTGTCCGTCGAAATGCGAGCCCGTAAAACGCGGCAGGATCACTCCGGCGAGCACGATCCCGAGCAAGGTGATCGCACCCAGGACGAGCATCACGATCCAGAACAGGGTCGTGGCGAGACGGAACGCCTCGCGCTTCTTTCCCTGCTGCAGCAGGTCGGTGAAGACCGGCACGAACGCGGCCGACAGGGCCGCCTGTGCGAACAGGTTCGTCATCAGGTTCGGGATCTGCGACGCGAACGTGAACGCCGACGCCTTGAGGCCGGTGCCGAAGTAGTAATTTGCTACCGACTCGCGTACCAGGCCGGCGACCCGCGAGAGCGCCGTCGCCGCGGCGAAGATCGCCGTGTTTACAGATACCCGGCGGCGCTGGCTGTCATCGGTGGCCGTCAAGGGCCGCTATAGTACGGCCCCGCTGATGGCCAACATTCATTCACAGAAGAAGCGCATCGAGCGTGCACTCCGCGAGCGCGACGAGAACCGGCGCTACACCTCGCGTATCAAGACTTACTTCCACCGGCTCGAGACCGCCGTCGCCGACGGCGACCAGACGGCCGCCGACGCCGAGCATCGCGTGCTCGTGCAGACGATCGACAAGGCCGTCAAGCGCGGCTCGCTGCACAAGAACAACGGCGCGCGCAAGAAGTCTCGCGCTGCCCGTGTGCGCCTCGGCGCCCCCGCCGAATAAGTCTCTCCCGGCCGCCGCAGTTAGGCGCCGACCTCTCTGCCTGGGCGCGCCGGTATCTCCGCTAGGCGGCGATCTCTCGGATCGTGAGGAGCGCGTGCGTGTCCTCGCTCGCGCCGCTCCCGCTGCCACCGCGTGAGGCGAGCTCGAGATCGGCGATCAGGCAGATCGCGCGCTCGAGCCGCTCGGCGCCGATCCTGCGCGCGTCGGCGATCAGCTTGTCGGCCGCTGTGGACGGCATCCTCAAGGAGGCTTTGACGTTGGCCTGCGACTCGCCACGGTCGAGCGCGCGGGCGACCTGGTGGGCCTGGCGCACGCGCGAACTCATCCAGTAGATCAGGCCCGGCAGGCGCTCGCCCTGAGCACGCATCTGGAGGAGCGTCCGCGTGGCGGCATCCGCACTGCCGGAAAGCAGCGCATCGGCGAGCGCCCAAGCCCTGCGTTCCGCGGATGCGGCTGTCAGCTCCAGCACCGTGTCTGCATCGATATGGGCGTTCGGCTCGAACTCGAGCGCGAGCTTCTCGAGTTCGCGCAGCAGCCGCTGCTGGCGGTCGCCGACATGTGCGACCAGCATCCGCGCCGCATCCGGCGTCAGCTCGAGCCCTAGCTGATGTGCCTGCGCGACCACCCACTTGGGCAGCTCCCACGGCTTGACCGATTGCTCGGTGGAGACATGTCCTCCGGCTCGCGTGACCGCGTCGTGCAGTCGCTTCGGCGCCTTCAGGCGGCCGTCCTCACGCGCGAAGAACGTGACTGTCGTGTCCGGCGGGATCGCCGTGATCGCCGCCTCGAGCGCGTCCATCTCCTTGTCCTTCCAGCGCTCGGCGCCGTCGACAAGCAGGAAACGCCGGCCGATCGCGAAGGTCATCGCGTCGAGTGCAGCGGCGACGTTGTCCGGCGTCGCCTCCTCCCCCTCGAACAGCTCGAACCCGCTGGCTCCGCTCTGCTGCTCGGCGAGCTCGCGCAGGCGAGCGCGGCGCTCGGTGATGCGGCCGTGGTCGTCGCCATGGATGAGATAGGCGTTCTTGAAGGCGGGAGCCATGCTGTGGCCCGAGTCTAGGTAGGTCGGCGGCCGTTCTTTGTGAAGGCTGTTCGCCATCACGAACGAAGTCCACAACGAACCTCAGCTGCGGGCGAGACGGCGACGGCCGCGGTGCGCAATAGATTGCGGTGAGCCATGTCACCCAGATGGGCGCGAGGATGGTTCGCAGCGACAGCCGCATCCGTGTTGGCCGGCGTGACGATCAGCGCCGTTACGGCCGCGAACAACGCAGGTGGCCACTTTCACCCCGCGGCGGCTCGGGCCGCCAACGCGTTCGCGTTCTTCACGATCCAGTCGAACCTGCTTGTCGGGCTCGGCACGCTGCTGCTGGCGATACGCCTCGGGCGTTCCTCGACCGCGTTCGCCGTGCTCAGACTCTCGGGCCTCACGGCGATCACGGTCACCGGGATCGTGTTTCACCTGGTGCTCGCGAGGACGCTCGACCTCGCGGGCTGGGACGCGCTCGGGAACGAGCTTGTGCACACGGTCGTCCCGATCATGGCCGTCGTCGGCTGGCTGCTGGCGGGGCCGCGGACGCTGATCACGCCTCGCACGGTCTGGCTGTCGCTGATCTTCCCGGTCTGCTGGCTCGCGTTTACCCTGATCCGCGGGGCGATCGCGCACTGGTACCCGTATCCGTTCATCGACGTGACCAAGCTCGGCTACTTCCGGGCCGCCGTCAATTGCGTCTGGGTCGCGCTATTACTGCTCGGGCTAAGCGCGGGCGCCAGAGCGCTCGACGCGCGCCTCAAGCCCGTGCGCGGGCCGCGCTGAGCGCCTTCTCGACCGCCTCCTCTGGCGATTCCACCGACTCGATCCCGTCGATCCCCCAGGTGTGCAGCCCGTAGACCTTCAACCCGTTGTGGAGGCCGAGCGCGACCTCCGACAAGGTTCCATACGCCCCGCCGACCGCCACCATCGCGTCGGCGCTGCGCACGATCAGGCCGTTGCGCAGCTCGCCCAGCCCGGTCGGGATCGCGATCGTCACCCAGTCGTTGGCGTCGGAACGGTCGTCACCCGGCAACATCCCGATCACCGTTCCGCCGGACGCAGCTGCACCCCGCGACGCGGCCTCCATCACACCGCCGCGCCCACCGCAGACAACGACGGCACCCGCTGCGCCGAGTAGCCGGCCGACCTCCTCGGCGTCGACCAGGTCGAGATCGAGCGCCTCAGACGCGCCGACTACCGCGATGTACGGCACCTCGGAAGCATGCATCGACGAGGACCTACCTGACGACGACGTTCACGAGCTTCTCGGGCACGACCACGACCTTGATGACGTCCTGGCCGTCGACGTGCTGCATCACACCCGGCGCGGCCAGTGCCAACTTCTCCAACTCGTCGCGGCCCGCCCCGCTCGGAGCCCTGACACGATCGCGCACCTTGCCGTTCACCTGGCAGACGAGCTCGAAGGTCTCGGCCACCAGCATCGCCGCGTCGGCCGCCGGCCATGGCTCCTCCCAGACCCGGCGCCCGGTCAGCGACTCGAACACCTCCGCGCCGAGGTGCGGCGCGAACGGGAAGATCAGCGAGGCGGCCGTCGCCACCGCGAACTTCCTTGCCTCAAACTCAGCCTCGGGATAGCGGTAGAGGTCGTTGACCAGCTCGGTGACCGCGGCGATCGAGTTGTGGAAGCCGAAGCGACCCACGAACTCGCTCGTCACCCGGTCGATCGCCCAGTTGGCCTTGCGAACGAGCGCCAACGCGTCCCCGGCGGGGTCGACGGGCTGCTGAAGCGATTCGGAGTCGGTGCTTGGATTTGATCCCGCCCGCCCAGCATCGGCAGCAATCTCGTCTGCCAGGGTCCACAGGCGTGAGAGCAGCCGGTGCGCGCCCGCCAGCGCATTGTCGTTCCAGGCGGCGTCCTGGTCGGGCGGACCCATGTTGAGGATGTAGGTGCGGACCGTGTCGGCGCCGAAGTGCTCGATCAGCGGCGACGGCGAGATCACGTTGCCGCGGGACTTCGACATCTTGTGGCCGTCGGGGCCGAGGATCATGCCCTGGGTGAAGAGCGCGTCGAACGGCTCCTGCACATCGAGCAGGCCCATGTCGGCGAGCGCCTTCACGAAGAAGCGCGCGTACAGCAGATGCAGGATCGCGTGCTCGACGCCGCCGATGTACTGGTCGACGCCCATCCACTCGCGCAGCACCGCCGGATCCCAGGCGGCGTCGTCGTTGCGGGCGTCGCAGTAGCGCAGGAAGTACCAGCTCGAGTCGACGAACGTGTCCATCGTGTCGGTCTCGCGACGGGCGGGTCCGCCGCACTCCGGGCACGTGGTGTTGACCCAATCCTCGGCGGTGGCCAGGGGCGAGCGGCCCTTCGGCTGGTAGTCCTCGACGTCGGGCAGCCGGACCGGCAGCTGGTCCTCGGGGACTGGGACCATGCCGTGGTCGTCGCAGTAGACGATCGGGATCGGGCAACCCCAGTAGCGCTGACGCGAGACCAGCCAGTCGCGCAGGCGGAAGTTGACCGACGCGTGGCCGATGCCCTCGCGGTCGAGCCAGGCGATGATCCGCTCGAGGCCCTCCTTAGGGGTGAGGCCGTCGAACTCGCCGGAGTTCACCAGGACGGCGTCGTCGTCCTTCGTGACGTAGGCCTCATCAGCCGGGATCGGGGAGCCGTCCTTGGGCGCGACCACCTGGCGGATCGGGAGGTCGTACGCCCGCGCGAACGCGAAGTCGCGCTCGTCGTGGGCGGGGACGGCCATGATCGCGCCGGTGCCGTACTCCATCAGAACGTAGTCGGCGACGTACATCGGGATCTCTTCAGCCGTAACCGGGTTGGTCACGGTGCGACCGAGGAAGACGCCGGTCTTGGGCTTGTCCGTGGAGCTGCGGTCCTCGGCCGACTCGGTCAGCGTGTGGTTGACGTACCGATGCACGGCCTGCTCGCCGGGCGTGCCAGCCGCGAGCCTCAGCACATCGGGATGCTCAGGGGCCATCACGAAGAAGGTCGCGCCGAACAGGGTGTCCGGGCGGGTGGTGAAGACGGGGTAATCGATCCGCAGCTCCGCGCAGTGGAAGGTGACCTCAGCGCCGACGCTGCGGCCGATCCAGTTGCGCTGCATCGTCTTGACGTACTCGGGCCAGTCAATCGTGTCTAGGTCGTCGTGCAGGCGGTCTGCATAGTCGGTGATCCGGAGGAACCACTGCTCGAGCTGACGCAACTCGACCTCATGGCCGCAGCGCTCGCAGCGGCCGTCGATCACCTGCTCGTTCGCGAGCACCGTCTGGTCGTGCGGGCACCAGTTGACCGCCGACTCCTTGCGGTAGGCGAGGCCGCGCTTATACAGCTGCAGGACGATCCATTGGGTCCAGCGGTAGTACTCAGGCTCATGTGTGGCCAGCTCGCGCGACCAGTCGATCGAAATCCCCCACGAACGGAATGCCCGCTGGAACTGCTCGATCGACTCGTCGGTGGCGGCCCGCGGGTGTACGCCCGTCTTGATCGCATTGTTCTCGGCAGGCAGGCCGAAGGCGTCGAACCCCATCGGGTGCAGCACGCGGTGGCCGGTGCGGCGCTTGAAGTGGGCGATGGCGTCGCCGATCGTGTAGTTCTTGAGGTGGCCGATGTGCGGCTCACCGCTCGGGTAGGGCAGCATCTCGAGTACGTAGGCCTTGTCGCGTGGGGTGCGCATGGTTGTGGTGGTGGTGGGGGGGCGGGACCGCATTCCACCACCTTCCTTCTGCGAGCCGTTGCTGACCTCCCAGGTGTGCTCGTCGGCCCAGACGGCCTGCCACCTGGCCTCGATCTCGCGTGGGTCATAGCGTTGCTCGGACATGCGTGCGTGAGGTTAGAGACTGCAGGAAACGCGGGCGGTGGCACCGTTGCCGGTTCGTTTGCGGCCGGGGTGAGGGTTCTCCCCTACCATCGGCGCATGTCAGAGACGGGGCACTCGGTTTCGGACCAGGTGGCGGCGATTCTCACGGCCGCCGAGCAGACCGCAGACCAGCTCCGTAGCGAGGCGGAGGAGCGGCTGCGGGCACGGATCGCGGAGGCCGATCGCGCCGCGGAGAACCGGGTCAAGGCGGCCGAGGACGAGGCCGGCGAGATCGTGCGCGCCGCCCATGATGAGGCAACCCGGATCGCCCGTGACACCGTCGCGCGCGCGCAGGCCGAAGCCGACCGGATCCGGATGGAGGCTCAGGAGGCGAAGACCACCGCGACCGGAGACGCACTCTCGATCGTCGCTCGCGCCCAGGAGAACGCCGACGCGACCCTCAGTGACGCAGCTGAAACCGCCCTGAAGACGCGCTCGGATGCCGACGAGTACGCGCGCGAGCTGATGCGGGAGGCGCGCCAGGTCTCAAGCGACGTCCGCGCCGGCGGCACGCAGCTCACCGACCACGTTCGCCAGCTGGGCGACTCATTGCGCTCCAACGCCGAGCGTCTGCTCCGCGACGTGCAAGCCGTGCACTCGACCTACCTGGGTGAGATCGACAAGGTGGACCCGTCGCGCGCTCGGCTGAACGCGCTCGAGTCCTCGGCGGGCGGGCGCGGAGGACGCGACGGCCTCGAGCGCGGACGGGCGCGTGAGGGCGCCGGCTCTGACGATCTGGACGTGCCGGAGTTCATTCCGCGGGGGCCGAATCGGGCGTAGTTTCCAAGGACGGCGCGACGATCAATGTGCGCACGAACACCAGCCGGTTCACGCCGCACGGGTATGTCCTGACAACGTATGGGTGCCATGAGATTGACCTGCTTGCGGCGTATTGCGAGCCACTCGAGCGTGCCTACCTCCTGCCTTCGGAACTGTTCACTGATAGACACACCGTCCAATTGCGGGTCACTCCGCCCCGCAACAACCAGCGCGCATGCATTAACCTTGCGGATGATTACGACTTCGAAGGGGCTGTAGCTCAGCTGGAAGAGCGCCGCCATGGCATGGCGGAGGCCAGGGGTTCGAGCCCCCTCAGCTCCACTTCTTTGTCGCAATCGGCACAGGCGCCGCTAACGGTCGGCTCCAACCCGTTCCGCAACCACTTCGGCTACTGGATCGATGTCGTCGCGGCCGGCCAGGACGTGGTCGTCACCCGCCGCGGCAAGCCGCGCCTGCGGCTGACTCCGGCGTAAGACGGCCTGCCGGACCGGTATGAGGCTGGCACCTCGCACCGGTCCGTTCCGCCCAGGGATTAGGCGACGTCTACGCCCCGAGGGTCCCGTTTGGGTTGAGGGCGCCACACCGGCGAGATGCCGCGACCGGATCGAGCGTCGAGTCGGTCTGGCCACCCGAGCCGCAGCGTTGTGCCGCTTCTCCCGGCGCCCCTCGGGCGCCGGGAGAA
>Ga0307373_10013995_pt1 | contig 11122 bp, 7 predicted proteins | sample OX2MG_FD_202534 | JGI IMG/M metagenome (GOLD analysis project Ga0307373, IMG submission 202534) | Soil microbial communities from Risofladan, Vaasa, Finland - OX-2 | ecosystem: Environmental > Terrestrial > Soil > Coastal area > Acid sulfate soil | place: Finland: Risofladan, Vaasa | collected... | reverse complement strand
TGTTGCTTTCGCCGGAAGCACCGGAATTCCAGGCATTCTACTCTGCCGACGCCTGGCTTCAGATCAAGTCGTACCTGGAGCAACTGCTGCGGGAGTTCGACGTCGCGCTGGTCGATGCGCGCGACTGGATGGCGGGCGACGATTTCCTCGACTCGCACCACCTCTTGGTGCCCGGCGCCGTACGGTTCAGCGAGCGGTTTGGCCGGCGGACTGCCGCGCTGTTACGCGAGCCGGCATGGACCGCCGGCGCGCGGCGCGACACGCGGAAATGAGTGCGGCGGCGATCGGCGAGACGATCATTACTACCGGTCGTGACCAACGGAGAAGGGTCAGCTTACTCGGGATGGTCATGGCGAACATAATACTCGATCGACGCGGTGAAATCGGCGACGACGTCTTCGTTGGTCAGTCCGTTTCGAAAGGCCGTAACCCAGAAGCTGACCTCGGCGGGATTGGCCGCACGCTGAAGGAACTGCTGGTAGTCGCCCTGGATGCGATTGGCCTCGCGTTCGGGGCTTGAAGCGAAGAACATGGCCACGCTGGTCCGCGACATTCCGTCACTTAATTCCGCCAGCCAGAGGTTCTCGCCGGAGAATTCCGCGAATCGCCCCAGCAAATCGAAGTACAAGGCGTCGATCCATGCCTTGTTGGTGCCGCCTGAATGCGCGTAGAACTCGTCGGAGCTGACGAAGCCGGCCTCAAGCTGCTCGTCAGTCATGCCGTCTTGCATTTTCACCGTCCAATTGATCAGGCCCGAGATATCGGCCGACCGGCCCAGAAAGGTTTGGTAGTCCGCCTGGATGATATTGGCGAAATACTCGTCGCTGTGTGCGATCTGAGAGGTAAACGAGGAGCGCGACATCCCCTGGTCGAGTCGCCCGCTCCAAAGAGCAAGACCCGCGGCGTCGACCGCGCGGTGCAGCAAATCGACGTAAACTTGGGCCACGTAGTATTGGTTCGGAGTGTTCAGCGCGACACCCCGCGGCAAGAACGCATCGTGGATCGTCGCGCCGCCGCCAATCACCGCCGTAGCGAGGTTGCCCGACACGTTGACCGTGATGGTATAGTACCCCAAGTCCTGGTAGGTGTGACTTCCGCTGACCGTGTAGCTGGTACCCGTTTCGGTAACGGTCCCTTGCGACGTGGTGCCGTCGCCCCAGTTGACCGTGGCGTTGAAAACGCCGGGAGGCGCGCTGCCGTCGCCGCTGGTGAACGTGGCGACGATGACGCCCGAGAAGGGTGCGAGCTCGTTGCCCACCAGCGTCGCGCCCGTGCCCTGGATCGACGCCGTGGAACCGCTGAGCAAGCCGTAGATGTCCAAGCTGTCGGATGTGCCGACGAATACCTGGCCGTCCGCGACGGTGGGGACCGAGAACTTCGACGCGGTGCCAAGCTGGTCGCGTCCCCCGGCGGCCTGGTTGCTGGTGTAAAGCTCGTTGGACAGGTCGGTGGCGTCGTATGCCCGCAGCGCGTTCGTGCCACGATCGACCAACCAGGCGATGGCGTCGTTCGTACCGTTGGCCGAGATGCTGATCGTGGAGCCGGGGTAGCCGATCGAGTCGCTCGACTTCGACGTGGGGGTGGTCGAAAGCAGCGCGCTGGCGATCGAAAAGCTTTTGGCGAGGTCCTGGGGATCGGCGTAATAAACGCTGCCGTTGAAATAGGCAGGTGCGTTCCAGGCCCCGTTCACGGCGCCGTCCACCTCTTGGACTACGTTATCGCCGTTGGGGTTGTAACCGCCCATGTGGTCGCTGTCGAGCACGTAGATGACGCCCTGCTTGCCGATCGCAAGCAAGAGGTTCGCATCGGCGGCGCTTCCCGCCGAGGCGGGCGGCAGCACCAGTCCCCCTGATCCAAGGTCCAGGTTTTGATCGTCAAGCACCTGCTGGTTCGACGGCGTGAAGTAATCGACCACCTTGAGTCCCCAGCCATTGCGGTTGGGGTTGCCGGGGCCCGAGGTGGGGTCGGGCGCCAGCTTGATCACGGAATCGCCGTAATCGCCGTCGATCGGCTGACCGTTTCCGTCGAGCTGCGTGTCGAAGGTGCCGTTGCCGGTCGACACGTAGAGGTTGCCTTTGGCGTCGGAGGTGATTTCGTTGCCTGCTTGCCAGATCGTGCCCGTGCTGCCGTCGGGTGTCGAATTGAACACGGCGGTGATGGCCAGCGACCGGGGGTTGACGCCGATCACCCAGCCGTGAACGGGCGGGATGTCGCTGTGCGATCCGAAGGCGATGTAGACGGTTCCGTCGACCATCGTGAGGGCGGCCCGTTGCAGGTTGCGAAGACCGCTGAGCGTGACTCGTCCGTTGACGCTGCCGGCGCCGGTGCCGGCGACGCTTGGACCGGCGACATACGTGTAGTTCGTGCCGTCGTACTTCGTGTCGGCCAGCAACAGGGGTCCGCCGAATTTCTCGGCCCCGCTGCCGATATCGATGGCGTGGAGACGGTAGACGTAATGCACGCCGTCGGCACGTGTTTCCTTGGTGTTCGCCACGACGTAAAGCGTGTTCGTGTTCGGATCGATGACGGGCGTGCTGGTGATCCCCATTTCGGGCGAGATATCGTCGGAACCGACGTCGCCGCTGTCGAGCGTGGTCACGCCGGCGGCCGGATTGATGAAACTGTCTTGCCAGAGCACGGTCCCCGTCTGGGAGTCGATCGCGTACAGGCCGTCGTGCTCGGTGGCCACGAACACGGTGTTGTGCCTGCCCGCGTTCGGACCGGCCGAGATGCCGACGTTTTCCATGTACAGCGGCTGGGCAAGGACCTGGCCGTCGACCGCGATGGTGGCGAGCTTGCCGAACGTGGAGGAGCTCACGTTGTCCGGCGTGAGAACGGTTTCGTTCAGGTTCTGGCCCGTGCTCTGCAAGTCGTTATGGTAGTTCAGTACGTTGGCCGAAAGAAGCTCGCGGCGATCCAGGCTTTCGTAGGTCGATAGCCGAGATCGCAACCGGTGGGCGCGGCCGCGACCGGTAGCCGCAGCGAAACTTCGCGACAGGTCGAAATGCAATCGCATGACGATGGTGACTCCCAAGGTGGCGATTTGAAATGCAAGGAGTTTGGCGTGGCGGCCGTGACCCGGAACCAGAACTGGTTCGCCAAATGTCGTCGGCAGGACTTCGAATGCGCTCGGTCACCGCCTCAGGCCGTGCGACCCTGCCAACTGGGTTCCAGTCTGATTCACTGGAGCGTGGGTTCAAGAAGAAAAACCGCGGTGGGCCTTGCAGCGCGTCCGGCGACGTGTTGACTCTGCCGGTTGTCTGATTGGGCGGGACAATGCGGGTCCTGATGGATGAACGCCACGGATGGTGCTCCCTAAAGAGACGTGTGCGTTCCAGGTTCACGCAGACTACCCAGCTCGCTGATTTTCTTGAGATTTCCCTGAAAGCCCGTTAGAAAAAGGTCATGCCGAGCGTCTATCATCCGGCGACCCGACGGGAGACCGCGTTGGAACCAGCGGTCGACGAGCCCAGCGACGACGAGCTTGTGCGGCGCGTGCAGGCCGGGGATCGCGAGGCATTCGCCGAGCTGATCAGGCGGTTCGAGCGGCCGGCGCTGGCGGTTGCCTTCGCCGTGCTGGCCGATGGCGAGGCGGCCGGCGATGCCGTGCAAGGCGCTTTCGTGCGCGCCTGGCAGAAGCTGGCCGACTTGCGACGGCCCGAGCGGTTTGGCGCCTGGTTGTGCGGCATCGTTCGCAACATGGCCCGCGATGAAAAGCGACGTTGTCGGCGCGAACTGCGTGTGCGGGCGGAAGTGTCGGCCGTGGCGGGACGCGGCGGCGAGCCCGATCCGGCGGCGGAGTGCTCGCGAAAGGAAAACGACCAGCAATTGGCCGCGGCGCTGGCCCAGCTCGACGAGTTGTCACGGACGGCGGTGACTCTGCGTTATTACGAGGGGTTATCGAGCAAAGACATCGGCGGCCTGCTGGAACTGTCGCCAGCGGCCGTCGACATGCGGTTGCTGCGGGCCAGGCAGTTCTTGAAAGAGCGTTTGACGTAGGGGATGACGGGGGAGGTGCCAGCATGGAAGACTTCAACAGCGACGAGCACGAGCCGTTCGATTCACGGGTCGCAAAGTACTTGTCGCGCCGACTCAACCCACAAACGGGGCGAGCGCAGGCCGCGTTTCGCAGCGCGGCAACTGGTCCATCGGCCCGCCAACCGACGTCACCGCATCGCCGACGCTGGTTCGGCGGCGCCGCGGCGCTGGCGGCGGCCGCGGCGCTGGCGATGGTCATGGTGTTGGGCCAGCGCCGTCCAGAGCAAGGGCCAGCCCGGGTCGTCGAACCGTCGCCCGCCGTCGTTCGTCTGCCGCCAACCCTGCTGGACGATGAACTCGGCAAACAGCCGACGCCTGTGCCGGGTGAAGTACATGTCGAGCAGGCGGCCGTCACGGCGCGGGCCCAGCCGGGCGTTGTGGAGGAACTGGTCCGGTACCGCACGCTCGATGAAGGGATTGTCGTCATCGACGGCCGCCGCCCGGTGAGGAAACTGCGGCGGCAATGGTTGGAGCGCGTCACCTGGATCGACGAGGCCAGCGGTGCACGCCTCGTGCGGATCGTGCCGCGCGAGGAGCTGGTGTATGTGGGCATTCCGGTGAATTAGAAGGGGATTCGGGGATACGGTGGAGATTCGGGGATGTTTCTTAGCCAGTAAGGGGATATGGGGATACGGAGGAGATACGGGGATGTTTCTTAGCCAGTAAGGAGCGAATCATGTGGCGTTACTCATTCGTATTGGGTGTGCTGATCGTCAGCCGGCCAACCTTGGCGGTCCTGGCGCAGGAAGCCACGGCGCCTGTAGCGGTCGACGAACACGCGACGCCGAACCAGGCGACCGAACCACAAAAGACCGATGTCGAAGCGGCGCACCGCGCCGCCGTTGTCAAGGGCCTGGAATGGATTGCGCGGCAGCAGTGCAGCACCTGCCATGACGATCCTCACGGCAAGGACGTCGCTTTGGCGGCCACGTGGCTCGGCAAGCAGGAGTGTGTTCGTTGTCACTTCACTGTGCCGGGCAAACAGGCGCCGGGCAAACAGGCGAACGTAAACACGAACACCGATTTTTTTCTGCGGTCACTGGCCGACGCTGCCTTGAACACGACGCACGGCGCTTGCACGCGCAACGCCGACCGTAAGAACACGGTCACCTACCTGGGTGTAGGGGTCTCACCGGTGCCCGAGCTGCTAAGGCGCCACGTCAAGTTGCCGGCCGAAATGTGCTTACTGGTTGAATCGGTCGAACCCGATAGCCCCGCCAAGGCCGCCGGCGTCGAACAATACGACATCCTGGAGAAGATCAATGAACAGCTCCTGGTGAACCAGGAGCAGTTTTCGGCGTTGATCCGCAGTTACCGGCCGGGCACCCAAATCACGCTCACTTTGGTCCGCGGCAACCAGACCCAAATCGTCTCCGCGACCCTTGCCGAGCGCGAAGCGGCGGCCGGCCACGACTTCACGGACGTCACGAACGAGGCTGGACTAACTTTTCTTGATTACGACAACGATGACCTGATCGCCGGGACACTCCGCCACTATGTGTCGACCGGCAACGGCACTTTCATAGACACCCATAGCGGGTTCGTCGATGGTTCGGCGGTGCAAGACATCGAGTCCGCCGCGACGCCGAAGGAAGGTGAACAGCCCGTGGGACATCAAGTGACGTACCTTGGCGTACAGACCTCTTCGCCGCCGCCGGCGCTGGCGGGCCAACTCAAGTTGCCGGCCGGCCTGTTCCTGCTGGTCGACGGCGTCGATGAAGGCAGCCCCGCCGCGGCGGCGGGCGTCCGCTCTGCAGATGTCCTTCAGCAACTCGACGATCAGGTGCTCGTGAATTCCGATCAGATGGGTGTCTTGATCCGCGGCCGTAAGGCCGGCGACGAGGTGACGCTGACCTTGATCCGCGAGGGCCGGCAGACGACCATTCGCGCTCAGCTCGGTCAGCGCGACGCGCCGGCCCAAAGCACGGTCGACTATGGCACCTGGGTCGGTAGCCATTTGGCCACTCAACTGCATACTGGCGCCACCGCCGGGTTCCGCGACGCGGCACTTGGTGGTCGGTGGGCATATTCGAATTGGCAAGACGTGATCGAGTTAAAGGACGGGTCGGCTGCCGCGACGAGCGACGAAGAGTTCGTTAGGCGGGTTTATCTCGACCTGGTCGGCACGCCTCCCACGGCCGAACAAATTCACGAATTCACCGACGACGCGCGCGCCGACAAGCGCAAGGCACTGTTCGACGAGTTGCTGGCCCGACCGGACGTATTCTCGAAGTTCAAGGGGGTTTCCTCGCTCGAGTGGTCCGACGCGGAGCACGCACTTCACCTCACCAGCCACGAAGGCGGCGGACGGCACCTCGTCGCCAAAGGCCTCTCTGGCAGCGTGGTCTTCGACGGGCAGGTGGATACCGACGAAGAGCGCGGGCAACTTCCCACGGCGATCGCCGCCAAGCTGGCACTGATGCTGCGCGGGATCGACCGTCGCCTGGCGCCGCCCAACGCCCAGGCCCTGTTGGAACGCGTGATCTCGATCACGGCCAGCGAGGCCGGCTTGAAGCAGGTGGTTGACATGCTCCGCAAGGAGACCGGCGCCAACATCGTGGTCAACGCCAAGGCGCTCAAGACCGCCGGCGCCGACCTGGACGGGCCGCTCACGTTCGAGCTGCGCGACGTGACGCTGGCCACCGCGCTCAAGACGATCGCCATGTTGATGGATGGTGACCGCAGGGCCGTCGGTTACACTGTCGAGGACGACGTGATCATGATTTCGGCCAAGTAGGGTGGGCACCGCCCACCTTCGGGGTCAGGCCGTTTTCGCAAGTTACGCCCAGAATTCTTGCGAATTCCGCTACAGCGCAAGGTCGTAAATCCTTCGTCATGTCCGGTCATGTCCGCGTCCCGGTTGTCCGCGGGCCGATCGCGGCTTAGAATCAAACTGGAGTTCAGCCGTTAGGCCACGGTACTCGGATATTTTCCCCATGCCCCGACGCAACCTGTACCTGCTCTCGGCGATTGCCCTGATTTCACTGGCCTGTTACAAGAAGGCCGATAGTGCTTATCGCAGCCACTACGGCCAGATGATCGCGACGATCGTCAAGGTCTTCGAAGAGATCGACCGCAATTACGTCAAAGTGGTCGATGAGCGGCAGGTGTTCGAGGGAGCCATCAAAGGGATGGTCGATCAGCTCGACGATCCTTACTCGGGGTACGAGCCGCCCCAGGAGGCGCAGGAGTTTCAGCAGGGCCTCGATCAAAGATTCGGCGGCATCGGAATCGAATTGGCGATCGACCCCAAGACGAAGCGGCTGACCGTGATGAGCCCCATGATCGGCACGCCCGCGTATGACGCGGGCATCCTGGCCGAAGACCAACTGCTGTCGATCGATGGTGAGGACACGACGGGTTTCGACATGGAAGACGCCGTTCGCCGGTTGCGCGGCAAAGCCGGCCAAAAGGTCAAGCTGAGTGTGTTGCACGCCGGACAATCGACGGCGGTCGAAATTGAGCTCCAGCGCGACGAAATCAACGTACCCAGCGTGTTGGGGGACTGGCGCGACGCGAATGGTCAGTGGAAGTTCGTGCTCGCCGCCGATCCGCTCATCGGCTATTTGCGGGTAACGACTTTTGGCGAACAGACGGTCCGCGAGCTGCGTTCGGCGTTGGATGAAGTGTCGCGGAGTGGTATCCAGGCCCTGCTCGTCGACTTGCGTGGCAACACGGGCGGTTACCTCACGGCGGCCATCGGCACCTGCGACTTTTTCGTCAAAGAGGGCGAAATTGTCAGTATCCGCGGGCGCGAAACGCAGCAGCCCGATGCGACGCCGGAAGGCCGGGCGGACGGGGGTCCGCGACAAACCGACATGGTGCCGGCTACCGTAGCTCCCCGGTTCAAGAACGAGCAGCGACACCTGGCAAGCGGCAACGCCGCATATACCGCCTGGCCGATGGCCATCCTTGTCAATCGCGGCAGTGCGAGCGCCAGTGAAATCGTGGCTGCCTGCCTCCAAGATCACCAGCGCGCCGTGGTCGTGGGCGAGCGAACCTGGGGTAAGGGGACCGTGCAGAACGTGATACGGCTTGAAGGGGGGAAGAGCGCGCTAAGGCTCACGATCGCTAGCTTCTGGCGTCCAAGTGACAAGAACATCCACCGCTTTGCCGATGCCAAGGAGGAGGACGACTGGGGCGTGCGCCCGAACCCGGGTTTCGAGGTCAAGCTGACCGACGACGAGCGGAAAAAGCTTTTCGAAGAGCGTCGCGCTCGCGATGTGCTTCAAAAGCCCGGCGCGGCCGCCCCGACGGCAAGCACGACCCGATTCGACCCACAACTCGATAAAGCGGTCGAAGCTCTGCGGCAACGCCTGTAATCGCTCGATTTTGCACGACGGCGTGTATCGTTTTGCAAATCCTGGGTGCTTGGCTGCCTCATAACCAGCGCGGCCGTCAAACGACCCATCGGAGTGTAACTCCTTGCGCCATTGCCTACTGCATCGGAGCAAGCAGCCCTGGCGAAGGATGCGTGGGCGATTGGCCCCGGAATTGCTCTAAGGGAGCGGCAGGGTCTTTGAAGCTGCGACACGAGACGGAAAGGAGCGCGCTATGTCAACCAAGCGAGTCCGCTGCACCGTGGTGGAGGTCCCCGTCGGAAGCGATGGCGAGCCACAGTTGGACCTCGCCCCGAATGATTTGCTCCCCTGGGCCGATCCCTACATCGCCAAGTTGCTGTCAAAACACCGCCTGCAAGCGGCCTTGGACGACTCATTGCATTTCGTCGAGGACGAAGCCGCGGGACGCGGTTCCGCCGCCTGGGAGCGTTTCCACGGCGCGCCGCCCAGTTCATCGCACGGCTGGCAGTCGCATTTCGATTAGGGTGTCCGAACCCGATGCGCAAACCCTACCGGCGAATCCGATTGCGGAGAGACCATCCCGCCTGCATCTTTCGTCTCCTTGTTCAAGGGGTTGGCGTGATGGTCCGATAAAGGCAATGACCGTGCCATACGGTCCCGACCAACTCTGCCAACGGCCCTGGACCGCGGCAGAGTGGTAGCCGGCGGCACGCTTGCCCGATTTGGCTGAAAATGGTCCAGCATGGCATCGGATCGCTCGCCAATACACGAAACGTGGCATGCCCCACCGCGGGCAAAAGCGCCGTAAGCCCTGCTCAGATCGTGGCTTGGCAACAAGACTTCCGTTGAAGTGCGCCGCTGCGATCCAATCCGTGGCATGAGAGTTGCGAAAACGGTTTCTTGTTGGCGGAAAGCGTAGACGAAAAGGGATCGCAACCATGGTCCGAATCCTGTTAGCCACGTTGTGTTTGGTTGGATCCGTCGAAGCGGTCCATGGTCAGACGGCGGCCAAGATTTCGCGACCGGCCTTAGTTCGAGCATGGCACCGTCGGTACTTTCATCGTGAGCCCGATGCTCGGGCGGTCGCCTCGTGGAGTTACTTGTTTCGGTTGGGGCGTTCCGAACAAGAGGTGCTGTCCGCCATGCTGAGCACGGACGAATACTACGGCCGCGCGGGACGGACCTCGGAAGGGTTGGTGCAGGCCCTCTTTGACGACGGCGCTCAAAGCCAACTTACCAGCGAAAGGCGACAGACGTTGTTGACTCGTGCCCGCGATTTGGACCGCCGGGACCTGGCCGCGACGTTCCTCCGGACTTACCCCGAGGCGCTCCGCGCGAGACCTTCACCGGTCGGCGTCATGGTGGCCGATCTCCCAAAACCCGTCAAGGTGGAAGCGGAGCGTTCTCCTCCGCCGAGCCGCCGTCCGATGGCTGCGGCCCCGGCGACAACTCGTCGCCCAAGACCTCTTCGGCGGTAGGCGCGTTTTCGTAGAAGAAATGCGGCCGGAGCTGGCGCGAAGCACCAGGGGCGTCGGCATAACGGGACCAACGGTGAGACGTTCCCGCAAAGGCGGCATTGAACGAGGTGGCCCATTTGCTCCTTTGGTCGCCAAGCCGCGCTTCCGCTTGGGGAATCCCAGTCAGCCCGAGGGCACGCACGCCGGCGGGCAAGTACTTGTCGGAATAGACCCGCAACAGGCGATCGTTGGGGTTGCGGGTGACCAGAATGTGATCGACTTGCGTCAACGCTTTCCCATAACGCCAACCGGGCCAGAGCCAGCGGTTGTCCATCGCCGCGGCCACCAAGGCCGCTTGCATGGGGCGCCACGCGGTATGGCTTCGTGGCCCCAAGTCGTACCCGGCGATGCGATTGGTGGCCAGCCCTTCCAAGGCAGCGGCGATGGTTCGCGAGCCAAAGCTGTGCCCGACCAGGCTCAGCGACGTGCGCGGGTTGATCTTGTCCACCAGCCAGGCCAAATAGTACCCCTGCGACTCGCTCCAGCGCGCTTTGGTCAAGATGTTGCCTCGAATCCCCAGCCCGAAGCGGTGCTGGCTCGGCCAGGACCAAAGCACCATGCGATACGCGGGGACATCACGGCCCACACCGTTCATCACCTTGTCGGCGATTCTCAGCGCGAGCCTACGATTGACGGTGTCGCCGTGGACGTAGAACGTGGTCGTGAGCGAGGGTTCGACGCCGGCCAGGAACTGCTCGAGCGACTTGCGCACCAGTTGGCCGTTTTCTTGCTTCCAATAAGTGATCTGGTTGACTCCACGATCGAGGCCCTTGCAAACCGGGGCGTGGCGGGTGTTCACGACCCAAAACTCGCGGCGGTACGGCGCGCATTCGTCGGCGGCGACAGCCGGCCAAGCGAACGTGGCCAACCACCCCAGCATCACCAAGCCCAGCACCAATCGGCCCGGCTCTAACCGGAAAAGCGGGCCCACGCGGCGGCGGAGGTGCGCGTGGGTCCGTTCCATGGTTCATTCCCATCCATCCTGGTTCGATTGTCCAAGATGGTCATCGACACGCGCCGCGCGTGCTCTGGAATCGCGACTACGATTGAGTGAATGAGCGTCGCAAGAATCGTTACGATCCGCACAGTCCACATCACGGTTGCGGCGATTCGGTTTCTTCCGTCGTTGTCGGCACCTCCGTCGTTTCCGCCACCTCCGTTGCTGCGTCAGGTGTTTCCGCCGACGAGGGCCGCAACCGGTCCAAGAGGTCGCGAAGCCGTTTCTGGTTGGTTTCTTGCACGAACGGGTTCTCGTCCGGGGGCGAG
>Ga0307373_10013993_pt1 | contig 11123 bp, 8 predicted proteins | sample OX2MG_FD_202534 | JGI IMG/M metagenome (GOLD analysis project Ga0307373, IMG submission 202534) | Soil microbial communities from Risofladan, Vaasa, Finland - OX-2 | ecosystem: Environmental > Terrestrial > Soil > Coastal area > Acid sulfate soil | place: Finland: Risofladan, Vaasa | collected... | reverse complement strand
GTGGGCAGGGCGAGCGTCACGCCGACGCCCACCGCCGGCCCGTTGAAGGCCGCGATGGTGACCTTGCGACAGTTGAACAGCGCGCCGACGAAGCCGCCGCCGGCGCCCCGCAGCGCCCGCGTCGCGGCGGCGCCGAAGTTGGTCGCGCCGGCGCCGCCGGCGGAGGTGTCGAAGCTGCCCGCGCCGGCCGAGATGTCGGCGCCGGCGCAGAAGCCGCGGCCTTCGCCGGTGAGGATCACCGCGCGGATGGCGTCGTCTTCGTCCGCGCCCACCAGAGCGTCGGCCAGCTCGGCGCCCATGCGGGCCGTGTAGGCGTTGAGCTTCTCCGGGCGGTTGAGGGTGATGGTGAGGATCGGCCCCGAAGCCTCGCAGCGGATGGTCTCGTAGCTCATGGCGATGCTCCTCGAAGAGGGTCGGGGTCAGGCGTTGAAGTTGAGTCTCAGACCCGGACGCGGCCAGCGGCACTTCAGCAGCCTTCCCGTGCCGGAGGCGGTGATCCAGGCGTCGCGCATGTCGGCGCCGCCGAAGCAGATGTTGGTGACCAGGGGATCGGGAAAGCCGAAGTGCTCGACGCCGCCGGCAGGATCGAACGCGGTGACGCCGCCGTTCACCAGGGTCGCGGCGCAGACCTTGCCGCCGGCCTCCACGGCCAGGCTGTCGAGAAGCTGATAGCCGGGCAGCGGTCCCATCACCTTGCCGGGCGCCCACATGTCCTGCGACTGCGCCAGTTCGCCGAGTCCGGCGATCGCGAACGACCAGACGCGGCTGGTCAAGGTCTCGGCCACGTGGACGAGGTTCTGGTCGGGCGAGAGGCCGACGCCGTTGGGCGTGACCAGGCCCTCGCGGACGCGGCGGATCGTCGAGCCGCTGGCGTAGAGCAGGTGGCCGTGGTGCATCCATTCGGCATTGGACTTGCCGAGGTCGGTGAACCAGAAGCCGCCGCCGCGGTCGAAGACGATGTCGTTGGGACCGCGCAGCGCCCGGCCGTCGCACTCGGCGAACAGCGTCGAGACCGCGCCGGTGCGCAGGTCGACGCGCTGGATCGAGCCGCCGGCATAGTCCTGCGCCACCCCATGCGGCGCGCTGACGCCATCCGGCCGGTCGATCCATTCGAAGCCGCCGTTGTTGCAGACGTAGACGGCGCCGTCGGGACCGATGGCGGCGCCGTTGGGGCCGCCGCCCAGCCGCGCGATGACGTCCTGGCGCCCGTCCGGCGCGACGCGGGTGAGGGTCTGGCGGCGGATCTCGACCAGCACCACCGAGCCGTCGCCCATGGCGATCGGCCCTTCGGGGAACTGCAGACCCTCGGTCACGACTTCGAAATCCATCAGCCCGCTCCCACCGGCCCGCGCCCGCCCAGGCGGCGGCGCTGCGAGCCTGGATAACAATAACCGGTTATAACAATCGCGGCGCCGGTCAAGGGCGGCGGGCGATGGCGAGCCCTCATTGGGGGCGAGGATGCAGGCCGGGCGCACGCCCGGCGCCGGCGCATTTCGGGCGCGGGGGTGGATTTCCCGCGACAGGGATCGCATTGAACCGGTCGGGGCAGCTTGCGCGTCGCACCGGGAGCGGCGCGGCGGCAGCCGAGTGCGGAGACCGGCAGTGAGTTTGAAGAGCGCGCCGAAGATCGCCGATCGCCAGGCCGGGCCGGCGCCGCCGCTGGGGCGGCGCGAGGCGGGCAAGGCCGAGCGGCGCCAGCGCATCATCCGCGCCGCCCGCGAACTGATCCGCGAGACCGGCAATGCGGGGCTTTCCATGCGCGTCCTGGCGGCGCGGGCGGGGGTCAGCCTCGCCACGCCGTACAACCTTTTCGGTTCCAAGCGCGCCATCGTCCTGGCCGTGCTGCAGGACGTGCGCGATTTCCATGATCGCTTCTCGCACCTGCGCGCCACCGATCCGCTGGAGCGCATCTTCCTGGCCATCGACATCCAGATCGAGATCTATCTGGCCGATCCGGCCTTCTACAAGACCATGTGGGCGGCGGTGTTCGACACCTCCGACGATCTGCGCGCCACCTTGTGGAATCCAAAGCGCGACGCCTTCTGGCGCGGCCTGATCGCCGCGGCGGTCGAGGCGGGGGCGCTCACCGCCGACGTCAACCAGGAATGGCTGCAGCGCCAGCTCGACCACATCTTCCGCAGCATCATGCTCGACTGGGTGGTGGGCATCCTCGCCGTCGACGCCGTCGCGCCGGCGGCACGGCACGGCTACGCCCTGGTGCTGAAGGGCGCCTGCGCGGCGGAATGGCGCGGCCCGCTGCACGCGCGCATCCTCGAGGGCCAGCAGCGGCTCGAGCAACTCCAGGCGAAGCGGCCGCGCCCGGCGCGCATGGCGCGCCAGGACCCCGCCGGCGAATGAGCCGCGCCGCCCGGCCGGCGCCGGTCTGCCTCAGTGGTAGCGGTAGCTCACGGTGACGCCGTAGATGACCGGCATGCCGGTATAGCGCACCAGCACGTCGTTCACGTGCGCCGCCGTCGTCCAGTAGTAGGTGTTGGTCACGTTGCGGCCCCAGACCTGGAAGCGCCAGGCGCCGCTCTCCACGCCGGCCCTCAGGTCGAGCAGGGTGTGGGAGGGAATGTCGAGGATGTGCGGCGGCTGGGCGTTCTGGGCCGGAAACGGGGCGCGGTTGTAGAAGAAGCCGTTGGTGTCGCTCTGATAGTTGACGTTGGCGCCGACGAAGGCGGTGAGGGCGTCGGTGAGCGGCCAGTCGTATTCGGCGTCGACGTCCGCCTGCCACTGCGGGTCGGCCGGGAACGGTTCGCCGGTCAGATCGACGTTCTGACTGAAGGGGTCGAAGTTGTGATAGTGGCCGGCGGGGATGGCCGCCGGCGCGCTGCCGCCCGCCGGCAGCGCCGCGCACTCGGGGATGGTCGGCGCGCAGGTGTCGACGCGGCTCTGGGTGTAGCTGACGCCCGGCGAGATGGTGAGGCCCCGCATCGGCAGCCAGTTGGCCGAGAGCTCGAAGCCGGCCACGTGCGAATTGGGCACGTTCACCAGCGCCGGCAGCGGGCCGAACACCGGATCGATGACCGCGCCCAGGATCTGCTTGTTCTTGTAGTCGTAATAGAAGAGGGCGCCGTTGAGCTGCAGCGTCCGCCGCAGCAGTCCCGCCTTGAAGCCGACCTCGTAGGCCAGCAGACCCTCCTGCACCGCCGGGCGAAGCTGGGTGTAGGCCGAGGTCGCCACCGTGGGGAAACTCCCCGATTTCCATCCCTGGCTGACGTTGGCGTAGAGCAGGGTGTCGACGGCCGGCTTCCAGTTGACGCCGGCGCGCCAGGAGACGTTGTTCTCATTGAGCTTGGAATCGAACGGCTGCGGATGGAAGCTGGGGCCAGGTCCGGTCGTTCCGCAGCCGCCGGGGCCGACGTTGATGCCGTTGCCGCCGGGCGCGAGGCCGGGCTGGAGGTACTGGGCCGGCGTGATCGCGCCGTTGAGGACCTCGAGCAGATCCTGGATCTGCTGCGAGACCGCCGCCCAGGTGCCGTCGCCGCCGTCATTGCCGCAGCCGTGGAAGTTCTTGTCGGTCTGGGTGAAGCGAACCCCGCCTTCGAGCGTCAGCGCCTCGGTGATCGGGTATTCGACGTCGCCGAACCCGGCCCAGACGGTGGTCCGCTGCCGATCCACCGGCCGCGTCGGCCCCAGCGTAGTCAGATAGAAGAGCGGCACGCCGGCCAGAGGCACGCCGGTGCAAAAGCCCGGGATGGCGCACAGGGATGCGCCCGGAATGGCGGTGGGATTGGCCGTGGAGCCGCCGTAGGTCTGCAGGAAATTGTCCCAGGTGCGGTCCAGCTCGTAGTTGCCGCCGACGATCCAGCTGCCGCGGCCGGCGAACTTCCCGGCCAGGCGCAGCTCCTGGTAGGTCGAGATGATGTGGCCGAGCTGGAGCGACTCGTAGTCCTGGTAGATGGTGCCGTCGCCCTCGATCGCCGCATGGCGGTGGAAGTTCTCGTAGGAACTCAGCGACGTCAGCACCATCTGGTGCGGCAGGTCGTAGTCCATCCTCAGCGAGGCGTCCCAGAAGGTGTTGTCGTTGCGCGCCGGAATGCACGCGGTGCTGGTCGTGGGCTTGGTGGCCCCGATCGGGGTGGTGTCGAAGGGCGGATCGAAGGGCGAGTCGTTGACGCAGGCGCTCCAGTCGGCGGCGCGGTCGTTGTGCGGCGCGCGCGGATAGCTGAAGATTCTCGGGTCGAGACCGCTCACCGGGCTGAGCACGGCAACCCCGAACATCTGCGGCATCTGGGTGTCGGACCGGTCCAGGAACGAACTCACAGTCAGCAGCGCCCGGAAGTTGTCCGTCGGCTTCCACAGCACCGCGGCGCGCCCGTTGATCAGGTTCTGCGCGCCCCAGCTCGCCGGGTGGGTGTAGCTCTGCTGCCAGTCGCCGCTCTGGGCGGTATGCAAGGCGATACGGGCGTCGAGGCCCTTGGCGATGGGGCCGCTGACGAAGCCCTGGAGGTCGACGGTATTGAACCGCCCGTAGCTGGCGTCGACGCCGGCCTTGAAGGTGTCGGTGGGCTTGTTGGCGATGTAGTTGATCGCCCCGCCGGTGGCGTTCTCGCCGAAGAGCGTGCCCTGAGGACCCTTCAGCACCTCCACGCGCTGCAGATCGAGCGTCGTGCCGGTGGTCAGGATCGAATAGGGCAGCGGCATCTGGTCGACGTAGACGCTCACCGTCGGGCTGGCGGCCAGCGAGGTGTCGAGAAAGCCGATGCCGCGGATGCTGTAGATCGGCGTGCCGTAGAACGACGGCGAATAGTTGAAGCCGGGGATGATCTTGACCAGCTGGGAGGTGTCGGTGATGCCCAGCCTGACCAGCTGCTGGCCGGACGCCGCCTGCACCGACATGCCGACGTTGTTGATGTTCTCTTCGCGCTTCTCGGCGGTGACCACGATGCCCTGCACCGTGGCGCTGGGCGCGGGCGCGGCGGACTGACCGGCCGGAGCGGCCCAGAGCGGCCCCGCGGCCGCGGCCAGCAATAAGCCCGAGGCCCCGCAAAGGGCCAGATTGCGGCGAACCGTCTGCATGTATCCCTCCCCGTCGCGCCGCGCTCGTGCGCGATCCTTCGTGTCCGGACGCCCGCCCGAGGGCGTCTCGCCGCACATCGTTATATCGAGTTATAATTACTGTCCAGGCGGCGGCGCCGGCGGTCGCGGACTTTCTGGGCGAAGCGGGCGTGGCGCACCTGGCGCCTGTTGCGGCCGACGCGGGCAAACTATAACCGATTCTGGATATTCAGCCGGCTCGGCCCAGGACGGAGAGTGAGAGACATGCCTTCGCGCGAAGAGATGATCGCCAGCCTCACCGCTTCCGGCCCGTTCGAGCTGGCGGTCGACGAGACGCAGGGCTTTGCGATCCGCATCTATCGCAACGCGCCCGCCTCGCTGCGCGAGGTGCTGATCGCCACGCGCCAGCATGGCGAGCGTCCGTTCCTGATCTACGAGGACGAGACGCTGACCTACGCGGCGCACTTCGGCCAGGTGGCCGCCCTGGCGCGCCATCTCTCGGACGCCGGCATCGGCAAGGGCGATCGCGTCGCCATCGGCATGCGCAACTATCCCGAGTGGAGCGTCAGCTGGTGGGCCTGCCACGCCATCGGCGCGGTGGCCGTGGCCCTGAACGCCTGGTGGACCGCGCCCGAGACGGCCTATGCGCTGAAGGATTCCGGCGCGGCCGCGCTGCTCATCGACGGCGAGCGGCTGGAGCGCCTGCGGCCGCTGATCGCGGAGCTGGATCTGAAAGCGCTGCTGGTGGCGCGGCGCGGCGGCGCCGGCGAGGGCGGCGCGGATTTCGCCGACGCCGTGGCCGCGCCCGCCCAGACGCTCCCGGACGCGCAGGTGGGGCCCTCGGACCTGGCGACCATCCTCTACACCTCGGGCACCACCGGCAATCCGAAGGGCGCGATGGCGACGCATCGCAACCACGTCACCAACCTGATGAACTCGCTGCTCGGCGGCGCCCTGGCGCGCGTCGCGGCCGGTCTGCCCGCCGCCGACCCGGCCGCCGGGGCGGACGCGCCTCAGCCGGGCGCCCTGCAGACCTTTCCCTTCTTCCATATCGGCGGTCTCAGCGGCCTCTACATCGGCGCGGCGCTGGGGATGAAACTGGCGCTGATGTACAAGTGGGCGCCGCACGAGGCGGTCCGCCTGGTCGAGACGCATCGGCTTTCCAGCGTCGCCGGCGTGCCGATCGTGGTGCGACAGCTGCTGGAGACGGCGCGGGGGGCGGGCGCGGCCATGGACTCGCTGGTCGGCGTCGCCTCGGGCGGCGCGCCGGTGCCGCCGGACCTGATCCGCCGCATCGGCGAGCAGTTCCAGACCAGGGCCTCGCCCGGCAACGGCTATGGGCTCACGGAGACCACCAGCGCCGTCATCACCAACGGCGGCGCCGATTACCTCGCCCATCCCGACAGCGTCGGCCGCCCGGTTCCGACGGCCGACGCGCGCGTCGTCGACGAAGCCGGCGCCGACGTGGCCGAGGGCGAGATCGGCGAGATCTGGATCCGCGGCCCCAACGTGATCCCTGGCTATTGGAACAATCCGGCGGCGACCGAGGCCGCCTTCGGCGGCGGCTGGTTCCGGACCGGCGATCTTGGCCTGCGCGACGCCGAGGGCCTCTATTACGTCGTCGACCGGATGAAGGACGTCATCATCCGCGGCGGCGAGAACGTCTATTGCGCCGAGGTCGAGGCGGTGCTGCTCGAACATCCACGGGTGCGCGACGCCGCCGTCGTCGGGCTGGCGCACCGCGACTATGGCGAGGAGGTCGCCGCGGTGATCCAGGTCGGGGCCGCCGATCTCGCCGACCGCATCGCCGACGAGATCCGCGAGAGCCTCTCCGGCCGTCTCGCCCGTTTCAAGATCCCCACGGCCATCCGGCTCACCGAGGGCGAGCTGCCGAGGACGGCGACCGGTAAAATCCTCAAGCGCGAGCTGCGCGAACGCTACTTCTGAACGGCGGCTCGGGTCGGCGACGCCGGCGCCGCCACCGCCGAGGTCGGGCCGACGGCGACGTCCACCACCGCGAACGGATCGGCATAGAGGCGTCGCCAGTTGGGCGACTTTTCCAAGAGGCTTACCAGCCTGTCGCGGGGCGAAAGGATGGTCCAGCGCACGCCCCAGCGCTGGAACTGGCGATCGACGTCCGGTTCGGCGCCGGTGGTGACCGCCAGGTACTCGCGCACGAAGGCGTCTCCGTACATGTCGGCGCGGCCGTCGATGTAGGGCCTGACGCCCTTGAAGATCAGATAGCCGCCGAAGGCGTACTCGTTGAAGACCGGCAGGCGTGCGATCGCCGCAGGCACGTGCGCCATCGCGCTCACCGGCACGTTGACGTTGTCGCGGCGCACCACCGGGCTCGCCAGGCGAGCGCCGGCGACCGCGGCGACGGCGAGCACCGCCAGGGCCATCGGGATCGGCAGCCAGCGCCGCAGGTCCGGCCATGACAGCGCCGGCGCGAGCCGCCAGGCGTCGGCGCCGCGCAGCGCCCGTCCGAACGGCTCGGCAAGGAGCAGCGGGGCGACGGCGGCGAGCACCGCCTGCTGGCGGACGTGCTGCAAGGCCATGTGGGTGAGCAGGACGACGATGGCCAGGCGCAGCGGCGGAACCTTGAGGCCGCGCCACAGGCCGAGGAAGAGGGTGGTCAGCAGCACCCCCTCGAACGGCGTCAGCTGCTGGAAGTTGGCCGCGCGCCACTCCAGGATGCTGGGCAGGATGGTCATCTGCAGCACCCGGAACGGGAAGATCAGGCCCTGGTAGCTGTTGGGGGTCGCCAGAGAAAAGCCGAGCGCGGCGACGCCGAAGGTCGCCCAGTGCGCCAGCGCGCGGCGCCGGTCCTTGGCCTCGACCAGGGCTTCGAGCGCGAAAGGGCCGACGAGGCCGAGGCCGAGGATGAAGCTGGCGTGCAGGTTGGCCCAGACCAGCATCAGCGGCGCCAGCGCCAGCGGCGGGGCGCGCCCGCCGCGCCGCGCCGCCAGGAGGCCGCGGGTCCAGAAGACCAGCAACGGCAGGGCCAGGATGTGCGGGCGCGCGTAGAGGAAGGGCGCGAGGCAGGCGAAGCTGAGGGCCAGGCCGACCACCTGGCCGGGAGGCGCGAGCCAGAGCCGCAGCTCGGCGGCGATCATCGCGTAGGCGGCGCCGGCGGCCACGCCCGTCAGCAGCACCACCCCGCTCCAGCCCAGCGCCAGCCAGGCCAGCGCCATCAGCACCTCTGACAGCCATTCGTGCGCCAGCCAGGGCTTGCCGGCGAAGGTGTAGGAAAACGGATCGGTGTGCGGCACCAGCCGATGCGCCAGGATCCAGCGCCCCGCCGCGACGTGCCAGTTGGTGTCGCCGTCGATGAAGACGTGCGCGGAGAAGGCGGCGACCGCCATCAGCGCCGCCGCGGCGACCGCGGCGACCGCGAAGTCGAGGCCGACGCGCCGGCGGGCGGCCTGGGCGAAGCGCGGGTTGAAGGCGTCGGAGATGAGGATGGGCGAGCCTCTCCTTGTGCAGATCGCTCTCGACGCCGCGCGGCGGGCGCAGTCAAGGGGGCGTGGCGCCGCCCTCGCATCGCTGCTCTTGCGGCGCAGTCCCTTAACCAAATAGGTCTGATGCTCGGAACGAGGCGAGGAGCGGCGCGTCTGAGCGAACAAGCCACCAACCAGAGCGTCGATCAGGTGGCAGGGCTGGTCGCGCGAAGCCGGGCGGGCAAGCGGCTTTCGATCGTCGCGCCGATGCACGACGAGGCGCCGGTGCTCGACGGCTTCTTCGCGCGCATCGAAGCGGCGACGGCGGATCTGGGCGTCGACCTCGAGATCGTCTGCGTCGACGACGGCAGCCGCGACGCCACCCTGGCGGCGCTCGCCCTGCGGGCGGGGCGCGATGCGCGCGTGAAGGTCGTCGCCCTGGCGCGAAATTTCGGCAAGGAGGCGGCGCTCACCGCCGGCATCGACGCGGCGAGCGGCGACATGGTCGTGCCCATCGACGCCGACCTGCAGGACCCGCCCGAACTGATCGCCGAGTTCGTGCGCCTGTGGGAGCGGGGCTACGACGTCGTCTATGGCGCGAGGGCCGATCGCAGCAGCGACACGGCGCTGAAGCGCTCCTCGGCGCGGCTGTTCTACAACTTCTTCAACAGGGTCTCCGACCTCGCCATCCCCGAGAGCGCCGGCGACTTTCGCCTGATGGACCGGGCGGTGGTGGAGGCGCTGAAGCTGCTGCCCGAGCGCAACCGCTTCATGAAGGGCTTGTTCGCCTGGGTGGGCTTTCGCCAGATCGGCGTCCCCTACGTGCGCCCACGCCGCCTCGCCGGCACCAGCTCGTTCGGCTATCTGCGGCTGCTGCGGTTCGCCACGGACGGGATCACCTCGTTCTCCACCGCGCCCTTGCGCATCTGGACCGGGGTTGGCCTCGCCGGCGCGCTGCTGGCCGTGCTCGCCGCGCTCGGCCTCATCGTGATGGTGCTGGTGCGCGGCCGCCAAGTCCCCGGCTACGCCTCGCTGATGGTGGTGATCCTGCTGGGCTTCGCCGTGCAGATGATCGCCTTCGGCGTCCTCGGCGAATATGTCGGACGGCTCTACCAGGAGGTCAAAGGTCGGCCGATCTACATCGTTCGCGCCCGCCTGGGGTTCGACTGATGGAGCGTCAGGTCTATGACCGCATGCGCGCGCTCGAGGCCGACCACTGGTGGTTCAGTGCCCGGCGCGAGATCCTCTCGAGCCAGATCGGCGCGCTGCCGCTGCCGCGGGGCGCCAGGATCCTGGAGGCCGGCTGCGGGCCGGGCGGCAACCTCGCCATGCTGGCGGCGTTCGGAGAGGTGGTCGGCCTGGAGCCGGACGCCGAGACCCGCGCCTATGCGGCGCAGCGGTCGGGCGTCCGCATCGAGGGCGGCCTGCTGCCCGCGGACCTGCCCTTCGAGCCCGAGACATTCGATCTGGTGTGCGCCTTCGACGTCATCGAGCACGTGGACGAAGACGCCGCCGCGGTGGCGGCGCTGGCGGCTCTGGCCCGGCCCGGAGGCTTCCTGGCCACCACGGTCCCCGCCCAGCCGTGGATGTGGAGCCGCCACGACGAACTGCACCACCACAGGCGCCGCTACCGCATGGCGCCCTACAGGCGGCTGTTCCAGGCGGCGGGCCTCGCCGTCGTCAAGGCGAGCCACTTCAATGCGGCGCTGTTTCCGGCGATCGCCGCGATCCGGCTCGCCAAGCTCGCCACCGGATCGTCGGCCGCGGACGACGACGCCGCGCCGGCCCCGAGGTTGAACGCGCTGCTGGCGGCGATCTTCGGCGCCGAGCGCTTCTGGCTGAGCCGCGCCGCCCTGCCGTTCGGGGTCTCGATCCTCCTCATCGCAAGAAAGCCCGCATGAAGCTCATCGCCCGTGAGATTCCGCTTTTCGTGCTCGTCGGCGTGGCGGCGACGCTGGTCAACTACCTGGCGGCGCTGGCGGCCCAGCGCTGCCTCGGCGCAGGCGTGCTCTGGGCCGGCTTCGTCGGCTATCTCAGCGCCGTCGGGATCTCCTATGCCGGCAACAGCCGCTTCACCTTCCGCCGCCCCCTCCTGCACGGGCCGCAGTTCGCCAGGTTCGCCGCGGTCTCGCTGGCGGGCCTGGCCGTCAACCTCGGCCTGATCGATGTCTGCGCCCACCGCTTCGGCTGGCCGCTCTGGCTCGCCCTCGTGCCGGTGGTGCTGATCGTGCCCGCCGCGACCTTCCTGATCGCCAAGTTCTGGGCGTTCCGCGCACCGCTCGACCAGCCCGCCCTGCAAGGCGCGGCGATCAGCCCGGATTGAGCTGGCCGCGATGGTGCAAGCGGGCGAACTCCAACGCCCGCGCGATCGCGCGATCTGCGTTAAGGGCGCGCCCCGCGCGGGCCCGGCCGACGTGCACCAGCCGACCGGGCGCCACGCTCCGCGCGAGCAGGGCCGCGCGGGTTGTTCCGCGCGAACCCGTTCGCCGCGCGAGACGCCTCATTATCACCACAAGCCTTGCCTGTCCGGGTGCGACCCTCGCGGCGGAACGGCGCAGCTTGGCGCGCCGCGGCGCGCCGCGGCTCGCCGTGGCGCACCTGGTCTCTCACCCGTCCGCCTGGCGGCGGCCGACCTCTCCCCAAAGGGGAGAGGGCTACGGATGCTGGGTAGCCCTCGCC
>Ga0307373_10013992_pt1 | contig 11123 bp, 9 predicted proteins | sample OX2MG_FD_202534 | JGI IMG/M metagenome (GOLD analysis project Ga0307373, IMG submission 202534) | Soil microbial communities from Risofladan, Vaasa, Finland - OX-2 | ecosystem: Environmental > Terrestrial > Soil > Coastal area > Acid sulfate soil | place: Finland: Risofladan, Vaasa | collected... | reverse complement strand
GGTCTCTACCTCGAGGAAACCACGCCCGTCGAGCACCCGGCGGAGCGCTCTGATGACCTCGGTGCGCTGGCGGAAGATCTCGCGCTGGGCAGGATCGGAGAGCAGATCCAGGTAGCGGCGCCGGTACTTTTGCTCCACCTCGACAAACCCCCGGTTCTTGCCCACCGGGGGTCTCAGAGCCTTGGCCAGCAGGGTGAGTTGGGCGACTCGGAGGGAGGGCTGGCCGCGCTTGGTCCGGGTCAGCTGGCCTTCGGCGCCAACGATATCTCCGAAGTCGAGCTGTTGCAGCTGATCGACCAGATCACCGGCGGGGTCATCCCGGCTGGCCATTAGCTGCAGGGTGCCGGTCTCATCGCTGCAGTCGGCGAAGGCGATTCCGCCTGACGAGCGGGCACCCAATATGCGCCCGGCCACGGCGACACTCTCGCCGAGCTCCTCCGGCCCCTCTGGAGCCCGGTCCGACGCCTCCCGGCAGCTGGCGGTGGGGGTGAAGTCGACCCCCCAGGGCGGAGTGCCCGCCTGACTGAGCCTTTCCGCTTTTCGCTTGCGCTCGGCGACGATCTCCGCCAGCGCCTTACCGCCTGTGGGCGGTAGCTGGGTCACGCCACCTTGAGGATCTGGACCTGGCGGGCGCCACCGGGCGTCTCCACGTTGATCTTTTCCCCGGATCGGCGCCCCAACAGAGCCTTTCCGACGGGCGACTCCAGGGAGATGCGGCCTGAGCCGGCATCGGCTTCGGCAGGCCCGACGATGGTGTAGGTCATCTCGCCGAACTCGTCCTTGAGCTTGACTGATGAGCCGAGTTGAACCGAGCCGTCCTTGTGGTCATCGGTCTCGATCAGGCTGGCGTTGCGGATCATCTGCTCCAGGGTGAGGATGCGGCCCTCCACGAATCCCTGTTCGTTCTTGGCGTCCTCGTATTCAGCGTTCTCGCTGAGGTCACCGAATTCTTTGGCGGTCTTGATCCGCTGCGCGATCTCCTGTCGCCGCTGGTTCACCAGGTGATTGAGCTCCTCGCGCAGCTTGTCAAGACCTGTTTGGGTAAGGAGTACCGGCTTCTCCTGCATTGCTTCTCACTTGCTCCTTGCCGGCCTGAGCCGACGCGACTTCCGAAGCCCGCGCCGCTATCACGGGGCGGCGGGCCGGGGATGCGAAGTCTACCGAACGCCTGCCCCCTCGGCAAGTCCACGGCGACGTACGACGGGAGGGCCGGTAGACCACGACTCGGTACCAATCGCCGCCAAACCACCCTCCAGCAGGCCGTCACCGGACCCCGGCCCTTACACATTCCCGTATCGATTCCTTCACCACTTCGGAATTTGCCCGCCCATAGGTTCGGTGCTAGGCTAAGTCCAGCCCAAAGAGATGCGATCTCCAGGCTCTCAACATCGCCCCCCCCTCTCGGGGCGTCCCTTTCGGGGGGCGCCCTTTTTTGTTAAGCCAGATTCACTCGTGGCTGCGATTGAGCAGCTCCAGGACCCGCAGCCCCTCCAGCAGTACCAAGGGGTCGATCACGTCCACCCCCTTCACCAGAGGGGCGACTAATGGCGCGAGTCCGCCGGTCGCGACCACCTTGGGACCCCCTGGGACCTCCTTTCGGATCCGGGCGATCATTCCCTCCGCCTGAGCCGCCGCGCCGTACATGATCCCGGCCTGCATCGAGGTCACCGTGGTCCTGCCCAGCACCCTGCCGGGGGCCACCAGGTCCACCCGCGGCAGCCGCGCCGCCCTGGCAAACAGCGCATCGACGGAGAGCTGGATTCCCGGGGCGATGGCGCCGCCTAGGTAACTGCCGTTCGCGTCGATGGCGTCGAAGACGGTGGCGGTGCCGAAGCTGACCATGATCGCCGGGCCGCCGTACCGATGGTGGACTCCGACGGCGGTGACGATCCGGTCAGCCCCGACATCCCGAGCCGGGTCGTAGTGGATCTCCATCCCAGTTCGGGTGCCCGGGCCGACAATCAGCGCCTCCAGGCCGAAGTAGCTTCGGGCCATCTCCGCCAGCGGCTGGCTGAGACTGGGGACCACACTGCTGACCGCGATCGCCTCGACCAGGGCGGAGACACCGCGCTGGCCGAGGAAGTTCAGCAGCTGACCGCCTAGCTCGTCGGGGGTGGCGTCGCGCCTGGTCGTGAAGCGCCCGTGGGTCCGCAACTCCTCGCCGTCGAAGAGACCCAGCGTCATGTTGGAGTTGCCGACATCGATGGCCAGCAGCACGCGACTTCCTCCACGGCTATTTGGGCAGTTCCTGAGTGCTGCCGACTATATCGGTGCAACCCGATGAGCCCCTGATCGTGACCGACGCAGGGTGAGATCATCTGCCCGTGCGGCGTGTCTACCACTACAATTACGATCCTCGAGGCAAGCCTCCTTTTGCCTGGGTGCCGGGTTTCTGCTGCGGGCTGCCCCTCGCCAGCTGCTGCTTCGTGTGGGCGCTGTTCTGTCTGCTCCTGCTGGTGAGCATCCTGACGATCCTGCGTCACCTTATTTAGATGCGGCTGGCCGCGGGCCGGCCCCACTTCCGCGATCATGGGACGGTGGACCTCAGTGAGGTCCCCTTCTCATCAGCAGCCCAGGAGGCAGAGCTCGTCTTGACCGTGACCTATCCGGCGCCGGTCCCCAGCCCGCCGGCGCGGCGACCGGCGACGCTGCGGATCGGCAGCCTGGAGCTCTCAACTCCGATCTTCATCGCGCCCATGGTCGGCATCACCGACCGGCCCTTTCGGGCCTTCGCCCGCGAGATGGGCGTCGGCCTCACCTGCACCGAGATGACCGCTGCGGCGGCCCTGGTCAAAGCGCCGGAAGAAGTGGCGGCGCGGCTGTTGGACCTCGGCCCAGATGAGCAGCCGGTGGCGGCCCAGCTAGTCGGCAACGACCCGCAGATGATGGCGGACGCGGCCCAGATCTGTGTGGAGATGGGTGCCGACACCGTCGACGTCAACCTGGGCTGCCCTGTGCCCAAGGTGGTCCGACTCGGCTCCGGAGCGGCTCTAGCCCGGGAGATCTCCCGCACCGCGGCCGTGCTGGAGGCGATGGTCAGGGCGGTCGACGTGCCGGTCACCGCCAAGATGCGGCTCGGCTGGGACTACCAGTCGATCAACGCTCCGGAGCTCTCACGCGCCCTGGAGGACGTGGGGGTGGCGGCGGTCACGGTTCATGGGCGTACCCGCTGCCAGAAGTACACCGGGTTCGCCGATTGGGACGAGATCGCCAGAGTCAAGGAGGCGGTGCGCCACATCCCCGTCCTGGGTTCGGGCGATGTCCGGGACACAGCTCTCATCGAGGGCCGGATCAGGGCTGGGGCGGTGGACGGAGTGGTAGTCGCCCGAGGCATGCTCGGCGACTGGAACTTCTTGGAGCAGACGGTGAGCCAGCTTCGCTGGGGGGAACCAGGGCCTACCCCCGACTTCGAGAATCGCCTGCGGCTGGCCAAGCGCCACTGGGACGCCATGGTGGTCCACCACGGTGAGCAGCGCGGGGTTCGACTCAGCCGCAAGTTCGTGGTCTGGGCGATCAAGGGCTGTGACGGCGCGGCCCGGCTCCGGGCTCGGGTAGCCGACCTCTTCACCCAGGCGGATCTCGACCAGCTGTACACGGAGATCCTCCGGGCGGGAGAGGGGCCGAGTGGCTGGCACCGGCCTAACTTCACCTCCGGGGAGGGGTGAGCTGTCCCCCAACACCCGGCGCCATCTGGTTTGTCCCTCGGGTTGCCGCGGTGAAAGGTTCGAGATCCTGGGAGCCCCAGTATTCGTGGACAGCAGTGGCCGCTACCTGACCCACCAGGACCGGGTTGCCACCTTCCGCTGCTCCGAGTGCCAGTCCATCGCCATCGACCTGGCCGCAGCGGCGAGCGCGGCAGCCCGCGATAGCCGATATGCGCCACCCCCGACCCTGCGCTGCCCCGCCTGTGGCTCTTCGCTGCTCTCCCCGGAGGACCACGATCCGGGCGCGGACCTGGAGTGCCCCGATTGCGGTGCCCTCTTCACCTGGGAAGAAGGCAGCCCGTCGTTGCTGGGCCAATTCAGTGAGGAGCCCCCCGACGACGAGCCCGACGAGGAGGCATAAACGCCCTGTGGCTCTTCGCAAGCGTGCGGGTGGCTGGCGGCAAATGACCGGGACCGGTGAGACCCGCAAGGTTCGGGTAGCGGCGTCGGGCAGTTCACTTGCAGCTCTGTTCGGTGGCTGATCGACGCTGAGCGCCGCCTCCGAGCCAGGACCCCCCACTTCGGCCCAGCTCGGACTTGACCCGGCCCCTGGGGCAGGGAGGACGATCGAGCCATGCCCGCGCCGCCGGCTAACCAGACGCTCAGCAGCGGCGAGTTCACTCGCCGGTCCCGACTGAGTGCCAAGGCGCTTCGGATCTACGACCAGATCGGTCTGCTCCGGCCGGCCGAGGTGGATCCGTCCAACGGGTACCGCCGCTACCGGGTGGAGCAGCTGCCAACCGCACGCCTGATCGCCATGCTGCGCGGCGTCGACATGAGCCTGGCCGAGATCGGATGGTTGCTCGCCGATCTTGGTCGGGACCACGAGCTTGCCGGCCAGCGACTCAACTTGCACCTGTCCGAATTGGAGGCTCGCCACACCAGCCGCCGAACCCTGGTCCGCCATATCAGCGCGATTTTGAGAGAGGAAGAACGCCCGATGTTCACCATTCAAACCCGCCACGTCCCGGGCCGCCGAGTCATGTCGATCCAGCGCCGCCTGCGAGCCTTCGAGACCGACGCCTTCGTGCGGGAGGCGAAGCAGCTGTTCGCGGAACACCTGCGCGGTGCCCGACCGACCGGCCCGTTCAGCCTGATATTTCACGGCATCGTCGACTACGACAGTGACGGACCGCTAGAGGCCACGCTGGCCTGCCTCAACCAGGTCGAGCCGACCGAACTCATCGGGATCCGCACCGAACCGGCGCACGACCAGGCCCTCACCACGATCACCAAGGCTGAGTGGGCGTATCCGGCGATCCTCGCCGCCTACGACGCGGTGGCCCGCTCCGCTGAGGTGGCGGCCCGACCCGGGAGTCGCCTGTCCTGTCGGGAGGTTTACCTGGCCGAACCCGACGCAATCACCGACGACGAACTGATCTGCGACATTGCGTTCCCGCTGGGAGAGCGCCGCTGACGGCCTGATGAGCCCGGCGGCTACTGATCGGGATCGGTGCGGATGGCAGAGTCATCGCGCGGAGAGCGCCCGGACCGGAAAGGGGAGGCGCGACCAGGTGGTGGGCGGACGACCGCCTAGTCGTCGTCCCCGCGATGGACCGGACACTTCGCCACCTCGGCACCGGACTCCAGCGCGCCAACTGCGAGCTCCTCCGGGGCCAGCTCGGGGGAGCCGGCGAATCCCGGGGTCGTGCCCTCCTCCCGCGGCCGCAACCGGGCGATCGTCGGGGACGCCTCCCGGGGTATGAATCGACCTCCCTTGCCGCCGGCGGCGTAAGTGAGCAGGGCCCGGTCGACGTCGCCGGACTCCGGCGTAGCGCCCTCGAAACCGGGATCCGAATCGACGCTGGACGCCACTTTCGCCAGCTCTCCTTCGAGCGGGGTGCGGTGGGGTTGGGCGTTGGCTGAGCGGCCCAACTCGGGCTCGATCAAAGGCGCCGCCACCAGCATCGTCACCACCGAGAGCCGCCTTGTGCGGGCGACCTTCTCCACCTTGGCCTTGATCCGGCGGCGGAGATAGCCGGCCGGCATCTCGTGCAGCAAGATGCGCGCATCGTTGGACCAGCCGATCTTGCGGTTGTCGAAGGTCAGCTCCTCGGTGACCTCGCCCTCCGCGGCTGCCGCCTCCATCAGGCTCTGGTGATCCACCTTGGAGAACTGGTCCTGGGCACCTCCACAGACCGGGCAGGCGACCGGTCGCACTCCCCGAGCGGTGTAGCCGCACACGCGGCAGATGTGGACCTCAAAATCGACCGCTCCGCCGGTTTGCTTGGGAACCGGCACCCCGATCGCCACCGAAGCCTCCGGCGGGAGAATGTCGCCCAGGGCGGCCGTGACGATGTCCTGGGAGATGATCGAGTGGCCTCGCTCCATCGCCCAGCGCAGCACGGCGGTCCGGGAGAGACCCTGGGCCGAGCAGGGAATCCGCTCGATCACCGAGTTCGCCTCGGGGGTCCAGACCACCGAGGCAGCTCCCCGCACGTCGATCGGCGGGACGTAGGTGCGGGACGAGAGCAGCACGCTGCAGGGGGCCAGCCGGAGCAGGTTCTCGGTGTTACCACCCAGATCCATGCCCTGCTCGGAGTGGACCCCAATCCGGCCACAGACCAGCAGCGAGGCGTCCTTCTCCCGGACGTAGCGCAGGACCTGCTCGAAGGCCTTGCCGTCGAGCAGGGTGATCGGCAGATCGACTCCCTCTGCCTTGGCGACATCCCGGGCGACTTTGAGGTGGGACGAGTAGATCATGGCCAGCCCGGTGTCGATAATCTCCTCGTGAAGCGCCTCCTGCTCCTTGAATCGAAAGACCTTGCTCGCCTTCTCGGAGAGCACCCCCACGATGCCGTTGAAGAGCACGTAGTGCAGGTAGGGGTCGTAGACCGACACCGCCTCGACCGGTAGGTCCAAGGCTCGGCCCAGCTCCAAGGCGGTGCGGAGCCCGGCGAACGACTGGGGCGAGCCGTCAATGGCTACCACGATGGGACCGTCCAGCGGTTCGCGCCCCTCGCGATGACGGACCACCAGGGTGTCTCTGTGGGCGCGCCGCACCACCCGATCGACGCAGGTCCCGATCTGGGTCTCTTTGACCTGACCCAACCCGCAGGCGCCCATCAGCACCAGGTCGTAGTCGGACTCGTTGATGTCCTTGACCAGCACCTCCCAATTCTTGCCGTCGAAGGTTTTGGGGGTGAACTGGATTCCCTCTTCCAGGCAGCGCTTCTGGGTGGTATCCAGGTACGAGTCGGAGATGAGCTGCAGGCCGCTGGTGATCAGACTGTCGTGGATCTTGCGCTGGCGCTCCAGCTCCGCCTCGTCCTGGTACTCCTCGGGGAGTGTGTACTCCATCTGCTTGAAGCGGTAGTCGTGCAGCCGCGCCGCGTACACGTGGGAGCCGATGATCTCGGCCCCGCTGGTCTTGGCAAGCCGTATCGCCACTTCGGAAGCGGCGACCGAGTGGTCGGAGTTATCGACCGGCAAATAGAGCTTTCGGTACACCTTCCTACCAGTTGATCCCAGACGACCAAGATTGGCTCGATGCTAACAAGTAGGGGCGTTCTCAGGCGGGGAGGCGGCGCCTGAGGGCGCGGGCCCAGGCCCGGTGATCAGCGATCCGGACGGCGGCGTCGGCGAGGGCGGCCCGGGTGCGCCCGGGGCCGGGCGAGCCCGGCTGCTCGCGCTGCCCTAGTGAGCGCCTCGGCTCAAAGAGCTGCTGCGCTTCGGACTCTGAAGAGAACCCCAGCCGCTGCCAGGCCCCTTGAACCACCTGGTCTAGGCTCAGCCGACGCGATTCGGCCTCGCGCACTAGCCGGGCGACCATCCCGTGGGCCAGGCGAAAGGGAACGTCCTGGCGGACCAGCCATTCGGCGAGGTCGGTCGCCAGCAGTTCCGGGTCCGCGGCCGCCCGGGCCAGCGCCGGGCGATTGAACCGGACGGCGGCGAGAAGCTCCGCCAGCACCGCCAGGCTCTCCTGGACCGAGCCGACCGCGGAGAAGAGGTGGTGCCGATCCTCCTGCAGGTCCCGGTCGTAACTGAGCGGCAGCCCCTTGAGCACGGTCAGGACCCCCATTAGACCGGCGACCGGGCGGCCGGTGCGCCCCCGCACCAACTCCAAGACGTCGGGGTTCTTCTTCTGGGGCATGAGGCTGGAGCCGGTGGCCCAGCGGTCAGGCAGCGTGATGAAGGAGAACTCCCGGCTGTTCCAGATCACCAAGTCCTCACAGAGTCGAGACAGGTGGACCGCGACCAAGGCGCAGGCAAAGGTGAGCTCGGCCACGAAGTCACGATCTGATACCGCGTCCAGGCTGTTGGCACTGACCCTGGTGAAGCCCAGCTCCCGGGCAGGCCTACGACGGTCGACGCCCAGGGTGTTGCCGGCCAGAGCGCCAGCCCCCAACGGCGAGGAGTCAGTACGGCGGTCCAGGTCGCGAAGCCGCTCCTGATCCCGGTCCAGCATTTCGAAATAAGCCAAAAGATGGTGGGCCAGTTGAACCGGTTGAGCCCTTTGCAGGTGGGTGTACCCGGGCAGGAGCGTCTCCTGGTGCTGCCGGGCTCGCCGGGCCAGGACCCGCTGCACGGCGGCGATTCCGTCCACCAGATCGCAGGTCGCGGCGCGACACCAGAGACGGAGGTCTAGGGCAACCTGGTCGTTCCGACTGCGCCCGGTGTGGAGTCGCTGCCCCGGCTCCCCGACCAGCTCGGTGAGCCGGCGCTCCACCGCCATGTGGATGTCTTCGTCGCTGGCCAAGATGGTGAACTCCCCTCGGGAGAGCTCGCGACCCGCCATGAGCAGACCGCGCTCGATCGCCTGGAGCGCCTTGGCATCCAGGATTCCCGCCCGACCCAGCGCCCTGGCGTGCGCGAGGGACCCCGCGACGTCCTGGGACGCCATCTGCAGATCCTGCGGAAGCGAGGTGGTGAAGGTCTGCAGCCGGGGCTCGGTGGGGCCAGGAAGCCGTCCTTCCCAAGAAATGGGAGTTTTGGGCTGGGGTGTGGTTCCAGACTCGTCAGTCGATTTGGCCACGGGCCTCGTCCACCGGGTTCTGCCCACCTCCGGCAATGCCCCGGGGCACCGAAGGGAGCAGAGGTCGTGACTCGTCCCAGAGGTTCCCCTGAGCCGCCGCCTGGGTGCGCAGCGGCAGTCCAAAGATGGTGAGGAACCCCTCGGCCGCCTGGTGGCGGAAGTTGTCACCCGCCAGCTCGTAGGTGGCCAGGTCGCGGCGATAAAGGGTGCTGGGGCTGGTCCGGCCCAACAGCGTGACGGCCCCCTGGCGCAGCCGCAGGCGCACGTCTCCAGTGACGAACCCCTGGGTGGAAGCGACGAAGGCCTCGAGACTCTGCCGGAGCGCCGAGAACCAGAGTCCGTCGTAGGTGAGCTGGGCCCATTCGTCGGCCACAAGTCGCTTGAAGCGCAGCACGTCCCGGGAGAGCGTCAGGGTCTCCAGGGCTCGGTGGGCGGTGTCGAGCACCACCGCCGCCGGAGCCTCGTAGACCTCACGGGACTTGATCCCGACCAGGCGGTCCTCCACGTGGTCGATCCGGCCGACCCCCTGGGCGCCGGCCAGCAGGTTCAGCTGGCTGACCAGTTGGGCCGGGGAGAGCGCCTCGCCTTCGAGGGTCCGGGGAATCCCTCCCTCGAAACCGATCACCAGTTCTTGTCCCTGGTCAGGCGCCAGCCTGGGGTCCTGGGTCCAGGCGAAAGCGTCAGCGGGAGGTTCCACCCAGGGGTCCTCCAGGGCTCCCGTTTCGACGCTTCGCCCCCAGAGATTGGCGTCGATGCTGTAGGGGCTCTCTTTGGTCGCAGTGATCTCCAGGCCGTGCTCGGCGCCGTAGGCGATCTCGTCGCTGCGGCCCATCCTCCACTCGCGCAGCGGCGCCACCACCTCCAGTCCGGGCGCGAGGGCGCCGACGGCGACGTCGAACCGGACCTGGTCGTTGCCCTTGGCGGTGCAGCCATGCGCGACCGCCGAGGCTCCCACCTCCTGGGCCACCTCGACCAGCAGCCGGGCGATGAGCGGCCGGCCTAGGGCGGTCGCCAGTGGGTAGACGCCCTGGTACAGGGCACCGGCCTGCAGGCTGGGCCAGACGAAGTTGGTGAGGAACAGCTCCTTGGCATCGACCACGTGAGCGGCCGTGGCTCCCGCGCCCAAGGCCCTTCGCTGGAGCACCTCGGCATCCGCGGTCTCACCCAGGTCAGCGGATAGGGTGATCACCTCGAACCCTCGGATGTGGGTCAGCCAGTGGACCGCCACGGTGGTGTCCAGCCCTCCTGAGTAGGCCAGCACGCACCGCGGCCGTTGGAAGTCGGTCACGAGGTCCCCATGACCCCAGGGTGTCTCCCAGACCTCTTATAAAGCACGGGTTCTATCAGCCCCATCGCGCACCCCGATCCTGGGCCTCTCGCAGCCTCCGCCCCACTGCCTTGGCCCCGCCGCCGGAGCGGGTCAAGACAAAAACGGTGTCGTCGCCAGCCACGCTTCCCGCAACCTGACTCAGGGCCAGACCGTCGACGGCGGCGGCGACCACCTGGGCGCCGCCGGACAGGGTTCTCAGAACGACGATCGAGCCGACCACCTCGAGCTGGGTCAGCTGCGACGCCAGCACGGCGATCAGGCGGGCCTCCCCGTCCGGTCCCCCGGCGGGAGGCAGGTAGCGGGGGCCGTCCGCGGCCGGAACCCGGGCGACCCGGAGCTGGCGCAGGTCCCGGCTGATAGTTGCCTGGGTGGCGCTGATGCGCCGTCGATGCAACTCCTGCGCCAGCTGGGCCTGAGTCTGTACCGAGCGGCTGCGCAGAACCTCCAGAATCACCGACTGGCGCGACGCCCGCGACACGGCGGCGCTCAACTGCCGGCCCCTACAGCCTGGGCCGTGATCAGGGCCCGCTCGATCCCGGATACGGCCAGCTCAACCTCTGCGTCGCCGACGATCAGGGGTGGGGCGAGGCGGATCGTCGAGGCGCCGATGGGATTGATCAATATCCCCTCTCCGAGGGCCGCTCGCGCCGTCTCCTGAGCCAAGGGCCGACTGAGTCCGATACCCAGCAGCAGGCCCCGTCCGCGGACCTCGGCGATCGGCAGTCCCTTCTGGCCGAGGGCCAGCAGCCGAGACCGCAGGTCGTCCCCCGTGATACCCGCCCTCTTAGGTAGTTCATCCCGCTCCAGCACTCGGAACACGGCCAGGGCCGCCGCGCAGGCGACCGGATTGCCCCCGAATGTGCTGCCGTGATCTCCGGGCGTGAGCACGTCAGCTCGCCCTCCCACCAGAACGGCCCCCAGCGGCAGCCCCCCGGCGATGCCCTTGGCGACGGTCATGATGTCGGGGACGATGCCCGCCTGCTGGTGGGCCCACATGGCCCCGGAACGGCCCATCCCACTCTGGATCTCATCGAAGATCAGAAGAGCCTGGTACCGGTCACATAGCGCTCTCAGCTGCTGGAGGTAGTCGTCCTCCAGCACGAAGACCCCGCTC
>Ga0307373_10013989_pt1 | contig 11124 bp, 12 predicted proteins | sample OX2MG_FD_202534 | JGI IMG/M metagenome (GOLD analysis project Ga0307373, IMG submission 202534) | Soil microbial communities from Risofladan, Vaasa, Finland - OX-2 | ecosystem: Environmental > Terrestrial > Soil > Coastal area > Acid sulfate soil | place: Finland: Risofladan, Vaasa | collected... | reverse complement strand
TGAACGTGCCTGCGTACCGACCGAAATGTTCCGCTGCCTCCTCGACACGGGCTTGTTCCACGGAGCGATCCTATCGAAACTTCCGAGAACGTCCGTGCCGGCAGGACCGTCGCGAAAGGTCTAGCTGAGATTCCTGGATACATATGAGACAGCCCGGCTTAACGTGCAGGCATGTCGGACCCTGCGATCAATCACGCCCACGACCCGCGCCGTCGCATCCGTCGGCACCATTACCAGGAAGGCCCTGGCTTCCTGATTCTCGCGACTCAGAACGGCCGGCCGGCGGCTGACCGGCCACGCCGGCAATTGGATCGGGTTCGCTTCCGCATGCGAGCTGTACGCCTGGCCAAAGTGCTCGGAGTTGAGGGCGCCTGTCGCGAACTGGCTTGCTCGAGGCCCTCTCTGTATCGTTGGTTGGCCGTCTTCGAGAAGCAGGGCATCGAGGGACTGCTCGATGCCTCCCGCCGTCCACATCGTCTTCGCATCAGCATCCCGGCTTGGGTCGACACCGTCATCGTTGCCATCCGCCTTCACACCTATTGGAACTCGAAGAGGATCGCGGCAGAGATGAGCCGGCGTCAGATCTATACCGTCAGTCCGGATCACATCGACCAGCTCTTCCAGCGCCTTGGCTGTAGGCGAGGCACGGTGCCCAGACCTCCCGGACCGCGCTATGAGCGCAGCCTGCCGAATGAGCTCTGGCACATAGACATCAAGGGCCCCTTCTTCATTCACCTCGGGAACGGCTACCTCAAGACTTGGATCGTCGGCATAGTCGACGACCACTCGAGATTTGTAATCGGGCTCCGAATTCTGCCTGAAGCCAAGGCAGTTCCGATATTGCACTGGCTGGATGAGTGTTTCGAGCTTTGCGGCCAACCCCTGCAACTGATGAGCGACAACGGCAAGGTCTTCGTCAATTGGATCCCGGGTGTCCTGACCATGTTCGGCAAACGGCTCCAGGACCTTCACATCCGACATCTCCGCACTCAGATCAGCTCGCCTTGGACCAACGGCAAGATTGAAGCCTTCTGGGAAATCCTGCAGGGCGAAGTGTTGGATCGCGAGTTGTTCCACGGCCTGGCCCAAGCTGAGACTGCACTCGGCAGATTCGCTGACTACTACAACTACCATCGGCTCAGCGGTACGCTCGGCTGGCGGACCCCGGCGGAGCGCTACGACGGAACGCCTTTCACCGACCGAGGCTTCCAGAACATCCCGTCCCTAATCCATCTGCAATTCTGGCTCGACGAAGTCATACGTGTCGCCTGAACCAACTCATATCTATCCAGGAATCTCATCTAGCCGAGTCGCAAACTATCTTCGCGCCATCGGCCCTGAAACCTAGCGTCGCTGGACTTTTCTTCGAAGCCGCGAGTCCAGCCGAGCTCAAAGAACGCCTACACACTGAGGTTTACGTCACCCACTTCGATCTGAAGGTTGGCTAGGCTCCGCCGGGTCTCTGGTCGGCAAGTGTGCCGGATCTTGGGTGACAACGGATTCGAAGAAGTGCGACGGCGTGGGATTCACATCGTGATGCAGCTCAAACTCGAGGGATCAACCAGAACGGTTCCTGTTCCAGACCACAACGAGCTGCGGATTGGCACTCTGCACTCGATCATTCGCCAAGCGCAGCTACCCCGCAGACTCTTCGAAGAGGACTAATCGGAGTCGACGGGAGTCATCGGATTGTGTCAGCTTGCCGTGAAACGCGCTCCTTTATGTTGGAGGTGGCACAAGGATGACGGACTGGCCCGAAGGTTTGCCGTCCGTCGTCACCGTTAAACGCATCAAGCCTGATGCCGGGAACAGCATGTAGCCGGTGTAGTCGAGGTGGGCGCCAGCGTCGACGCGGAGCACCGCGACAGAGGCTTGTAACCGGGAGTCCCACGAGCAACCCCCGTAACAGAAACGAACGATGGCGCCAGTCGCGCAGTCGGTTCCCGAAAGTTCGACCACGCCCGACGATGCCGGATCGGGATGTACCACCAGCTTCCAACCGTCCAGAGGTCCACCGTCGGCGAGCTGCGCTGGGGTGCCCGCAGCGACCGTCCCAAAGGCTGAAAACCACAGCGGACCCGCGTGCGCCAGGCCGTAAGGAGCGAAACTGCCGGGTCCCGGCTCCAACCTGCTTACGACACAGGCAGACGACGGCGAGGAGGACGGGGCGCCCTTCGTCGCAATCGAATCCGAGGAGCAGCCAGTAACTGATAGGACCGCAAGGGTGACAAGTGTGCCGACCAGACGGACTGTCCTGGCCATTTCCGTCATTCATACACCTCCCGCCTCAAAGAGGCTCCCGTTATCCGCACTCCTGAGTCGATCCGCGCGCTGGATTTGGAGGCTCTCGATGGTCAATGTTTCATGGGTAGTTCGGCACCGCCGCCGAGCTAGCGATAGTCCGGCACTACCAGGATATGCAGGGGCTAGTCGCACAAGCTGCCGACAGGCCCTCACGTCTTCGCGCCTCCAATGGGATTCCGACCAGCGCGCGGCCACTCGAAGGAGATCAGCGGACAAACGCTTCTCATCGCATTGCATTCAGGGCTGGAAGTACGTTCGCGCCGAGCGCCGCGACCGCCTTCTCCGGATCCGGGCCTAGCGGCGGTCCAAAGGAAATGTGGCGTGCCCCGGCCGCGACCAGACTTGCGCCCGCTGCGACCACGTCTTCGACATTGCCCGCAACGCCAAGACTCAGCATCGCGGGTGTCACTAGACCTGTGGCCCGCTCGGTATCTCCGTCGCACCAAAGCTCGAGCTGCATGACTTATGGGAATGCTGTTGTCGCCTTGTTGAACAAGGCTCAGTACCTTCACGACGGTGCCCGCTGCTGACGCCTCCGCCACAGATATGCGGACCCAAGTGCCAGGGCCAAAACGATAAAGATCGATATGAGGACAATCGTCGTTGTAGGTGAACTGGCGGCCTTGCCGGCAACAGCTGACACCATTGGCGGCGGTACGGAGGCGTTTCCAAAAACGGCCACCGTGCCGCCCCCCAAAGCAAGCACGCCCCCGTCTGTCAGCTGCACCTCTAACGGCGGGTACGGTGAGCTCATCAACAGGTCTGGGCCAACAGCCCAGTCTTCCGTTTGAACGTTAAACACCGCGGAGTGAATAGTGTGGTCGCTCCCGTTGATAAGGGCTGCGAGTACGTCTCCACTGGCAAGCACAAATGCTTGGCCTTGACCGGAGATCGGCATCGACGTTGTCTCGTGCCACGAGCCGGAGCTCGGGTCATAAAATTCGGCACTAGCCACGCCAAGGCCCCCAACGACCAGCACGCGACCGTCTGGCAATGCCAGAGCACCAGGAGACCGCCGAGGCGATGTCATGCTCCCGGTGTTACGCCACGTCCCTTTCTTGGGGTCAAACAGCTCGGCATCCCTGAGAGGCTGCCCAGGCCCTGCGAAACCGCCGGCAACCAAAACCTGGCCGCTCTTGAGCAAGACAGCGGCGGCACCGATGCGCGCCATTCGCATTGGCGAGGTTAGCCCCCAACGCCGGCTCGCTGGATCAAAGATCGCACCATCTCGGAGAACGCTATTCGCGTCTGCGCCTCCCGCCAACAGAATCCTGCCGTCGTCGAGCAAGGTCGCAGTGGCGCCGCTTTCGGCGTATGGCAGCGGTGGCAATTTGGTCCAGGTGTTCTTCGCTGGGTCGAAGAGGACTGCGTTGGTAACGGGCGGCGCGCCCGCAAAGGCGGACGGGGGGGTGGCCTCGCCACCGGCGATCAGAACAGAACCGTCCGCGAGCAAGGCTCCCGTGGCGTCGTACTGGGGTGCGGGCATGGGCGGAAGTTGGGCCCAACTGTCGTGGCTTGGATCGTAGACCTCGACCTCTGCGCTGGCGGCGGTGTTGCGACCAGCCGAGAGAATGCCTCCAGCCATGATCACTCGTCCGTCCATCAGCCTGACGAGAACGCTCTCCTGCAACACATCCGGAGGACCGGCGCGTGTCGTCCACTCTCCGGTCTGGGCCATAACGGGATTGATTGCGGCGGCCGCCGCGACCGCCATACAAGCTGACGCCAAGCGTTTACGAATCCGGGTCACGCGGCATCCATCGAGGAAGCGCTAGAAGTCAAGTACGCCGGTGTATAACACAGGCGCGTGATTTGGACCAATTTGGGCGTCGCCCTCCTCAATCTCAGCCTTCTAATCGGCCTCGTCGCAATGCTCTTCCCAAGAGCCAGCACCTGGGCGAGGATCGTTGCCCTTGCCGGAATCAAGCTCGGTGGCGTTGTCTTGGTGACCGCCCTCTTGGTGCATCTGGCAAACGAAGCGCTTCTCTCAAGCGCTCCCGCGCTCGGCCCTATCACTAATGGCCTTGCTCCGCTGCCAAACGTAAACCTTCCACAAATTTCGGGCGTCCAGCTCAGCGGCGAGGATTTCGCGGCTGCCGTTGCATCGGCCACTTTCAGGTCCCTCCTATTGATCCTCGTTGCCATCGTCTGGGGTGTATTCGTCGGGCTCGGCGCAGCGTACTTCGTTCAACTCAGGGGGTCCAATGGCGCACTACTATCGGTGATCGCAGTTCTCGCCTGGGTGACGCCAACCTTTCTGCTCGCAGCGTTTGCACAAGAGATTCAGGCCCAGATCTTCAACTTCACCGACCTGCGCATCAGCGGCGGATACGGCACGCCATCAGCGCTCCAGGCGTTCTGGGCGGGCATTGTCCTCGGGATCCGACCCGCCGCTTACGCCTATCGTCAAGCTCGAGTTTCGCTCGAATCTGAAAGGGCAGCCGATCATGTGCTGACCGCTCGTGCAAGTGGTCTTCCTTGGCGCACCATCGTGAACCGGCACATTGTTCGACCGGCAGCTGCGTCCCTGGTCAGCACGTGGCTCAGCTCTTTCCGGCTCATGCTGGGTTCTTTACCGATCGTTGAGTTCTTCTTTGGATATCCCGGGCTCGGCCAGCAGTTGGTTCTTGCCCTCGGAGTTTCATACCCAGACCAAGTTGGAGTTTTCCAGCCGGATCTCGTCGTTGCATTCGTCGTTAGCCTGGCCGTCATCGTCGTGACCTGTGAAGCCCTTGCACAGTTGGCACGGCTTCGGTTGGATGTGCGACTAGCAGACGTAAGCACGGTGACTGCATGAGGCGGCCGGCCTTCTTGTCGCGATATTTGTTGGCGACGATAGGTGTAGCGATCTTGCTGGCGTATGGAATCCTGATTGCAATCGGGCTTGCGGAGCCGAGCCAGTGGTCGACCGGCGTTTACGCCGGCGGCTTGGTACACGGAACCACACATGTGGAGCTGCCGCCGTTTCCAGTGATGGCGAACCTCGACGTATTCGACATGGACGCCCGCTCGAGCGGGAGCCACCTCTACCTTTTGGGTTCGGACCCTGGTGGGCGGGATCTGCTGGCTTTGATAGCCCGAGGCTCACTACCTTCGCTAATACTGGTTGCGCTCGTGGTTGTCACCCGGGCGTTCGTCGGGACCATTGCCGGCGTGCTGATGGGCCTTGGCTCTGGCGTTGTTCGCCTGCTCAGCCGCGGCATCGGCGACTGGATGGTCGGCTTTCCGTATCTCGCTCTAGCGATTCTGCTGATCGACGTTCTGACCCCACGAGGGCGTGTCCTCGCTTTTGTTGTTGCGATGAGCCTGATCGGCTGGCGAGATATGGCCGAGGTGGTGGCTGAACGCATCGAGTACGTGAGATCACAGCCTTTCGCAGTGGGAGCCGCAGCGCTAGGCACGGGAGGGTTGCGATTCTTTCAAATACATGTTGTCCCACATCTCCGACCTGCCTTCATCGTCGAGGTGGTGCTCCAGTGCAGCGCGGTGCTCGTCGTGTTGGCAGAGCTCGGGTATTTGCAGGTCTACCTCGGCCCGGTGATACGCCTGACTCAGCCGGGCGCGAATTCAATTCCCCTATTGACACAACCGGAGCTTGGTCAGTTGCTCGCCAACTCACGCATGTACCTGCTCTACCGAGAGCTAGCCCCCTTCCTCGTACCGGCATTGGCCATCGCGGTACTCGCTCTCGGTTTTGAACTCATCGGCACTGCTTTGAAGGGTAGATGGAGGTTCGCCCGGCCTTGAGCTTCGCCAAGATCCCCCCTGCAAGCGCTCTTGCCTTCATCGTCATGGCCCTGAGTGCGGCGCCGACGCTCGCTGCCTCGGGAACGTGGGTGGCCCACTCAACGCCGCCCGACGTACTACTGGGCCCGACTGTGGCTGGACTCCCTGATGGAAGGATCCTGATTGCTGGAGGCGAAAGCTCGGCACATACGGGGATGACATCTGAAGCCGAGGTGTACGACACGGCAGCTGACAAATGGACAATCGTCCATCCGATGCCGGCTCCGCGCCTTTTCGGTGCGGCGGTTGTCCTTAAAGACGGTTCCGTCATGATTTTTGGCGGAAGCGTTTCCAATGGTCCAGATGCGGCCGTAACCTACGACCCGCGCACTGAGACTTGGTCGTCGGCCGGTCCAATGCCGGTGGCCATCGGTGTGGGAGCTTCCGCAATCGAGCTAGCTGACGGCCGCGTGTTGGTGGCGGGGGGCGAGGATCCGAATCGTGTCCCACTGGCCGCAGCGGAAATATTTGACCCGTCCAGGCGTACGTGGTCGGCCACCGGCCACATGGCTTCAGCACGAGAAAGTTCCGCCGCGACATTGCTGACGTCGGGCAAGGCGCTGGTGATCGGAGGACTTGGTCTTAGCGGGCCCCTTTCATCGGCCGAGCTCTACGACCCCAGCAGCGGCAAGTGGTCCTCCGCAGGTGAACTTGCCGAGGCACGCTATGCGGCGGCCGCTGTGCGCTTGTCCGATGGGCGCGTGCTGGCTGCGGGCGTGAGGCGGGGAGACTCGTCAACAGCGCGGAGCTCTACGATCCCGCGACGAATACCTGGCAATCGGACGGTGCCATGCAATACGGCGGAATCAGCCAGGCGGTGGAGGTCGGCAGTGGCCACTACGTCGTGGTCACCACTTATCTTGAAGCCTCGGACCGGACTATTCATGTCTCGATATTCGACGTCCTCCGAAGCAATTGGGTGGCGGGGCCAGACCTGCTGTTGAGTCATTACCTGCAAACAACGGTGTCGGCAGGTGACGCTGCGTTTGTCATTGCGGGTTCGACTGTCGAGTCCCTAGAAGTCCCAACGCTTCCGGCTCCGAGTGCCGCTAAACTCGCCTCTAACATCGCGGGCTCCTTGATCACGACCAGGGTCCTCATCGCGATAGGAATAGCCTTAGTAGCGCTCGTCGTAGGCATAGGAGTCCGCAGAAGCTTGACATCGAATCGCTAGTCGAACAGACGCAGCGTGCCTGTCAGAGGCGTCTCCAATCCAGCTCCGCCCAACTCTCTCCCCATGTGTCCGTTTAGCGGCGAAGAATGCCTACTTCGGTTGATGCAAAACGAGCTCCTGGTTGTCCGGTGTTCATCGCGTCGATATAGTCATGCGTCCCTCCTCCCCCACAGCGACCTAATTCGGGCGATTCGCGAGCCGCGGGAGCCGGACTCGGCCCCGGGGAGGTGGAAGGCGATGTCTTGAAGTGCCCCCGACTGGATATACAACACGGCGAACTCGAAATCCCACCCGGGGGCTCTTCTGTCGCTTTCGAACCATCTGAATCAACTCGGCAGATGAGAATGATCGGAAATGATCCCTCCCACGCGGGGGAGAGCGCTAGATTTGAGCTTCAGATGACACCTGGCAACAATGCAGCTGAAGAGGCTTCCCCATTTGTCGACTACCTGAGTCGGTATGAGAGGGAGCACGGACGCAAGAGCAAGGAGTTGTTCAAGCTCCAGGACGCGATCACTTCGCTGAAATGGAAGTCATCCGCGACCATTGATCTGAAAAGCAAGGATGGCCGAGGACGGGAAGTCGTAAAGGGACGGGCGAAGGCAAGATATGAGGCGAACAATATCTTCAGCGTCAGCGAGGTCAGGGCGTTCAACGACCGATTCACTGGAGATGCGCTCTACACGCCGGGAAAAGAGCCGGCGTGGCACTGGGATCTTTTCCCACCCCAGACAGCCGACGAGGGCTTATCGGGGCAATTAGCACCACTTGTGGCGAATATCAGCACGAGGATGTACGGAACTCTTGCGGACGAGGATATGAGTGAAGTCCAAGCAATGGTAGCGAGGATGATCGCCAACTACCTCGCACGCGACAAAAACCAGCGGTTGATAGCCGAGATCGATAAGGCCGAGGCTCTGTTTGACCAGGAATGGGCTAAGGAGGAGGCGATGTACACGGCTGAGTCTGGTGGTGGGGGTTCACCGCCCGTTTAGCCCGTCAGCTTCTTGCTTGTTAGCTTTGCACGGTTGACCAGTTTGGAAAACGCGACGTGGACCTGAGCTGCGGAGGTCGTGGTCCAGATCCGGTTGCCACAACACTCTTTTGAGCAGGAACTGGACGCATTCGCGGCCTCGTCCGATCACGCACGTGTGATGGCGGCGGCGCGGGAAGGTGGAAGGCGATGTCTTGACGTGACCGTGCACCCTCCAACCGACCCCAGATCGCGCCGGCGATAGGAACGAGTTATCGCCAGCATCGCCGTTAGTCGGGGAGGTCCGGATAAGTTTTAAAAGACGCGCGCGCGCGATATACCAGATTCGCAGGCCGAACCGACAGAATCGAGCAACCACAGCATGACTGACAGCGCTAGGCCGAGGTACCTTCACTTACCCGGCCATCCTCGATGGTCAGAACGCGATCAGCGATCTCAGCAAAGGCCTCGTCGTGAGTTGCAACCAGGATGGTCGCGCCCTCTTGCGCCACGGAGCGTAGGAGTCCCATCACAGATTGCGCGGTCTCGCTGTCGAGCTGTCCGGTTGGCTCGTCGGCTAGGAGCAAATCGGGATTCTTGACCAAGGCCCGTGCGAGAGCGACTCGCAACTGCTCGCCGCCTGAAAGCTCATAGCCGCGGTGATGTGAGCGTCCCTCGAGCCCGACCACCGCGAGCGCGGTCCGTGCAGCAGTCAAGGCCTCGACGAGCGAGCGACCTTGAATGCGGAGTGCGAGCGCAACATTCTCTTCGGCGGTAAGCATCGGTATGAGCCCGGCAGACTGGAACATCCAGCCGGTCACGTTCATGCGAAAGTCGGTCAAGCTCGCGTCATCGAGGTGGGTCAGGTCGCGCCCCGCAACCATGATCGAGCCGGAGTCGGGCCGGTCAAGGCCGCCGGCAAGGCTCAACAACGTGGTCTTGCCGGATCCGGACCGGCCGAGCAACACCACCAGCTGGCCTTCTTCCACTTCAAGATCTGTGGCGCGAAGGGCAGCCACATTGCCAAAATTCCGCGAAACGCCCCGCATTTCGAGGATGCTCATTCGCCGCCCGCCTCCTCATCACGCGAGACGATCACCTCATCGCCCTCGAGCCGAACCCTGACTTTGTTTTTGAGACCGAGCTTCTCGACATAGGCACTTGGAATCTGCATGCGCCCCGCGCGATCCAGGATCACCCGCTCGGTAGAGGTGTTACCGCTCAGCCAACGGGTCTCGGTGCTGGTCCGCCCGTCGCGGATGGCAACTACCCGGTCCACGTCGCGCTCCACCTTGCGGTCGTGAGTCACTAACAAGACCGTGGTGCCCGATTCGCGCTGAACCGCGTGCAGGTCCTCCAGGACGCCGCGAGCGGTGTCGCGGTCGAGCTGGCTGGTCGGCTCATCTGCGAGCAGCAGCATTGGGTCGTTGGCAAGTGAGATCGCCAAACCCAGGCGCTGGTTTTCTCCCAGCGACAGCTGCGACGGACGGTGCTTGGCCCGGTGCAGGATTCCGAACGCCTCGAGCAAGAACGAGGCTCGCTTGCGTCGCTCCGAAGCCGGCAACCCGGTCCCCAGCACCGGAAACTGGACATTGGCTTCTGCCGACAGTTCAGGGACCAAATTGAGCTGGACGTTCTGCCATAGATAGCCGATCGTCTTACGGTGGTAGTGATCCTTCTGCTCCGCTGTCATATTGGTGAGGTCGAATCCCGCCACCCGAGCGGTTCCAGCGCTTGGCACCTCCATGGCAGCAAGCACGTTGAGCAGAGTCGTCTTGCCGCTGCCGGAGCGGCCGACCACGGCCATCATCTCGCCCTTCGCCACGCCGAGATCAAGTCCCTGCAGGGCTACCACCTCCACACTGCTGTTTTTGTAGATGTGGAAGAGACCGCGACATTCAACGATCTGCTCTGTCATCCGAGCGACCTCAACTCGTCCATCAGTCGGTAATGGCCGCCGACGCGAGTGCTGAAGCGACTTATGAGCAATGCCGCCAGCGCGACCGATCCGAGCACGGCGAGGACCGGGCGCGCGTCTATGGTCACAACGGTCGCCGGCACGATGTCGAACAGCTCGACGCCGAGTTGAAGCGACGGCAGCAGAACGAACGCTAAAACCAAACCAAGCACCAGACCGGTGCCGAGCGAAAAGCCGAGAACGATTAGCTGCTCGACAAAAAGGCTGCGCCAGATCAAGGCGCGCGGCATGCCACCACCCTCTAGGACCGCGTATTCCTTGAGCCGGCCCCGCGCGACGACCAGAAAGTAAAGAGCGAAGGCGGTGATGCCGAGCGCAAGCGCGGTTATGGCTCCGATAAAAAGGCTCGACTCCAAGCCGAGCCGAACTGGGTCGCTCGCGGCGGTCGCGTCGAGGCCCCGTCGGTCAAGGATGTTCGCATTAGGAAAACTGTGCTGTGCCAACCCGAGGTCATGACTATCGACGGCGGGATCGACGTTGTACCAAGCCTGGTTCGGCCAGACCGCATACGGACTGGTTTGGGCAAGCCCCACCAACAAAGGCTCAAGGTCGGCGACGATCCATGGGCCTTCTCCCTGGTAGAGAGTCGGAAAGTAGTTGGCCACGCCGACGACGATCATTTCAACCGCGTAGCCGTTGATGTAGGCGGTAAAAGGCACGTTCTCGCTGAGGTTGAAAGCGGCCATCGTAGCTGTCGAAGCCAACGCCGGGATCGCGGAATCAGGAGGCGGCGGCCGCAAGATGAAGTCGCCGTCTCCCCTTGCCAGAGTGATGGTGACTGTCGAGAATCCCTGTCGGGGGACGAGCTGGCTACTCAGCAGGGGCAGATTAAGTGAGCCGCCATGGGGATCCGTGGCGCTCCAACCCGTTGACTTGCTGAAGGACTCCAGTTCGGTTCCGTCGACTCCA
>Ga0307373_10013988_pt1 | contig 11125 bp, 1 predicted proteins | sample OX2MG_FD_202534 | JGI IMG/M metagenome (GOLD analysis project Ga0307373, IMG submission 202534) | Soil microbial communities from Risofladan, Vaasa, Finland - OX-2 | ecosystem: Environmental > Terrestrial > Soil > Coastal area > Acid sulfate soil | place: Finland: Risofladan, Vaasa | collected... | reverse complement strand
CCATGCCGTTATCATACTCGTTTTCGCTGACAACCACCATGTTATTACCAGGCGTACCGCCGCCCGTCGGGTCGAGCCAGGTGGCGCCCGCGTCGTTCGTGCCCACCCAGGTCGAAACGAGGAGATCGCGGGCATCTCTCACCGTGCAGGTGATCGTCCCGCCCGGCGCGACAACCCGGTTCCGTCGATTCAGCATGTCGTAGCCAAAATCAGTCTCCCAGTAATTCACGCCGAGCGTGCCGGTGCCCGTGGCCGGGATCAGGAAATACTTCCGCGTGCTGGCGAGCTTGCAGCAGTCGCTATACTCGTTCGTCGTCAGCCGGCAATACGACGATTGCAAGAACGAATCCGTCACCACCAAGGGGCCGTTGGTATACGAGCGGATGGCCTCGGCTTCCTGCAGCGTGCGGCCGACTTCGTCGCTAAACGTTACGCTCACCGGGTTGGTCAGCGTGTAGGCGTAGTTGGGCGCGGTTCCGGTAGCGTACCCTTGGGCGCTCCAGGTTTCCAGCACGCTGTCGAAATAGAGGAACATCTGCACGCGCCTGCCGGTGGTCGCCACGCCGCCCACGTCGATGGTGATCGACGGGGCATAAACAAAGAGCGGCCGGCCCAACTCGTCGATCGTCGTATCGGTGATCAGGTGCAAGCCGCCGCCCGCGGGCGTGGTCCAGCCTGGCGGCTGGTCGGTCGTCAGGGCCGTGTTCACGTCGTCGATGTGCTGTGTTTGCGCCCCGGTGGCGACATCGAACTGGTCGCGGACAAGGAACCCGCGCTCGTCTTTGCTCCAGGTAGGGTAGCCGTAGAGGCTGAAGAATTGCGTGGTGCTATCGCCCACGCCCGAACCGTTCTGGGCCGTGCTCACGACCGGCCAGGTGGTCGTGATCGACTGCACCGCAAGCGTGCCTGCGAACAAGCTATACGAGAAACTCGTCGTGATCCGGTGCGATTGGTGCGGATCGACCGTGATGTCGTCGGGGAACTCGGTGGTGGAGGTGACGAGGTACACAGTCAGAGGACTGCCGGCGCTACTTGAGCTGCTTGAGGAACTGTTGCCACTTCCGCTACTGGACGATGAGGAGCTGGCGCGCGGAGCGGTGAATGGGGCGATGGTCTGCTCGTAGATCAGGTTGTCGCAGCCGAGCTCGCCGTTGCGGATGCGAACGCGGGTGAGAATCTGGCTGGCCAGGTCGTAATCGTAAAGCTCGATTTTGCCGGCGTAGCCCGATAATCCGCCCCCGATCCTTTCGATATCGTACCTGTCCCGCTTTCGGCCTTCCTGTCCCGCTTTCGGCCTTCGCGCTTTTTGCTGGCTATCGCGCTCCTTCCTGCCAGAATGACAGAAACCTTCCGTGTTGGACGGACCAGGCGCAAATGGCGTGCCAAAACTCAAGTCTTTTTCCTGGCGCAAATCCCGTGCCGAACAGCATTCGACCCGTCCCGCTTTCCGGCTCGTCCCGCTTTCCGGCTCCCGATTTCCGGCTTCCCTTAGCTGCCCGCCCCCGCGAAGCGGTTAGTTCAACTGTTACTTTCTTCCCCCGTTCCTGGGCGGGAGTGACGTGCCCGGGGCCGTCCGGCGCCGCGCGTTGTCTGGGATGACGCGCCCAGCGCGCCGTGCAGATTCCTCAATAACATAGCAGCGACGAGTTTCGCACCATCGCATAAAGGGGGCGTCGGCACGAAGCCGTTCTACCTCCGCACGCAGGCGGTCGTGAAGCGTCTCAAATGAGATGTCCATCGCCACAACCGCGTCGCCGCGAAGCCCGGCAATACGCAGGAGGTAGACCAGCTCTCGACCGACGGTGGAAAACCGACCGTCGGAAAGCTCCCGCGCGAAGCGCGCGGGCACGTTTTCGTTGTCCACTTGCGGTTCGGGTTGCCCCAGCGCACACGCCGCCGGAGCGCGCCGCAGCCGCTGATTCGACTGCCATTCCTCATTCCACAAAAGCTGCAGTGCTAGCGACGGGTCGCGCCGAAGGGCTTCGCAGAATGGCCGCAATACTTCGTCGTCAATTACCCAGAGTCCGTGTGGACTCAACCCTCTGATGATTGACAGGACCGCCAAGTCGTAGGACTCGCTTTTCGTTCCCCACATTGCAAATACCTTTTGAAGCACACGCCGGCGCGCTGGCAGGCGCTGAACCCGGCAAATCAGCGCACGCGTTTCGTCGGGGGATGATGGAATCGCTAGGCGTCCGAGAACGCGATTATACGTGAGCTCCCAGGATTCAAGGACTGCTACTGTGGGGATTAGTGGGAGTAGAAATGTCGCGCATGCGCATAGCCAAAGCCTTCGAGTGCCCCAATAGCGATTTGAGTTGGACAAGTTAAACGGCCCTCAGGCAGACCGGAACTGCGCTCGCAGGCTCCGGCGCGTCAGGTGTACCTTATAGCGACGGGACGATCCGGTTCGTTGTTCTATGAGCGCGACATGGGCAGTGATTATTGTTCGATTTCGCTCTTTCCACCCTTTCCGCCACCCCCGCCCGCCCCGAGCTGGTAAGTCGTGCAATTGGCCAAAGCGGCCGTTACTGTCGCAAGACGCTCCTTGTCGGTTTTATTAATGAATCCGCAAGGTGCGTCGCATGACCCAATGATGCTCTGCTCAATACAGTCTTGCTTGTCCTTATATTGTGGATTGATCTGCCGCCATACCGACCCATCGTCGCACTGCCCGGAAAGGTCATACGCGCGATATTCGTCACAAACGCATAGCTCGCATGGGTCCAACCCGGCATTGCGATCAATGCCCGTACACTGGTCGAGGAGGTGGATCAGTTCATGGCGCAGCGTCTCCCATATCTGGCCGCACTTCCCGTGGGCGGAGCCCGCGACATTGGTGTAGTTACCGAAATTGACGGAACACAAGAAGATGTCCTGTGTGCCCTTGATGAGGCCGCCAAACTCCCCTTTGTTGGCACACTTGTCGCAAGGCGCCTTCTTGCTGCTTGCAGGGCAGCACTTGATTTTCGGTTGGCATCCTTTTTTCCATTTGCGCCCAACACCGATCGCCCTTTTTTCAGTTAAAAGCATGTAGATAGCCGCGAGGGTTGGATCTTTTCTGTCAGTCCAGCCTTCCTTCACGCAGTCGTCACAGTCCTGCTGTGTGCATGGAACCGGCCTTGTGGCCTGCGTACCGGTCGCATCGACCAGTACGTTCGGACGACCGCGGACGTACTCGTAGAAGGAAACCGTCCCATCCGCGGGTCGCGGGTCGCGACCCATCCAGGCGCCTGTTGCTGGGTTAAGATAACGGAGACGCGCGAAAAGGAACCATGATTCCACATCCCAGCGATACCCCGCAAATCGCGTTTCCCAATCGAAGCTCGACGCGCCGCGAAGGGTAAACGTCGGCGTCAAAACGGTCGGAAGTCCATAGGCCGTATAGCGATAACGCTCCCTGATCGCTCCCGTCGAGTCCGCGACGGCCGTCATATTCCAGTTGGGATCCTGGATTCCAAACAGGCGTTCCGTGCCGCGATCCCGCGCCACGAGGTCATCGATGTACCGCAGCCCCCACACGAATTGGCGATCCGGCGTCGTTGAGCCGCCGACACGCTCCTCGATGGCTTGCCAGCCGGATGTGTAAAAGATGTCTCGTAAAACGTCGGAAACGATCTTGCTAACGCGGCGATTCAGGCCGTCGAAACGGTAAATTCCGACAGGCGAGCCACCGGACCAAAGGCTGACGAGGCGATTCCAGGCGTCGTAGACACCGCCAAACCCATCCGCCGGCGTGGAGGGCTGTGGCATGCTCACCATGTTACCGGCCAAGTCGTACGCGGGCTGAAGCCAGCCACCCCCGGTGATCGATTCGATCTCATTGAAAACGCTGTGCGCGCGGGTTTGGACGAGATCGAAGGACCCGCTGCCCGCCGTGTCCTGGTCGAAATTGCTCCAGTTGCCTGTCGCATCAAGGCCCCAGGCCTGGGCGAAATTGAGCGTCCCCGGTTGGATCGCCGTCTTGCCGGCGTTTAGCTGGCCGCGATCGAGCCGATCAAGCTCGTACATTTCGTTGTACGTGTAGAATTCGTCCTGATTGACGGCCGGGCTTTGCGCCTTGGCAACCGTGTTCTCGCGAGAGAGGCGATTGGAAGCTCGATCGTACGTGTGCTTGACGCGCTCGACGTCCGTGGTGGTGCTGATGTTCCACCACCGGCAGTCGATGACGCGGTCGAACTGGTCCAGCCCGGAATACGGATCGGCGCCCGAGCCGTTAATGAGATCGTAGCGGATGTTGGGCTGGGGATAAGTAGCCTCGACGATACCATCGACGCCGATGCGCGTGTAATCGACGAGGTGTGTCACGCCGTCGTCGTCGATAAGGCTAACAATCCGGCTCAGAGCATCGTCAGTGCCGCCGGACGTACCATAATTGAGATTCAGCACCCGTCCATTGGGATAGATCAACGCGGTTGGGCGGATTGTGTTGGCCGAGCCGTCGGTATATTGGTACTGCACCTGCGGAGAGGTCGAAGTGTCGACCGCGCCGTTGTGCTCCTGGTACTCCGTCGAGATCTGGTTGAAATCGTTGAAGACGCGCTGCACGTCGTTGACCACGTTGCCCGCGCCGACCGTCGGGTTGTCGAACGAGGTGACGCCGGAAGGCATTCCGCGGACCTCGTACGACGTTTCGATCCGAAGAACGGTGGTATCGACGCCGCTGGGGATTCCGCCGCTGGAACTCGACGAGCTGGAACTTGATGGCGGTCTTATCGCGATCACACGATCTTCGACCTGGCGGCCCAACAGGTCACGATCGAACGCGTGCGTCACGCCCCGTTGATCGGTGGCTTGCTTCACCTCGCCTTGCCGGTTGTACAGTTGTGAGACCACGCCACCATCGGGATAGATGACCTGCCCAACGAGATCATTTCGCGCGACGTCCGACGTGGCGAGCGTCGTGCCCCACACGTTCGTCGTCACCTGGTTTCCGGTTTTCGCATTCACAGCCGTGATCGCGACTACAAGATCGTCGGCATTGTATGCCCAGAGAATCGTCCGGTTCTTGTCGTCGGATGGCGGAGTTGCGTAAGCGTTCGTGCTCGAACTCGAAGAGGAACTTGACAAGGAGCTGCTGGAAGAACTTGCGACCTGGCAATTCGAGACGAGCACCGTGCGACGCGCCGCGTCATCAAACGTTTGGCACGTGACGGTGCCGGCGGCGTCAGTCGATTGGTAGTTTTCACCGCGGCTGTTGTAGAGGCTGCTCGATACCAGCACGGTATCGGCCCTTGCCGGGATCGTCGAGGGGCGAACGAGCGTCACGTCGCCATTGGTGCCGTAATTGGCCACGGCCTGCTGACGGCCCATGGCATCGGGGTACATTGCAACGTAAGTCACGCGCGCGTAGGGCTGCGGGCCCGCCGGTGATGTGAGGTCGCCGGTGCCGGTGGCATTGTGGAAGCGCCGCCGCGTCGTGGTTTGGATGACGTTGCTCGCCGCGTCGAGCGTGCTTTCGACCTGTTGCATGATCGTGTCGTCGGCGACGCTCGCAACCTCGGCATACGTCTCGGGAGTGAGGTCGTAGCCTCGGTAGCTCGTGGTCTGACGGCCTGCGCCGTCGTAAAACGTTTTGGCAAACAGTTGGGAACCCGAGAGCAGCGATTTGATGCGATGGCCCGACGGGTCGAACCAGAAGTTGCCCACCAAGGAATTGGTCGTCAGGCCCGTCGTGGGATCGACGCCGACCACGATCGACTGGAACTTGCGGCTGCGGTCGTCCCAGTTGGTTTGATTCCGTGCGATCAAATTGCCAGCGGCGGTGGTGTTTCGCCGATCGACCTGGAGCTGGCGATCCATATTGTCGATCGTCTTTTCGGCATAAAGATCGATCTCGCCATCGATGACGGTCTCGCGGTTCCGCCAATCGAAAGCGAACGCCGTGACGCGCGCCGTCGAGCTGTCGACATGTTGCGTGAGCTGTGTCAGGTTTCCTTCGCCACCAGCCATGCCGTTATCATACTCGTTTTCGGTGACGACCACCATGTTATTGCCCGGCGCGCCGCCGCCCGTCGGGTCGAGCCAGGTGGCGCCCGTGTCGTTGGTTCCGACCCAAGTCGAAACGACCATATCGCGAGCGTCCCTGACAGTTCGCTCGATCGTCCCGCCAGGCGAAACGACGCGGTTTTGGTGATTGAGCATGTCGTAGCCAAAATCGGTCTCCCAGTAATTCACGCCCAGCGTTCCTGTTCCCGTGGACGGAATCAGGAAATACTTCCGCGTGCTGGCCAGCTTGCAGCAGTCGCTCCACTGGTTGGTGGTGAGCCTGCAATACGACGATTGCGGGAGCGAATCGGTGGTCACGAGCGGGCCATTGGTGTAGGACCGGATCGCCTCGGCCTCGGAGAGCACGTGGCCCACTTCGTCGGTGAAAGTGAGGCTGACGGGGTTGGTGAGCGTGTACGTGTAGTTCGGGGCGGTGCCGGTGGCGTACCCTTGGGCACTCCAGGTTTCGAGCAGGCTGTCGAAATAGAGGAACATTTGCACGGGCCTGCCGGTGGTGGCCACGCCGCCCACGTCGATGGTGATGGCCGGGGCGTAGGCGTACAGGTTTCGCCCCTGTGGGTCGATCGTGGTGTCGGTGATCAGGTGAAGGCCGCCATTCGGCGGTGTGGTCCAGCCGGCGGGCTGGTCGGTGGTCAAGGCCGTGTTCACGTCCGCGATGTGCTGTGTTTGCGCCCCGGTGGCCACGTCGAACTGGTCGCGGACCAGGAAACCGCGCTCGTCCTTCCGCCAGGTGGGGTAGCCGTAAAGGCTGAAGTATTGTGTTTTGCGGTCGGCCACGCCCGAGCCGTTCTGGGCTGTGCTCACGACCGGCCAGGTAGTCGTGATCGATTGCACCGCCAGCGTGCCGGGGAACAGGGTGTACGAAAAACTCGTCGTGATCCGGCGCGATTGGTAGGGATCGACCGTGATGTCGTCGGGGAACTCGGTGGTCGAGGTGACGAGGTGCACAGTCAGAGGACTGCCGGTGCCACTTGAACTGCTTGAGGAAGAGCTGGAGGAACTGGACGATGACGAGCTGACGGGCGGTGCGGTGAAGGGGGCTACGGTCCGCTCGTAGATCAGGTTGTCGCAGCCGAGCTCGCCGTTGCGGATGCGAACGCGAGTGACAATCTGGCTGGCCAGATCGTAATCGTAAAGCTGGATCATGCCGGCGTGGTCGGCGATGTACTGGTAGTTGCCAAAGCAAAGGGACGGGCTGGAGCAATACGGCGCGCCCGATGAACTGCTGCTGGAGGAGCTGCTGCCGGAACTCTCACGAGTTCCGCTACTGGAACTGCTGGAGGAAACCGGCTGGCAATGGAACAGGTCGGAATAGCTCTCGTCGTAGCCGGTGATCGACGCCGAATCAAGCCGAGCGAAGATCAGGCCCTGGGCGTTGTAGATGTAGCCCTCGTACCAGGGGCCGTTGCCGGGCTGCCCGGCGCCGGCAATCCGCACCGTGAGCATCACCTGGCCGGCGTAGTTGGCGTAGGTGATGATCTGCGTGCCGCCGGGCAGGGTTTGGACGGTCTTGTACTTCCACGAGTTGTAGCCGTCGGCGAAGTTGCTCTGGAAATAGCCGTAGCCATAGGTCCGCGTTCCCCCCTCGACCATTTCCGTGGTCACATGCCGCTGGTTGTCGTATTGAAAGAAGTTGTCCGCGAATTGGCTTATAAGGGTATCAGACGCTACGGTAGGATCATTGCCGGGACCCACCGCGGCGGCCAGCCTCGCGTAGCTATCAGCTTCCACGACGTACTTTAGACGGTGGGACAAATCGTACGTCGCCGGTCCTCCGGAAGACGATGAGCTGGAGGAACTGGATGCGACGACGTACCAGCGGTAAAGCTGGATGCCGGTGCTCGACCAGACGCCTCCTTCCCAGGCATTCTGCGTAGCCGTCTTGAGGTCACCCAGCATGCCGAACGAGTTGCTGCCATCCCAGTAGTCGTAGACGCACTGGCGGACGTTGGTCCAGGCCCCGCCGTTGACCTGCCGCCGCAACGTCACCGACGTGAGGCGGTTGATATTGTCGGAAAAGCTCGTGTCGTACTCATAGACCAGGCTCTCGACGGTCGTGTTGCCGCTGGAATCGGTGAACGAGCGCTGGACTTCGCCGGGGTTGCCGCCGTTGGGGGCCAGCGAGACGACGCTGGTGACGACGCCCGCCGCGTCGGTGCGGTCCATCATCATGCCCGCGGCGATCATGTTGAAGCCCTGGAATCGCGTCACGTTGCCGTGGACGTCGGTGAGCGTGAAGATGCTTCCGACCGAATTGACCGTGAGCGTTTCGGTGATGTTCCAGCGGCCGACGTACCGGCCGCCCACCAGGTCGAAGAAAAGCTGGCCGGCCGGGTCGCCCATCAGCACGGCGCCGGTGAGGTTGCCGGACCCGTCGGTCAATTGCCTCAGATGCACCCATTCGGCGACCAGCCAGTTGTAACCCTGCCCTACATCGGTACTTACCTCCAGCCGGCTGGCGAATGACCGTGTGTGTCCCCATGGTCGGCCGAATCCCGGGGAGACCACGTCTACCGAGCTATAAATGATTTCGCCGGTGGAGAAGCGCACCGGGTTTTCGGACCGCTCATACGGGGGCGGCCTGAAAATTGGTCCGCTTCCGCCGACCGGTCCTCCGCCACCGCCACCACCGCCGCCGCCGCCAGCACCCCCACCACCCGCGCAACTGCACGTGCAGTCGGAATCGTTGGCGGCTCCGATGCCGCTTTGGCCGCGCGTTCCGCCGGCCGCGCCGCCACCGGGATTGCCGCCGCCTTTGCAAAGTTTCACGGCGGGCTGGATGGGCGTGCCTTGCGGTGATTGGAAGCAAGCCCAGCCGGGCGGATAGTGGCCGGGCTGGTAGGCGGGGCCGGGGGTGAGGGGAATCTCGGCTGGCCAGCCGCCGCACGTGGGGTTGCCTCCAACCTTTGTGAGGGTCATGGGTACCGTGCAATCGGGCAGCGGGCACGTCCAACTGAGGGCCGGTTCGGTGCCCCCCATGATGAGTTGCGCAAACGGCTTTGCGTTGGCGTCCAGTTGGAACGTCAACAGCCAGCCAGTAAAGGCGCACGGAAACGTCGGGTGGCCGAAGCTGCAGACGCCCGGACCAGGGAACGGCGGCAACACCCAGGTATTATTGAGTGCGAGGCACTGGCTGCACATCATCGTGTTCGTAATGCCGCTGACGACGATGGTGTACGATTGGGGCACGCCCGTCGGGCAGTACGGGCACTCGCAATTGGAGGTGGGCATGGGAAGGGCCTTTGTCGGATTTCAGCGATAGGCGATAGGCGTTAGGATTCAGGAGTCAGGGTTAGAGCGAGGCGTTAGGCGTCGGAGGGGGAAGCGGATAATCCACAGATGGCAAGGATTTCACAGATCGTATTTCTGATTCAGTTAAAAAAGTTAACCGTGTGATGTTGCGACGACGAAAACCAAGGGAGATCCACGAATAGCACGAATTGCACGAATACGACGGATAGATTTCATTGGTCTGCTTCGCGGATGCAGGTGTTCGGTTCGGAGGCCGCGACGGAGGAAAATCACACGCAAAGGCGCAAAGTCGCCAAGAACTTTTTCTCGCTTTGCGCCTTGGCGCCTTTGCGTGAGACTTTCTCGTTCCGTATTCGTGTTATTCGTGTTATTCGTGGTTTGTCCGCCGTCTCCTCACCCTCCACCCCCCTCGTCCCCTCCCCGTCGCCTTACCTCCTCACTTGCAGCCGGTCCCTTGATCGCGTACTCCGCGCAGGTGCATGTGGCAAGTGTGCTCGCCATCGCATTTGAAATGTGTTCTCGGATTTTAACGTGAGAAACTGACTGTTCAATAACCATTGTAGGTGGTGATATTTCAATTTCTGATTGCGCGCCTTCAACTACCCTGTGCCAACGGTTAACCGCCCGCAATCACCGGTTCCTTGATCTCGTAGTCCGCGCAGGTTCCGCACTCGGCCAGCGTCGTCTCTCCGTGCGCGGGATGGGAGCAGGCGAACGTCTTGACACGAACGTGGCCCTGACACGTCTTACATTCACGCAAGCCGGTTTCGCCGCCAAGGTGGCGGCAGAACGATTGCGGATTGCGGATCGCGGGTTGTGGATTGTGGCGGATTGCCGGCCATTCGCCGACGTCGCGGGCGCGTTCAGGGACCGCAACGTTCGCGCCGGAATCCTTGCGAGTCCCGCTGCCGGCGAGCTCGAGCGACCAGGGTTGCGTGATCGCACGGCCACGGAAATAAAGGGCGGGGATGAGCGACCCGTCGAGATCCGTGGTGAAACGCAGCGCGTGGTGCGCGGTGAACTCGACCTGCCGCCCATGAACACGCAGTAAAGCCGTTTCTGGATGGTCGACGCCGGATTGCGTAGGGGATGCCGTGATTCCTTGCTCCTGACTCCTATCTCCTGACTCCTGGCTCCTTCGCGGCGCCGGGTTGCTGAGCCAGAACGTGCCCGGATCGCCGTCGCGAAGAATTTCGAACTTCCAATCGGGCAACCGCTCGGCGACCAGGCCGAGAAACCGCTCGCGACCATGGAACTCGCCAACGATCAATCCAACGCGGTCCAACACCTGGCACTGGTCGAGAAGGTCCAACTCGCAGCCTTCGCAGTCGAGCTTGAGCACATCGACCCAGTCGAGCCCCTGTTCGGCCATCAACGTTTCGAGTGTGATCGTCCGCATCGGCCGGGTGTCGACCCAATACTGCCCGAGGCGAGGGGCATTCGATTGCGGATTTTGGATTTCGGATTGCGGATTGGAATTATCCGTAGCCGGACTCGCAAGAGTTCGGGACGGCGAGTCGGCACCCGCCGCCTGGATTCTTGCGAATTCAGCTACAGGGGCGCCGCTATCGTCGGAATTCTCACGAATTCCGCTACACGGAACGCCAGGGACGGCGTTCCCTACAGAGGCGGCAACGGAAACCGCCTGGGCGAGACGCTCGGCGAGGTCGCGTTTGGTGATGACAACTGAGCCCCCGGTCGAGACGCAATCAGGATAAACCGCGTTCAGGAGCGCGACGTCCGATTCATAACTGAGCGCGGCCTGGACCACCGTGGCGAACCGGCCGACATTTCTCGTCAACACGGGAATGTTTTCCCGGGAACACTCTATGGCGACGATTTTCGCGGAGGGATGACGCTTATG
>Ga0307373_10013986_pt1 | contig 11125 bp, 14 predicted proteins | sample OX2MG_FD_202534 | JGI IMG/M metagenome (GOLD analysis project Ga0307373, IMG submission 202534) | Soil microbial communities from Risofladan, Vaasa, Finland - OX-2 | ecosystem: Environmental > Terrestrial > Soil > Coastal area > Acid sulfate soil | place: Finland: Risofladan, Vaasa | collected... | reverse complement strand
AGCGCCGATCATACCGAGGTTCTGATCGGCCACGTGCATGGAGCCCCCCTTGCCGCCGCAGACCCCGGTTGTTCGACCAAAGAGTTCGCCGGCGATGGCTGGCAGGGGTACGCCGCGGGCAATCGCGTGGCCGTGATTCCGGTACGTCGACGTCAGCCAGTCGGTCGCCTGCAGAAGGGGGATGACGCCCGCGGCCACGGCCTCCTCACCCATGTAGGTATGGAGATAGCCTTCCGCCTCCTTGAACTCTGCAATCCGCGATACTTCCGTCTCGAAAGCCCGAATCTGACTCATCACCGTCCACAGGGCCACGGACTCATCCGTCGAGGGCGGGGTCACTTCGGACTTCCTGAGTTTCGTTACCGGCTTTGCCACCTTGCTCCCTTGTCCTTACCTGTAAACCATCAGCCAGACGTCGGCCCTCTCAACTTGAGGTTCTCCACGCGTTCGCAATCACGGCGAACGATCTGGCACCGGGGTCTTCGTGGCCACGCGTTCGATCACCAAAGCCTCGAGCACGGCCCACTCGGGCCACCATCTGCGACGTCGACACTGCTCCCGTTTTCGCCGCGTCCGCAGCGCGTTCAAGCGCAACGGACAAAGTGGCATTGTCGCGAGCCTGCTCCTCTAGGACGTCCACGAACGGATCCAGTGCATCGACCATCGTCGCGTCCCCAGGTGTCGCCCCACCAGCTTTCTGGACCATGTCAAGACCTCGTCGGAACCCTCGCGCCAGGGCGCTGAGTCCAATGGCGTCGTCCGGCTCGAGGGTCGAACCCAGATTCGTGAACAGCACCGCGTAGAGGGTGCCGGACGCCCCGGAGCAGTGACGCAAGAGAGATTGGCCAAATTCGTTCAAGAGGTGACCCGCCGACTGCTCCTCGAGATTGGTCTTGGCGACCGCCGTCTCAAACAGAGTGGCGACCGAGCTGCCGTGATCGCCATCGCCGACGGCTGCATCCAGCGAGTCGAGTTCGCTCGCGGCGCCACGCAACTCCTGAGCGCTTCGCGTCAGGACGTGGGCGACGTCTGAGGCGCTAAGTACGTCAGTTGGCACGGCTCGCCCCCGACATGGTCAAGGCCGGCGACGTGCAGTCCGCGTCCCACAAATCCAATAACTCACTATCGAATCGGCAGATGGAGACTCCTACGCCGGCGGTGGCGAGCGTCGTCGCGTACCGCCCACACCACACTCGGTCGACGACGACGTCCCTTTGATTTAGCCATCGCTTCGCGGCTCTGGCCACCAGCGTCACCTCGAGGACGGACATGGCGCCCGCGTCGTTCACGATCAGCCCGCAGTGCTCTCCCGCCTTGATCTCCAGATCGAGCGCAATCTTCTGAATCAGGTGTTCGGCGATCGAGTCAGCGCTTGTGATTGCGACGATCTCTCCCGTGCTGTCACCGTGAACCCCGGCGCCAACGAGGGCGGTGCCGACGGCGACCGACGACACCGGCTGGCCCGTGATCGGATTTTCGGTACCACCAAAGACGGCGCTCAGCGACCGAATACTGTCCCGGACCTTGATTCCGATCCGCTCGCACTCCGAGAGTGACATTCCCGCTTCGGCCGCTCCGCCGACGATCTTCCAGGCAAAAAGGAGCCCAGAGCCACCCCGCCGGTCAGGACCATGCACGGGCGAGGTGGAGACGTCGTCCCACAGGAGCAGCATGCGACACTCGGGATCTGTCGGTCCTAACATGCCGAGCGCCATTTCGGCGCTCAACACGTCGCCGCTGTGATTCGACACGCACAACAGGACACCCGCGCCGCGGGCGGCCGCTCGGATACCTGCCGCAATATTTAATGGGCCCGGTGCCGCAAAGAGTTCACCCGGAATGTTCACGTCAAAGAGCCCCGGACCGACCAGGCCCAACATTGCCGGCTCGTGGCCGAGTCCATTTCCGATGGCCAGCCCTACGCGCCCCCTCGGTTTCTCTACCGTCCGAACGATCAAGCCGTCCGAGTTCAGTCGGACAAAGTCACCCCACACGCTGACGTACCCATCGAGCAACTCCGAAACCAGTCGTTGGGGGTCATTGACCAGGATGCGACGGGCCTTGGCGGTCTCAGCTCCGTCAGCCGCGCTGTTGTCGTTCACGATCCGCTGAACCCCTCGCTTTCGTCCTATTGAGTTGGATGGTAACCCTAAACGAACAGTAACGCAACTAGCAATTGGCGTTATGGTGCCTTTACATTCAGTCAGTGTGCGTGTTACCTTGTGCTTAGGTGGCGGTTGATGATGGGGGATTCGTTGGCGACGACGGAACCCACGAATGAACGGAGTAAATCAATGAACTCCAACGCTGCGTCCAGTGTGAGTGCGTCCCTTGGATCGCCCCTTTCGCGAATTCGCTTTATCGAAGAGGTTTTGCGCAACGAAGGCCAGGTGAAGGTAAAGAAACTCGCCTCCGACCTCCAGATCAGTGAGGTGACCGTTCGACGGTACCTGGATCAGCTCGCCGAACGTGGCCTGGCGGAACGCTCCAGGGGAGGCGCCATCCGACTGGACGCTCCGCTGTCCGATCCGATCTTTGCGGCTCGACGAGCCGTTCAGCGCGACGCCAAGAGTCGAATCGCCCGGTGTTGCGCAGAGATGATTCCGGACGAGGGGACGGTGTTCCTGGGCGGCGGGACAACCACGTGCGAAGTGGCCCGATTCCTCATGGTGCGACCCGACCTGACGATCTTCACGTCCAACCTCGCCGCGGCCTCACAGTATCGATCCGACGGTGCGACCGTCTTCGTCATCGGCGGCGCGATCCGTGGCGCGTCGTGCTCGCTGGTCGGCGACCTCACTCGCAGCGGTGTGGGGCGCCTGTGGGCCGATTTCACCGTCATCGGGGCGGATTCCATCTCCGCCACGTCAGGGGCCATGACGGACAGCACCGAAGAGGCCGACGTGGCCCGGCAGATGATTGAGAACACCCGGGTAGGGGTGATGTGCGTGGTCGACGCGTCGAAGTGGACGCTTCGTTCCGGGCACGTCGCGGCGTCTCCCAGTGAACTGACTGCGGTCGTGAGTGACCACATTCCGGCGGCGGAGAGCAATGCCCTCGCGAAACTCGGAGTCCAGGTGGTGGATGCGGCGACTCTCTACAACGACGCGGCCTACGCCTCATGATCGACGCGGCCTCGAGAGTCAGTGTCCACAGCGCGCTCTGGGCCAAACAGTGGGGTCAGGATCTGGCCAGTTACATCGTGAAGGCGAGCTCCTTGGGGTACAGCGGGGTGGAGATCTCTCTGCTGGGCATCGAATCATCCGGTCTCGCCGCTCTCGCCGCGACAGCTCGCGACGTCGGTGTGGAACTTAAGTGCACGACCGGACTATCTCCCGAACACGACGTCTCCAGCGTTGATTCCTCCGTGCGGGGCGCTGGCGTTGCATTCATGCGAAGCTGCGCCGATGTCGTGGCGACACTCGGCTCCGACCTGCTCGCCGGTGTGATCTACGCCCCGTGGGGCGTGTTTGGATCACCCGAATCCAGACGAGAACGACTGCATTGGGCCGCCGAGTCACTCTCCACCGTCGCGCCAGACTTTCAGGATCGGGGAATCACGCTGGGAATCGAGGCGATCAATCGTTTTGAGACGGACCTCGTCAACACGGCCAGTCAGGCAATGGAGCTGGCCGACGAGGTCGATGCGCCAAACGTCGGCGTTCACCTGGACACTTTTCATATGAACATTGAGGAGCGGGATGTCCACGCTGCAGTGAAGATTTCCGCGTCGCGGCTCGTTCATGTCCACGTGTCGGGATCCGATCGTGGTCGGCCGGTCACTGATCGATTCCCCTGGGGCGTGTTTTTTAACGCTCTCCGAGAGATCGACTACCAAAAGTGGATCGGAGTGGAGATGTTTGTTCAGGCGGAGATACCCGTGAGCTCCGACCTGAGGATTTGGCGCACGATTGAGGCCTCACCCGACGACGCCGCCGCAGAAGCTCGGAACTTCGTTTTGGAGAGGATCGCTCGTGTCGACTAGCGCATCGTGGGTTGCCGACGCGCCCGTACGAGTGATCCTGGACTGCGACACGAAGAATGAGATAGATGACCAAGTGGCGATTGCGTACGCATTGGGGTGCCCAAGAATTGATGTCGTCGGCGTCATCTCGGTTCAAAACACTCTGGCCAGCGGACCAGATTCCGTTGAGATCTACCAGGAAGAGGCGGAGCGAATCGTCGCGCTGAGCGGGAGGGAGGACGTTCCGTGCTTGCGGGGAGCGAGCAGCCCGATGGAGCACATTGATGATGTGGTCCCGAGCGACGGATTGGAGTTTCTGCTCGCCGCGTGCGAGCAGGGACCGATTGCACTCCTCGGCACGGGTCCAGCCACCGATATTGCCGCGTTTGTGCAGGTGGCCCCGCGAGCCACTCAGGAACGGGTTCAGATCATTTGGGCTGGCGGCTTCCCTGACCCGGAGTCGTGGAATGAGCACAAATTTGGCGAGCTCAATGCTCGCGCGGACATCGCTGCGTGGCGTCGTGTGTTTCAAAGCGCCCAGAACCTCACTGTGCTCACTGGCTGGCCGGCAGTGGAAACAGTGAAGTTGCCCTGGACCCGGTGCGTCGAGAGATTCCGCGAGCTCCGTTCACCACTGGGGAACTACCTTGCCGACCTATTCACCGAATACGCCGCACATGGACGACCAATGGATATGGACGTTCAGCGTGAGGGTGACAAAGTGCTCTGGGACATTGTCAACGTCGCAGCGGTCTCGATTCCTGAGGCGGTCACGCTGACTGAGAGCGTGCTCTCATATGTTGACCCCGCGGGGGTACCCGACTGGAATAGGGCCAACCGAACGGCGCCCTTCGCACTCGAAGTAGATTCCGAAGCCATTCTCGACGACCTTTGGCGGGCACTGGAGCGGCTTCCCAAGGCGCCCAAGGGGTGACGGATTCGATGTAGTGGATTGCCTGACGGCATTTGTCGGCTTGCGCGTGCGACTCGTCATCTCTCAATCAGTCTCACTCATCGGTACCATGCAGTCGTGAGCGACGCTGCGCTGGAAGAGCGGGTTCGGGAGCTCTGCCTGGCGCTACCCGGGGTGACGGAGAGACTAAGTCACGGATCACCCGCCTTCCTCGTCCAAAGGCAGTTCGTGGCTCTGTGGCCGGAGGGCCATCACGACAACGAGTTCCCCCATCTGTGGTGCGCGGCACCGCTGGGAGCTCAAGAGTCGTTGATCGAGTTATCGCCCAAGAGATTCTTCCGGCCTCCTTACGTAGGTACTCGCGGATGGCTCGGCGTACGCCTCGACGGGCGAGTGGACTGGCGAGGTCGCTGCGCTGTGTGAGGACCGTACCGAACGGTTGCCCCCAAAAAACTGATCGCGCAGATGGATGTGGCGAGCCATACGGTCTCTCCGAAGTGACCTGCATTTAGAAGACGCCGGCGAGATCTGCTACGTATCGCTGCCCTTTCGAAAGTACTCGGCGGGCGTGATCCCCGTCTCCTTACGGAACGCGGCCACGAAGGCACTCGCCGATTCGTATCCCACGTCGCGGGCGACGTTGGCGACGGGGCTCTGGCGGGCGAGTTCCTCCATCGCGGCACCGAGTCGCAGCCGCGTCCTCCATCTCCCGAAGGGGAGCCCGGTGTCGGCAACGAAGGAGCGAGCGAGGGTCCGGGCGCTCGCTCCGACCTCCTTGCCCCACTCGGCCAGTGTTCGGTTGTCGGCCGGATCGCGCCTCAAGAAGTCCGCGACACGACACGCCCGCTCGTCCACCGGCAGCCGAACGTCAAATGACACCGACGCGACCGGCTCGAGGAGGTCCACTAGGACGCGCTCAGTGTGGGTGCGACTCTCTGGCGAGAGGTCCTCGCGCTCGAGGCGGCCGAGGAGTTCGCCCATCAACGTCGAGGCGATGACGGGCGTGCACACGGTCCAGGTCACTGAACTGAACGAGGGACGTATGTAGGCGCTGCGCATGGTGGCAGCGCCCTGGGAGAGCGTCTCGTGACGAACCCCCGCGGGGATGAACAGGGCGCGGGTCGTCGGCAGCACCCACGCGTCGCTCTGGCTGCGCACGGTGAGGACACCGGTCGACGCCCAGGCCAGTTGGTGATCCTCGTGCGTGTGCCAGTCGAAGACGGTCCCGGCGGGCATGGGAAACGTACACACCTCCATGCCGACGTCGGCGGGAACTGCGCAGTTCGAAACTTGTCCGTCTGGCGACATCGAACGTCACTTTACGGTCTTGGTTTCTTGCCGCGCGCTCCCTAGCCTCACGGCATGAACGAAAATCACGCGAAGCTGTGTCCGAGCCCCGAGTGGGCCGAGCACATTCAGGCCGATGTCTTGCCGTTCCTTTCGTCGATCGCTGAGTTTGGCGAGAAGATGCTCGAGCTTGGGCCGGGTCCGGGCGCAGCCACCGACTGGCTGCGTCGACGGGTTCGCCGCTTGAGTGTGGTCGAGAACGACGAGGTTGCGGCGAAGGCGCTCTCTGGGCGCTTTCGTGGAGACAACGTCGATGTCATCGTCGGCGACGCGACTCGACTAGAGCTTGGCGACGATGCCTTCGACTCGGTGGGGTCCTTCACGATGCTCCACCACCTGCCAACGTCGCAACTCCAGCAGCGCCTGTTGAGCGAGGTGCATCGCGTGTTGCGGCCCGGCGGAGCGTTCGTCGGCTCGGACAGCCTGGCCAGCGCCGGGTTGCACGAGTTCCACGAGGGCGACACGTATAACCCAATGGACCCTGCGTCGTTCCTCGTGCGCCTGCAGGCCGTCGGCTTCGTACGGATCACGCTGGTGGTCGACGACATCTTGAAGTTTGTCGCCCACAAGCCGGACCTCCGAGACACCCTTACAAATGACCATGACTCGACCCGAAAGGACCTCTCATGACCTTGCCATATCAAGAACCTTTGACGCCGCGCGCCCGTGGAGTACGCGAGATCCCCGAGCCGCCACGCCGCGGTGAACCGGGCGGAGACCCGTGTGGAATCTGTGGCGGCCAGGCCACATCGGCGGTCTGGTCTAACGAGTACTGGTCGCTGCATCCGCCCGTCGGGGGGAGCTTGCCCGGGGCCGTGTGGCTGGCGTCTCGTGAGCACGCGGACTCCTTCAAGGACCTGTCCCCTGAGGCGGCCGCCGACTTCGTGCGCGTCATCGCTCAAGTCGAACGGGGCATCCTGTCGCTCGGTGACGTCGCGCGCGTCCACCTCTATCGGTGGGGGGATGGGGGATCCCACTTCCACGTGTGGATGATTCCGCGCCCTCTCGGGATGCTCGAGGCGAAGGGAATGATGCTGCCTCTGTGGGAGGACGTGTTGCCCAATGTGTCCGACGAGGAGTTGCTCGCGGCGGCCGAGAAGGTAGCCCTCACGATGGGGGAATAGAAGCGCCCCGTGTCGACCGAATCGACGCCAGTCCCTGCCTATCCAACAAGAACGTCGTGAAGGAAGTCGAGAGTCCTTGGCCAGGAGTCAGCTTGAGCGGCGGCATTACCTTGGAGGCTGCCGCCTAGTGCAATGAGCTCATGGTCTACCGGGTGCGATACGACGAGCGGGCTCGGTAGCCCCGGGGCCGTCGCGCAAAAGTGTCCGGCGTCGGGGTAGCGCAAGTGAATCAGACGGTGGACGAATCCGTGCGCGTGAGCGCGCTTCTCGGCGAGTTCGGCCAAGGTGGTCGAGGGCCACAGCGCGTCGTCCTCTCCCGAGATCATCATGATCGGGCACGACGCTCGCTCAATCTTGATCTCCGCCTTTCGCGCGGCCTCGACATGTGAAAGATCGGCCAGGGCTCCCGGAGTGCACACGAGCGGGCTGCTCTTATAGACCTCGGCCCACTCGGGTGAATCGTCATTGGTGGGCAACCACGGTACGGCGCGACCATCCAGCGTCCAGGCCGCCGACTCGGGACCCGCGCCCGGCCCGAAGCCTCCCCACACGACCCCCGAAGGCACGCGAGCGACCACCGCTCCGATCTGAGGAAACGTGGCACCTAACAGGAGCGCCAACTCTCCGCCTCGGGATTGGCCCAGCACTCCAACCCGGCCTGTGACTTCCGGTCGCGCCTGTAGCCAGCGCAGGCCCGAAGCGAAGTACTCGAGAGGCACGTCCACGAGTCCGTTCGGGAGCCCCGGCAACCCGAAGTAGGCGAGTGCCAGGGTCGCGAAACCCCGAGAGGCAAGGAGCCCGGCGGGCACGTCCGCGCCGTTGAAACCACCGCCAGACCCTCCGACGACCATGACCGCTGGATGCGAACCTTCACCTTCGGGACGGAAGTACATTCCGACAAGGCCGCCTTCGCTCACGGATGTGACTTCAACGGTCGGGTCGGCGAAGTGTCTGGTGATTGTTGCATCGGCGCGTTCCGTGTCCGTTGTGGCACTCAGCGTCGTGACGATTGGATCAAGGTTGGTATGTGCAACGTCACCTTCAAACCCTGCCGACCACCACAGACCACGGGCATCCACTCCCCGATAGGTGCCGCCGAGGCTGGGATGTTCGCATGGCGATACGACGCCGCGGGCGTCAGCTTCGAACAAGCCGGAAGACTCAAAAGCAACTCCTGCAAGTTCCCAAGAGGCGACGAGTCGAACCTCTTGGCCCGGCTCTAGCTCGATGATTCGAAACGCGACGGGATCATCAATGAGGGGAGAGCGATCGTCAATCGCAAATTGCATGTCCGCCTCCTCGGATGACCGTCGAGTTGGTAACTATCGAAGACGATACAAATTTGCGACGCGCTCGACCTGGTTTCAGTGACCGTCATCAGACCGTCCTTGGCGAAGGCTCGCCCGGGCGTTGCCAGACCACGGTAGTAAGGCGGCTCCCCTAAGGGCCGTTGGCGCAGTCGGGTAGCGCGCTTGCATGACACTGAGCGTTCACTGCCTACGAGTCTTCCCCGCTGTCCTTCTTCGCACCTATCAGGCTAGTATGCTAGACTGATAGGTGCAAAAGTGCGAGACCTGCGGAGACTGCTGCAACGTTCGGGTTGCGTTGAAGTCCACCAGACGATCTCACCTGATTGTGAGGTGTGGAACTTGCCAAGGTGTTGTTCCAATACCCGCTGGGGCCTTCCGAAGGGACTTCTCCGTTCAATTCAGCGAGATCTCGCGCCTTGTCTAGGAGAGGATTGGATTCGAAGTGGCTAAGACCCAAATCTTGAATACTCGCTACCACGCGACCTTCGAGCTCGACGAATCCGGAAACTGGATCGCTGAGATTGATGAGCTTCCTCAGGTACACACTTTCGGCCGAACCCTCGGGAAGGCTCGTGAGTATCTGGTTGATGCACTTGCTCTTTGGCTCAATGTTCCGATTGACGATGCGAAGGGTGCAATCGACTTTCGTGCGGTAGCCCTGCCAGAGCAGGTGCAAAGTTCAGTCGATCAAGCGATTGCTTCGCGCGCAATCGCCGAGGTTGCCGCTGAAAATGCAGGGGCGATGATGTCAGATGCCGCGCTGGCACTGACCAAGGTTGCTCGTCTCTCGTATCGCGACGCTGGCGAGCTTCTCGGCATCTCTCATCAGCGGGTGCAACAACTTGTCTCTGAAGTTCGAGGCGGCAACCCTCTAACGAGTAGCGGTACTCAGGGCGTGGCTCAAGATATTGCTCATAATCTCAAAGAGATCTTGCCGGGGGCTCGAGAGAGGACTTGGGTGCGCTGGTAGCGGTGGTCACATTTGGGGTCGCCATTGCCTGGTCCCCAGCACGCGAGTAGCCGACAAGAACGCAACAATCTCAATGGTAAGGTTGCTCGCCTAGGGGCCGTTGGCGCAGTCTGGTAGCGCACCTGCATGACACGCAGGGGGTCGCAGGTTCAAGTCCTGCACGGCCCACTGCACGGCCCACATTGCACGGCCCGCATGGTGCCTCGGGTGCAACAACTTACATTGGCCGCTAGGTCCCAATGGCTACTTAGGCGCAATTGATGAATCATCCAGGCCGACGGCGACGATCTTCGCGACGCGGCTCAGATCAGCGTCGGCGGTCAAAAGTGATGCACCGTGCCGGCGCGAAACTGAGACGATCATGCAGTCGACCATGCCTCGGGGGGTGACACCCGCACGGCGACATTGCCGATAGATACTCACGGCAGCATCGAAGTCTACGGCGGCGTCGAAACTCAGCAGTGGGAACCGCAACAGTAAGCGGCGCAGATCCACCTCGCGTTCGTCGGTCCGGGCTCCCGCCACGATCTCCATGATCACGGGTTCCGTGACCGCCAATGGACCGTCCTCGCCGATGAGCTCGACGAGGCGCTGGTCGACTCGGCTGCCCGTGGCTCGGTCGTACTCCACCCAGGCCGAGCTGTCCGCCAAGATCACGACGCGGAGGGACCGGCGTCGGTGGGAATCTTTCCGATCGCGCGTGCCCCACGCATCGCCAGCGCCTCGTCATGGGTCATGGGTTGCCCAGCCAGATGTCGCAGAGCCAGATCGACGGCATCAGTTTTCGTGTGTATGCCGTAGCGATCCATGATCGTCCGGAGGTAGTCGTCCTCGATCTCGATGTTTGTCCTTGTTTTGCTCATACAGTAAGTATACACGTTACGTGTATAGCCCGTGTATTAGCGCGGTTGACTGGGCCGGAGTCGCGATCTGACTCTGCGAGCCACTGCGTCATTGACTTCCATTCTCCCCATCTGTCGCCTTGGGCGCCGAGTCGAGAAGCGAAGATGCGACCCCTTGCATGACACGCAAGGGGTCGCAGGTTCAAGTCCTGCACGGCCCACCATTGAAACTCCTGATGAAGCGGGTATTGCTTCGTTTGATCATTACTCGAGAGTGCTGGAAAGCCGACTATGTAAGCAACGGCGTGAGCAACGCGCTTCACAAGGATTTGTGAGCGAGCGTAACTAGTGCAACTCCGCCCGGAAGCTCACGCCCTGGTTGGTGCCCACCTCCCACGTGGTCGCGATGAGGTTCGTGACCTTGACCATCGTGAACTCGCTGAGTCCCTTGGGCTCTCCGACTACCTTCACGGTGATCGAATCCTTGATTCCCGTCCCCGCGGCGAACAGTGGGACGTTGAACAGCGCTGCGCCGTTCTCGTCCAGCTTCGGTGCTCGGGTCTCGTAATCGAGAACTGGTTCTGCTGGTCCGGCCGCCGCAAATTTCACTGTTCCGGTGTCAATGGGCAATCTCATGGCGCTCCTTACAGAGGAG
>Ga0307373_10013985_pt1 | contig 11126 bp, 8 predicted proteins | sample OX2MG_FD_202534 | JGI IMG/M metagenome (GOLD analysis project Ga0307373, IMG submission 202534) | Soil microbial communities from Risofladan, Vaasa, Finland - OX-2 | ecosystem: Environmental > Terrestrial > Soil > Coastal area > Acid sulfate soil | place: Finland: Risofladan, Vaasa | collected... | reverse complement strand
GGCGGCGCAGGATTCGGCGGGCCTCCGAAGCGGCGGAAATTCGAGTTCGGCCTCACAAAGATTGCATTAAACAGGCCCGACCGTTCCAGGCGCTGCGCAGCCAGGCGTTGCAACCCGACGCCGAGAGAAAGCATGGCGACCAGTGAAGCGATGCCCACACCAATGCCCAGCGTGGTCAAGGTGTTCCGCAACACCGCTTCGCGCAGGTTCCGTGCTGCAAGCTCGGTCAGGTCGCGGACTTTCATGCTGCTGCCAGCTTTCCGTCCTTCATGAAGGCGATCCGCCCGGCAAAGCGTTCCGCCAGCGGCTGCTCATGCGTCACCAGGACGATGGTCGTAGCGAGTGTCTGGTTGATCTCCCGCAGCAGATTGAGGATTTCCTCGCCCGTGGCGCTATCCAGATTGCCTGTCGGTTCGTCGGCGAAGAGAATCGTGGGGCGGTTCACTAGAGCACGGGCGATGGCGGCACGCTGCTGCTCGCCGCCGGAAAGCTCTCCGGGCCGGTGCGCTGATCGTTTCCCAAGGTGGACCCGCTCAAGCGCTTCCCTCACGCGCCCCGCGCGTTCCCCACGGTCCACTTCAGCAAGGCGCAACGGCAGTTCCACGTTTTCCTCAAGGGTCATGCGCGGAAGCAAATTGAAAGCCTGAAAAACGATCCCCGCAGTTTGATTTCGATATCGAGCCAGTTCCCGCGAATTCATTTCCGCAAGGTTGCGCCCCTCGGCGATCATCGTGCCGGAGGTCGGACGGTCAAGCCCCGCCATCAGGTTCAGCAGCGTGGATTTTCCCGACCCGGAACTTCCCAGGAGCCCTACAAATTCCCCTTTGCGGATGGATAGCGTGACCTCATCCACCGCCCGGATCAGCGTCTCCCCCATCTGGAAATGCCGCGACACACGCTCGGCCCGAATTGCGAAACCGTCACTCGCCGTTGAGATTGCTCCCATCATCTTGTAATTAGTAATGACGACTTTGGCGGCTCCCGGGTTTCCGATCCGCCGCTGGCCGAAGCCCCGTTTGATGCTATGGGCGGTTTTGCATTCCGATCTCGTGCCAAAATTGGCAGTTCTACGGGTAGGCCGTTTTACGTCAATTTGGATACTCCCACGATGACGTGCCGATCAGTACATCCTGTTGCTCAAACGGAGCAGGCGGCGAGCGGTGCTCAGACGCGCGCCTTGATTACAGCATGTACAGGGAGTCGTCTCGCGATGGGGATACTCATCTGAGGCCGCAGAGATGCGTCCGGCTCACCGACGTGCCTGCTGGTGCTGGGCTGAACCAAGGTGAGGCCGATGTATGCGTTCTCGTGGATAACGGCTGGGATTATTTAGGGTCGACGTTTTGATGGAGAGCTTGGGAGGAACTGCTCATTGAGCCAATCCTTCTCTGCCGTGCCGGGGGATGTGTCCCCAGGTTAAGGGCTCTATCCGTCAAGAGCCGCCGTACGATGAGCTGACCTGGCTTGGCCTCTATGCAGTTAAGCAGCTCCAGCCTCGCCGTTTGCTAACGAAAAGAAACAGCCGGACTTATCCAACTTGCCCCCCCAATCCCGAGTCCCCAGCCGGGGTGGTCATTATTGAACAGACAATCAAGTCTTAGGCTGTTAGCTTATTGATGCATCTCCATTCTCCTGGGCGTACACGCCCAGCTGAGGCCGGAGTTTCGAAATAGAAGTTTGCCCTCAAAAGTGAGGATACGCGGGAGCACTTATGAACAACAAACTGCGCTTGGTTACGATGCTTCTCGCGATTGCGGCCCTGACGTCTTCGGCTGCCGCCGCACCTGGGAAAAAAGGAAAGAAAGCTCTGAAGCCAGAGGAAACAATTTCAGGGAAGATCAACACTGTTCTCTGGTCTAACCCCATAGATATTCAGCAGCGCAACCTGTTTTTCGGACCAGGTGGTAAGCAGAACACCCCCCACACCACCTTCACTTTTATCAAGGAAGACCTCGACGGTACGAGCCCCAAATTTGTTGTACGCGATCAGGACGGCGTCAAGTGGAAGGTCAAGTTGGGGGCAGAGGCTCGTCCGGAGACCGTGGCTTCACGCCTGGTCTGGGCCGTCGGTTATTCTGCCAACGAAGATTACTTCATGCCGGTATTGCACGTGGAAAACCTGCCGGCCCGTCTCCACCGGGGGCAGGACCTCGTAGGACCCCGAGGGACTTTCCAGAATGTGCGGCTGAAGCGGTATCTGAAGGAGGAGAAAAAAGTCGGGGACTGGAAATGGCGCTCCAACCCTTTCAGCGGCACCCGCGAACTGAACGGGCTGAGAGTCATGATGGCCCTCATCAATAACTGGGACTTGAAGGACCAGAACAATTCCGTTTACGACGACTCACCATCGGGCCCTTCAGTGGGTGGGCGCCGCCTGATCTATATGGTAAGTGATCTTGGGGCGAGTTTCGGCTCTGGAGGCCGCGGTAGGACGTTAGCGAGATCCAAAGGTAACCTCAAGGCGTATCGCCGTTCCAAGTTCATCGGAAAGATCAGACCCGAATACGTCGACTTTAACGACCCGGTAAAGCCGCCACTCGTATTCTTCTTTAATCTTCCGGAGTTCATACTGAAGTTGCAGATGGGCTGGGTTTGCAATCATATTCCACGCGCGGACGCTCGATGGATTGGGCACGTCCTGGCGCAACTCTCCCCGGAGCAGGTCCACGATGCTTTCCGGGCAGCGGGATATTCGTCCGAGGAAGTGGAGGGTTTCAGCCTGGTGGTCGAGGCGAGAATCGCCCAGTTGAACAAATTTTGAGCACGCGGGATTTCACCACAGTGGCCACGGAGGTCAGGGAGATCAAACGCAGATAAAAACTGGGTGTCAAGAAGTGAAGAACCGTAATCCCCACCCGCACAAGGAGAAGCACTCTTCTCTGTGGTTTCCCTGCGCCCGGTGGTGCGCCTTTTCTTCGGGGGACGAGAAGGATTTCGAGTTGAGTTGTCCAGTTCAACCGCCCGCAAGGGAAGAGGTTGTATAACGATGACGCCGCCTGCAACCAAGAAGACCAAAGGTCTCAGCATCATTGGCCTTTTGCGGCCTCACTGGAAAGCTTTGACGCTGGCCTTGTTGGCGGTTGTGGCTGGAGCCGCAACCGCCGTGGCTCAACCATGGCCCCTAAAAATCGTTCTTGATTATCTCCTCCAATCAAAAAAACCGCCGGCCTGGCTGGCCTTGCCGCTTCGGTGGGTTGGGCACGAAAAACTCGCTGTCCTCAACTTTGCAGTGCTGGCGGTGGCGATCATCGCTATCGTCGGGGCCATCAGTTCCTACCTGGAAAACTATCTCACCATCAGCGTCGGCCAATCGGTAATGCACGATCTGCGGCGCACGCTCTATCACCATATCCACCGCCTGTCACTGGCCGAACACGACGAGAAAAGGACCGGCGACCTGATCGGCCGGGTGACCACCGACATCGAAGCCATTCAGTCGTTCGTCACCACGGCACTGCTGGGCATTTTGAGCAGCGTTCTTACCTTGGCGGGGATCATCGGGATCATGTTTTACAAAAACTGGCGATTCACGCTCATCTCCCTTGCCGTTGCGCCCGTGCTCTTCGTGGTGGTTTACATCTTTACCCGGCGCATCAAAAAAGCGTCGCGCGCGGTAAGGAAAACACAGAGCGAGCTGCTTTCAATTGTCCAGGAAGTTTTCTCCTCCATCCGCGTGGTCAAGGCCTTCGCCCGCGAAGATTATGAAGAGCGCCGCTTCGAACGCCAGAGCCTGGAAAATGTCGATACCGCCCTGCGGGCGCAAAACATGAAGGGGAAGCTCTCGCCGATCGTCGATGTTATCGTGGCGATAGGGACCTGCTTGATGCTGTGGTACGGCGCACGTCTGGTGCTGGCGGGGCAGCTTTCCCCTGGGGATCTGGTCCTCTTTTTGCTTTACCTGGGCATGATGTACAAGCCCATGCGTGACCTCTCCAAAATGACCGACACGGTTTCAAAAGCTGAGGTGGGGTTTGAGCGGATTCGCGAAGTCTTGGATACCGAGAGCGGAATGCGTGATCTGCCGGGCGCGCGCCGCGCCAGGCGCTTCCAGGGCAAAATCGAATTTGATAAGGTCTCGTTTGGGTACGAGCCGGACCAATTGATCCTGAGAGATGTGAGCTTCGGTATCGAGCCTGGCCAAGTCGCGGCCTTCGTCGGCCCGACGGGGGGCGGCAAAACGACGATTATCAGCTTGATTGCGCGCTTCTACGATCCCCTCTCCGGGAAAATCGAAATCGACGGGACCAATATCCGCAATTACACGATGAAATCGCTTCGCCAGCAGATTAGTTTTGTTCTGCAGGAGACGCTTCTTTTCCGCGCACCCGTATGGGAGAACATCGCCTATGGCCGCCCGGAAGCCAACCGCGCGGAGATTATCCGCGCCGCAAAACTGGCCAACGCCCATGAGTTCATCGAGGAAATGCCCGAGGGCTACAACACGATGGTCGGCGAACGCGGCGTGACTCTCTCCGGGGGCCAGCGCCAACGCATCGCCATCGCGCGGGCTGTTATTCGCAATACTCCCATTCTTGTTCTGGACGAGCCCACATCAGGACTGGACGCCGTTTCCGAGCAGGCCGTGTTCGAAGCTCTGGACCGCTTGATGGTAGGCAAAACGTGCATTGTTATCGCGCACCACCTGGCGACCATCCGGCGCGCCGACATTATTTTTGTGGTGAAAGACAATACTCTTGTTGAGCGCGGCACCCACGACGAACTGCTGGCGGCAGGGGGAGTCTATTCGGAGCTTTACGAAGTCCAGTTTCGCAAGGAAGATCCCGAGTCGGCGATCGCTCTAAAGGGTTAGCTGGGATTTATCACCACTGGTTTGGAGAGTTGGGGCTTTGGAGTGTGTGCGACAACTCGGCCGGCATTGGAACTGAAGTCGGAAGGCGGGAGGCGGAAAGTCTTCAGCAGGAAGGCTTGGGAAGGCAGACCTGCCGACCTCCCGGCATTGCCAGGGCAGGTTCCGCATAACTTGACAGAACCCGCCATTCAAGGTTTTCGCACAGGCCGTGAAGCACCGTTCTTCCGGTATCCAAAACGCGGCCTGACCCAATGGAGAGGCGCCCGTGAAACTGTTAATCCAACCTGGCGACGGACCCGAAGCGCTGCTTTCGGGAATCCGAAACGCCAGGAAAAGCATCGAGATCGCGATCTTCCGTTTTGACCGCGCCGAGATTGAGGCGGGGCTGAAGGCTGCGGTGGGCCGCGGCGTTTCGGTGAGCGCGTTGATTGCCTACACCAACCGGGGCGGCGAGATCAACCTGCGCAAGCTCGAGATGCGTCTGCTCGAAGTGGGCGTCGCCGTTTCGCGGACCGCCGACGATCTGGTGCGCTATCACGACAAGATGATGATTGTTGACCGCCGACTGCTCTACGTCCTGTCCTTCAACTTTACCCACCTGGATATCGACCATAGTCGGGGCTTTGGTATCGTCACCAGGAATGCCCGGTCCATCCAGGAAGCGGTGAAGTTGTTTGAGGCGGATACCACGCGAAATCCCTATACATCCACGCTCAACACCTTTGTTGTCAGTCCCGCCAATGCCCGCAAGGTGCTTGGCGCATTCATCCGCGGGGCCAAGAAGCAGTTGCTCATCTATGACCCGAAGATCGCCGACGCGGAAATGCTGCGCGCCCTCACCGAGCGAGCGAAAGCCGGGGTGGAGGTCAAAATCATCGGCCGCGTCAGCAAGCAAATCCCTGCGCTGGAAGTCCGGAATCTCGCCAAGCTGCGCTTGCACACCCGCACCATCATCCGCGACTGCCGACAAGCCTCTATCGGTAGCCAAAGCCTGCGCACTGCCGAACTGGATTCGCGCCGCGAGGTCGGCATTATTGTTCGTGAACCGAAGGTATTGAATGGCTTAATCAAAACTTTTGAGGCGGATTGGGCGGCGAGCGCGGTCGAAACACAACAGCAAACCGACGTCAACTTAGCGGATATCAAGAAGGCGACAAAAGGGCTGGTCAAGGAGCTTTCGCTGCTGAACCCCATCGTGAAAGAAGCGCTTAAAGCGGCGGAGTCAGAGACGGAGCCGAGTCTGAATCCGCAGGAGATGAAAGCGACGGTCAAGGAAGCGGTGAAGGAAGCGGTCCGGGAGCGCGTCGATGAAATGGTGAAAGAATCCCTGGAGGAGTCTTAACCCCAATATTATTCACTTTGTGGGGTGAAGGGAGCGTGTTGTTTTGAGGCTTCAACAGTCATCCCTTAGGGGGCAAAGGAAGCAGACTTCCTGGGCCAGTCGCCGCGTTTATGTCAGTTAAGCGTTCTGGGGCTAAGACCCTCTTAATCTGGGAGGCGCAAATTTGTTCAGACGTGTGAGCAATATTGAACAGATTCAGAAGCGGCCTCCGGATAGAATGTTTCTGCATCCAAACTTCCGTCGGGGAGAATCCATGAAGCGTCGAATCCGGGTCACCCACCCTCTCCTGTGGCTTTCGCTCCTGGTGTTTGTGGCGCCGGGCTTCGCAAGCCATCAGCGGCAGCCGCAGGACAGTGAGGCAGTGCGCGACTTCAAACCCTTTATCGCCCGCGTCCAGGCCTATGTCAAGATGCAGAAGAAACTGGAAGCTTCACTGCCGGTCCTGAAGCCTACAAAGGACCCGGCGCAGATTGTTGAATACCAGCAGGCGTTAGCCAGGAAAATCGCAGACGCGCGCCGCGACGCCCTTCAGGGTGACATCTTCACCCACGAGGCGACGGAGCGGATCCGCAGAATCATCCACAGGTCATTTGAGGGACCCGAAGGCCACCTGGCACGCAGGACGATGCAACAGGATACTCCGTTCAAAGTCGTCGCTATGCATGTGAACGACGCATTCCCGGACAATATCCCGCTGACCACCACTCCACCGACCTTGATGCTCAAGCTGCCTGAGCTGCCCCCCGGGCTGGCGTATCGGTTCGTTGGGCGCACCCTGGTGCTGAAGGATATCAAAGCGGAACTGGTTGTGGATCTCATTCCAAATGCTCTTCCTTGAGGCCTTCCTCTGATGCCGACTATGCGCTGCTCCGTCATCGTCACCTGTGTGGCTCTCGCCGCCCTAAGCCTGCCGCTTCGCGCCCAGGAACTGACCCTGCCACTGAAAAAGGACTCGGTGCGCTTCGCGGTCATCGGCGACATGGGGGATGGAACCAAGCAGCAATATGCCTTGGCCGGCCAAATGGTTGCGTACCACTCCAAATTCCCCTTTGACTTCGTGATCATGTTGGGTGACAACCTTATCGGCAGGAAGAATCCTGCCGACTACCAAAAAAAGTTCGAGCTACCCTACAAGCCCTTGCTCGATGCGGGGGTAAAATTCTACGCCACGCTCGGCAACCACGACGTCTCCAATGAACGGTTTTATAAGTTGTTCAACATGAACGGGCAGCAATATTACACGTATAAGAAAGGCAACGTCCGCTTCTTCGTCCTCGATAGCAATTACATGAACCCGCAGCAGCTCGCGTGGCTGGAGAAGGAGTTGCAGAACTCGGGGGCGGATTGGAAAATCTGCTATTTCCATCACCCGCTCTATTCTTCCGGGGCCTACCATGGCTCTTCGGTCGAACTCCGCCTTCTCCTAGAGCCTCTGTTCATAAAATACGGGGTGCAGGTCGTCTTCGCCGGACACGACCACGTTTATGAACGCGTGAAGCCGCAACATGGCATCCACTATTTCACCGAAGGAGCTTCAGGCGAGTTGCGAAAGGGCAACCTGAGGAAGACGGACCTGACCGCAGCCGGGTACGACCAGGACCGAACCTTCATGCTCGTCGAAATCGCCGGCGATGAGTTTTACTTCCAGACCATCTCGCGAGTAGGGCAAACGGTTGATTCCGGGATGATCCAGCGCGCCGCAAAGACCGCGGCATCCTGGCCGAAGGTGCGGCCTGGGCAGGGTGGCTCGCCGGACCGAACGGTGGCGAAAGCCGTCGGCGTCAAACTCACAGGCGCGCCACCCGCCGCGAGGTAGATTTTCACGACAACGCCATCCTCTATTTCTTTCTTCATCAAGTCTGCCCCCGTAACGGCCAAAACTCAAATGAAGAGCCCATCTTGTACAAGGAATGCCGGGCGCAGCCCCGCTTGGATCTGTGGTTGGTTGTCGTCTCTTGTGCGCTGCCCGTCCATCGCTATGGAAAGCCCTCTTTCAAGGAACCGAAAGATGTGGCGCACATAGACTCAACGGAGCGTGAGAAGCTTTCGGCTGCTCCCGGTCTTGATCGGGAGTGACATGGGGTCGCCGTCCACTTGGCGCCAAACAGGCGCTCGTGCATACACGAAGTTTAACCGACCGCGCGAACCTCTCGGCGTCAATGGCCCTATAGGCGTTACCCGCATTTCTCACGGGAGAAATGCGGGTTAGGATCTTTTGCTGACCTGGTCCTTCCCTTTCGAAGGGTCGCGGTATTTCGCTGTTTGTAAGTGCTCGCAGTAGAGCACCAGCTCCCCTTCATTCTTGAAGACCTCGTAGGAAGCGCGAACCATTCCCATCTCCGGGTACTTGGGCCACTTTTCAAGATTGGTGCGGATGGAATAAATCGTGTCTCCGATAAAAACGGGTTTGATGAACCGCAGCTTGTCATAGCCGTAGCTGAAGGCGTTGACGCAATTTGTGGCGACAAGCCCAAGTCCGTAACTGAAAACCATGGCGCCTGCCACAAGCCGCCGGCCGAAAACTCCCTGCTCTCTGGCGAATATTTCGTCACCGACGTAAGGGTGCATATCCAGTACAAGAGAATTGAAGAGCATGCTTTCGCCTTCGGAGATCGTCCGGCGAATCGAGCGAAGCTTGTGGCCAATTTCGAAGTCCTCATAGAACCAGTTCTCGGCGTTCCAGACGGGTATTTGTGGATGCTGAGAAGGGTCGGGATTTGGATTCATCATCGCCTCTCCATTTCTGCCGTTGCGCCAAGCGGCTTCAAACTATAATCCAAATTCTTTGCTGAGGGCCCCGGCGTTCTCTCCGATTTTTGGAGAGCCCTTGCTGGATTTATAAATCTCTCCGTCGATTCGGATGGGGCAACGTGTTGTTCTTAACGACGCTCCGTTTGAGCGGCTCACTTCCTGCACCATATCCAGAACGCGGAAGCCTTCATGTTCAAGCAGCTTTGACCACGTGAAGATGTCCGAGCACCAGACGTCCGCGGGCTCCAGGATGCCGAGCCAATGGCCGGTGGTTTGCGTCTTCAAGTGTTCAGCCAGAATCCGCTTGATCTCGTCCCGTTGGTCGAACCATGATTTTGGATCTTCATAAGGCGCGAGCGATTCCGAGCACCCTAAGAGCTGACCCAGGCGGATAACCGAACCCATGGCCAGAGCGAGGTAGCCATCCGAGGTAGCGTAAATGCCGTAGGGTGCGCCCAGGTAGGAGTGCGCGTTGTTGAAGGCGCTTCGCTGGGGCAGCCTGCCGCCGTCATTCAGATGCGTGGTCAGAACTTCAAACTGATAATCGAGCACGGACTCCAGCAGGCTGACTTCCACCAATCCGCCCTTGCCCGTCACGCCTCTACGCACCAGGCATGCCAGAATGCCCTGCACCAGGTGCGCCCCGGCGCACATATCGGCTGCAGCAAGCCCGAAGGGCATGGGAGGCTGATCGGCGTTACCGTTCAGCCATACAAGCCCGGAAAGCGACTGCACCAGCAAATCCTGCCCGGGTTTGGTTCGCCATGGCCCCTGCTGGCCATAGCCGGTGATCTGCCCGTACACCAGGCGCGGATTGATCGTGCGAACCGCCGCGTACTGGAGCCCAAACTTCTCAATCACTCCCGGGCGATAACTGTGAAGAAGCACATCGGCTCGGCGGATCAGCTTTTCAACCTGCGAACGGTCGCCCGCTTTCTTCAGGTCGGCCGCGAAGCTTTCCTTGTTGCGATTGATTGAGTGAAACAGCGTGCTGTCGCCGTCGAGTTCGAGGTTGGAGATGTAGAGTTGCCGGCACAGGTCGCCCGTGCCAGGGCGTTCGATCTTGACGACTCTCGCGCCAAGATCGGCCAGCCGCAGAGCGGCCGAAGGGCCGGCGAGAAACTGGCTCAAATCCAAAACTAAGAGTCCGTCCAGTGGCTTCATACGTTTTTCTTCCTATTGCTGAATTGCTTCCTGCTGCGAATCGCGGTAGAGGCGATCCAACTGCTCGATCACCGCAGCCGGATTCCCTCCGTATTGAAGATAATGTTGAACCGCCGGCCCCGCCTTGTCCTGGAAATCAAGATACCCGTCATAGCGTGGCCGCATATAGGCTCGATCCGACGCCGGGTGCGTACGCTCGAAGAAACCAAGGCTTGCCTGATTCACCTCCGCATCTTCCCAGGCCAGCCGGTGTCCTGGCTGCCCTCCGCTCTCAAAATATAGCGTCCGCTGGCACTCGCCCTCGGCCACAAAACGGGCGTAATCCACAGCCTCTTTTTTGTTTCGGCAGCGCGCGGAAATGGCCAGGCCCGTTCCGCCCAGCGTCGAGCAGAGCTTGCCCTTGTCGCCATGACGGACCAGGTCTCCAAATTGGATCAAATGCCTTGCATAGCCAGGCCGGGAATAATTCGAGTACCCATACGCAAAAGGACAATAAGCGATCGAATCGCTCGATGTCATCGCCTCATAGGTCGCAATCGGATTTAGCTGAAAACATTCCGCAGGGCAGAAGCTGAGAAGCTCTCTGAGCATGGACAGCGCCTGGACCCCGAGGTCGCGGGCGACCACCTGATGGGCATTCGTAAAGAGATCGTCGCCAAGAGCCAGGCAAAGCATGTAGAAGTTCATCAGGCTGTCGATCGGAATCGCCGGCAGAGCAACGGCGCCTCGCCGGGCCAGTTCGGTCAGTTCTTCCCAGGTTTCGGGAAGCGCCGTGCCGTCCCGGTCAAGCAGGTCCGGGCGGCAGGAACTCACGGGAGTGGCGGCGTCAATCGCCAGCGCCCACGCGTGTCCGTCGTAAGAATAACTTTCGTGAGATTTCCCGACCGAGTGGCGAGCCTGGTCGGCCAGAAACGATTGGGGCAGGTATTCGTCAAGCGGCAACAACGTACGATGAGCCGCTGCATAGCCCACAAACGGATGATCAATCACCAGAAGGTCAAATTCCTCCGCCAGCCTGTTAATCGGGAAATCACCGAATTCCTGGAGTGAACGCTTTTC
>Ga0307373_10013984_pt1 | contig 11128 bp, 9 predicted proteins | sample OX2MG_FD_202534 | JGI IMG/M metagenome (GOLD analysis project Ga0307373, IMG submission 202534) | Soil microbial communities from Risofladan, Vaasa, Finland - OX-2 | ecosystem: Environmental > Terrestrial > Soil > Coastal area > Acid sulfate soil | place: Finland: Risofladan, Vaasa | collected... | reverse complement strand
TCAATGCCGAGGCCTGGTCGTATGGCGACGTCGACGCCTCCCCAGCGCTGAAGCCGGTCGCGGCGGAACTTCGCGAGCTTGGGATTGCCTCCCTTTTGGGGGTTCCCTTGACCGACAAGGAGGAGCGAGTGGGGCTCCTGCTGGTTGAGCAGTGCCGCGCCTGCCGGGAATGGACGCCGGGTGAAAAAATGCTGCTGGAAGCTCTGGCGCCGCAAGTCGCGATTGCCGTCAACAATACCAAGCTGCGCAGGCTGGTGCGCTCGCTCGCGGGCACCGACCCGGCGACGGGCCTATTGCCCCGCACGTCGTATCTTGACTGCCTGCTCGCGGAGGCCAGCCGGGCCAAAGAGCAATCGCGACCGCTTTCCGTGTGTTTGCTCGAACCGGTGGGAGGTCCCGGCCTGGCGAAGAACTCCCTCGAACCGAAATTCCAAAACTATCTTCAGCAAGTGAGCAGGGTGCTCTCCTCTCATCTGCGGCAGAATGACCTCGCGGTACGCTACAGCCCCTGCACCATTGCCGTCTGCTTCCCGGATACGCCGGCAGCGCAAGCCCGGCACGCCGTTGAAAAATTATGGGACATCCTCGGCAAGATCCAGATCGATGCGGGACGTTCCTTCGCCTTTTGCGCCGCCATTTGCGAGCTCCAACTGGGCTCGGGGTTTGACGCCGTGGACGCGGTGACCGAAGCGATCAACCGGCTGGAAGTTTCCTTGGACCGGGTTCGAGAGCAAGGGGAGGCCCAGGTGCTGCTTTCTCGTTTTGAAGATTAGCTTGCATAGCCCTTTGGCAATCGGGCAACCTTCGGTGTTCGAGCCCATCGGCCGGAGCTGCGATTCGGACCTCACGGGGGAAATGGTCGATGAACTATGAAACCCTGCTTTACGACGTGCGTTCTGAAATCGCCTGGGTCACCCTGCACCGGCCGCAAAAGCTGAACGTGCTCAACCATCAGGCCATCGAAGAACTTCACGCGTGCTTCAAGGAAATCGGAGCGGCCGCCGGCATTCGCGCGGCGGTTTTGACCGGCGCGGGCGACAGGGCTTTTGCCGCCGGCGCTGACATCAATGAGCTGGCGGCTCTTACCCCGGCGCTCGCGCGGGAAACCTCCATCCGCGGCCAGGAGCTGATGAACCTGATTGAGAACTTGGGAAAGCCGGTGATCGCCGCCGTGAACGGCATCGCTCTGGGAGGAGGTTGCGAGCTGGCCATGGCCTGCACTCTGCGCATCGCGTCTGAGAATGCGCGGTTTGGCCTGCCGGAAGTCAAGCTCGGCCTCATTCCCGGCTACGCCGGGACTCAGCGGCTGCCCCGCCTGGTCGGCAAAGGCCGCGCGCTTGAGATGATTCTTGGCGCGGAGCCTATCGGCGCGCAAGAAGCCTGGCGCCTGGGTTTGGTGAACCAGCTCGTGCCCGCATCCGAACTCCTGGCCGCCGCTGAAACCACCGCTCGCAAAATAGCGTCCCACGCGCCCCTGGCAATCAAGTATGCTTTAGAAGCCGTAAATCGCGGCGGGGAGATGCCGAAACAGCAAGGGGAATTGCTCGAAGCCGACTTGTTCGGCCAGTGCTGCGCGACCGCGGACATGAAAGAAGGAACCGGGGCCTTTCTTGAGAAACGCCCGCCAAAATTCACAGGTCAATGATCGCATAGGAAAGACGCTCCCTTTATGAATCGCTAAATCCAGATGGGCTCTCGAACCAAATCTCGTGAACTGGCCGTCCAGATGCTCTACCAGTGGGAAGTCGGAAAGCATCCGGCGGCGTACGTTCTTCAAACTTTCCTCGCCGGACGGCGCCTCGAGCCGGACGTTGCGGCTTTTGCTCAGGCCTTATTCGAGGGGACGGTGGAAGAAGTTGCCGCTCTCGATCCCCTAATTGGCGAACACTCCAAGCATTGGCGCGTGGAGAGAATGGCCGCTATCGACCGCAACATTCTTCGCATGGCCCTTTATGAAATTATTCATTACCCTGAGACTCCTCCCGCCGTGGCGATCAATGAGGCCCTCGAGATCGCCCGGCGCTTCTCCGGAGAAGAGTCCGTCGAGTTCGTCAACGGCGTGCTGGACGCCATCCGGAAATCTCTGCCGCAAACCAAACCGGCGATCTGAGCCGCCGGCGCCGCCAACTGAACTTCGAAGTTGCCGGACAGGGGAATCACCTTGCCCCGTCAGGCGGTGCGCTGGGCGAAGGCGATCCGCTTTTCGATGGAAGGGTGGGAATGGAAAATAAACTCGATCCAGGCGGGAGGGTGGCGTTCGCTGAGGTTGATCTCGGCGAGCTTTTCCATGCTCGTAATAAACGCCGAGCGGTTTGGGATGGCCTCCAACGCGTAGGCGTCAGCCTGCCGCTCGAGCCACCTCGAGTGCCCGTTGACTCCCGGCAGGAGAGCCACGGAGAGCCCGGTGCCGACCAGAATGAGCAAGGGCAAGTTGGCATAGTCCGCCACACCACTAAAGCCCAAAGCGTGTCCCCAACCTAGCAGGCAGGCATTCGCAAGATAAAATCCCAAAAAAGTCGTCACGGTCTGGACGACCATCCCGCGGAAAACGTGATGATGAACGTGGTGGCCGAGTTCATGCGCTAAGACCGCCTCAACTTCGTCAGCGCCAAACTTTTCCAGGAGGGTATCCGAAAGGATAATGCGGCGGGTGTTCCCCAAGCCCACTAAAGCGGCATTGGCCTTCTTTGTCTTCTCGCTCAATTTCCACTCGAACACGCCGCGCACGCGCGTGCCGGCGCGCCGCGAGAGTTCCAGCAGGCGCTGGGTCAAATCGGGATCTTCTACAGGCTTGAATTTGAAAAAGATGGGAAACAAGAGCACTGGAGCAAGGTTGGCCAGCAGGATAAAGAAGGCCACAAAGACGGCGGCTGAAATGATCCACCAGTTTGCCGGCCAGCGCCGCATCGTCCAATAAATAAACTCCAGACCCAGGACCGCCAGAACGCCCCCGACTGCCAGGCCTTTCAACTGGTCTTTCACCCAAGCCCTGAAGGTGAGATTGGAGAGGCCGTAGCGGTGCTCCAGCCAATAGCTCTTCAAGAAACCGAGCGGAAGTCCGGTCGCTTCAAAAATCAGCCCGAAGAGCGCCAGAAAAACCAGCAAGCTCAAGGCAGGATTAGAAGTGACCCGCTCCGCCAAAGCGCGCAGCGCAATCGTCCAGCCGAGTAATAGCAGGAGGATGAGCAGGAGGAAGTCCACGGCGAATCCTGCCACGCCCAGGATTCGTCCCGTTCGATGATAACTCTTAGCGCGAACTGAATCGTCCATAGGATTTTGCGAGGCGCGTCCCCAGCGGCTAAGGCGCCTGCTGCCGGGCGAAATCGACCGTGGCATCCAGCAGAACTTTCACCTGCTCGCGGGAAGGCGCTTCTGCATAAAGCCGCAGAAGGTTCTCGGTGCCAGAGGCGCGCACCAGGACCCACGTTGAATCACCCAGGATCATCTTGACGCCGTCCAGATCTTTAAGAGAAACAATTGCAGACCCGGCGACCGCTTTCAGTTTGCCCTCGCCGACTTGCCTGACGACGCGGTGGGCGAGCGCCATGTCGATTTCCAGATCGATCCGCCCGTAATGATGCGGGCCGAATTCTTCCTCGAGTTCCTCGATCAGTTCGCCGAGTTCCTTTCCCCGCGCCGCAATGATGTCCGCCAGATAAAGCGAATTGAGGATGCCGTCGCGCTCCGGCAGATGCCCCCCGACGGCGATCCCGCCGCTCTCTTCACCGCCAATCAAAATGTCCCGGGTCAGCATCAGTTCGCAAATGTACTTGAAGCCGATGGGCGTGATGTGGAGCGGCAGGCCGTATTTCGCGGCCATTTTATCGATCATCTGGGTGGTCGAAAAAGTCTTGACCACTTCTCCCTGGCGCTGCAAGTCCACCGCCAGATGCCGGAGCAAAATTGAAAAGATCTTGTGCGAATCCACATAATGCCCGCGGGCATCCACGGCCCCCAGCCGGTCGGCATCACCGTCCGTGGCAAAGCCGGCGTCGGCCTTGTGGGCCACGACGGCCTGCCGCAAGCCGCTCACGTGCGGTTCAATCGGCTCCGGGTTGAGGCCGGGAAACAGGGGATTGTGTTCGCCGTGAATTTCCCAATAAGGAATGCCGGCTTCTTCGAACAGCCGCGCGAGGCATCCCCGCGCGGCTCCATACATCGGGTCGATCACAAACCGCCTGCCGCTTCGGCGAATGCGCTCCAGAGGAACGAGCGTCTTAAGCCGTTCGAGGTAGGGTCCGACCAGGTCCACGGTTTCAATTTGACCCGCAGCTCCGACCGGAGCTTGCCTCGCACTCGGCAGTGAATCCGGCAGGCGCGCCTCGATGCGCTGCATGATGGCGGGAGAAGCCGAGCCGCCGTAAGGAGCTTTGAACTTGATGCCGTTCCATCGGTAAGGATTGTGGCTCGCTGTAATCATCATGGCGCCCGCGGCATGGCGAGTCACCACTGCATAACTCACGGCAGGCGTGGGTGTGGGGCAGCCGGCCAGAAACACCGGAATCCCTTCTGCGGCGGCCTGCCCGGCGGCTTCCTGGGCGGCTTCGGGGGAAAGGAACCGCGTGTCATATCCAACCACCAAGCCGCGTTCCGGTTGCCCTTCGTCGCGAACGTAGCGGGCGATAGCGGCAGCGACGCGGCGCACGTTTTCAAAAATAAAGGTATCGCCGATGACGCCGCGCCAGCCGTCCGTCCCGAATTTGATGCCGCCTGCGGATTGCTCCAGAGTTGTCTCCCTGCCTCTTATCGAGAGTTACAAAATATAGTGACAACTCACGGCTGTCCCAACGTTGAATTGAGATTTCGCTGTAACTGACAGTCGGGTAACAGGTTGCGCATCCAAATCAGCATAATCGACTTGAACGGCAAAAACGAATTTCGGCCTCTGCTTTCCGCTGTCGCACAATGCAGAGGCTATGTTCATTGGACGAACCGTCTTTGCTCAACTCATGGACTTACTCCCCCTGCACGAATTTCGCAAGTGTGTCGCGCGCTATCGTGGCGAGCACAAAGTGGTCCGCTTTTCCTGCCTCGATCAGTTCTTCTGCCTTGCTTTTGCCCAACTCACCGGCCGGGAGAGCTTGCGAGACATCGAGGCTTGTCTCCGCGCTATGCAGCCGAAGCTCTACCACATGGGATTCCGCGGCCGCATTGCGCGCAACACTCTAGCCAACGCCAACGAGCGCCGCGACTGGCGCATCTACGCCGACCTGGCTCAAGCTCTGATTGGCCAGGCTCGGCCTTTGTATGCCGAGGAGGACTTTGGGGCAGAGTTGGAGCAGACCGCCTATGCCTTCGATTCCACCACCATCGATCTGTGCCTGGACCTTTTCCCCTGGGCTCGCTTTCGGCGGCGCCAAGGCGCGATCAAGCTGCATACCCTCCTCGACCTGCGCGGCAGCATTCCGACCTTTATTCATCTCACTCCGGCCCGCGTACACGACGTCAATGTTCTCGATCAACTGCTGCCCGAACCGGGTGCCTTTTACGTCTTCGATCGGGGTTGCCTGGATTTTGCCCGTCTTTATGTCTTCGCCCAAAGTGCAGCGTTCTTTGTCACACGGGCCAAGTCGAACACGCAGTTTCTGCGGCGATACTCTCACCCCGTCGCCAAATCTACGGGGCTGCGATCCGACCAGACGATTGTCCTCACCGGGGTAACCTCGGCGACCGATTATCCCGCCCCCCTGCGCCGCATTCACTATTTCGATGCCGAGCACGGGAACGATTTCGTCTTCTTGACCAACAACGCTGCTCTGCCAGCTTTGACCATCGCGCGGCTCTACAAGGCTCGTTGGCGAGTGGAGTTGTTCTTCCGTTGGATCAAGCAGCATCTGCGCATCAAAGTTTTCTACGGCACTTCGCAGAACGCCGTCAAAACTCAAATCTGGACCGCCATCTCCGTCTATGTCCTCGTGGCGATTCTCAAGAAGCGACTGCGGCTGGACTTGAGCCTCTACACAATTTTACAGATTTTGAATCTGACGCTCTTCGAGAAAACCTCGATTTCTCAAATGCTTACGAATATTCCGCCCGAAGTCCTGGACAGTGAATCTGCTATCCAGTTGCATTTGTTCAGCTTATGATGGGACAGCCGTGGTGACAACTATTACTGTAGCGCGGGTCTATGACCCGCGTCTTTCGCCGCTCATCGAGCGGCGCTACAAAAAACGGCGTCACTATATTTTGTAAACATCAGTAGTTTGCTGCCTGCCATTTCAAGCGCCTCAGCCTACAGCAGCTTGTTCAACTTCCGCCGTGCTAGTTCCTGAACCGCCTTGCCCACGTCCTGGGTCCGCTCGCGAGCACACAACAGCAAGGCATCGCCCGTCTGCACAATAATCAGGTTCTCGACCCCGATCGTGACCAGGAAGCCCCGATCCGCCACCATCATATTCCCCGCTGAGGCAATCGAGAGCGAATTCTTCGGCCGGACGTTGCCGTCCTGATCCTTCGGGCTCAGCTCATAAGCGACGGTCCAACTTCCCACGTCGCTCCATCCCATCTCGGCTCCCACGGCGAAAACGCCGGAAATCTTTTCCATCAAGGCGTAGTCGATGGAGATTCTTTCGAGGCGTGGAAACAGTTGCTTGAGTTTGCGCAGGTTGTCGATTCCGCCCGCCGCAGCGATTTGCTTGAGGCCCCGCGCCATCTTGGGTTGAAAGCGCTGAAGGTTTTCGAGCAGCGTCGAGGCCCGCCAGACAAACATGCCGGCATTCCAAAGGTAGCGCTTGGAGGCCACGTATCGCCGCGCGGCCGCCAGCTTCGGCTTTTCCGTGAATTTCTCAACTTGAAAAATTCTTTGGGCGTCCAACCGCGCGGCGAGATCTCCCAGACGAACGTAGCCGTAGCCGGTCTCCGGCCGAGCCGGTTCAATACCCAGCACGACCGACCGGCCTTCGGCCGAACCCCACCGGCAACCCGCCTTCAAAGCCTTCCGGAATGCTCCCGGCTTCGTAATGACGTGGTCCGCCGGAAGGATCACCATCACGCCGTCGGGATCGCGGCGAAGAACTTCATGGGCCGCCAAGCCGATGGTTGGCGCGGTATTGCGCTGGGCGGGTTCCGGAACGATCTGCCGTTTGGGAATCTGGGGCAGGCGTCGCGCCACCGCGGCGTGCACAATTTCATTGGTAAAAATATAGATGCGTTCAGGCGGCACCAATCCCTGGAGCCTTTCCACCGTTTGCTCCAGGAGGGTGGAGCGCCCAAATATCTCCAGCAATTGTTTGGGATGGCTGCGGCGGCTCAGGGGCCAGAAGCGAGTCCCGCTGCCACCCGCCATAATAATGGCGTAAGCGTGCTCGAAGGCGGAGTTTCTGGAGTTCGTCGCTTGCCCCATAAAGGTATCAGTCGAAAAGAATCTTTGCTACTAGCGCAGCTTTGAACCCGCGGCGCGAGCGAAGCCGCCGAAAATCCCGTTCGACATCCGGCACGTAAAACTTGAGCAGCCGGGTCTTCTCCACGGGCGACAACCGGTACTGCCCCGCCGCCGGCGGCACCACCCAGGCGTCTCCCGTCCGGTATCCCAGCCAGCCGGAAGGTGTCTCCACCCGTCCCTCTCCGGCGAGAATCGCCAGAGTCTCGACGCGCTCCGGGGCCGCTTTGAAATGCGCCGTCTTCTCAAGGGTCAATTCCTCCACCGCAAAATACCTGCTGGCGACGACGAACCGGCGAAATCCGAAGGGTTCGCGCAGGACCACCCGCGGAAGATTGCGATGAGGGGGAAGCTCCGGCTTGGTCACGGCCAGGCCTTTTTCCAGGTGGAGCGGACGCGGTTTCCCATCCAACCCGAGCCGGCCAAAATCATCCAGGCGGTAAGTGATGTCGGAGTTTTCTTGCGCCTCAAACAGCACCAGGCCGGGCCCGAGGGCATGCGGGGTGCCGGGCGGGACAAAAACGCCCTCCCCCGCTTTGGGGTGAAAGCGGTGAAACAGACCCTTGCTGGCGCCCTTCTCGCAGGCTGTACGCAGCATTTCCAGGGTGGTGTTCGGCTTTAAGCCCAGCAGGATTTCCGCCTTGGGGTCAGACTGAACGATGTACCACGTTTCGCACTTGCCCACGCTGCCGGGCTCATGAGCCTTGGCGTAGCGGTCATCGGGGTGAACCTGCACCGAAAGCCAGTCGCTGGTAAAAATGAATTTGGCCAGAATGGGAAAGCGGCGCCCTTTCCAACTCGATCCATGAAGCTCACTCCGGAATTTTTCCGAAGCTTCCCCTAGCGTCATCCCGGCGACGGGACCGCTTAGAAACCTTGACTCCTCGCCCGTGAGCCACGCTTCACCAATGGGCTCAGGCTCAACCGAGGAGCCTGGCTTCACAGCACTTTCGCACACAGGGCCGTCAAACAGCGGACTCAGATCGCTTTTACCCCAGATTTTTGGTTTAAGGACGGGGGAAAGCTTGAGGGGCGCATTCAGTTTGGGCATAGATCGCTCAGAATTGGCCAAAGAATTTCTTCAGGCGCCGCAAACCCTCCTCGATGCTTTCCTCCGAAGTGGCATAGGAAATTCGAACATGATCCTGAGTTCCGAAGGCCGGGCCGCCGACCAGCGCCACATGCGCTTCTTCCAGCAATTTTTCCACCAGCGCATCGACGTCACTGATCCCATCCTTCTTCAGATAGGCGCCGACGTTCGGATAGACGTAAAAGGCGCCCGCGGGCATGTTGCACTTGATTCCGGGAATCGCTCGCAGGCCGCTCACAATAAGGTCGCGCCGGCTCTGATATTTGGCCAGCATCTTTTGCACGGAATCCTGCGGGCCCCTCAGCGCCTCGACACCTCCCTTTTGGGCGAAGGAGGTCGGGTTGGAGGTCGAATGGCTTTGCAGCTTCAGCATGCTGCGCAGCAACTCCGGGCTTCCCAGGGCAAAACCCACCCGCCAACCGGTCATCGCGTAGGTCTTGGAGAGCGAGCCCACAATGATCAGTTTCTCATTCTTGCCGGCGCCGCCCAGCGAAAACGGTTTGCGGCCGTCGTAGAGGAATTGGCAATAGCACTCGTCGGACATCAGCAGAACGTTCCGGCGCACGGCCAGCGCCAGGAGTTTTTCCATTTCCTCCGGAGGAACCACGGCGCCCGTCGGGTTGTTGGGAGAGTTGACGATAATCATCTTGGTTTTGGGCGTGATGAGCTTCTCGACGGCCTCCGCCCGCACCTCAAAACCCTCTTCCTCGCGGGTCTGGAGCAAGACCGCCCGGCCGCCGGCATAGTTGATGATGTCCAGGAAAGAAACCCAGTAGGGCACCGGCAGAATGACTTCATCGCCGTGGTTGATGGTGGCCGCAACCGCCTCAAAGATGGCCTGCTTGCCGCCCACAGTGACCAGGCATTCCTCGGCTGAGTAAGCGGAGCCGAAATCCTTGGTGTGGCGCTCGATGATGGCCTGCTTCAGTTCGGGGATTCCGCTGGTGGGTGTATATTTCGTGAAATTCTGGTTGAGCGCCTCGATCGCGGCCTTCTTGATGTTGTCGGGAGTCGGGAAATCCGGCTCGCCGGCCCCAAAGTCCACCACGCTCGCGCCGCTCGCCTTGAGCTTGGCGGCCTTCTGCACCACGGCGAGAGTGGAGGAAACCGAAATGCGTGAAATACGTTGTGAAAGTTCCATACAATCAGACCTCGTGAAGTTTTGGCTTTATCTTTTGCCGCAGACGTTTTTCGACCACAGCGGGAACCAGCTCCTTAACCGAACCGCCATGCCGGAAGATTTCCTTGACCAGCCTCGAACTGACGTAGGCGTTGGACTCCGACGGCATCAGGAAAATCGTCTCAAGCCTGGGTTCGAGCTTCCGATTCATCAGGGCCATCTGAAGTTCGTATTCGTAATCGGAGAACGCCCGGATGCCGCGGACAATGGCCTTTGCTTTCTTCTGAACGGCATAATCCACTAGCAGGCCGCTGAAGGTATCCACGCCGACGTTTTTCATGCCCCGAGTCACTTCCCGCAGCATGCCCACTCGGTCCTCGACGCTGAACAAGGGCTCCTTCTCCGCATTTGTCAGCAGCGCAACGATCAAGCGGTCAAAAATCCGGCTACTACGCTCGATCAGATCAAAGTGACCGTTGGTAATTGGGTCAAAGGATCCTGGATAGATGGCGAGAACGTCCGACATAAGCCGAATGAAAGGACTGTTGAAGTCAACGAATGCTACAAAAGCATTCTAGCGGGTGGGTTCAAAGGTTGTAAACCAGATTCTGTTTTGGCTGGCAAATTACCTCACTTTCGCTGCGAGGTCGGAGCGTATTCGAACTCAATGGTGGAGGTTACCGGCAGCGGAGCGTTCGACTTGCGGGTGAGGCTCTGGGGGTTCAGGTCAAAGTAGGTGTGCACGCCGTTGGCGATCAATTGCACCTTATGCTTTCCTGGTGAAAGCCGGGATAGGTCCAACGTATAACTTTTTCCGGGGAAGTCTTCGGCGACCGTCTCGCCGTCCACCTTGAGCGTGTAACTGCTGGGAGGCTTGCCGAGGTAATTCCAGGTGAGAGGCAGTTGGTTTCTCTTAACGACAGCGGGTTGGGAAGGACCGGAGAGCGCCAGGACGGTGATGTCGGGAGTTTCCTTCCGGTAGAGGGAGATCAGCGCTTTGGTAAGGTTCACATAATAGTATCCCCAGCCGCCGCAGCCCCGGTAACCGCACCCGTCCAGCTTGGTGGGCTCGATGTCGTCACTCAACTCCAGGCTATATTCGTCACCGTACACGTCATGGTTGGGACCGCCGCCGTGGCCGTCCGCCGCCCCGGCAAATTCGTTCCACTGATGAATTTGAATAAACTTCGGCTGGCTCTCGAAGGCCACCTTCCAGCTTTCAACGTAAGGAGCCCCGTGGTCTCTTCCCGTCGCTCTGGGATCAAGCCATCCTTTGTTGTGGGCAGGATCCCCCCGCAAGGGCCAGGGGAAACATGAGGGAGTTACCACCGTCTCTTCGGCGACATGGTCGCGGAAGGTCACCGCTTGCCGGATGGTTCCATCCATCCAAGACCAATACCCGCATTGCTCAACATGGTTATCCTGAAGCTGCGTTCCCATCCAGCGGACCGTCCATTCAGGCGCCACCACGCCGCTCGTGTCCTTGGCGAGTTCATCGCAGGGAAGATTCGCAACATTCAACATGGTCAAAAGCGGCTTG
>Ga0307373_10013983_pt1 | contig 11128 bp, 7 predicted proteins | sample OX2MG_FD_202534 | JGI IMG/M metagenome (GOLD analysis project Ga0307373, IMG submission 202534) | Soil microbial communities from Risofladan, Vaasa, Finland - OX-2 | ecosystem: Environmental > Terrestrial > Soil > Coastal area > Acid sulfate soil | place: Finland: Risofladan, Vaasa | collected... | reverse complement strand
TGGGCGGTGTCGTCGCGGCCGCGCCGCTGGGCGCTGAGCAACGCGAGGGCCGCGTCCGCCGTGGCCTGCTCAGCCCGCTCGGCCCGCTCCTGGGCGGCGCCGGCGTCGCGCTCGAGCGTGCGCACCAGCTCTCGTAGTCCGTCGAGCTGCTTGCCCGCTTGGTAGGCCGAGGACTCCTTCAGCGCGCCGATCTCGGCTTCCAGCGCTCGCTCGCCGTCGGTGAGCCGTTCGACCTCGGCGTCGAGACGGCTGACCTCGGCGGCGGCTTCCTCCAGACGACGGCTGGCTATGTCGCGCTTGCGCCCGAGGCCGTGGGCCTCGGCAACCGCGGCGCGGGCCGTGTCGAGCCGACCGTGCAGGTCGTGGGCGCAGTATGCGCGGTAGATGGCCAGCAGGCCGTCTACCGCCTCGCGGGTTCGGGCAAGCTCGGCCACGTTGCGCCGGTGGTCGTCGAGATCGTCGAGCGGCTGCGCGGCTTCGGCGAGCGCCTGCTCGGAGAGCTTCGGCAGGGCGTCGCGGAGGTGCTCGGGCAAGTCGACGTCGATGCGATCGCCAACCCGCGGGTTGCGCACGACGTTGATCAGCCCGATGTGCTGGTCGATCGCCACCCCGCCGAACAGCCGGCGCTCGACCTCGGCGCGGTACTCACGACGCCGGGCGTCGGGGAACACCTCTTCGCCGTCGAGCTGCGCTCGTAGTGCGTCGGCCGACAGGGCGGCGCCGCCCTCGGCGAGGTGGAGGTCGATGCCCGCCCGGCGCTGGGCGACGAACCACCACGTCGTCACGGTGTCGGACTGCCGGTTGGCCTTGATCCCACAGCCGCACGTCAGGTAGTGGCCGGCTCGTTCGAATTCGATCCACAAGTACCCGATGGGCTGCGGGTCCGAGCGGTCAGCGAGCATCCACGACTTGAGAATTCCCACCTGCTCGCCCGCTGCGTCGATGCGGCCCGGTCGCGCCGTCAGCAGGAACGGCAGCAGCATGTTCATCGCGGTCGACTTGCCCGAGCCGTTGACGCCGCGCAACAGCAAGCGTCCCCCGCCGAACTCCAGCACCTCATGCTCGTACTGGTAGACGTTGACGATCCCGGCGCGCGAAAGCCGCCACCTGCCCGGTCGCTCGTCGTGGGCACTCGTCGAGCTCACGCCAGACGACAGTAACTGGTAGGTGCGACGTGGCCGGGACTTCGACGAGCACAGGTCCTGACGGCCGGGCTCATGGCGAATGTTCCCGTACCACCTGCGCATCGGGTCCGCCTGTCCCCGAGCCGGTTCGAGCTGACCCGAAGAGGAGAAGTGCTACGACTAGATGATCAATTCCAAGGGATCAGTGGTCGTAGGCGAGAAGCGATCGATGGGGCCGCGCGCCGATGCGGTCGTTGTGCCAGATGACAGCGGTGAGTGCGAGGAGGCGCTGAAGGACTCGGGTGATCACGCCTCCGGGGGTGCGCCCACCGTGACGCTCGAGATCGAGCTGGCCCTTCAAGGTGTCGTTGACGGACTCGATGATCTGGCGGAGCGGCTTCAAGAACCGAGCGCCCGGACGCGGCTGCTCGTCGACGCGAGCGGGTCGAATGAGCGTGGCGTCGTGGTCCTTCAAGAACTGCTCGAGCTCGTCGGACCGGTAGCCCTTGTCGGCGAAGATCACCTGGCCGGGGCGGGCATCGAGGAGGTCGGGCTCGATCTCCAAGAGGTCACGCAGCACCTCACGCTCGTCGGTCTTCGGGTTCGCCAGGGCGAAAGTGACCGGCAGCCCAGCGACGGTGGTGACGAGGTGCAACCGGAGCCCCCAGAAGTAGCGCGAGTGGCTGGCGCAGTAGCCGTAGCCAGCAAAGCCAGTGAGCCCGGAGCGCTTGACGGTCTCCCTCGAGCGTCCGCACTCGATGGGGGTGGAGTCGACCAACCAGGTGTCGTCGGACCAAAGCGACGTCGAGCGCGCGAGGATCCGGATGAGGGCTTGGAGCTGTCCGCCGGCGGCCCGCAGCCGCTTGTTGTAGCCGGACTGGTTCGGCACGTAGGGGAAGAGGCCCGCGAGGTGCACCTTGGCAAAGCGCAGGAACCGGGTCTCAGAGCTGAACCCCAAGAGGGCCTGGACGACGGCCAAGGTGATGAGCTCGGCGTCGGAGAGCCTCGGGGCGATGCCCACCGCCGGTCGATATCGGACCAGCTCGGGACGCATCTTCAGCTCGTCGTCGACGCGCACGTAAAGTGCGGTGCAAAGGGTGTCCAGATCGGCGTCCATGAGACCTCCACGGTCGAGATGGCTATAGGCAACGCCGATCTTGGACGCCTTTTTCGCGTCGATGGTGGACCGTCGAGGGGCGGCGACCCCTTGGAATCACTCGTCTAGTCGGTGTCTCGACCACCGAACGATCCGTCATGGCCACCAAGCTCGGACCTCTTCCCAAAGCGATCGAGAAGCAGGCCTGGGACGCCCTCGCTGCCAGCGACCCTGAAGCACCGGTCGTCACCAACCGCAAAGGTAAGCCCGAAGCAGACCCCGATCTGCGCGACAACGAGAACGTCCCCCTTCCACACACGCCGGTCACCTGGACGGCGGACCCCGCCGAGCGACTGGCGAGCATCGAGTACCGAAGCGCCGTCGAGGATTACATGGCCCAAGAGGTGCTGCCCTACATCCCCGATGCCTGGGTCGACCACACCAAGACCAAGATCGGCTACGAGATCCCTCTCACCCGCCACTTCTACAAGTACGTCCCACCTCGGCCCCTCGCCGAGATTGACGCCGAGATCAAAGCTCTTGAAGCAGAGCTCCAAGAACTGCTGCGCGAGGTGACTGAATGACAACTCGTCGCCTCAAGCATCTGGCGAGAATCGCTGTAAGCAACGTCGACAAGAAGACCGCTTCCGACGAGCGGTCAGTTCGCCTCTGCAATTACACGGACGTCTACTACAACGAGCTCATCACGGCCGACCTTCAATTCATGGAAGCGACGGCCTCCGCAGACCAGATCGAACGTTTTGCTCTCCGGGCCGGTGACGTCCTTCTGACGAAGGACTCCGAAACGCCCGACGACATCGCCGTTCCGGCATACGTCATCGCCGATTTGCCTGGCGTAGTGTGCGGCTACCATCTTGCCCTGCTGCGCCCCGGCCCGGAAGTCAACGGGCGCTACCTCTTCTGGGTGCTTACCTCACGCTCGTCGCGTGAGCAGTTCTCGGCATCGGCAAACGGCATTACCCGGTTCGGGCTTCGGTATGACAGCTTCGGGGAGGTCCGAGTTCCGCTTCCGCCCCTCGACCGCCAGCGGGCCGTCGCCGACTACCTCGACCGGGAGACCGCCCGCATCGACGCTCTCATCGAGAAGAAGCAGGAGGTGATGAGGCTCCTGGACGCGCGTCGTATGACTGTGATGGAAAATGGTGTCTCTGGGCGTTTCACGAGCAACCGGCTTGAGCGAAGTGCGCTGCAATGGCTCTCGTGGCGCGGTGCGAGTTGGCGCGAGGCCAAGCTCACCCTCGTCGCTCGCCTCGGTAGCGGCCACACCCCAAGTCGCGATCATCCGGAATGGTGGGACGCCTGCAACCTTCCTTGGATCACCACGGGAGAGGTCGCGCAGCTGAGATCTGACCGTGTCGAGTTCCTCTACGAGACTCGTGAGAAGATCAGCGAACTGGGAGTCGCAAACTCGTCGGCGGAGATTCACCCGAAGGACACTGTCGTTCTCTGTCGAACGGCGTCCGCAGGATATTCGGGAATCATGGGCACCGCCATGGCGACGAGTCAGGACTTCGCGACGTGGACCTGTGGTCCTCTCATCCGTCCTCGGTTCCTGCTCCTGTGCCTGAGGGCCATGCGCCAGGATCTTCTTGGCCGGCTGGCGATGGGGTCCACTCACAAGACCATCTACATGCCAGACATCGAAGCGCTCAGAGTGCCGCTTCCAGAGGTCGACGAACAAGATGCGATCGTCGATGCGGTCTGGCTTCGGCTCCGAGCGATCGACACGGTGATCGACGCCCTAGGCAGGCAGGTTGATCTGCTCGCCGAGCACCGACAAGCACTTATCACCGCGGCGGTTACCGGAGAGCTGAAAGTTCCGGGGATGGCGGCGTGAAGGTCGATGAGCGGGGCTTCGAGGAAGGCATCGAGGCCGCGCTGCTGTCCGATGGCTACCTCAAGTCGGAGCGCTCTCACTTCGATCCAGTGCTCGGGATCGACACGGCGGAGCTGTTCGCGTTCATCGGTGCGACGCAGATCACCGAGTGGGAGAGGCTCCTCGGTCGCTACGGCAACGACCCGGATGCAGCGCAGCGTGGCTTCGCCAAGCGTTTGGCGGCTGAGCTTGATGCCCGGGGCACGGTGGAGGTGCTCCGCCAGGGGGTGGTGGACCTCGGGGTGACGATCCGCCTGGCGTTCTTTCAGCCCGCCCACGGCCTCACTCCCGAACTCCAGGAGCTGTACGCGGCGAGCCGGGTGAGCGTGACGCGCCAGCTCGCCTACGAGCCACATTCGACCAAAACCCTGGACATGGTCCTGTTGGTGAACGGCATCCCGACGGCCACCGCCGAGCTGAAGAACCCGCTCACGAACCAAGATGTTGAGCACGCCATCGGTCAGTACCGGCGCGACCGGGACCCAGCCAACGTCACCTTGGCCCGCCGAGCGCTCGTGCATTTCGCCGTCGACCCTGATCGGGTGGCGATGACGACGAAGCTGGCCGGCCAGGCCACGCAGTTCCTGCCGTTCAACCTCGGCCACGACGGGGGTGCGGGTAACCCCCCGAACCCTGCCGGGCACCGTACCTCGTACCTGTGGGAGCGGGTGTGGGCCCGAGATGCATGGATGGACCTCCTCGCCCGTTTCATCCACGTGGAGCGCCCGACCCAGGGAAGCCCGGCTGCTCGTCGAGCGGCCGAGCGCGTCGTCTTCCCCCGGTTCCACCAGTGGGACGCCGTGCTGGCCTTGGAGATTCACGCCCGGGAGCACGGGGCCGGGCACAGCTACCTCGTGGAGCACTCGGCAGGCTCGGGGAAGTCGAACACGATCGCGTGGACGGCGCATCGGCTCTCGTCCCTCCACGACGACGCCGACCGCAAGGTCTTCGACAAGGTGGTGGTGATCACCGACCGGGTGGTTCTCGACCGCCAGCTCCAGGACACGATCTACCAGTTCGAGCACACCCGGGGCGTGGTCGTGAAGATCGACCGAGACTCGACACAACTCGCCGAGGCCCTCGCCGGTGAGCAAGCACGGATCATCGTGACCACGCTCCAGAAGTTCCCCTTCGTCTTGGACAAGATCGCCGGGCTCCCGGCTCGGCGGTACGCGGTCATAGTCGACGAGGCGCACTCCTCCCAGACCGGCGAGGCCGCCAAAGACCTGCGCCTCGCCCTCGGCGGGACCGAGGAGCAGGAGCTCACCGCCGCAGAAGCCGAAGATGCCGGCTTCATCGCCGAGGCAGTCGATCCCGTCGAGGAGGTGCTGGCCAAGGCGGTTGGCGCCAGAGGCCGGCAACAGAACCTGTCGTTCTTCGCCTTCACCGCCACTCCGAAGGCCCGGACCCTGGAGCTGTTCGGCACTCTTGACCCAGAGACGGGCAAGTACCAGCCGTTTCACCTCTACTCGATGCGCCAGGCCATCGAGGAAGGCTTCATCTTGGACGTGCTGGCCAACTACGTCACCTACCAGACCTACTGGAGGATCGAAAAGGCCGTCGAGAACGACCCCACCTACGAGGCACCCAAGGCGCGCCGGGCCATCGCCCGGTTCGTCTCGCTCCACCCCTCGAACCTGGCCCAGAAGGCCGAAATCATCGTCGAGCACTTCCGGACCCACACCGCGGCCAAGGTCGCAGGGCGGGCCAAGGCCATGGTGGTCACCTCGTCACGGCTCCACGCCGTGCGCTACAAGCAAGCCATCGACGCCTACATCACCAAGAAGGGCTACGCCGGCCTGGCCGCGCTGGTGGCCTTCTCGGGCCGGGTGATCGACGAGCACGACTTCACCTACAGCGAAGCCGCCATGAACGGGTTCCCCGAGTCCCAGACCGCCGAGCGGTTCGCCACGAGCGACTACCAGGTGTTGATTGTGGCCGAGAAGTTCCAGACCGGATTCGACCAGCCGCTTCTGCACACGATGTACGTGGACAAGGTGCTCACCGGGCTGAACGCCGTGCAGACCCTCTCCCGGCTGAACCGGATCCACCCGAACAAGGCCGACACCTTCGTCTTGGACTTCCGAAACGAGAATGAGGACATCGTCAAGGCGTTCGAGCCGTACTACGGCCGGACTGTCGCTCCGCCCACCGATCCCAACCTGCTCTTCGATACCCGGCGGCGCCTCGACGATTTCGACGTGCTCAGACCCGACGAGATCGAGGCCGCAGTCGCCCTGCTGCTGGCCGGCGACACGAGGAGCCACGGCCGCGTCTACGCCGCGCTTGATCCGGCGGTGGAGCGGTTCGCCGACCTCGCCGAGGAGGACCGCCTGGGTTTCAAGGACGCGCTGGACAAGTTCGTCCGGACCTACTCGTTCCTGTCCCAGGTCGTCACCTTCGGTGACTCCAAGCTGGAACGCGACTACACCTACTGCAGAGCGCTCGCCGCCCGCCTCCGGGACGCGGCCAGCGTCGAACGGCTCGATCTGGGCACCGAGGTCGAGCTCACCCACTTGAAGACCGAGATGACCTTCGAGGGTTCGCTCTCGCTGGACGCCGACCACGGCGAGGTCAAGACCATCTTCGGTGAGGGTCGGGGCCGCCAGAGCGACCCGCAGCTTGAGCGCCTGTCCGAGATCGTGGACGAGCTCAACGAACGCTTCGGGCTCAACCTCGACGAGCGCGACCAGCTGCTGTTCGACCAGTTCGAAGAGACCTGGGCCGCGGATCCCGACGTTGTTGACCAGGCACGCAGCAACACGCTGGAGAACTTCCGCCTCGTGTTCGACCACCGCTTCCTCGACACCGTCGTCTCCCGCATGGACGAGAACGAGTCCATCTTCAAGCGGATCCTCGACGACGAGGAGTTCCGACAGGTCTTGATGGACCTCTACGCCGGTCGGGTGTACCGGAGGGCGCGGAGCGCGGAGTGAATCGCTGGCTCACCGCAGTGTGGTTGGCGTTCGATCCGGGCCTTCGATGAAGGTCACCTCGCTAGACGTCAGCAACCTCCTGTCCTTCGGAGAATTCCATCTGGACTTCGACGATCGGTTGACGATCCTGGTAGGTCCGAACGGAGCCGGCAAGACCAACATCGTCCGCATCCTCGACCTGGTCACCAAGCTCGTCGACTGGGCCGACGAGCGCAGCCGGTCAGGCTCGGCACCTCCGACGCCAGCCGACGCGATGCTCTCGTCGTACGTGCAGGCCATGCACGACAGCTCTGCTCCGGGCACTCCTATGGAGATCCGTCTCGACGTGCAGTTCACAACGTCTGCTGAGCGCGCGCGGGTCGTAGCGTTCGTTCGCGCCGCACTGTTGGCGACTCTCTCTGACGAGTCGCAGGCCGGAGACGAGGACCGCAAAGCGCGGCTCGCGGCGTGGGTCACCGAAGAGGTAGACGAGGAAGCGCTCGAGCCCCTGTTCACCGGCACGCTTGCGTTCCGGCATCCCGGATATGACGATGCCCTCTGGGAGGTGCGCTACGAATTCGAGGTCGACGGCTCGGCTTACGACTGGGTCCTCTACACGCCCAGCTACTGGGCCAGCATCGTGGCGCACGGCGCCGCCGCCGGCCCCATGACCCCGGAGACCAGGCTCTCCGAGGTGTTGTTCGGATTGAGCGCCAATCCCAGCCCACCACCACCGCTGCCCGACCCGCTCCCGCCCTTCGCACTCCGCACCCTCTGCCCGCCTGCCGAGAAGCGGTTGACCAACCTGGTGGTACGACTCGGCACCGGCTCGGTCAACGATCAGCACGAACCCTTTCGTGCCGCCGCCAACATGCTCAGTTTCCAGGTCTTCGGACCCGGGCCTCAGCAAGCTTTCGGGCTCTCCCGCGCGTTGCGTCTCAACCTCAACGAGAGCCTGGTCGTCCTCGGCGAGCAGTTCCGTGGCCTCGGCGTCGGCGGTACGATCCCGTGGCGCGCCGGCCTCTACCCCTGGGAATTCCTCGCAGGCCCGGTACCACCCCGTGACCCTGGATACCTGCCACTGCGCCTGTTCGAGCTCAAGAACGGCACCACGCTCCCGCAGCGCGAAGCATTCGCGGCGATCCAAGAACAGTTTGAGCGGCTTGCCCCCGGCCGCGCGTTTGATGTCACCTTCGCTGTCGCAAGAGCGCCGGTCGCGGCTACCGCACCGGTAGGGGCAGGCCAAGTTGCTGTTGCCGGCAGTGACAACGAAACGGGAGACGAAGGTCCGCCCGGCAGCATCATTACGGTTATCGGCTGGAACAAGACCAATGACGGCACGCCTCGACACGAGCGGCCGATTCAGCTGTTCGGAGCCGGCACCTGGGAGGCGCTCGTGCTGGCGGAGGCACTCGTGAGCGCTCCCGATCGACTCACGGTGCTCGACGAACCCGGCGCGCCGCTGCATCCCACCTGGCAGACCGCCCTACGACAGGCCCTGCGAAAGGTGCCAGGTCAAGTCTTTCTCGTCACTCACTCCCCCCATCTCGTGCCGATGGAGGAAGCCGGCGATCTGACGCGTCTGCTTCGGATCAGCAATGACGGCGGAGGCTCCCGTTGCCGCCGCCTGCCTCGGGCACTCGGCGCTGGAGACGTCGCCAAGATCACGCAGGAGTTCGCGCTCTCGGCCGACGCGCGGGCCCTGCTGTTCTCTCGCGGCGCGGTCATCGTTTCCGGCCCGACCGAGCAAGGGGCGCTTCCGATCTGGTGTGCCAAGAGCAAGGCGGCCGAACAAGTCGGCGCGCCGGCAGTGAGGGACATCGCGTTCTACAGCGCTCCGGGAGACAGTGGGTTCCGCACCATCCTCTCGGTCCTTGACGGATTCGGTATCCCGTGGGTCGTCGTCTGCGACGGCAAGTCGTTCGACGTTGAGACCAACTGGAGCAACCACATCTTCCGCCAGATCGAGCAAGCCGGAGTCGGTCTCCCCGAACTGAAGCGGTTCACTGAGCGGGTGGGCTCCGGCGGCAAGGACCTGCGACTGATGACCCAGGCGCTCTGGGACGAGCAGGTGACCCTGGGCGCCTGTCACGGTGTCTACACGCTGACCGCGGGCTGGACCGGCAACGGGGAAGGCCTCGAAGCCTTCATCGAAGGTGCCGCTCCCGGGAAATTGGCCGAGGCCGAAACCGGGGTGGGCAAGAGCAAGATCCGCAAGGGCAGGTGGGTTGCTCAGCAGACCGACTGCCCGCCGGAGGTCGACGACCTCTACCGCCAGATCATCACCGCCCTCCGCCTCGAGACCGACGGCCCCCAGGCCCCGGGAGAGAGTCCGTCACAGCCCGACGGTACGGTCGCACGATGAGCACCTCGGTACGCGCGGCCGTGAGCCCTCGGCTGCTCGTATGGGCGCGTGAACGGTCTCGTCTGGGCGTTGACGAGCTGGCAACCAAGTTCCCGAAGCTCACCGAATGGGAAAGCGGGGACCGGGCGCCGACGCTCAAGCAGCTCGAAGACTTCGCACGGACGACGCACACGCCGGTTGGCTTCCTCTTTCTCCCCGAGCCACCCGAGGAGCAGATACCGATCCCCGACTACCGAACCATGAGTGACGCAGGGGTATCCCGCCCGAGTCCCGACCTGCTCGACACGATCTTCCAGTGCCAGCAGCGACAGGAGTGGTACCGGGATTTCGCCCAGGTGACCAGGGAGAATCCCGTCGCTTTCGTCGGATCGCTGACGACGTCGGTGCCCGTCGTGGAGGCCGCCGAGCAGGTCAGGACGACACTCCGGTTTGACCCGGGCGAGCGGGGCCACACCTGGTCGGACGCGTTGAGGACCCTCGTCGACCATGCCGAGGAGCTGGGCGTGCTCGTGATGGTGAGCGGCGTTGTCGGCGCCAACACGCACCGCAAGCTCGATCCCGAGGAGTTCCGCGGCTTCTCCCTTGTCGATCCGCTCGCTCCGCTGGTGTTCGTGAACGGCGCCGACACGAAGGCGGCCCAGATCTTCACGCTCACCCACGAGCTCGTCCACCTATTCTTGGGCGAGACCGCGCTCGACGATGCCAACCTCGGGTCGGCTCCGACCAACCCGGTCGAGCGTTGGTGCAATCAGGTCGCTGCTGAGGTGCTCGTACCCCTGGGGCCGCTACGCGACGCGCTGTCTCCGGACGTCGTTATCGACCAGCTGGAGCCGCTGGCGCGCAGGTTCAAGGTGAGCACCCTCGTGGTCCTCCGCCGCATCCACGACGCCGGCCAGCTGAGCTGGGACGAGTACCAGACCGCCTACCGGGACGAGCTGGCCCGGGTTCTGGAGATCCTCGGGGAGCGCTCGGGGACGGGTGGGAACTTCTTCAACACCCAGCCGGCGCGGGTGAGCAAGCGGTTCGCCCGCGCCGTGATCGTCAGCACCCTCGAAGGCCAGACCCTGCACCGCGACGCCTTCCAGATGCTGGGGTTGAAGAAGCTGTCGACCTTCGAGGAGCTGGTGAGCCGGCTCGGGATCGGCTGATGGCCTACCTACTCGACACGAACGTTTTCATCGAGGCCAAGAACCGCCACTACGGCTTCGACTTCTGCCCCGCGTTTTGGGACTGGATCGATCACGCCCACCAGGAGGGAGCGGTCTTCAGCATCGACAAGGTCGCGGTCGAGCTCGACGCCGTAGACGACGACCTCGCGACCTGGGCTAGCGATCGGCCCGACGCCTTCTTCCTCGAAGCCGATGCCGCCACGGTGCCGAGCCTGCAGGACACCAGCACCTGGGCGAACGGCGCCGGCTACGAGCCGGCTGCCGTCGCCACCTTCCTGCAAGACGCCGACTACTACCTCGTCGCCCACGCGCATGCCCACCAGCACGTGGTGGTCACCCACGAAGTCGTTGCCCACTCCACGAAGAAGATCAAGATCCCGAACGCTTGCCTCGGCGTGGGCGTGCGCTACCTGACGCCGTTCGAGATGCTCCGCGCCGACCGGACTTTGTCGGCCCCTTCGCGTAACCGCAGGTAGATGGGGGCGCGTGTGAGGAGTGTTTCCCCTACAGATTGACCATAGGTCCAGGTCAGGCGATTGCGGCCCTGTCCCAGTCGCTGGCG
>Ga0307373_10013981_pt1 | contig 11128 bp, 8 predicted proteins | sample OX2MG_FD_202534 | JGI IMG/M metagenome (GOLD analysis project Ga0307373, IMG submission 202534) | Soil microbial communities from Risofladan, Vaasa, Finland - OX-2 | ecosystem: Environmental > Terrestrial > Soil > Coastal area > Acid sulfate soil | place: Finland: Risofladan, Vaasa | collected... | reverse complement strand
CTGCAGCTCGGGCGGGGAGACGTTGGCCCCAGCGGTGATCTCGGCCCGCTTCTCGGCGAGCGACGCGATCTTCCCGTAGGCAAGGATCTTTTGCGGGATATCGGCGATGATACCCTTCGTGCGCAGCGCCTCGAAGCCGGCGAGATATGTCTCGTCGGACTCCATGCGCAGGATCTCGCGTATGCCGCCTTTGGCATCGTCGAACGGATTGGCGACTTGCACCCGGTCGATGATCGCGAATTTCCCAGCCGTGGCGAATTTCAGCACGGTCATGTACCAGAAATCGATGCCGTATGCGGCATGACTCCCATCATAGGCGGCGAGAAACTCCAGCAGTTTATCGCGGCGGAAGATCGGCGTGTTCTCCTCGATGAAATCGACGATGTGAAAATCCCATGGCGGCGCGGCGGAGTAGGTGAACCAATAGGAGATCTTTCCCTCGGCGCGGAATGCCGGTTGTGCCACCCAGAAATCGAAGCTTTCGGCAATCGCGAAGGCTTCGTCGATCTGTGGCGGCGACATGTGGATGTCGTCGTCGCACACCCAGACATGCGAATAGCGATCGAAGTATTTCGGTTCGCGCAGCACGAGTTTGCGCAGGTTCTGGAACTTGCTGCCTTTGTCACGGAAGGCGTGGGTCGCGCGCCGGCTGAGCGCGGCGAATTCCGCGTCGCTGTCGCCGTAATAGGCGATGACGAGATCCCATCGCCGCTCTGCCTCCCCTTCGGTCCAGAGGCGGATGGCGTTTCTATCGCCGGCGCTGGTGAAGAGGCACCAGCGCAGCCCGTCGTCGCTCGACATGGGCCTTATTATAGACGTTCGGACCGGAGGATGCAGCCCGATGTCCGGGTTGGGCGCCGCCTAGGCTTGACCGGCGGCCGCCAACTTTGCCCGCGCAACCACCAGGCGTCGTTCGGCGCCGGCGCGTTCCAGGACCGCGTTGTCGCGTTCCTCGCCTTGCAGCCGCGCGATCTGGTCGCCGAGTGCCGCGACTGCGTTCTCGAGCGTGCGCGCCTCCGCCTCGATCGCGGCGCGGTCGAGCGCGGCGAGCGGGATCGCCTCGTCGGCGAGGACGGTGCAGCGTTCCGGCGTCACTTCGGCGAACCCGCCCGAGACGAAGATGCGCTCGCTCACGGTGGCGTCCTCGTAGACGTCGATCACGCCCGGCCGCACCGTCGAGATGAACAGCGCATGTCCCGGCAGCACGCCGAAATTGCCTTCCGTCCCCGGCACCACCACCATGCCGACGGGCTCGGACAAGAGCAGCTTCTCCGGCGAGACCAGTTCGAATTGCAGCTTGTCGGCCATCGCTCTCAGGCCGCCTCGGCCGCGATCTTGCGCGCCTTTTCGACCGCTTCCTCGATCGTGCCGACCATGTAGAAGGCGCTTTCCGGCAGCTCGTCGTATTCGCCGGCGACGATGGCCTTGAAGCCCTTGATGGTGTCCTCGAGCTTGACGAACACGCCGGGCGTGCCGGTGAACACCTCGGCGACGTGGAAGGGCTGCGACAGGAAGCGCTGGATCTTGCGCGCGCGCGCGACCGTCAGGCGGTCCTCCTCCGAGAGCTCGTCCATGCCGAGGATGGCGATGATGTCCTGGAGCGACTTGTAGGTCTGGAGCACGCGCTGCACGTCGCGCGCGATGCGGTAGTGCTCGTCGCCGACGACGCGCGGGTCGAGCATGCGCGAGGTCGAATCGAGCGGATCGACCGCGGGATAGATGCCGAGCTCGGCGATCTGCCGCGACAGCACCGTGGTCGCGTCGAGATGCGCGAACGAGGTCGCGGGCGCGGGATCGGTCAAGTCGTCGGCGGGAACGTAGATCGCCTGCACCGAGGTGATCGAGCCCTTGCGCGTGGTGGTGATGCGCTCCTGCAGTGCGCCCATGTCGGTGGCGAGCGTCGGCTGATAGCCCACCGCCGACGGGATGCGGCCCAACAGCGCCGACACTTCCGACCCGGCCTGGGTGAAGCGGAAGATGTTGTCGACGAAGAACAGCACGTCCTGCCCTTCCTCGTCGCGGAAATACTCGGCGAGCGTCAGCCCGGTCAGCCCGACGCGCGCCCGCGCGCCGGGCGGCTCGTTCATCTGGCCATAGACGAGCGCCGCCTTGGAACCCGGCCCGTCGGGGATGATGACCTTCGATTCCATCATCTCGTGATAGAGGTCGTTGCCCTCGCGGGTGCGCTCGCCGACGCCGGCGAACACCGAATAGCCGCCATGCGCCTTGGCGATGTTGTTGATCAGCTCCATGATGATGACGGTCTTGCCGACGCCGGCGCCGCCAAACAGCCCGACCTTGCCGCCGCGGGCATAGGGCGCGAGAAGATCGACCACCTTGATGCCGGTGACCAGGATCTCGGCCTCGGTCGACTGGTCGATGAACTCGGGCGCGGGCCGGTGGATCGGCGCTCTTGTCTTGGTCTTGACCGGCCCGCGTTCGTCCACCGGCTCGCCGACGACGTTGAGGATGCGCCCCAGCGTCTCCGGTCCCACCGGCACGCTGATCGGGCCGCCGGTGTCCGTCACCGTCGCGCCGCGCACGAGCCCGTCGGTCGTATCCATGGCGATGGTGCGCACCGTCGCCTCGCCGAGATGCTGCGCCACCTCGAGCACCAGCGTCTTGCCCTGATTCTGCGTGTGGAGCGCCGTCAGGATCGGCGGCAGCTCGCCCTCGAACTTCACATCGACGACGGCGCCGATGACCTGGGTGATGGTGCCGACATTGTTCCTTGCCATGGTGCTGCCCTCTAGAGCGCCTCGGCGCCGGAGATGATCTCGATCAGCTCCTTGGTGATCGAGGCCTGGCGCGTGCGGTTGTAGGTCATGTTGAGCCGGTCGATCATGTCGCCGGCATTGCGCGTGGCGTTGTCCATCGCCGTCATGCGCGCGCCCTGTTCGCTCGCCGCGTTCTCGAGCAGCGCCGCGAACAGTTGAATCGCGAGCGCCCGCGGCAGCAGATCCTTGAGGATCTCCTCCTCGTCCGGCTCGAACTCATAGATCGCACCCGTTGTCGAGGGCGCGATCTCGGCAGGCGGCGCGAATGGGACGAGCTGCTGCTTCGTCACGATCTGGCTGATCGCCGAGCGGAAGCGGTTGTAGACGATGGTCGCGCGGTCGAATTCGCCGGCGTCGTAGCGCTGGATGAGGCGCTGGGCGATTCCTTGCGCGCTCTCGAAGGTGAGACGCGGCCGGCCGACATCGACGAGGCTGTCGACGATCAGCTCGGCATAATCGCGGCGCAGCGCGTCGCGTCCCTTGCGGCCGATGGTGAAGAGCCGCACGGTCTTGCCCGCGCCCTGCAGCTCGCGAACGGTGCGCCGCGCCTCGCGCAGGATGGTGGCGTTGAACCCGCCGGCGAGCCCGCGGTCGGAGCAGGCGACGACCAGGAGATGGGTCGCGTCCTTGCCGGTGCCGGCGAGAAGCGGCGGCGCATTCGCCATGCCGACGAGATTGGCCGCGAGCGAGCCGAGCATGCGCTCCATCCGCGTCGCATAGGGCCGCGCCGCCTCGGCCTGTTCCTGCGCCCGCCGCAATCGCGAGGCGGCCACCATCTTCATCGCCGAGGTGATCTTCTGGGTCGAGCGAACGCTGCGGATGCGGAGCCGCAAATCCTTGAGGCTGGGCATGGGCCGGCGCGCCTCGTCAGGCGAAGGTTTGGGCGAAGCTGTCGAGGAAGGCGCCGAGCGCCTTCTCGGTCTCGGGCAGGATCTCGCGCTTGTCGCGGATCGATTGCAGGAGCTGCGGCGCCTGGGCGCGCAACTCGCCGAGCATCGCCGTCTCGAACCGCGTCACCGCGTCAACCGCGACCTTGTCGAGATATCCGCGCGTGCCAGCGAAGATCGAAACCACCTGCTCCTCGACCGGCACGGGCGCGAATTGTGGCTGCTTCAGGAGTTCGGTCAGCCGCGCGCCCCGCGCCAGAAGCCGCTGCGTCGCCGCGTCGAGGTCCGAGGAGAACTGCGCGAAGGCCGCCATCTCGCGGTACTGCGCGAGTTCGAGCTTGATGCGGCCCGCGACCTGTTTCATCGCCTTGATCTGCGCCGCCGAGCCGACGCGGCTCACGCTCAAGCCGACATTGATGGCCGGGCGAATGCCGCGATAGAACAGATCGGTCTCGAGGAAGATCTGGCCGTCGGTGATCGAGATCACGTTGGTCGGAATATAGGCCGAGACGTCGCCCGCCTGGGTCTCGATCACGGGAAGCGCGGTGAGCGAGCCCGAGCCATGGTCGGGATTCATCTTCGCCGCCCGCTCCAGGAGCCGCGAATGGAGATAGAACACGTCGCCGGGATAGGCTTCGCGTCCCGGCGGCCGGCGCAGCAGCAGCGACATCTGGCGATAGGCCACCGCCTGCTTCGACAGATCGTCATAGACGATCACCGCGTGCATGCCGTTGTCGCGGAAGAACTCGCCCATGGCGCAGCCGGCATAGGGCGCGATGAACTGCAGCGGCGCCGGCTCCGATGCGGTCGCGGCGACGACGATGGTGTACTCGAGCGCGCCGTAATCCTGCAGCGTCTTGACGATCTGCGCCACGGTCGAGCGCTTCTGGCCGATCGCGACATAGACGCAATAAAGCTTGCGCGACTCATCGCCCGACTGGTTGACCGTCTTCTGGTTGAGGAAGGTGTCGATCGCCAGCGCGGTCTTGCCGGTCTGGCGGTCGCCGATGATGAGTTCGCGCTGGCCGCGGCCGACCGGCACCAGCGCGTCGATCGCCTTCAAGCCGGTCTGCACCGGCTCGTGCACCGAACGGCGCGGCACGATGCCCGGCGCCTTGACCTCGACGCGGGTGCGGGTCACGTCGGTCAGCTCGCCCTTGCCGTCGATCGGGTTGCCGAGCGCGTCGACGACCCGGCCCAGGAGCCCGCGTCCGACCGGCACGTCGACAATGGCGCCGGTGCGCTTCACCGTGTCGCCCTCGCGGATGCCGCTGTCGTCGCCGAAGATCACGACGCCGACGTTGTCGGTCTCGAGGTTGAGCGCCATGCCCTTGACGCCGTTCGGGAACTCGACCATCTCGCCGGCCTGGACCTGGTCGAGCCCATAGATGCGCGCGATGCCGTCGCCGACCGACAGCACCTGTCCCACCTCGGCGACATCGGCTTCGCTGCCGAAATCGGCGATCTGCTGCTTCAGGATGGCGGAGATTTCCGCCGCGCGGATGTCCATCTACCGAACCCCCTTCAATGCCATCTCGAGGCGCTGGAGCTTGCTCTTGAGCGAGGCGTCGACCATGCGCGAGCCGAGCCTGACGACGAGCCCGCCGAGCAGGCTCGGATCGACGCGAATGTCGACCGCGACCTTCTGTCCGACCGATTTGCGGAGCTGCTGATCGAGGCTGTCGCGCTGCGCCGGCGTGAGTTCCTGGGCCGCGACCACCTCGGCCGTCACCTCGCCGCGGCGGTGGGCGAGCGTCGCGAGGAACCGCTCGATCATCGCCGGCAGCGCGAACAGCCGCCGGTTCCGGGCGAGGAGGCCGAGAAAGTTGCGCGTCAGCGGATCGAGCCCGGCGCGCTCGGCCAGCGCGGCGACCGCCCGTCCCTGCGCCTCGCGGGCCAGCACCGGACTGCGGATCAGCCGCTTCAGATCGGCGCTCTCGGCGACGAGCGCGCGCAGGCCGCGCAGATCCTCGGCCACGCGATCGAGCAGCTTGCGCTCGTCGGCAAGCGCGAAGAGCGCGGTCGCATAACGCCCGGCAAGGCCAGCTGCGCCTGTCGCTTCGGATGCCACGCCTGATCAGTCCTCGTTTGCCCGGGGCGATAAGCCTGTTGCCGACGGAATGCCTGAAGGACGGGCCTTTTCACGGCGCTTTCGTTGCCGAACCACCCGCGCAAGGCCCCCGCCCGGAAAGCGCGGCGCGTTCTAACACAGCCCTTTCGGGCATGCAACACGGCCCCGCCCGCGACATTCCGCGCATCCGGCGGCGAGGAGGCTGGCAATCGCCGCCGCGCCGCCGTATTCCGGAACGCTGGGGCGACAGCGGAGGCGTCATTGGCCAGCATCGCGGATGGACGCGGCAGACTCGGGCCGGTCCAGATCTTCCTGGTGTTCTTCAAGGCCGGCTGCGCCTTCGGCGGCGGTCTCGGCATTCTCGCCCTGCTCGAGGAGGAGCTGGTCGCGCGCCGCCGCATCATGACCCGCAGCGACCTCATCGCGCTGTGGAGCATCGGGCGCATCGTCCCCTCCGGCACCATGACCGCGGTGACGGTCGCGATCGGTCACCGCCTCGGCGGACTGACCGGGAGCGTGGTGGCGCTGGTGGCGGTGATCGTGCCCGGCTTCTTCACGACGGTCGCGTTGGCGGCGGCCTATTCGGTGCTCGGGCACGGCGCCGCGCTCGATTATGTGCGCGTCACCCTCATTCCCGCCTCGCTCGCGCTGATCCTGGTGTCGGCGATCCGGCTCGGCAGCGAGATCGCGCGGCCGTCGCCCGAACTGGTTCTGGCCGCCGCGGCGCTGGTGGCGGCGGTCGTCTTCCGCGTCAATCCGACCTTGCTCTTGATCGGCGGCGGCGTGGTCGGCGCCGTGTTTCTCCGCCGTCCGGCGAGGGCGCGGCCATGAGTCTCGGCGCCCTGGTCGGGCTCATCCTCGGCTTCAACCTGCTCACCTTCGGCAACGGGCCGGTGATGGTGCCGCTGCTGCAGCGCCATCTCGTCGAGACGAGCGGTGTCCTGACCCTCGATCAGTTCCTCTACGCCTATGCCATCGGCCGGGCGACGCCGGGTCAGGCCAATCTCTACGTCGCGGCGATCGGCTACATGGCCTATGGCTGGCTTGGGGCGGCGGCCACCGTCGCGGCGATCCAGCTTCCGGGCTATCTCGTGCTGCCGCTGGTCAAGGGCTACGAGCGCTTCCGCGACGTGCGCGCGGTCGGCGGGTTCACCCGCGGCCTGACCGCCGTGTCGGTCAGCCTGATGCTGTCGGTGACCTACGACATCGGCCGCGACACCCTGGGCAGTCCTTTGACCTGGGTGGCGTTCGGCCTCACCTTGGGGCTGATCACGATCCGGCGCTGGAACGCCCTCCTGGCGATGGTTGTCGCGAGCGCCGCCGGCGCCGCGCTCAAGCTCGCGGTCGGCTGATCACCCCGCCGCGCCCGACCATTCGCGCACGAAATCCTTGACGCCGGGCTCGTTGGGCGGGATCGCCGGACGGCCTTGCGGCGTCCCGAGATACATGAAGCCGACGATCGCATCGCCGGGGGCCAGGCCCAGCGCCGTCTTCACCCGCGTGTCGTAGGCCGGCTCGCCGGTGCGCCACATCGCGCCGAAGCCCATCGCATGGGCCGCGACGACGAGGTTCTGCGCCGCCGCGCCGGCCGCCAGCACCTGCTCGATAACCGGGATCTTGTGGCCTTCGACCAGGCTCGCCGCCACCACCACCATGAGCGGTGCGCGGAGCGGCTTCTGGCGCTCGCGCGCGAGGGCGTCGTCCGGCACGTCCGGGGCGCGCGCCTTGAGGGCATCGGCGAGCACCGTGCCCAGCCGCTCGCGCGCTTCGCCGCGCAGCAGGATGAAGCGCCACGGCCTGAGGCGGCCGTGATCCGGCGCGCGGATGGCGGCGGCGAGGATTTCGGAAAGCTGCTCGTCGCTGGGCGCCGGCTCGATCAGCTTGGGCGGGCTGCGGCGCGAGGTGAGGGCTTGCAAGGCGTCCATGATCGTCCCGTGCGGCTTCGAGGGTCAGGGCACCATACACATTCAGTAGTCGAGCTTCCAGTTGACGCCGATGCCGGTGCCGCTGCTCTGCCCGGCCTCGGTATCGATGCTGATGTGGCGGGACACGGCGATGTTGACGTTGACGCTGCTCGAACTCGCCTGGAGCCCCTGGCTGACGCCGACATAGACGCCGTTGGCGACGTATTTCCCGGCGCTGATCGTGGCGCCGGTGACCGAGGTATTGGTGCCGGCACCCGGTGTGATCGGGGTGGTGCCGATCCCGGTTGCCGGCGGTTGGCCCGGCTGCGAGGACAGCGACGGGATGCCGGTGGTGGACACGACCGACGTGGGCGCTGCGCCCAGCGCCAGCCGGTCGAGACCGAGCCCGCGCCTGATCCGGCCCAGCACATCGAGCCCTTGGCCGCCGGCGAGCGAGGCGGCGGCGCTGGCGATCCCGAACGCCTGTGCCGGCCCGACCTGGCTCAAGCTGGTGCCGAACAGGAGCCGGGCGAGAATCTCGTCGCGCGGCAGCGCCGGCTGCGAAGAGAGCTGGATCGAGGGCCGCGTCGCGGTGCCGGTGAGGGTGACGATGGCGGTCACGTCGCTCGACTGCGCGCGCGCCGCGATGTCGATGGTCGGGTCGATGGTGCCCGCGCCCAGGAAGGCGATCGTGCCCTTGCTCACGACAAAGGTCTTGCCCAGGAAGTCGTAGGTGCCGCGCACGACCTCGAGCTTGCCGGTGATGACCGGCGCGCCGGGGCTGCCGGCGATATGCAGGCGCCCGCGCCACTCGCTGTCGAGGCCGCGGCCGCGCACGAAGGTGCTGCCCGGCAGATCGACCGACACGTCGAGGTGGAGTGTCAGAAGTACGGGCGGCTGCGCCGCCGCCGGCGCCCTGAGCGTGGCCCCGGTCGCGCTGTCGATTACCGTGGCGGCGACCGGCTGCAGCGATTGCGGCAGCCGCTCGGGCACGGCGATCTCGGCACGGTCGATCGTCACCGCCGCCGTGACGCGCGGTGCCGTGACCGGACCCTCGAGCCGCAACGTGCCGCTCGCCGTCGCCGTCGCCTCGTCGCGGTTGAGGGCACGCAGACGATGGAACGTCGCCGACAAGGCCAGCGTCGGCACGACGGCCGCGCCGAGATCGACCGAGCCGTTCATGGCGAGGGTCCCGCCGGCACCGTCGTTCGCGGTGAAATCGCTGAGCACCAGGCGGTCGCGCTCGCCGGCGAGGGTGAAATGCACGCCGGTGAGAATGGCCCCGGTCGCGAAGCTCTCGTAGCGCCCGCCGGTGACCGCGATCCGGCCGCTCGCCGCGGGATGCGCCACGGTTCCGGCGACGCTCACGTCGATGGTGAAACGGCCGGCGATCCGATCCTCGGCGTCGGGCAGCAGGCCGGCGAAGTCGGCGAGATCGCCGCCGCCTTCGACATGCGCCTTCACCGCACCCTTGCCCGGCATTTCGGGCGCGAGCCGGTCGGGTGCGAGCAAAAGCGGCCCCTGGGCAGTCCAGCCGATCGCGGTGCCGTGCGGTGCGGCGATCCGGCCCTTCATGTCGAGCCGCCCGTCGCGCCAATCCCCCTCCGCCACGACGCCAAGCGCCGGCATCGCGATGCCGGCGGCGACGAGGCTCACGGACTCCGCGTCGAGCACGAGATGCCCTTGCGGCGCCCGGCGCGTTCCCGCCAAAGCAAGATTGAAGCCGAGCGTGCCGGTCAGGTCCGCGCCGGCGATCCGCGCGAGATCGTGAAGCGGCAATTTGCCGGCCACGACGCGCAGCGTCAGCTTGCCGCGCGCGATCGCACCATCGCCGCGCACGGACCCGCCGCCGATGGCCAGATCGAGGCCCGAGAACCGCGCCGTGCCGGCGCGCCAGGCGAGGGCCAGCGGCGCGCGCAATCCGATCTTGGTCGGACCGATCGTGCCGCCGAGCCGCTCGACCGCCAAGGTGCCGACGCCGCGCTCGAGCCCGAGGCTCGCGCCGGCGGCGAGCGCGAAATCTTCGCCGGCCCGCCCGCGCGCCGCCGCGTCGAGGGTGAAATGTCCGGGCCGGAGGCTGCGGGCGCCGAACCTCACCGTGCTTGCCGTCAGGCGCCCGAACGCGGCATCACTCACAGTGAGCGTGGCGCGGCCGGTCGGTCGGCCCAGCGGATCGGCGATTTCCGCGGCGACGTGCAGCCGTCCGATCCGCGCCGGCGCGGCGCCGCCGCGGCGCAGGTCCCGCGCATCGAGCGTCGCGCTGACGCGCTTGCCGGCCAGCGTGGCATCGGCCGCGACGCGGCCCGAAAGCGGCATTCCGGCGAGGCTCGACCAGGGGCGAAGGTCGGGGATGCTGCCATGGACCTTGCCGTCGAGGCGTCCGGCCGCGAGCGTGAGGCTGCCATCGAGCCGCGCCCCGTCCGGGGCCGAGGCGGCGAACCGGGTGATGCGGACGCCGCCGGGAACGAGCCCGCCGGCGGCGGTCACTGTCGTATCGATCCCGGCCGCGCGGAAATGTGCCTTGATCGTCCCGTGCGGCGGGGCGATGCCGGCGAGCGCGACCTGCGCCGTGAAAGGCCCGAGGTCCACGGAAGCGGCGCGCAGCGACGGCGCGGCGATGTCGAGCTTGCCCGCAAGGGCTGCCGGCGGGCCGGCAAGATGACCCGTCACCGTCGCCGCTCCGACAAGCCGCGGATCGAGCGTGGCAAGGCGCGGCAGGGCGATTTCGAAATCGGTGGCGAGCGTGCCGTCGGGACGGCGCTCGGCCGTTCCGGAAAGCCGCACGGCCGCCGCATCGGCCGAGACCTGCCTTGCGGCAAGGGTGCCGTCGCCACGGCGCTCGATCGTGCCGGCGAAGGCGATGCGATTGCCGAGCAGCGCATCGAGTCGTGCCACCCCGCTGCGCGGGGCGGCGACATTGCCGGACAGGGAAACGGTTGCCGTGCCGTCCGCCGCCACGCGGAAATCGGCGGCGAGATCGAGCGCGCCCGCCAGCGTACCCCGGTCGAGCGGCGCCAGGTCCGGCACGGTGAGGCCGAGCGTTCCGACCGCGCCCTCCAGTGTCGCCGTCACGCGCGCCGTGACCGCGTTGCCCCGATCGCTGATGACGAGATGCTGTGCCGCGATCTCGCGTTTCTGCGGATCGACGCGCGCCTCGATCTGCCAGCCGATCATGGCGCCGAGTTGCGCCGGCAGCGCGGTGCCGGCAATGGTGAGGCCGACGACGGTCCCGGTTCCGGTTACGGCGACGGGCGCGGCGAGCGTGCCGCCGAACGTAAGGGTGGCCTCGCCGCTGCCGCCCAGTGCGGGCATCAGTCTGGCGAGATCGGCCGCGCTCACATGCGCCGTTGCCGCAAGCGCGTCCCCGTCCAACGCATAGTGTCCTTGCGCATCGAGGACGAATCCGGCCGCGGTCACGTCGAGACGATCGACGGCGATGCTATCGGCCGCGATCGCCGCACTCGCCTGCACGGCGATCGTCGCGCCGAT
>Ga0307373_10013978_pt1 | contig 11129 bp, 14 predicted proteins | sample OX2MG_FD_202534 | JGI IMG/M metagenome (GOLD analysis project Ga0307373, IMG submission 202534) | Soil microbial communities from Risofladan, Vaasa, Finland - OX-2 | ecosystem: Environmental > Terrestrial > Soil > Coastal area > Acid sulfate soil | place: Finland: Risofladan, Vaasa | collected... | reverse complement strand
ATCACCATCGCCGAGGACGCCAGCGTCCAACTGGTCCTCATCGTGTCGGGAAGCGACCTCACGCTGCGATGCTCCGCCTACGCCAACAACACGGAGCCTTCGGGCATCGTGTCTTCGTTCCCGCCGGGCTCACCCATGTCGCCGGTGATCGCCACGACCTCGTCGGCTATTCCCCCGACGACAGTGCCCACCACGACGCCGACGACGCCCGCCACGATCCCTCCTGGTGGACTGACAGGTCCCTATGAGCTGTACTGTCCAGGCACTCCCGTCGGCAACATCGTCCTTAACGACGTCACGACGACGGGCTCGATCCCCGCCGCCCTTTCTTCTGGTCAAGGGTTCAGCTTGTCGAGCTTCCAGATGCAGGTCACCCTGCCCTCGTCCATCGCATCGGCAGCTCTGGCGCTGGGGAACACGGCGATCGCGGGTACCGCTGTGGTCAAGGTCGATGCCACCGGCGCCACCCCAGCATCGCTCTCTGCCGGCGATATCACCATCAACGCGCCCCTTTCAAGCCCGATTCCGTCGACGGGCATCACGCTGAACCTGCCCTCGACCCCGGGCACCGTCGGCCCGTTTACCGCCGCCGGCGGCGCCGTCACCCTCACGCTGGACCCAATGGTCCAGCTCACATTGGTCGTGTCGGGGAGCAACCTCAGCCTGACGTGCACGCCGTACGCGAACAACAGCGCGTCGACTGGCCTGGCGTCCTCCGCCCCGGTGGGCTCGCCCATCTCGCCGGTGATCGCCACCGGCCCGACGACCGCCGGTTCGACGCCAACTACAGCGACGACCGCGACGTCGTCGACACCCACAACGACAGTTGGCACGGGCACGGACCCCACCACCACGAGTGCTGTTTCGCCGGGCGACCCCTCGACCACGAGCGCTGTCTCGAAGACCACGATTCAAGGCTCGACCACGAAAGACCCGCCCGCCGCGTCGACGACAATCGCAGCCGCCACGAAGGCAAACGCCGGACCTTCCAGCTCCAGCACCTCGGATCCCATTGTAAATGCGAGTTCCGGGTTACTGGCGTTTACGGGTCCGGGGGCGGCCACCGGGTGGATCGTCGTGGCAGGCGCGGCGCTGATAATTCTCGGCCTCGCCATGCTGGTGTTGGCGGATGCACCGCGGCGGCTCCGGTGGGCGCTGGCCGGGCGCTGGAGCGACGTGAGCGTGGGACGTCTCGGTGCCGACCCACGCAACGGTGCCACGCGCGGCAACGGCTCGCCCGAGGCGTTGTGGGTGAATGACGCCGGTGACCAGGGCGGCCCCAAACAAAGTCTTTAGCTGAGTCCACCGTGTAGTTCTCGCTATCGACCGGTACCCCCGATAATGCGCTGTCCGAACACGCCATTCCTGGCCATGAACCCGATCCCCCGATGGAATCGGCTTTACCGGGGGCTGGGACCGCTCGACTCCCTGTCATAATTTCAGTGTGCGGCCATTGAGAGTTGGCCTGGGTGCCGCGCTATCGATACTTCTTCTTGGGGCTTGCGGCGGCGGTACGGCGTCGATTCACGAGAGTGCAACCACCGCTACGGCATCGACAACCACCACAACATCATCCGCCCCACCCACCTCGGTCCAGGTCGCGGCCGAGATAGCCGCCACCCACCAGGTCTCGGACCCTAACGAGAAGTTCGCTGGTGGCCATCTGGTGACGGTGAGCGACGGACACGGCGGCTATCTCACTGCCGTTTCGGCGGCGAGATTCCCTGGCGACGGGCACGGGATGCTCGTCTTCTTCTGGCATAACCAGACATTCCTGGGTTGGGACACCGACGAAGAGACATGGACTGTCTCCTTGAGCGCCAAGGGGGCCAACGTCATCGATGCGACGTATGCCGACTACGCACCCAAGGATCCGGCCTGTTGTCCCTCACTAGCGCCCGTCACGATCACCTACAGGTGGGATGGAACTCGCCTCTCCCAATCTCAGACCCTTCCATCAGAAGCCCTCCTCAATACCCTTGTGGAACTAGCAGGCTCTTGATGTCACTCCGTCATGGGCTTCCTGCCATTTGGTAGTGCGGGATGCGGGTAGCTGACTGTGCAAGAGTGACCACTCGCTGACCAAGCGGATCCGCCCGGAGTCGGGCGGGTGACGCTCTGTCTGCCAGTGCCGAGTCAGTCCGAAGGTGACGGACTCGCCCCCGACCTGACCGAGCCGCTATCGCTCAGCGACGCGTATACTGCGCGATGGTCACCGGCCCTCCGGTGGCGGTGAAGGGACCGACGCAATCCTCATGCCACGGACGGCTTGAAAGTGTTACCGGGATCAATTTGGAGCTAGCGATTCGTCTCGATGCTGCCAGCTCAACCCGCCGTCATTTGTGACAAGGAGTCCGCCCCGATCCTCTGCGAGCCAAGCGTGGTTGGGCTCTGAGGCGAAGATGTCGAGGGACCGAAGTCGCCGATCGGGGAGATGCGGAATTCTTTCCTACCCTGGGGGAATGTCTACCGTCCAGCCTCGCTCCGGTGCCAGGACCCTGGCGCCCTTGTCGATGTTGACTGGTGTGACTTTGGCGCTGGCTTCGTGCGGCGCCGGCACGCCGACCGCCGTTGTCCCGACTTCCGCCACCGCCCCGGGGACGTCGTCCACCGCGACCTTAAAGCCGTCGAGCACGACCACGTACACCACGACGACGCCCCCGAACCCCGAAGGCCAGCAGGCGAACACCCTAGGCTCGCCACTGCCCATCCCTGCCGCATTGCCGCCGTTTAGCGAGCCTCCCGGCGCCGGAGAGGGCACCTGGAGTCCCGCCGGTCGACCTGTCGGCGGGGTACCAGCGGTATACGAGACCACACTCGTCCCGCCGGGGGGCACGCAGCCGGCGGGTATCGCCTGGATGGACACCCACCGACTGTCCGCCCGGCTGTACTCGGGCTCCGTCAGCCCCGGTGGAGGGCCCTACCTCTACACCGCGCCGATCCAGCCGGCACAGGCCACCTCACTGGTGGCGGCGTTCAACGGCGGCTTCGTCATGAATGTAGCCCATGGCGGCTACTACACCGAAGGGCGAATGGTCGACCCGCTAGCGCCAGGGGCGGCCTCCCTGGTCATCTACGCCGACGGGAGTGTCAATGTCGGCGCCTGGAACAGCGACGTAACGATGACCTCGAAGGTAGTCAGCGTTCGGCAGAACCTGGTGCCGCTCGTCGCCGCTGGCCAACCCACGCTGCAAGCGACGAGCCCAACCTGGCAGGCGTGGGGCAATACGTGTGGCGCGACCTCTTGTGCTGCCGCGGTCCCCGGCATCGACCACCAGTGGCGGTCCGGGGCTGGTGTCACCGCCGATGGCGCCCTCGTGTACGCCACCGGCCCGGCTCTCGATCCGCTGCAGCTCGCCCAGCTCCTAGTGCGCGCCGGGGTCGTGCGCGGCATGCAGCTCGACATCAACCCCAACTGGACCGTCCTGACCACCTACGACCCCTCCAGTCCGGGCGGCCTCGCCGCACCGTCCAACGGGAGCAAGCTGCTCTCCGCGACCGTGCAGGGTCCCGGGACGTTCTTCGAGCCCTGGTGGGCCCGCGATTTCGTCACCATGTCCGCCCGTTTCGGTGCCATCCCCTGAGCGGACGCTGCATTCCTGGCGTAATACGGCGTCTTGCAGGTCCGGGCACCCACCACGGTGTCCCTCGCCCACCCGGGACAGGCCGACATGAAGCCGTACGCCCAGGTCGTCGCCTTGGCCAGATGGTTGACGTCGAGGTATCGGTTGGTGTCCACGTCACCCCCAGGACTTCATCTTGGGCTCTGCACTCGTCTTGGGCTCTGCACTCGGCTGGTGGTAGCCGGGGAGGAGCACTCGAGCGCTTCAAGGGCTTGTAGCCCCCACGAAACTCACAGGCGAGCTTCATGGTCCTGTCAGGTCCCGTGACGATACTGGCTCTATATGCACAAACTCCTGACGACTGAGAGCGCGGGTCACGAGTCTGTGCTTCGGTTCCTGAAACAGCCCGGTTCGCGATCGAGCACCTTTCGTGCGCCTCGGCAGTGAGCGGGTCGGCCCCAGAGGGTTCGCGCTCTTGGGGGCAACGGGCCTCATAGGCTTGGTCCTGGCTGTCTACGGCTACGGCCACGGCACCGTCGTGGCCGGCGGGCTCACCCCTGTCGCGTCTACGGCCAAGTCAACCAAGGCACGGGCTGCTTCCGCTCGCTCGTCGTCGACCTCCACGACATCGACGACCCCGGCTTCGACTTCGAAGTCGAGCGCTTCGAATCCGAAGCTCGGTCCCCTCCTCTCGTCGACCCAGTATGCCTCCTACGCGTACCAGCTCTACCCCGGGCACGAAGGCAGCCAGGCGCGGCTGGCCACCGCGGGGTTCGACGTCCGGATCACCCCTGGCTCGGGTACGTTCACGGTGAGCGTCTCTGCCACTGGAAGCACGCAGGCAGCGCAGAGGTCCACCTACCCGGTCAACGACCATGTCTACTTCATCGAAGCGAGTTTCGGTGACGACTCGGGGAACTCAGAGTACAACTACGGCGATGACGGCGTGGTCGTAACGAACGCGAGTGGGCGGATCGTCGAATGACGCCGAGCAATTCAAGGACGCACCAACGGGGTGCGCCAAGCACAGCCCGCCAGGGAACCAGAGGTACGCCGACGCGTCTCCGACCGCCAGCTTCCACGAGTACCCCTTCCCGCCAGGACGCTACAGCTCCCCCCGATCGAACCGTCATCTCCCGGCTCATGGCACGCAGCACCGCCGCGGCAGAAGCCTGGGCACCGACCGCGGCGCGGGTCCTGCTGGGCCTGGTCCTCGCATGGTTCGGCTACCACGAGCTCGTTTCGCCAGGGCTCTGGACCGGGTACGTGCCCGTGCTCTCAGCGACATCGCACCTTGCGGAGTTGCTCGTGCTGGCACACGGCTGGGTCCTCCTGGTACTCGCTGTTGCCCTTATCGCCGGCGTCGCTCCGCGCCTGACAGCGACTATCGCGTCGCTCTTGCTGCTGGAGATCGTGATCTCGCTGTCCGCCTCGGGCGGGCTGTCCGATCTCGTCCTGCGCGATGTTGGCGTGCTCGGCCTCTCGGTGTCGGTCGTTGGTGCGAAAGGGCAGCGCCTCCTGCTACGACGCTGACGTCGTGGGCCCGTCTGACAGCACATTCGAGGATGCGCTACCCGGTTCTGGGAGTTCGCCAACGATCAAGAAGTCGACAGTGACGACCAAACCGAGCGCGTAAGGTCCGAATCCCCGATCGCACGCCCGAGCGGGAACTTTTTCTGAACCAGTCGGCGGCGGCTACCGTCCGCCGGATGCAACGGCACGGGTTGCGGGGAGGGTTGTCTTCGTCTACCTCGCTCTTCGTGGCGTGCTCGAGCTTGCGTTTGTCCTTATGAGCTCAGACCTGTCAGGTGCAAGTACTCGATTGTGGACTTGACCAGCATCAACGCTTCAGGAAGGTGAAGGGCGCCAAAACTACGATCGGGGCCCTGAACAGGCCGTACTATCCGAATAATCGATCGGGCTGTCTCGACCACCTCCTCGTTATATACGCTCGGCATCTGGAGCGGATCCTTCGCAGCTATACCCGTCACTACAACGGCCATCGTCCGCACCAAGGCCTCTCTCAGGAGAGCCCCTCTCCGGGGTCACGGACCCCACTCGTGATAACAACCTCTTCAGGACACACTGCGTACCGAGACCCACGTCATGTGCGTCGCCATGACCGACTGGGCGGGCTCATCCACGAGTACGAACTTGTGGCATGACGGCTCGCGTCAAGTTTTCGGACCTTACGGGTAGGCGAAGGCCCACAGCTGACTTTCGGCCCGTGCATCTCGCATCGCGGGTGGGTACCCGAGAAGGATCTGGACCGGAATATCCCCACTCACCAGCCCGATTCGATATTCGGCCCTTACGCGTCCGGATCAGGGACTCACTCAGGAATCGGCTGACCAGGCGCACACGACACGCATGCGCGGTGCCCGAGAGCGCAAAATAGCTTGTCTACTCTGTCGACTGGTCCTGCTCGGGAATCTGACCCATGAGCGCCCGCAAACGGTCGTGGCCATGGTCCAGCAGTACTGCGCAAACTGCCCCCATCGCCGGATCGGGCTCCCCGCTGGCGCCTGCCAGCTCAAAGCGGCTCTACCTGGCTGGGTCTTTCGTTAGGTAGATGCTCGCGATCTGGGCTGGGATGAGCGAGAATTGCACGTCCGCGTCCATCACACGCCAGCACCGCGGGACGCGCACATATGCTCCGGCCGTGAGGCGCAGGCACGAAGTAGCCGGGCCGAGCGCGGTCGCGCCCAGCCTGGCCGAGCTGTTCACGACATTCCTCGTGGTCGGCGTGAGTGCAGTGGGAATGGGCATTATGCAGGCGATCCGCACGGTCCCGGTGCAGCGCGGGTGGATGGCACAAGAGGACATCGACGAAGGCATGGGCCTCGTCCAGCTGTATCCCGGGGCGATCATGGTGGACCTCATCACCTACATCGGCTACCGGCTACGGGGCATCCGGGGGGCGCTGGTGTCGGTCGTCGCGTTCGTCGGCCCGTCGTTGGTGTTGTTGCTCGGGCTGTCGTGGGCGTTCTTCACCTACGGCAGCCATCCGGTGGTCATCGACCTCGCCATCGGGCTCGAGGCCTTGGTGGTGGGGGTGCTGGTGAACCTGGCGCTCGATTTCGGCGCCCAGCACGCAACAGGAACGATCCCCGCACTGGTGGCTCTCGGAGCGTTCGCGGTGGAGGCTGCCGGACAGAATGTCTTGTGGGCCGTGTTCGGTGCCCTGGTAGTCGGTGCCCTCGCCCTGGGCCCGGCAGCTGGCAAGTCCGGAGCGACACCGGCAGCGGACACGACACCCTCGCCGGTGTCGATCTCGTGGTCACGACTGGCCCTGGCCACGGTGCCGGGGCTGGTGATAGTGGCCGGGGTAGTGGTGGCCGCACTCAGCCCGGGGGCGCTCGCTGCGGTCAGCGCCGACATGGCAAAGACCGGCGCGGTGGCGTTCGGGAACGGGACGGCGATCATGCCGATCCTCCAGCAAGACGCCGTGGCGCATCACTGGCTCACCCTTCGCCAGTTCGGGGTGGGGGTGGGCTTCGGACAGGTCACCCCCGGGCCGTTCCTCTCCACCGCGTCGTTTGTCGGCTACGCGGCTGCTGGTTGGTGGGGTGGCGTGGCTGCCGGGCTGGCCATCTACGCGCCGAGCGTCGCCATGACCATGATTGTGGCTGAGGTGTACCCGGTGTTCAGGCGTTTCGCCTGGGTCCGCGGTGCGATCGTCGGCGTGATGGCTGCGTTCACCGGGCTCCTCGCCGGCCTGGTCCTCGTGCTCGGCCGGCCGGTGCTGCCAGTACCAGCGGCCATCGGCCTGGCAGGGGCTGCCTTCGTCGCCGTGCGAGTGCTCAAGTGGAACACGCTGGTCGTGTTCGCTGCTGGTCTCGCCGTCTGGGTCGTGTACCTCGCCGCTGGAGGGGCAACCTGAACGCACGCATAATCCGCAGGCTGCCCGTGAGGAGCCTTGGCGGGTCCCGTTTCTGGGACCCCAGGTCGGTGGCACTCCCCCATCCTTTCCAAGCGATCAGAGCCTCCACCAGGCCACGATGCGTCAACTCGGGAGCACGTCGGCGTCGGGCGCACCGTCAGGTGGCCTCGTGGTCGCGAAGAGGACGGGGGCATCCCGCAGCCGGGCCGGGGCACCCGGAGCATCGGTGGCCCGGTGAAACGCTTCGACGGTCCGCATCATGATCCGGCGCGCCAGCCAGAAGAAGAAGACGGCGAGCGGCAGTTCACCACCGAGGGCCGTGACCAGGCTGATGGGCATGTCGGCGGTGCCGAGGGAGGTAACCACGTCGAACCAGGCATCGCAGACGAGGAGTGTGCCGGCGACCAATGCGGTAGCCACCATGATCTGACGCCGGAACCACGCTGCCCATGCGGTGTAAGCGAGAACGGCCATGAGAGCGAGGTCGAAACCGGCCCACAGCACGTTCCAGTGCTGGGCGTCGTAACGGGCCGGCAAGGCATAGGCCAGGTACCCGGTCCAGGGCACCATGCCGGCGACGACGAGAACCACGACCGCCGAGATCCGGTGGTTGCGCCGCCCGGGCAGCACCTCGGCGATCTTGGGCTGCTCGCCGACATGGCGGCCCTTGGCTCCCAGGGTGCCGGCGCGGGGTGTAGCGGACGGAACCGCCCTCGGGTCGGGCCTGCTCATTGCTCCCAGAATGGTGCTGCGCTCGAGGTCCGGCCAGGGCCACAAGTCCCCTCAGCTGGTCCCGAGCAGCGCCGGGCCTCTCGGCAGCCAGGGACCTCCTGGGTCAGCGGCCGCGCTCGGCAGCGATGTCGATCCCGAGCTCGGTGAGCAGGCTCCGGACGCGTCCGTCGATGTCGTCCAGTCGAGGTAGCGCTTGCCGGGGAGGACCGGGCAGGTCTCGCCGCAGCCCACGGTGATCACGAAGTCGGCGGTCTCGACCAGCGTTCCGGTCAGCAGCTTCGGCGTCTCGGTGTCCGCCGAGAGCCTTCGCTCGCCGAGCACGGCGGCGATCTCGGGGTTGATCGAGGTGCCAGGTTCAGATCCCGCCGAGCGCACTTCGACGCGCCCCGCGGCGTCGTGCTCGGTGAGGACTTTGGCCCGCGCTATCCGAAAACTCGATTGCACCACTGAGCAGGAACTTGCCGTGCCGGCTGGGCTACCGTTCGCCGCATGCGACGGGACCGAGCACGAGGCCAGCTCTGGGCGTTTGCATACCTTGCCATCGGCCGACTCCTTCAGCTCGTTGTCCTCACTGTTCGCCCCGAGCGCGTGAAGGACATCGAGCTCCTTACTCTGCGACATGAGGTCAGCGTTCTCAGACGCCAAGTCGGGCGCCCTGCCTACCGGCCCGCCGATCGTGCCCTCCTGGCTGCCCTGAGCCGCCTCCTCCCCCGCTCTTCGTGGTGTTGGTTTTCGGTGACACCCGAGACGCTCCTGGCCTGGCACCGTCGGCTCATATCTCGGCGCTGGACTTATCCGCATTGACCGCCCGGACGCCCATCGGTCGACAAGAAGGCCGACGCGCTCGTCGTGTGTCTGGCCAGCGAGAACCCCCGGTGGGGCTACCGCCGGATCCAAGGCGAGCTGATCAAGCTCGGCATCCGGCTGGCTGGGAGCACGATCGCTCGGATCCTGAAGGACCACGGTCTCGGGCCCGCTCCCCGGCGAGCCGGTCGTACGTGGCGGGCGTTCCTGAGAATCCAGGCATCTCACATCGTCGCCACCGACTTCTTCACCGTCGATACCTTCACGCTCAAGTGTCTCTACGTGCTCTTCTTCATCGAGCTCGGTCGCCTACGAGTCTGAATTACCGGGGTCACGGACAATCCCAACGCGGCCTGGGTCACCCAACAGGAGCGAAACGTGACGGGGGACATCGACGATGAAGGCATCGAGATGAAATTCCTTCTTCGCGACCGGGACACCAAATACATGGCGAGCTTCGACACCGTCTTCACCGGCGCCGGTGCTCAGGTGCTGCGCACGCCGTTTCGGACCCCGAATGCCAACGCTCACGCCGAGCGTTTCGTAAGAACAGTCCGATCGAAATGCCTCGACCATCTGCTGATCGTAAACGCACGCCATCTCGAGCGCGTCTTGCGCAGCTACGTCCGGCACTACAACGGCCATCGTCCACATCAGGGGATCTCCCAACAGATCCCGGCCGCCGTAAACGAAGTAGCCAGGCACCCCTTGTCGATGCCGCCCTATCTGCAGCGATCTTGTAGAGACCGTCGGCAGAGCGTTCGCCGGGGCGACCGGCTCGGCGGATCGATGCCAGGACGGCGATCGGGTGACGTTGGACCCTAGCCAGCGCACCAGGCCTGCTCGTACGCTTGGGGCGATTCTCCTCGCAGAGGGATCGGGAGGTGCGTGATGGGTTGTTGCTGTGATCATGGTCATGGTCCGTGGTGCCACTCGGGTCATGGACACGGCCCAGGTGGTGGCTACGGCCAGGGATACGGGTATGGACCGCCCCCATGGGCAATGCGCGGTCCTGCGGGCCGGCGCCGTCGGGGTCGCGTGCGAGACCTCGAGGAGTCTCTCGAGGACCTCGAAGAGGAGGTCGCCCGGATTCGCCAAGAGCTTCAGGAAGCGCGAGCGGAAGAAGCGGTCCGCGAGACCTGAGCATGTGCAGCGGGCGGGCGGGCACGGCGACGCTGTGCTCGAATCGGTGGGCGATTAGCGTGCGCCCATGGGCTTCTACCGTGACCAGGTACTACCCCCGGGCCGGCAACATGGAGGCGGAGCCGCTGATCTATTTGCACGGTTCGGTCCCAAGGGTGGCAGGTAGGTGATGCCCGCCGTGACCTACCGACATCCTGAGGCGTTGGCCTCGTCGCAGTGGCTCGCCGATCACCTCGAGGACCCGTCGGTCCGGGTGGTCGATGCCCGCTTCGACCTGCGGGCCACCTCGGAGGGGGTGCTGGAGGCCCTCGCCGAACGGGACGCCTACAGCGAGGCTCACATCCCAGGGGCGGTGTTCGTCGACGTGATGGGCGACCTAGCGGATCCCGAGGACTCGGTCGTCGTGGTGCCACCCGACCGGTTCGAGGCCCTCATGGGCCGCCTCGGGATCGCCAATCACAACACCGTCGTTGTCTATGACGACAAAGGCGGAACCTGGGCGGCGCGTCTCTGGTGGGTCCTGCGCTACTACGGCCATGAGCCGGTGCGGCTGCTAGACGGCGGGCTCACCCGCTGGGAGGCGGAAGAGCGCCCGATGGAGAGCGAGATACCCGTGCCCTCGCCAACGGAATTTCGGGCGCGGGTCCGTCCCGAGATGCGGGTCGACGCCGACCAGGTGATGCGCGCCATCGGTGATGACGACATCTGCATCGTCGACGCGTTGCCCGAGGTGTTTTTCACAGGAGAGGCCCGCCTGTACCCGAACCACCGGGCCGGTCATATCCCCACCGCTTACAACGTGCCCGCGCCGGCCAACGTCGATCCGTCCACCCGGACCCTGCTGCCCGCCACGGAACTTGCCCGGCTGTGGGAACCGGTCGGGCTGGGACCCGAGCGCCGCGTCATCACCTACTGCGGTGGAGGCGTGTACGCGGCCTTCGCGCTCTTTGCGCTCTATGTCATGGGGCACGAGAACGCCGCCCTCTACGACGCGTCGTGGATGG
>Ga0307373_10013977_pt1 | contig 11130 bp, 8 predicted proteins | sample OX2MG_FD_202534 | JGI IMG/M metagenome (GOLD analysis project Ga0307373, IMG submission 202534) | Soil microbial communities from Risofladan, Vaasa, Finland - OX-2 | ecosystem: Environmental > Terrestrial > Soil > Coastal area > Acid sulfate soil | place: Finland: Risofladan, Vaasa | collected... | reverse complement strand
CCCGATGGGTTTCTACACCAACGCGCAGTCGAACGAACCTGCCTTTGGAACGCCGAAGGTGAAGCCGCTCGTCCGTCACGACATGAAGCTCGTCGGGACCGTTGTGCCCAATAACGAGGTCGTTCTCGACGAGGTCGATCGCTATCCGACGTTCGCGTTCTTCACCCCAGCGACTACGCGCCCCTTCGACTCCGGTCAGTACTACGGGCAGTACGGCCTCAAGCTCCGCGACGGCACCAAGGGGGTCGCTGCTGTGGAGCGGGAGATCGTCGGAATTCTACCGCCCGGCACCACGTACGATTTCCACGTCACCTCCGTCGTCGAGGGACAGGTGGATCGCACCGTAAAACCCGAAGCCATCGCCCTGGCGGTATTCGGAACGATCGCCTTCATGGCGGCGTTGTTGATCGCGATGCAAGTGATCGCACGACAGCTCCGCGCCGCGGAGCAGGACAATGACGTGCTCCGCGCTCTCGGCGCTGGCCCAGCGGTTGTCATGGGCGATGCCTTCTTGGGCATGCTGGGCGCCGTCCTTCTCGGGTCGCTGCTCGCCGTCCTCGCGGCGATCGGGCTCTCACCCCTCTCACCCATCGGTCCGGTAGGCCCGGTGTATCCCTCACCTGGGATCGCCATTGATTTCGCGGTGCTCGGTCTCGGCGTTCTCGTGCTTGTGGTCGTCCTCGGAGCCGGCGCCGCCATGCTCGCCTATCGGTGGGCACCGAGTCACCTTCATCCCAAAGAATCGGCGAGAACCGAGCGAAGTTCGAACCTGGCCCGACTTGCTGCGGACTCTGGCGCACCGATATCGGCCGTTGCCGGCCTCCGCTTTGCACTCGATCCGGGTCGTGGCCGCACCGCGGTGCCCGTTCGTTCCGCGCTATTCGGCACAACCATCGCGGTGGTGGTCGTGGTTGCGACACTGACGTTTGGGAGCAGTCTCACTACTTTGGTTTCCCATCCGGCCCTCTATGGCTGGAACTGGAGCTACGCGCTTTCTTCGAACTCGGATGTGCCTCCTCAAGCCGAATCCCTTCTTGCCCACGATCGCGACGTTGCGGCATGGTCAGATGTGAATTTCGCCAACGCCCAGATCGACGGTCAAACCGTGCCGATCCTCCTGGCCGATGACCATGCTCGAGTCGGCCCTCCGATCCTGTCCGGACACCCGCTCGACGCGAACAATGAGATCGTCCTGGGCGCTTCGACGCTTGCTCAGTTGCACAAGCGGGTCGGCGATACCGTCGTCGCCAGCTATGGATCACCGAAAGATGCACCCGTGTACGTTCCGCCGACGCGTCTGAAGATCGTCGGGACGTCGACGTTGCCCGCGGTTGGAAACGCCCAAACGCTCCACACGTCCATGGGCACTGGAGCGATCATTCCGATTGGCATCGAGCCCCCGGCGTTTCGACAATTCCAAAGCGGCCCGTATCGCGCTTTCACTGGGCCCTCGATGGTCTTCGTGCAATTGCAGGCCGGCGTGACCCCCGCTGCGGGCCTGGCGTCCCTCAGACGAGTGGCGAATGCGGGAAACGAGGCGTTCGCCTCCCTCCCGAGCGACGCGAACGCCGGGGGGTACAGCGTCCAGGTATTTCCTGTCCAGTATCCGGCGGAGATCGAGAACTACCGCTCTATCGGCGCCACGCCCGACCTCCTCGCCGCCGGACTCGCAGTTGGCGCCATCGTCGCACTCGGCCTCACGCTGACTGCCTCGGTTCGTCGTCGTCGGCGCGATCTCGCACTGCTGAAGACACTCGGCTTCACTCGGCGCCAAATCACCGCCTGCGTGGCATGGCAGTCGACGGTAACAGTCGTGATCGGCGTCATCGCTGGGATTCCGCTCGGCATCGCGCTCGGGCGATGGCTCTGGATACTCTTTACCCGCCAGATCTACGCCGTCCCGAGCGCCACGGTCCCGACGCTGGCACTCGCCCTCGTCGGGCTCGGCGCGCTGGTGCTCGCCAGCGTGGTGGCCACCGTCCCCGGGAGATATGCAGCTCGCACGCCCACGGCTCTCCTACTCCGAGCTGAGTAATCAAGTTCCCCAAAAACTCTGTAACGGGCGCGCCGTGGTCGATGAGGGTCGAACGCGACCGCCTGTCATGCCCACGCAGGATGAATGAACAGCTCCGTAACGGGCTCTTCGGATTTCAGCGGGGTGTAGTCGCCGAAGTGTCCGCACGGCTCCTGTCGATGGAGCAACCACCCGACATCACATGTGGCGGAGCACCACCCAAGAGAACGGCTGGATCGTGCCGAAAGGAGTCGTGTGCTCCTCGCGCTCCGCGTGTTCGAGGGCAAACGCCGGACCGAATATTCGGACAAGTTCGTCGGTGTCATAGCGACGCGTCGGCAGGCCGGAGCACGCCGTCGGCCCGTCGGCAGCAAAGGTTGCGAGCACCATCACGCCGCCAGGTCTGATCGCCTGGGTGGCCAGCGCCACGTAGCGGTCACGATCTGCCTGCTCGACGAGGAAGTGGAACACCGCTCGATCGTGCCAAGCGTCGTAGATGTTGTTGGGCACCCATGAGCGAATGTCAGCGCTAATGAACGTCGTCGCTTCTGCCCTCTCGCCGAGTCGGTGGCGCACGTTCTTCAGGGCCTCTTCGGATATGTCGAGAACGGTCACGTCGAGCCATCCGACATCAAGAAGAACGTCGGCCAGCGTCGAAGCACCTGCTCCGATGTCAATCACTGAACGGGCTGGAGACGCCCAGCGCTCCAACAAGCGCAGGGATATCGAGGGCTCAGCCTGGAACCAACTCACTCCATTGCCGACCTTGGTCTCGTACACACTGTCCCAGTGTCCGGCCGCGTCGTCCATAGTTCTACGGTAACGCTCACTCAGGAATTGCTCGGCCGACTGCGTCATCGGGCCCGCCGCTCCCGACGTTCACGCCCCGCAACGTGAAGGACGGGCGACTCTGCCGAGAGGAGTGCCGTCCGCCTTTCGACGACGTCTCCAACGTGTCCGGGTTCGAATACGGAACAGAGAGCGGGCGACGGGAATCGAACCCGCGTTCCGAGCTTGGGAAGCTCGTGTTCTGCCTCTGAACTACGCCCGCGAACGGGGCCACACTACCGCTCGCGATCCGGACGAAAGGCGGGGATCTTCGGCACTGCCGTGAGTACGGGTCGGTGAGACCGGAGCCACCCGGTCCCCCCGCCCGATACTCCTTGAAATCCGCCGCCCGTTGCAGGTCAGTATCATGAACCGATCGGCGAATTGCAACTAGTAGTTGCACTTGGCCTTGGGGGGCGCAACTAGTGTTGGCTGCAACAGGAGTGGCGGAGGCGGGCCGAATCCCTCCCGACTACTCCTAGGGGACTGGCTAAGGGAGTAAGCGGTCTCCGGTGTGGGAGCCGCCGGGCCGCCGGCACTGGCTTCCACCAGAACTACGCCTGGTCACGCCGTCCCCACTATCGTCTGTCCGGCATGGTTCTCTCCGATCACTCCATCCGTGAGGCGCTTGCCGCCGGCCACATCAAGATCGACCCGTTCGACGACAGCTGTGTCCAGCCGTCGTCGGTAGATCTCCACGTCGACCAGTACTTCCGGCTCTTCCGAAACCACTCCAGTCGGGTGATCGACGTACGTGAGAACCAAGAGGAGCTGACCGAGCTGGTCGACACCGGCGAGGACCCGCTGATCCTCCACCCCGGAGAATTCGTACTGGGATCCACCAAGGAGAAGGTCACCCTCCCGGCCGACTTGGTGGCCAGGCTCGAGGGCAAGTCCTCACTCGGTCGACTGGGTCTTCTCATCCACTCGACCGCCGGCTTCGTGGACGCGGGATGGGATGGTCACCTCACCCTCGAGCTCTCCAACGTCGCCAATCTCCCGATCACCGTCTATCCGGGCATGAAGATCGGCCAGATCAGTTTCCTGCAGATGACCACGCCGGCCGACCACCCGTACGGCTCCGATGGCCTCAAGTCGAAGTACCAGGGCCAGTGGGGCCCGACCCCCAGTCGGTACGCCGACAACTTCCGCCCGTGACCAGCGGTTTGTCTGCGCACAGGGCTACCGCCCACCTTTGTTACTCTCTGGTAACCGACTAGGAGGATCGCAGTGCCCCTCAGACTCGCCGTAGGGCTCGGTATCACCGTGGTGATGGTCGCCATCGCCGGCCGCCGATTCTTCTGGCTCTTCAGGTTGATCGCCGCCGGCCAGCCTGCCGTCCCCAATCGCATGAAGGATCTGCCCAAGCGGATCAAAGCCGAGCTGGTCGAGGTGGGCGGTCAGAAGAAGCTCTTGCAGTGGACGGTCCCCGGCATGGCCCACGCCTTCACCTTCTGGGGCTTCACCATCCTCTTCCTCACCATCATCGAGGCGTACGGCTGTCTGTTCGATCGGGACTTCCACATCCCTCTGATCGGCCAGACGGCGTTCATCGGAGTCCTCGAAGACTTCTTCACCGTGGCGGTACTTGTCTCGCTCCTGGTGTTCGTCGCCATCAGGGTCAAGCACTCACCGGCCCGTGAGAACCGACGCTCACGCTTCTTCGGCTCCCACACCGGCGCAGCGTGGCTGGTACTGGCGATGATCTCCGGCGTCATGATCTCACTCGTCTTCTACCGCGCCGCCCAGGTCAACACCGGCAACTTCCCCTACGGGTGGTGGGCGTTCGCCTCCCATGGCCTGGCCAGAGCCCTCGCTCCGCTCGGCACCGGGGTGAACAGTGTCATCGAGACCGTGGCCCTTCTGGCCAACATTGCCATCATCACCGGCTTCCTGGTCTTCGTCTCGTACTCCAAGCACCTCCACATCTTCATGGCCCCGATCAACGTGGCCACGTCCCGCCGGCCCCGGGCGCTCGGAGCCCTCGCCTCCACCCCCGACATGTCGATGGAGGACGTGGGCGAGGACGATGAGGTGGTGTTCGGGGCGGGCCGCATCGAGGACTTCTCGTGGAAGCAGCTGCTGGACATGGCCACCTGCACCGAGTGTGGGCGGTGCCAGTCCCAGTGCCCGGCGTGGAACACCGGCAAGCCGCTCTCCCCCAAGTTGTTGATCATGGACCTGCGTGACAACCTCTTCGCCTCGGCCGACCGGGTGATGGCGAAGAACCGCGCCGCTGGCACCGAGGTGGAGACCCTGGTCCCCTCGGTCATCGACCCCGACGTGCTGTGGTCCTGCACGACCTGCGGTGCCTGCGTCGAAGAGTGTCCGGTGGACATCGAGCACATCGACACCATCATCGACATGCGCCGGTACGAGGTGCTGATGGAATCGAGGTTCCCGACCGAGGCCGGTCTCATGCTCCGGAACATCGAGAACCAGGGCGACCCGTGGGGCCTCGGCTCCTCCAAGCGGGCCGACTGGACTGCCGGCCTCGACTTCGAGGTCCCGATCATCACCGGTGCCATTCCCGACGACATCGAGTACCTCTACTGGGTGGGGTGTGCCGGAGCGCTCGACGAGCGGGCCCGCAAGGGCACCCAGGCCACGGCCCGCATGCTCCACCGGGCCGGCGTGACCTTCGGCATCCTCGGCGCCAAGGAGAGCTGCACCGGTGACCCGGCCCGACGCCTGGGCAACGAGTACCTCTACCAAGAGCAGGCCCGCATGAACGTCGAGACCATCGAGAATGCCGGGGTCAAGAAGGTCATCGCCACCTGCCCCCACTGCTTCAACTCCCTCTCCAACGAGTACCCGTCACTCGGTGGCAACTTCGAGGTCATCCACCACAGCCAGCTGCTCGACCATCTGGTCACTGCGGGCAAGCTGACCCCCGGTGGCGGCTACAAGGGCACGGTCACCTACCACGACCCCTGCTATCTGGGCCGCCACAACCGGGTGTTCGATGAGCCCCGATCGGTGATCGACGCCATACCGGGGGCGACCCAGGTGGAGATGAGACGGTGCCGCGAGAAGGGGTTCTGCTGCGGCGCCGGGGGAGCGCGCATGTGGCTCGAGGAGAACATCGGCAAGCGGGTCAACATGGAGCGCACCGAGGAGGCCCTCGGCACCGGGGCCGATGTGGTTTCGACGGCCTGCCCCTACTGCATGATCATGTTGGACGACGCGGTCCGGGCCCACGCCAAAGAGGACGATGTGCGGGTGCTCGACCTTTCCCAACTACTCGAGGAGTCGATGGGGGAAGCGGTAGCGGTGGGAGCCGGCTCGGTGCCGGATGTGGCCCCGAACCTCGAGGACACCCCGACCGAGGAGTAGGCCGCCAGGTCAGTCGTAGGCGAGGGCGTCGGCCTGGCGCAGACGATCGGCCATGGCTGCCATCATCTTGCGGGCGATGGCCGGCATCGACTCGAGCAGTCCATTGAATTGACGCTGGGACAGCACCAGTAGGTCCATTTCCGTCTCGGACACCACCGACGCCGAGCGGGGCCGCCGGTCGAGCAGCGCCAGCTCGCCGAAATGGCTGCCCGGCCCGAGGGTCGCCACCGTTTTTCCGTTGCGGGTCACGGCCGCCGAGCCCTTGACGATCACGAAGAACTCGAGGCCGATCCGTCCTTCCTCCACGAGCACCTTGCCCTCGGGAACCTCCACCTCGTCAAGGGAGCCACGGATCTTCTTGAGCTCCGAGGACGTGCAGCCTGAGAACAGCCAGATGGACTTGAGATCGAGCGATTTGGAGCTTGGGGACATGGGCATGAGGCTAGCCCTCGGACGGTTGTGATGCGCGGCCCACATGCGCTCCTCCCGTTCCCGCGCTGCTACGCTCTCGCACCGTTCGAGGACCCACTTCGCCCGGCCGGCCGCAAGGACATGGAGTGCCTACCGATGATCGCTCCTGAGTCGAACCACATGGACGAACCCCGTCCCGCCGGAGAGGTCCCTGTCGATGACGATGGGGAGGGAGCGGACGAGCCTGTCACCACCCTCCGCGGCGCCACGGTCGATGTCGACATCCGACGAGCGGGCCAGGTGGTGGTCGCCATCGGTCTGGCTGCGCTGGCCGTCACGGGCATCGTCCTGCTCATCGCCGGCATCCAGAACAACAGTCAGGTCAACGACCTGCGCCAGCACGGAATTCCGGTGAGCGTCACCGTCATCGGATGCCGTGGCCTCATCGGCGGCACCGGCGCCCAGGTGGCCGGGTACTCGTGCACTGGCACGTACACCGTCGGTGGCACGGAGTACCACCAGTCGATACCGGGCCTGGCGTTCCATGCGCCGGGCAGCACCATCCGCGGAGTCGCCGTTCCCGGCGACCCGAAACTGCTCTCGACACCGGACCAGCTCGGCCGCCAGCACGCCTCGTGGAGAGTCTTCATCATCCCCGGGCTCCTCCTGTTCGTCGTGGTTGCGGTGACTGCGCTACTGGTCCGGCGGCGCTCCACCGCTTCACGACGCGCCGGAACCGTTGCCGTGGGGCCGAGGTAGCCTGCCCTATGCCCAGCCGTGACCCTGACGACACCGGCGACACCGGCGACACCGGCGACGACGCGCCGTCCGACGTGAGCGGGTGGAAGCGGTTCACCGGCTCGGTCGGCAACTTCGCCCTCAAGCCGGCCGTCGCCGCGGAGAACCGCACGGGCAACGACCAGACCGGCCTCGACGATCTGACCACGATCCCCGAGATCGAGGCGGCCATCAAACACTCCAACGACAAGGAGCGGCTGGTGGGCCTGCTGGTGTCCCCGGTGGCCGCGGGCATCGGGTTCCTCGTGACCACGGCCCTGGTGGCCAACGATCCCAAGGCCCTGCTGGCCAACGGGCAGATCAACCCGCACCACGTCAATCCGAATACCTTCACCGAGTTCGGGCTGCTGTCCATGGGCCTGGCGCTGGTGATGCTGGGCACGGCGTGGTTCCGCAAACGGACCTTCTTCGGGATCGCCACGGCCCTGTACGGGCTCTCCCTCTTCAACCTCAAATACTGGGGGTTCGGGGTGCCCTACATCTTGATCGGCTCGTGGTACCTGGTGCGGGCCTACCGGCTGCAGGAGAAGCTCAAGCGGGTCAAGGCCGGGGACGCCCCGGACTACGGACCGGCCGCGGCCCAGCCGCCACCGTCCAAGCGCTACACGCCCCCGGCGGCATCGCCACGGCGGACGCCCAAGCCGAAGCCCGGCAAGGGGATCGAAGCCGGCTGAAGGGCTGGCAGTACCCCTCCACGCCATGCGAATGGGGAGGCCTCTGAGCCGCGCCGCCACCCCGGTGCGATGCCTTTGCAACCCTGCATTGCAGGTGCAACGCCCGCGCCTCTGAGCCCGTTCCCAGCCCCATCCGGCCTCTGACCTGGTTGTTTCGATCAGTTCACACGTTGGTAACACACCTGTGACGGTGCCGAAATCCCCAGCAAGCATTGTTTGCGGCGGCAAGGCGAAACTGCCCGCCGTGCCCTTGAGGGCCGACCGATGGCATGCGGCCCTTAAGAAGCAGTTACCGAAGAGAGGAGCACCTAAACCGTGCTAGCAGCAGCAGTGTCATATGTTCCCTATCCCAGTTGGCTGAATCCTGCCGACAACACGTGGCAATTGACCGCCGCCACGTTCGTCGGCCTGATGAGCCTCCCGGGTTTGGCGGTTCTCTATGCGTCAATCGTCCCGAAGAAGTGGGCCGTGAACGTACTGGGAATGATGTTCGCCGGCTTCTCGCTGGTGATGGTCATCTGGTTCCTCTATGCCTACAAGCTCGGCTTCGGTGCCAACTCGTTCGGGGGTGGTGTCAAAGACGGGGTCCAGACCCAGTTGACCGGTGTCGGCGGTTGGACGCACTTCATCGACAACTTCTGGGGCAAACCCGGGCCGATCACCAGTCCGCTCGGTGAACAGGGCCAGGCGATCTCGGCGGCGAACACCTCCGTGCCGTTCCATTTCCCGACATCGACATTGGCGTACTTCCAGTTCGTGTTCGCGGCGATCACTCCGCTGCTGTTCCTCGGGAGCGTCCTCGGCCGGATCAAGTTCAGCGCATGGTGCCTGCTCGTTCCGCTGTGGTCGACCTTCGTGTACACCGTCGATGCCTTCCTGCTCTGGGGCGGTGGCTACTTCGCCCAAGAGGGTGCGCTCGACTACTCCGGTGGGTACGTGATCCACATGTCCGCCGGTGTGTCCGGCTTCGTGGCGGCGTGGGTACTCGGTCCACGGCTCCTACGAGACAGAAAACACTTCCTGCCCAACAACCTGGTCATGGCGGCGGTCGGTGCCGGCATCCTGTGGCTGGGGTGGAATGGCTTCAACGGCGGCGACCCCTACTACGCCGGCGCCGACGCGGCCTCGGCCGTGGTCAACACCAACCTGTCCACCGCCGCTGCGCTACTGACGTGGGTGGCCATGGACGCCTGGCTGTCCAAGGAGAAGAAGCCCACCTTCCTCGGGGCGGTCAACGGGATGATCTGCGGACTGGTCGGGATCACACCCTGCGCCGGGTGGGTCAACGGGCAGGGCGCCATCTACATCGGCGTCATCTGCAGTGCCGTCGTCTGGGTGGCGTGGAACTTCCTGTCGAAGGTGCGTCCGTTCTCCAAGGTGGACGACGCCTTGGGCGTGATCTACACCCACGGCATCGCCGGCTTCTTCGGTGGTCTGCTGCTCGGCATCTTCGGAGACCCGGGCATGCTGCAGCTCGGGTGTGGACACCTCGACCCTTCAGGGCAGGTGATCGCCACCACGGCCACCGAGTTCGCCACGGCCAAGGGCACATGTGTGCCGTTCTCGGTGAACGGCCTCATCTACACCGGCTCCGCCCACCAACTGTGGGAACAGTTCCGGGCTGCGGTCTTCGTGATCATCTGGTCTGCCTTGATCACCTTCATCCTCATGCAGCTGATCAAGCTGGTACTGCGGGGCGTCCGGTACAAGGACGAGATCCTCGAAGTCGGTGACCTCGCCATCCACGGGGAGGAGGCCTTCCCCGAGGAGGCCTTCGCATCCCGGGTCGGCGTCGGCGTCGGCGTCGGGGCTTCCAGCTCGGAGGCGTCCGGGAGCGGGTCCCCACCCGACGACCCGGTACCGTCCGGCGGATCTGGCAGCTAGAACGACCACTACGAATTCAAGGAGAAATCGAACATGAAACTCGTCGTAGCGGTTGTGAAGCCGTTCAAACTCGATGATGTCAAGGAGTCCCTCAAGACACTGGGAGTCCATGGGATGACGGTCTCGGAGGTCCAGGGCTTCGGTCGCCAACGTGGTCACACGGAGGTGTACCGGGGTGCGGAGTACGAGGTCGAATTCGTGCCGAAGGTTCGTCTGGAGATCGTCGTCGACGACACCCAGGTCGATGAAGTCACCAACGCCGTCGTGGATGCAGCGGGGACCGGCAAGATCGGCGACGGCAAGGTATGGGTCCTCCCGGTCGAAGACGTCATCCGGGTTCGCACGGGAGAGCGAGGCTCCGAGGCGCTCTGAGGGTGACCACCATGAGGTCCAGGTGGCGCATGTGGGGACACGCGTTCCTGTGAGCACGGAAGGTCGGCTCTTCGGGGTCGGCCTTCCGTTGTGTCAGGGTCCGGGTGGAGCCGTTGTCCCCGTTCAACCGGCCTGGCGGCTGACCGCCTCGGCGGCGGCCTTCGCCACGTCGGGGTCACCCAGGTACCGGCTCGACGCCACCGACAGGTCGTCGGCCAGGTCGTAGAGGAACGGGATGCCGGTCGGGACGTCGAGCCCGACGATGTCGTCGTCGCTGATCCCGTCGATGTGCTTGCGTAGGGCCCGGAGGCTGTTCCCGTGGGCAACGACCAGCACCGCCCCGCCCCTCGGTCCCTCTGCCAGCAGGTCGGGAACGATGACGTCGTACCAGTAGGGGAGGACCCGGGTCACCACGTCGGCCAGGCACTCACTGGTGGGCAACAGCTCGGAGGGGATGTCCCGGTAGCGGGGATCGCCGGCCGGGTGGTGCGCGCTCCCTACCTCCACCGGCGGCGGCGGGGTGATGTAGCTCCGGCGCCACTGCTTTACCTGGGCCTCCCCGTGAAGGGCGGTGGTCTCCTGCTTGTTGAGACCCTGCAGCGCGCCGTAGTGGCGCTCGTTGAGCCGCCAGTGTCGTCGCACCGGGAGCCAGGTCCGACCCGCGACCTCGAGGGCCAGGTCAGCGGTCCGGATGGCCCGGCTCAGCACCGAGGTGTGCAGCAGCCGCAGGTCGAGCCCCTCTTCCTCGGCCAGCAGCTGGCCCGACTGCCGGGCTTCGGACACCCCCAGCTCGGTAAGGTCGACGTCGAACCA
>Ga0307373_10013975_pt1 | contig 11131 bp, 10 predicted proteins | sample OX2MG_FD_202534 | JGI IMG/M metagenome (GOLD analysis project Ga0307373, IMG submission 202534) | Soil microbial communities from Risofladan, Vaasa, Finland - OX-2 | ecosystem: Environmental > Terrestrial > Soil > Coastal area > Acid sulfate soil | place: Finland: Risofladan, Vaasa | collected... | reverse complement strand
GAGGCGGCTAAGTACGCCCCGGCGCCCACTACTATTATCACTACCACGGCTATCGCTGCGACTGCTGTTGTGCTGATTCCTGTTCTTGAGAATTTCATCTTCGACTGGCCGACCCTTCACACCTGATATATGGCTCCCCGACTTATTCTATTGTTCAATATAGCGCTTCCCATCTTCTATGAGTGCTCTATAGTTTATTGAGCAGGTGCCCGTATTTTGGGCGACTTTCGGCGACGGACGCCATCATGCGCCCAAATACGACGCCTTGCGCCATCTTTCTGTGCCGAATCTAACGGAAGGAAGGCGCCAACAGGGCTTCCGCGCTACGCGACGCCCAGTAAAGGCCTAATTTTCGCGTATGTCGCACAAGATATATAGAGCTACTATATGCACTAACGTCAGAATGGAAATCAGGAAGATACAGATTACGGGGGGAAACAGCTACGTCGTCTCTCTTCCAAAGTCGTGGGTCAACGACGCGGGCCTGAAGGCGAAGGACGCGGTCCTCGTCATGCCTCAGGCAGACATGTCGCTCCTCGTGATACCGAAGAACGACCTCAGAAAGGAGACGAAGAGCGAAATCCTGATCGAGATGCAGGAGAGCTCCGACAGGGACACGGCGCTCAGGACGTTCATCTCCTATTATCTCGCCGGCTACGACGTCATCCGGCTGAGGATCGTCGGCTCTAGTTCGGGACTTAGGTCCCATCTCAAGGAGGCAATAAGGAGGAAGCTCATAGGAATCGAGATCGTCGAGGAGACCTCGAACGGGATAACGACCCAGTGCCTCTCCGGATACTCTGACCTGCCCTTGAAGAAGGCCATCGAGCGGATGGCAATAATCGCATCTGGCATGGTCCAGGATGCGGTCATTTCGCTCCAGAGCGGCGACCTGGCCCTCGCGGAGGAGGTGAGCAATCGCGACGACGAGGTCGACAGGTTCTACCATTTCATCGTCAGGCAGCTCAACATGGCGGTGCGGAACCGCGCGATAATCGAGGAGGTCGGGCTCCTGGCCGCGCGAGACTGCCTTGGGTACAGGCTCGCCGTGAAGAGCATCGAGAGGGTCGCAGACCACGCAGCGGGGATCGCGAGGCTCGTCCCAAGTCTCCGCGCCGACGCTCTGGGGAAGATAGTAAAGGAGGTGGTGAAGATGAGCGAGCTGTCGCAGAAGGTCCTCGGCCAGGCCGTGAACGCTCTCGTCGAGCTCGACGTCAAGAAGGCGAACGAGTCGATCAACCTCAGCAAGAAGGTCATCGAGATAGACGAGAAGATGACGAGCGAGCTGCTGAGGCCCGGGATGGAGCCGAGCACGGTCGGGTGGTTCAGGCTGGTCCTCGAGAGCGTGAGGAGGGTCGCCGAGTACGGCTCCGACATCGCGGAGATCGCCGTCGACCTGACCGCGAAGGAACCGAACCATCTCGGAAGCTAGACAGGCTCAGAAGACAGAGCTGATGAACCCGCCGTCGATCGTGAACATGGCCCCGTTGAGGTAGGCGCCCCTTTCGCTCGCGACGAAGGCTACGAGGGAGCCGACCTCGTCGGGCTCGCCATATCTCCCAAGAGGGATGCTCTTCGCCATCTCCTTGTAGGTCTCTTCCACGCTCGTGCCGCTCTTGGACGCCCTTTCCTCCATGAGGTGCAGCGTGCGGTCAGTCTGGATGTAGCCTTGGATTATCCCGTTGGAGGTGATCCCGTGTGGAGCGAACTCCCTCGAGAGCGACTTTGAGAGCCCGGCTATCCCAAGCCTCACGGTGTTCGAGAGCACGAGGTTGCCTATCGGTTGCTTGAGCGTGAGGGACGTGATGTAGATGAGCCGCCCCCACCCCTTGCTCTTCATGTGCGGGACGACCCCCTGGGTGAGAGTCACCGCGCTCAACAGCAGCAGCCTTGTTGCCTCCTCCCAATCCGCGTACGTCAGCTCCCCAAAGGTCCCAGGCTTCGGCGGGCCAGCGTTGTAGACGAGGACGTCGACACCGCCAAGCTTCTCTGAAGTGGTCTTGACGAGCCTCTCGAGGTCCTCGCGCACGGTCATGTCGGCGGTGACAGCGAGCACCTCCTCTCCCGTCGCCGCGGCGATCTGGTCGCTGGCCTTCTTGAGGCTGGCTGCGTCCCTGGATGAGATCACGACCTTCATTCCCTCGCCAGCGAGGACCTTCGCCGTGCCGAGCCCAATGCCCTTGCTCGACGCGGTCACCAGCGCCACCTTTCCCTTCAGTCCCAGCTCCATGTCCTCGGAGCGGGTTTTACGCCGATATATCTGCTCGGTTTCCTAGTCCTCGCGCCACTTGAAGAACCTGACAGCGAGTCCGAAGATGATTGCGGAGAGGACTACGAGGACGCCCGCGTCAATGAGGGCGGAAGTTAGGTTCCCGTAGAGCATGACGTTGTTCAGGCCTTCGATGACGTAGAAGAGGGGGAGGACGTGCGCTACCGTCTGCAGCCCGGACGACATGGTTGAGACCGGGAAGAACGTGCCCGAGAGGAACATCATGGGGAAGGTGACCAGGTTGCCCACGACGGCTGCAGACTCCACGCTCTTCGAGACCGTCCCCACGAGCATCCCGAGCGAGACGAAGAGGAACGGCCCTAGGATCAGGAATGGGATGATGGCCACGGAGTAGGTGATGTGGGCGCCGAAGGCGAGCGTCCCGACGGCGGTCATCAGGAAGAAGGAGACGATGGTGAGAAGGATGTACCAGATTATCTTCGAGACGAGCCACTCGGTTTTGGTGAGCGGCGTGAGGGAGAGCTGTTTGAAGATCTTGTCCCGCTTGTACTGGGAGCTGATGTTCACGAGGGCGAACATGGGGCTCGTTAGCACGGAGAAGCCGATGAGGCCGGGGACGAGGTAGTCGATGTACTTGAAGGTCTTCGACGCCACGGAGACCTGCTGCGTCCCCACGATTGCAGTGGCGTGAGCGCTCTGCAGGTTGAACGCGCTCACGACGGCGCCGGTTACCCCGAACACTATCCCGTTCGTGCTCGAGGCCGGGTTACCGTAGACCGTGACGTTCACCGGTGTCTTCGCCACCAGGTCCGCCTGGAACCCCGACGGGATGACGATGCCGCTTGCGCCGGAGTGCGACGCGAGGAACTGTGAGAAGTTCTCGGTTGGACTGACCATCGTGATGGCCATGGTGTTGGTCGAGTTCAGGGCATGGATGAATCCCGTGCTTGCGGGGGACCCGCCGTCGTTGTTCTGGATGTAGACCGGGACTGTTGTGGAGCCGTTTCCTGCGAAGATGGCGCCGAAGAGGAGTATCAGTATGACCGGGAATATCAATCCGAAGAAGAGACCAACGCGGCTTCGGATGTAGCCGCGGCCAAAGATGAGCAGGTCGGCCCTGACCCTCTCCACGCTGAACCTAGCCAATCTACCATCTTCTCCTAGGCTTGGGGTCGGCCGCCGCTGGCTGGCTGGCGGCGACGAGTGCCTCGTCCCCGACGAGCTTCACGAAGACGTCCTCGAGGCTCTCGCCCGGCTTGCCCGAGCCGTGGCGCGCGATTATCTCCGGAGGCGTCCCAGTGGCGATGACCTTTCCGTGGTTCATTATGGCGACGATGTCCGCGAGCTCCTCCGCTTCATCGAGGTAGTGCGTCGTGAGGAGGACGCTCCTGCCTTCGCCCTTCAGGGTGCGGATCACCTCCCACACGGCCCTCCTCGCCTGCGGGTCGAGCCCCGTGGTCGGCTCGTCGAGGAAGACGAGCTCGGGGTCGTTGACGAGGGAGAGCGCTAGCCCCACCTTCTGCTTCTGGCCCCCGGAGAGCTTGGAGAAGTACACGTTCGCGGAGTCTTCGAGTATGACCCTCTTCAGGATGGCGTCGGCGTCGACCTTCACCCCGAAGAGGGCTGCGTAGTACGTGATGGCCTCCTTGGGCGTGGCGTAGTCCACGAACTTGAAGCCCTGCGGTATCACTCCGATCTTCTTGTGGATCTCGTATCCTTCCTTCCACGGGTCCTTGCCGAGGACCTTGGCGTCCCCTTCGTCCCTCTCCCTCAGCCCTTCGAGGATCTCGATGGTCGTCGTCTTCCCGGCGCCGTTCGGCCCGAGAAGGGAAAAGACCTCCCCCTCGTTGACGGAAAAAGAGATCCCGTCGACCGCCTTGAGCGAGCCATAGGCCTTCTTTAGATTGGAGACTTCTATGGTGACGGCCATCGGCTGATGATTTCATGGTGGACCGTGTCGCTTCTTTAACCTATTGTCCTCGGAACCGGGATACCGTCAAGATGAGCTCGATAGAGTCTTTTCTTTCAGGTGCTCGCGCGGTCTGAGGTTGTTGTGCCAGTATGCGAACATGTGGGTGAACCTCTCGACCCTCTTGACCGCCCCATGTCCCTTGTTATCTTGACGGCATCGGGAACCGGAGAAGCAAGTCTTATAGCGGCCTCCGGAAGAAAAAGATCTTGGATTGCCAGGAAAATACCTCCTCGCTTATGACGCTGCGTGCGGTCCTTGCTCCCGGTTCAAGGCCGTCGTCGACTTTCTCGACGCGAGAGGGCTGATAGAGTTCCTGTCATTGAGGCAGGCCGAGGAGGCGGGGGCGCTCGAGAGCGTGGCCCCCTCCTTGAGATACGGTTCGTTCCACCTCGTAGCGCCAGGCAATCGCGTGCTGAGCGGCGCCGAAGCCTTGCTGCCGTTGGTCGGGATGCTCCTTCCAGGAGGCAAGGCAGTCTCGAGGGTCTTGGAGGCCATCCCCGGATGCGGCCGCGCGATCTCGTTTGGATACTCGACGGTCTCGAGGCTTCACTACGCCGGCTCCTGCGGCACGGCGGCACGCTAAGAATTGAGCCGCAGAGCAAGAGGCGAGGCGGCGCCGGGAGCGAAGCCGGAGACGACCCTAGACTGGCTCCTCGAGGAGGACGAGCCCTCCATCAGGTACCTTGCGCTCACTCAGCTCCTCGGCAGGTCGGAAAAGGACCCGGAGGTCAAGGCCGCGAGGAAGAGGATCGGAGAGGCGGGATGGGCCGCCGAGATATTCGCGAAGCAAAAGGCCGGAGGCTGGTGGGTCCATGAGGAGAACCTCTACCGCCCGAAGTACCTCTCGACTAACTGGATGCTCCTCATCCTCTCTGACCTCGGGCTGACCAAGGAAGACCCGAGGATACAAAGGGCGAGCGAGCTCTGGAGGGACAGGTTCTCGAAGCCCGACGGCGGGTTCGGCTCGGACGGGGCGAGGAGGAGCCACCTATGCATCGCGGGGAACACGGCGAAGGCCCTAATCAGGTTCGGATATTCGGACGACCCGAAGGTGAAGGGCGCGCTCGAGTGGCTGGTGAAAGAACAGGCTAGCAACGGTGGGTGGTCGTGCTTCGGCTCAGGAGGGAACCTCGACTCGTGGGAGGGGATGAGCGCGTTCGCCGCGTTCCCCAAGCAGTCGTGGACGAAGAGCATCAAGGGCGCCGTGGAAAAGGGAGCCGAGTTCTACCTGCGGAAGTCGATGGACCAGCAGGGGGCGCACTACGAGCCGTGGCATCGGTTCCACTACCCGGTGCACTACTACTACGACCTGCTCGTGGGGCTCGACTTCATGACCTCGCTGGGCTACGGCGACGACAGGAGGCTCGCCAAGGCGGTCGCGCTGCTCAAGGAGAAGAGGGGTCCGGACGGGAGGTGGAACCTCGACAGTGTCCATCCCGACGTGGAAGGCGGGATGGCCGACTGGTATTCCAAGCACTCCAACCAGGCCCCGACCCCCTTCGCCCTCGAGAAACCCGGCCGCCCGAGCAAGATGGTGACGTTCCGTGCGATGCTCGTGCTTCAGAGGCTGGGCGAGTGAGGCCGGGAGGCTTGGGAGCCCCGCGCCGATACGCGACGGCGAGAGGAACGGATAAATCTCGCTCGGCTCGGCGCGAGCCCATTTGAGACACTCCCACCCGGCGTTATTGTCTCTCGCGATAACACTGCTCGTCGTCGGTCCGGGCTTGCACTTGGGAGCCGGAGCTGCGCCTCTGGATCAGGCCCCCAGCTCGGCTCCGATGCAGGTAAGCCTGAGGCTGGCGCAGCCTCCGATATCCACGGTCCTCGATACCCTGGTGCTCTGGGCCATCGTCACGAGCGGCGGCCAGCCGGTCACGAACGCTGCCGTGACCTTCAACGACACCTTTGTCTCCGCCTTCCAGGGCCAGACCACCTCCACGAACTCCACCGGCGTCGCCGTCTCGGAGGTCTATTTCATCAACCCCAACCCCTACAACGACACGATCACCGCGGTCGCGACGGCTTCAGGATACAGCGCGGCAAACGGCAGCGTCGTGGTCTATGTCAGCCCCCTATCCAACCAGCAGCTAGCCGTCACGGCCACGATCGTCAACGACGGGGCTTCAGGCGGGAGCAGCGAGGTGATTCATGGCTATGTCGGGACGGTCTACTCATCCTCGACCAAGTGGTCAGGGTTCATCACCGGCCTCCAGAACGCCAAGGTCTTCCTGTCGGACTCGATAGGCTCGACCTTCACCAAGACCGTGACGACCAACGACGCTGGCTTCTATTCGGCAAACTTCACCCTCGGGGAACCCACGACCAGCGTCGTGGACGTGGTTGCCGTGAACGTCACGGGGTGGACCTACTACGGGAGTGAATCAACGTTCGAACTGGCCGTCAACCCGCACAGCCCTAAATCCCTGACCGTCAACCTCGATTCGATCTATCCCTCGACGTACTCGACGGTGCTGAACTCTGTCACGATTCAGGCTCATGTTTCAGCGGGAGGATCGCCGGTCGCGGGGGCCGCCGTCGCGTTCTCAGACACCCTCGGCGCTGTCTTCAGGAACCAAATCTTGACCACCGACGCGTCGGGCACGGCGACCGCGACCGTCCAGTTCATCTATCAAAACGCCGGCCTAGACCTTTTCACCGCACGGGCATCGGCGAGCGGATTGAGTCCGGGCGTCGGCTCCAATACCCTAAGCGTCCGCCCATACGGGAACAAGCAACTCGCCGTCTCGGAAGCGATGGCTTCAGCGACCCCAGCCGCAGGGACGGCCGACACCGTGAAAGGCAAGGTGGGGTGGGTCAACGGTTCGACTTCCTACGCCTGGTCTCCCGAGCAGAACGCGGTCCCCGGGGCGACCGTCGTCATATCGGACAGCTCTGGGCTGTTTGCCCCTCTCACGGTCACCACCGACAGCGCGGGTGGCTTCTCAGACACGTTCACGATTCCGAGCTCCTTCGAAGGCTCGGACGTAGTCGAGGCCTCGGCCTCTGGGGCGGGCTACCGAGGGAGCGCCTCCTCGATCTTCATGGTGGTCGGCCCGAGCCAAGGTCAGGGCGGGACTGTCGCGTCGAACGGGACGACCTCCGCGAGCACCGAGTCGGCGACAAGCTCGACGTCGACGGCGGTGGGAGTTTCTAACCTCGCCACGAGAACAACTCGGTCTGTCGCTTCCAACATCACAAGTTCGACAACGAGCGTCGAGGCTAGCACTACGAGCACTTCGACCGCAGCACCCCCGTTCGGTTATGATTCGACGGCGACGATTCTGGCGGTCGTCGGCGTCGCGGTCGTCGGCGTGTTTCTTGTTCTTCGGGTGGCGAAGGTCGGGCAAAGGAAGCGCGCGCCTGCAGCGAAGGTCTAGTCCACCCACCCAATCTGTGCTCGAGGTGATGAAGAAGAAGGCGCTTACCGTGCCGTGGCGAGGCTGAAGCCCATCGCTAGATACTTCCTTATCGCGAGCATAACGGCGAGGGCGGGGAGGTAAGCGAGGGTGGCGGCTGCTTCGAGGGCTACAAAGGCCTGCTGCGTTTTGTTTCCCTCCCCCAGCCCCGTCCAGACGCCGACTGCCACGGATTTTGTATGAGGGCCGGTGAGGATAATGGATATCAGGAATTCGTTCCATATGAGGACGATCCCGAAGATGGCGGTGACCGCAACCCCGCCGGCGACTAACGGAAGGGCGACCCGCCTGAATATCTGCCCCTCCGATGACGCGAAGACCGATGCGGCGTCGTACACCTGCCGAGGTATGTCCGCGAAGAACCCCTTGACCATCCAGACCACGACCGTCAGGACGAAGAGGAGTTCGGCCAGGGCGACGCCTTGGTAGGTGTCCCACAGGCCCACTCTGCCGAAGAAGATGTAGAGCGGGAGGACCACGGCGAATGGTGAGATGGTTCTGAGCGCAAGGAGGACGAAGGAGATTGCCCCCTTCCCCTTGATGTCGACCCTAGCTAGCATGTAAGACACCGGAATCCCCACGGCGAGGGCGGCGCCTACGCTCAATGCTGCGATGGCGAGGCTGTTCAAAGCGCGGCTCGGGAAGGCGGTCAAGCTGAGGGCGTCCTGGTAGTAGACCGGCGTAAAGTAGAAGGCACCGCGACCAATGGGGGCCCCGCCGATTATAGCGATCAGGGCAGCGATGTTCGCCCCGACCGTGTCGGCCGCCATCGCTATCGGTGGAAATAGGGAATAGAGTATCGCGACCATGAAAGCGAAGTAGAGAAGCACCCTCCCACCCCATCTCCTCTCGCGTGCCAACGGACGCGTCTTCCTTTCGGGTTGCCTTGCTTTGTTGGTCGACATGACTCCTAATTCTCCATCTTCGCGAGGAGGCGTACCATCACTGTGGCGCCCACCAACGTGAGGACTAGCAAAGCGACGGCTATAGCGGACACGAGCTGGATTGGGTAGCCGAAGCTGGGGATGAAGAGGAGCTTGTAGAGGAGCAGGCTCAAGGGGTCGGCAGGAGACCCGACCGTCGTCGAGAGCCCGAGCCAATTCGACCATGCGAGCGGGATCTCGAATGACCACATCGCGTCGATGAACCGGAGGACGATCACGAACTGCATCACCGGGGAGCGCACTATCGAAGGGAAGGTGATGTCCCTGAACACCTGCCAGGCCGAGGCGCCGTTGACCCTGGCCGCGTCGTAAATCGCCTTCGAGGTCGAGTTTATGATGCTCATGCAGACGAGCATCACGAGCGGGGCCCATTCCCACGCCCCGGAGAGAGACATCGCCGGGATATAGAACAGGATCGATAGCTCATTGAAGTAGGGGAGCCCTAGGATGAGGTGCGTGAAGGTCTGGAAGTCGTCCCAGACGGTGGACGGGGCCCAGACAACGCCGACGGCGATGGGAGCCATCGCGAGGGGCGCCAAGAAGACGGCCTCGAGGAGACCCCTCCCCCTGGTTGTCTGGAGGATGAGGAACGTGAGGGCGAGCCCCAAGCAGAACGCGAGAATGGTGCTCAGGACCGAGTATGTCAAGGACACAGCGACGGAGTTCCAAAAGTCACCGTCTGAGACCATCTGCGAGTAGTTGGCCAGCGTAGCGCTCCCCTTGGGTCCTGTCAGGCTCAGGTAGACCCCGTACAGAAGCGGGTAGAATTCGACGACGGAGAGCGCGACGAAGATCGGGATGAGAAGCAGGTACCAATACCTCTCCACCGTTCTCCCCCTCATCTCTGACCCGTTCATGGTCTCACCGTCAGAATGCAGTTGATGTGGGTCTCGCTTTGCACCTGGTCGGCGGTCAGGGGCGAACAGAACGGGAATGTCCCGACCTGGCTCGCGACAAAGTCCACGTGCGCAGTCAATCCGGGCGCTATTTCATCCGCGGTCACGTTGAGTGCCTTGATAGCGAAGGAGTGGGGGTTGTCGCCGTAGTTGAACTTGACCAGAGAGACGTGCTGGCACTTAGAGACCGTGACATTATCCGGGGTGAAATAGGAAGCACGCTCCACTCGTCCGACCGGAATATGGCTTGCCGCGCTTCCTGTCAAAGGATGGCGGCCCCCGTGGTCCTCTCGAAGTAGTGCGCTTTTCCCAGGTCTGGCCGGAGCCAGACCTCGTCCCCAAGGCCGAACTTGGATTCCTTTTCAGATAGGACCTTGATGCTCGTCCGGCGTGGCGAGTCGCCCGAGGCCGGGCCCTGGTAGCCGTCGAGCTCCACGGTAAGCAACCTATAGAGGGTGAGCGTCTCGTCCAGGACGACTCTGCCCTTGATTTCGCCTCCGGATTCTCCCGGAGAGGTTGCGACTTGGATGTCCTCCGGTCTGATCGAGACCTGGATCGCCCCATCGGCTCGAGGCCCCCCCTGTTGGACGATTCTTACTTTCTCCAGGATGTCACGCGCGGTGGTATCGGGTATCGATAACCTGAAGCCTTCGCCAACGATGGCGAATGCTTGCGATTGCTGCGGGAAGGCAGCGGGACCATCCGCCCGGATGACCTTGACGTTCATGATGTTGGCCTGCGGGTCGCCCACGAACCTCGCGACGAAGGCGCTGGATGGCCTCTCAAACACGTTTTGGGCCCTGTCGTATTGGAGCAGGGCCCCACCGTTCATCACGCCTATCCTGTCCGCGAGAGCGAGGGCCTCCGCCTGATCGTGGGTGACGTAGAGGATCGTCGCCCCGACCTCGCGCTGGATTCTTTTCAGCTCGGCCCTGAGTTGAGCCCTCAGGGGAGAGTCGAGGCTGCTCAAGGGCTCGTCCATGAGGAAGGCTTTTGGTTCCCGCGCGATCGCCCTCCCAATCTCGACCCGCTGCTGCTCCCCGCCGCTCAGCTCCCTCGGCGCCTTGTCGAGGAGACCTTCGATGGATAGGAGCTTCGCGACCTCCCGGACCTTTTCCCCCATGGCCTGGACGCTGGAGCCCCTCACCTTGAGAGGGAAGGAGATGTTCTCGGCGACGGTCATGTGGGGGAAGAGCGAGACGGTCTGAAAGACCATCGCGATGTCTCTCTGGCCGGGCGGGAAGGAGTCGACCCTCTCTTCCCCGATGTAGATGTGACCCGAGTTGGGGCGCTCGAGGCCGGCGATGCACCTGAGGAGTGTAGTCTTGCCGCAGCCGGAGGGTCCCAGCAGGACGCTGAACTCGCCGTCGGAGACGGCGAAGGAGACGCGGTTTAGGACCTTCGAGTCACCGTAGGTCTTCTCCACGTCCTCAACCCTTATTGTTGCCAACGCGGGCTAGCGCCTACATGCGTCGCACAATCTCATATTAAGTGAATTGGTAGGCTTGAAACTCAGCGTTGGGCGAGCGAGACGTTTACGGTGAACTCTTACGACGAAAATGACGACCACTAGTATCACGGTGAGTCGGACCTTGTTCGACGCCATCGAGGTCTCTTTGTGGCCTCGTCGTCTCGCTCTTGCCCTCGTCAGACCCGCGACCCCGTCACGCCCA